>Ga0070729_10000507_pt1 | contig 80073 bp, 67 predicted proteins | sample tdDd472_FD_66725 | JGI IMG/M metagenome (GOLD analysis project Ga0070729, IMG submission 66725) | Marine sediment microbial communities from the Atlantic coast under amendment with organic carbon and nitrate - tdDd47.2 | ecosystem: Environmental > Aquatic > Marine > Coastal > Sediment | place...
ATGATCACCGAGAAACTCGTAATCAGATAATCAATCTGAATTCAAAATAGAATAGGGAGCTCAGTTTTGGGCTCCCTTTTTTTATTGAAGCTCTTAGAATTAAGGACTTGCATTCAGATATTATTTTTTGAAAATTTGCTAAATGAAGCTTTCATTTTACGAATTATAAGTACATTTGACAGCTTAAGCGATTAAATCAATTTAATAGTTAAAAACTAAAATTAATTACTATGAAAAAATTTACACTACTATTAACTCTCGTTGTGGCTTTTTGCTCTGCGTACGCTCAAAAAAGCTGGGTATCATTTACCAGCGAGCAGCCTGAGCAGGCAGCCATCACTATCCTTCAATCAGACCGTGCAGGCCTGACACTTGAAGTAACTGTTCCCGGAATGTTTAGTGAGCAAATCTCAGAAAGTGAAATGACATTTCAAAAAATCACTCTCCTCGAAGGAGCTACAACAAAACAGGTGGGACTTCCCGAACTTCCAATGCTCAATGAATTGATCGGTATTCCCGATAACCTTGCGATTACCTTAAGTGTTACAGATGTTGAGACTACAAAACTTACGGGATATAATATTTATCCTTTCCAAACACCTACTACCGACAATCCTGGCGGATATGATCATGAGTTTGTGATGGACAAAGCCTTTTATTCACGAGTTGTTGACTATCCCGCTGAAAATGTTTTCATGGATCAGCCTAACATTTGGCGTGATGTAAAAGTATCAGGCCTCCATGTTACTCCTTTTACTTACAATCCTGCTACACAGGAACTGGAAGTAATTACGCATATGACCATTCAAATTGAATTTGCCGGTTCGGATAACAATCTTGTACTTAATCGGAGTAAAGAAATTACACCGAAGTTTTATAACATGTACCAAAATGCAGTTTCCAATTTTGGTGACCTCGGGTATACCGAAACTTTACGCGATGCCAACACCATTAAATACCTTGTGATTACCAACACCGAAGCCCTGGATGCTATTCAGCCACTGGTTGATTATAAAAACCAAATGGGTCACAAAGTAGAAGTCAGAACCCTTGAAACAGGCTTTGACTCCCCACAGCATTTTAAGGATTATATTTCTGAACTGTACGATTTAGGCTTAGAATATGTGTTGATGGTTGGTGATGCATACCCCAACGGTGGTTCAGGCGGTGGGCCAAATATCGTTCCTATGTATTACTGGTCTCCTGGTGGAGATGCTTCCTACTCAGATAGCTGGTATACTTGTCTTGATGGCCCGGATGACCATTATGCCGACCTGGCTATCGGACGTATTGTTTATAATAACAATGCCATTACCGAACTGGAACTCCAGATAGAAAAAACCATGACCCATTACCTTACACCTGATGTATCGGATAACTGGGCTGAAAACACAATCTTGATTGCCCATAAAGAGCAATATCCTGGTAAATATACTGCCTGCTGCGAAGAGATCAGAACTTTTCCTTACAGTGTACAAACCCCTAATTTTGAAAAAGCATATGGTGGAGAAGGCTATACAAATGCAGATGTCATCGACTATGTAAATAATACAGGAGTTGGTATTTTTAATTATCGTGGCCACGGTAGCCAGACCCAGATTTGGGATTGGACAAATTCGGGCCCATCACACTTTACAGCTTCAGAAGTTGCACAGCTTACAAATGATGATCAACTGTTTGTTTTCTTTGATGTTTGTTGTGATAATATGGATATTGTTGGTTACAATGGCGAATGCCTTTGCGAATCCTTTATGAAACATCCTTCTGGATCGGTTGCCGTAAATGGTGCGATTATTCCCTCTTATACTATTCCAAACCACGACTACGACAAGGAAATGTATAAAGCCGTTTTTGAAGAAGATATTACCAACATTGGTTATGTTACCAATTTTGCAAACATTACCGTGTTGAATGTGCATGGTAGCATTGGTATGTCCAACGTAAGAACTTATCTTTGGCTGGGCGATGCATCCATTGAACCCTGGACAATGCAGCCAATGAACCTTGCTGTTTCTCACGATGAACAAATATTCCTTGGTATGTCTGAGTTTTCAGCAAATGTTAGTGGCCCAAATGGAGCAGTTGAAAATGCGATGGTTTGTGTATCCAATGAGGATGGCTCGGTATACGCTGTAGCATATACTGACGCAGCTGGCCTGGCTAGTATTACTTTTGATGAGCCGGTTCAAACTCCCGGAAATGCAACTGTAACTGTAACCAGACATAATTTTATGCCTTACCAGGCTCTTATCCCTGTTATCCCGCAGGAAGGCCCTTATGTTGTAAAAGAATCTTATATCATCAACGATGCTAGCGGTGGTAACGGAAATGGAATGATGGATTATGGTGAGTCAATTCTTTTCACCCTGAGTGTGAAAAATGTAGGTATTGAAACTGCTGAGGATGTTGTTGTAACCTTAACAACTTCTGATGAGTATGTCACCATTACCGACGGGGAAGAAAACTATGGCGATGTTGAACCAGATGAAATAGTTTCTGTTGCTGATGGTTTTGCTTTTGATGTTGCTGAAGACCTTCCTGATGGACACGCCGTATTGTTTGAAGTCGCTGCTTCCGATGGAACCGATATTTGGATGAGCAATGTTGTGATAACAGGCCATGCACCGAATTTGCAAGTAGGCAACTATACTATTGATGATTCAGGTGGAAATAACAATGGTTTCCTCGATCCGGGTGAAACGGTAGAAATGACAGTAAACGTGGAAAATGCTGGTTCGGCTGATGCATATGAAGTTATTGCATCACTTACCAGCACTGATCCCATGCTAACCGTACTTACGTCCGACCCTCAAACTGTTGGTGACCTAGAGCCAGCTCAGCAAGGTCAGGCAGTCTTTAGTGTTTATGCAGATCCAACCATCGTACCCGGCTATACCGGAGAACTTTCAATTTTGTTTACAGCAGATATGGGCGTAAGCCAGGAAGATGTTATCTTAATTCCTTTTGCAGATTACTGTGATGCTTCCACTACTACTGAAGACGAATGGATTGCCCAGGTAATTTGTGGCGACATCGACAATTCAAGCGGCTGGCAAGGTGCAGTAGCTAATTATACTGACCAAACCACAACAATAGACCCCGGCGTAGGAGAAGACATAACCATTGAAAACGGGAATGCCTGGGCCAGCGATATCGTTATTGCCTGGGTAGACTGGAACCTGGATAAAGAATTAGGCAACAATGGCAACGAAACTTTCCAATTAACAAACGTTGGCGGACAAGGCCAGACCTTTACCGGAACCATTACCCCTCCTGCAAACCAGCCCGGAGGCCAGTACAGGATGCGTGTAAGGATGACTTATAGCTCAGCCCCTGTTCCTTGCGGAAACTCCTCCTATGGAGAAGTAGAAGACTACACCATTATAGTAAGCGGCGGCACAATGCTTATGCCCCCACAAAACCTGGAAGCCATTGTAGTTGACGAAGACGATGTAATGTTAACCTGGAATGCACCAGCTACAGACGACTTTATTGGATACAATGTCTACCGTGATGGCGGAATGATCATGGAAGAAATGACCGAACTCGAATACATGGACATGGATCTTGAGGATGGAACCTATACTTACCAGGTATGTGCAGTTTATGATGAAGGATCTTCAGCCATGGCCGGACCTGTTCAGGTAACTATATCAAGTAATCCTCCTCCTCCTGGCGATGCCTGGGAAACGTTTGAGGACTATAACTCCGGAGATTACCTGGTACAGCAAGCCAATGCTATGGGACGCGATTACTGGGATACCTGGAGTAGCAATCCCGGTTCAGCCGAAGACCCAATGGTAAGCAGTGATTACGCTTATGCAGGTAGCAACTCAGCAGTTATTGAAGGCACCAACGATGCTGTACTTCTTTTAGGTGATAAGACCTCAGGAAAATGGAACCTAAATTTCCAGATACTTGTACCTACAGGATTTAATGGTTATTTTAATGTATTGCAGGAATTTGCAGGAACCAACAGCCAATGGGGTATGCAGGCCTACTTTGATGCAGGTGGTGCCGGATTAGTTGATGCAGGTGGAGCAGGCGCAGGAACCTTTACCTATAGCTACGATGAATGGAACTTTGTAAATATGAATATCGACCTTGACCAGGATTTGGCCGAAATGTATGTTAACGGAGCCTTCGTAGTAGAATGGGTTTGGAGTTCAGGATCATTCGGAACAGGAACATTGAACCAGATTGGTGCTATGAACCTTTATGCATGGGCCGAAAACGGAACACCAAAAGCGTATTTCGATGATATTAATTTTAGTGAGCCTACAAATGCTCTCATTTTCGAGCCATTCGAAGAATATGATGCAAATGATTACCTGGTAGAACAAGCAATTGCTGCAGGCCACGATTATTGGGATACCTGGAGCAGTGCCCCCGGCACAGCTGAAGACCCCATGGTAACTTCCGACCAGGCTTTCGAAGGAAGCAACTCAATAGTAATTGAAGGCACCAATGATGCTGTATTACTGTTTGGCAACCAAACTTCAGGAAAATATGCAGTTAAGTTCCAGATTTATGTTCCAACAGGATTCAATGGATACTTTAACCTTCTTCAGGAATTTGCAGGAACCAATAGCCAGTGGGGTATGCAGGCTTACTTTGATGCAGGCGGACTTGGCTTGGTAGATGCTGGTGGAGCAGGAGCAGGAACCTTTAGCTATAGCTATGATGCCTGGACCTACGTAAACCTTGTGGTCGACCTTAACCTCGACTGGGCAGAAATGTACGTTGACGGCAATGAGGTAGTCCAATGGCAGTGGAGTACAGGATCATTCGGAACAGGAACATTGAACCAGCTTGGAGCGATGAACCTTTACGCATGGGCAGAAAACGGTACACCAAAATGCTACTTCGATAATATCGAACTTACAGAATCCATTGCCCTTGCACCTCCGACCAACCTTGTAGCCAGTGTGGATGACAATGATGTTACCTTAACATGGACAGCTCCGGCAGGTACAGATGGATTCCTGGGATTCAATGTTTACCGTGATGGAGAAACAATTGCAGAGGTAATTACCGAAACAACGTATTCAGACATGGATCTTTTACCCGGGGTATATTCCTATGATGTAAAAGCCATTTACGACGAAGGCTACTCCGCCGGAGCAGGCCCTGTAGAAGCTACCATCGAAGGAGGAACAGCCCGCGAAATGGTATTACTTGAAATCGGAACAGGAACCTGGTGTGTATATTGCCCGGGATCAGCCATGGGAGCAGACGAAATGATTGAGAATGGACATGATGTTGCCATAATTGAATATCATGGTGGTGATGATTACCAGACAGTTGGTTCTGACTACAGGCTCAACACTTACTATGGTATTTCAGGATACCCAACAGCCTGGTTTGATGGTGTGATTGTCCACGTTGGAGGTAACGCTACCTCAAGTCTTTATGGTACTTATCTTCCATACTACGAAACCCGCGCATCAAAAGTTTCACTCTTCGAACTGGATGTAGACACAGAATATACAGGAGGCACAGGATTTGACTTTACCATCACAGCAGAAAACATCTACCAGTACACTGGTCAGAATGTAGTACTTCATGTAGTTGCCATCGAATCACACATTGATGTAACCTGGTTTGTACTTGATGAAATCAACTTTGTATGTCGTAAGATGTTGCCTGACCACATGGGAACAGCAATGGATTTCACAGCACAATCAGTCTATGAAGTAGACCTTTCACTGGATTGGAACGGATGGGATGTTGACAATATGGGATTGGTAGTATTCCTGCAGGACAACGATACCAAAGAGGTACTTCAGGCAACCAAGGTTGAAGATCTTGGCATGTATGTAGGTATCGAAGATCCGATATCAGAGACAGCCACAACGATCTTCCCGAATCCAGCCACCGATGTAGTAAATATAGTAACAGGCAGTAACCTGCATCAGGTAAGGATAATGAACAACAACGGACAGATTGTATTTAATCAGCAGGTTGAAGGCCAAAACCTACAGGTGAATACCTCTGACTTCCAGCGTGGAGTTTACTTTATGGAAATCCATACCACCGAAGGAATGATCACCGAGAAACTCGTAATCAGATAATCAATCTGAATTCAAAATAGAATAGGGAGCTCAGTTTTGGGCTCCCTTTTTTTTGTCATTTTTTCAATTGTAAGGTTTTGTCAATAGGTAGAATCACCGATTTTTAAAACTGTTGGCGCGATTTTGGAGATATATAAATTCATTCTTACCTTTCATACTATATCCCCAAATGACATCTAATATGAATTTTAAAGGCAATCGGTATGAAATTTTAAGAAAGACTCAAAAACAATAGGTTATGACTATATGTATAGTTAATGTAAGCTATCAGTTATGACATTGTAATGTTAATTCGACGCATAGTAAACCTTTTGTAATCGAATTGTTTTTGTTACCGAATAAATTGGTAGTTGCTTTGTAATATGATGTATCATGAGGCAACTAGCTTAATAATACAACTTAATTAATACTAACTAATGCTAAAGAAAATGCACAAAGTAATCAAGTATTTTAAAACAGGAAACCTACTATTAACAGCAGTCTTATTGCTGATTGTTACTCAATTGCAAGCTCAGGAATTTAAATATAACGATGCTTGGGGAGATGCAGGAATAAGCTTGAAGTCTCAGGATATAGGTAGCCTGAAAGTAAGCTTTTCCATTCATCAGTTTTCGTTAACCGAAAATATGATTGATGGTACACCGATGCAAAGCATTCATATGCCTAATGTTCTTTTGCCAGGTAATGAAGGTGCACCGGACCTTCCGGGATATGGCCGTTACATTGCAATACCTCAGGGAGCGGTAGCAAAAATAAATGTTTTGAATATTCGTACCGAGACTATAAAAGGTGTTGAAATGGCCCCTGCTCCACGAATTCCTTTGGATACAGAGGATGGTCCATTGGAATACGAAAAGAATGAAAAACTATACAATACCAATGCTTTTTATCCGGCTGAGCCATTTATGCTATCAAAGCCAACCCAACTCAGGGGTGTTGATGCTTCGGTTCTTGGTATCACCCCTTTCCAATATAATCCGGTTACTAAAGAGTTGGTCATTTACCGTGATGTTGAAGTAGAGGTTATTTTTGAAGGTGGTACCGGAAATTTTGGTGATGATCACTTGCGAAGCCGTTGGTTCGATCCAATCATCCAGGATGCAGTACTGAATGCCGAATCACTTCCAAAAATTGATTATAGTGCCCGCAGTTTAAACCAGGGTAACCGCGATGATGTTGGTTGTGAATACCTGATTGTAGTACCAAATGATCCGCTTTGGATGCCTTACGCTGAACAAATAAAGGAATGGAGAACACTTCAGGGCATCTCTACCGATATCAAAACCCTTGATGAAATTGGAGATCACTCAGTAAGTGGACTCGAAAATTATTTCAACAATGCGTACGACAATTGGGATGTTCCACCGGTAGCCGTATTGCTAATGGCCGATTACGGAACCAATGGAACCACCACCATTGTTTCACCAGTTTGGGAAAGCTACTGTGTTTCAGACAACATCTTTGCTGATGTAAACGACAACAGCATGCCTGACATCATTTTTGCACGGATGACAGCCCATAACGAAGAACAACTTAATACCATGGTATCTAAAATGTTGGATTACGAAGCCAACCCACCAACCAATAGTGACTTTTACCACAGACCCATTACGGCTTTGGGATGGCAGACTGAACGCTGGTTCCAGATTTGCTCGGAAACTGTTGGTGGTTACTGGCGCGAAGTAAAAGGAAAAGAACCTGTCCGTATCAATGAAATTTACCAGGGAAATCCTGGCAATTATTGGTCAACAAACAGTAATACCCCTATGGTGGTTGATTATTTTGGTCCCGACGGATTGGGGTACATTCCTGCTACACCTGCAGAATTGGGCGGATGGGCAGGAGGCAATAGCCAGATGGTAATCAATGCTATCAACGACGGAGCCTTTGCAATACAACACCGGGACCACGGTATGGAAACCGGTTGGGGCGAACCATCTTTTTTGAACAGCCATATTAACCAACTTACCAATACTGAAGACAATGAAATGCCATATATATTCTCAATAAACTGTCTTACTGGGGAGTATGATATGTCTGGTGAATGCTTTGCCGAGAAATTCCACCGCCATACCCACAATGGTGAAAATGCCGGCGCATTGGGTATTCTTGCTGCATCAGAAGTATCATATTCATTTGTTAACGACACTTATGTTTGGGGTCTTTTCGATAATATCTATCCCGACTTTATGCCTGATTACGGACAGGTGGTACCAGAAAGAGGATTTCTGCCTGCATTTGCCAATGCTGCAGGTAAATACTTTCTTGAGCAGAGCCAATGGCCTTCAAACCCGAATAGTAAAGAAGTTACCTATAATCTTTTTCATCACCATGGTGGTGCATTTATGCAGGTTTATTCAGAAGTACCCCAGGAATTAACAGTTTCACATGACCCTGTTTTGCTTAGTGGCCTGACTGGTTTTCCAGTTTTTGCTGATGAAGGTTCATTCATAGCTTTAACTGTCGATGGAGAAATTATAGGCACTGCTACCAGTGAAGGTGGTAGTACAGAAATCTCAATTCCGGTTCAGGAACCAGGAAATATTATGATCGTTACCGTTACTAAGCAAGATTATTTCCGCTATCAGACTGATGTAGAAATTATCCCGGCTGAGGGTGCTTTTGTTATTGCTGACAGTTATGTCGTCAATGATGAATTAGAGAATAACAATGGTATGATGGATTATGCGGAAAGCGTTAGCCTTAACATGACTATGAAAAATGTTGGAGTTGAATTGGGTCAGAATATTGAAGTAACGCTTTCTACAACCGACGAATTCATTGCGATTACAAACAATACCGCAAGTTTCGGCAATATCGATCCAGATGGAAATGTAACCATAGATGATGCATTTTCTCTTGACGTTAATGAAAATATTCCTGATCAGCATCTTGTAACTTTTTTACTTGAAGCAACTAATGGTACCGACACCTGGGAGAGCAACATTTACATTACCGGCCATGCACCGGTACTTGGCTATGCTGATTTTACCATCGATGATTCTAACGCAAACAATAACCAGCAGCTTGATCCGGGTGAAGTGGCTACCATGTATGTTCACATTAAAAATTCCGGAAGTGCTGATGCATACAATGTATTGTCCGCTTTAAGTTCAAATGATAATTTTGTTTCAGTGCTTATTACCGATCCACAGGAAATGGGTGATGTTGCTGCAGGTGAAACCGGTATGGTAGGTATAATTGTTAGCGCAAACGAAAGTATTCCGGCAGGTCACATGGCAGAGCTTATTATAAGTTCTATTGCTGATTTGGGAGTAACCCAGGAAGATACATTTGATGTTTTGTTTCCAGATATTTGCTACCCCTATGCCAATTGTAGCCAGGGTGATGGATTACGTGGTTTTGGTTTAGGTGATATTTCAAATTTCGATAATGGATGCAGTAATGCAGGTTACGGCGATTTTACTGATATGAGTACTACTTTGGTGCCAGGTGAAACTTATACTGTTCAGCTAAAAGCTGGTTATAGCAACCAGTATGTAACACTATGGATCGATATAAACGACAACAAGCATTTTGATGAAGAAGAAATGCTGATAACCGACTTTGTCATACCAAGTTCTTCGCAAATCTACGAAACTGAAATCACAATTCCGGATGGCTTACTTTACGGAGAAAAACTTCTGAGGGTACGTGCACGCTGGCAAAATTCTTCAATCAGTCCGTGTGAGGATTTTGAATATGGAGAAACTGAAGATTATACTGTTGTAATTGATGGGCTGATGTTGTTGCCACCTCAAAATGTTGAGGCCTTTGTAATGGATGAAGATGATGTCAGCATAAGCTGGAATGAGCCCTTAACTGAAAATGTTCTGGGTTATAATGTTTTTCGCAATAGCGCTTTGATTGCTGAAGAAATTACTGAACTGGAGTTTATGGATATGGAATTAATGGGCGGAACCTATGTTTACCAGGTAAGCGCAGTTTATGCTGAAGGCGAATCATTCCTGGCTGGACCTGCAGTTGTGACAATAATCCTAACTTATGAACCAATAATTGTTGTCAGCCAGATGAATTACGATTTCAGTGTTTATCTTGAAGGAACTGAAATTGATGAACTTGAACTTGGTAACGATGGAGAAGGTGATTTAGAATATACAGTAACCATTGAATATTCGGGAACAGAAGGCTGGCTTGACCTTGATCAGATGAATGGCATCATTTTACCCGGTGCTACTGATGCCCTCCAATTGATGATAGATGCTCAAGGGCTTGCGGCAGAAATGTATACTGCTACAATTAAAATCGAATCCAATGATCCTGAAACTCCAATGGTTGAAATTGCTGTTACGCTGGAAGTAACTGACGAATGCCCTGAGCCTGCACCAGAAAACCTTTCGGCACAGGAGCTCACCGCTTTTGTTGTGTATTTGGATTGGGATGAGCCTGGAAATTCAACTGTAGATATGATGGGATACAACGTCTACAGGGATGGAATGATCTTGAACGACGGTTTGATTGAGGCGACTGAATTCACCGACAATGATGCGCCAGCGGGTAACACCGAATATGTAGTTTCTGCAGTTTGGGATTTGTGCGAATCTTATTCCGAGCCAACATACACCATGGTAACTTCAGTTGGGGAAATTGTTGGTCAGCAAACGAGCATTTATCCGAATCCTGCACGTGATGAAGTGAATATTATTTCGGATTCTCAATTGCTCAGTGTAAAAGTTATGACCACCGGCGGGCAAATGATTATTAATCAGCCTGCAGAAGGGAAAAACATTAAACTTAACACTTCAAGCCTGATGACAGGAATTTACCTGATGGAAATTCAAACAACAAATGGATTGACAGTTGAAAAGCTGCTGATCAAATAATTATGATATCGTCGTTTGGATAACCATACGACATTATTGAAAAAGGGAGCTCAGTTTTGGGCTCCCTTTTTTTTATGAATTCATGTCAGCTCCTGGAACAGGACTACCTCAACAAAATTATTTTATCAGTTTGTACATCATTCCCTACATTGATCTGGTAAAAATAGAATCCACCTTTAACAGGCTCACCATTACAATTGGTTCCATCCCAGTTTGTTGAATATTCACCAGAAGTTAGTTCCCTGTTTACCAGTTGCCTTATCATTTGCCCGGACGTATTATAAACTTCAACCTTCACTAACCCCGTTTGCTTAAGGGCATAGTTAATAGTGGTGTTGTAAGTAAATGGATTGGGAAAGTTTTTACTTTTAAATGGATTCGATAGGTTCTCATTCACCGAAACATATGGATCGTATTCAATGAAATAATTCACCATTTCGGCAAAAATGTATGGCTTAAGGCTAAGTGAATCACCATTTGCAACAGCCCCAATCACCAGAGAGGATGAAACTGTTTTATAGTTTGCCGACTCGTTCAGAAACATCCGGCCATGATCAGTTTCACAACAAAACAACATTTGAGAAAATAAACCTCCCAACTGATCTACGCTATAATGTGGGCTCTCACCGCCAATGTAATTTAACTCCATATCTGAAGTCATTGCATCATTTACTCCTATTATTTTTTCTATTTCAAAGTCACCTCCATCACCAAGAAAGGTTAGTCCTAACATGTTAAAAAATTCAGTTCCGTTATGGTCTTTACCAAGCTCCGTACTTTCGATGTAAAGGTTTCCGCCATTATTAAGATAGTTTATCAATTTTATCTGGTCTGTTGCACTTACAGAACCAGGAGGGGTGTATCCTCAACTCACACAATAACACCCCATGGTGCCGAATAATACTTCATACGTAAAGAGGTCATCGGGTAGGGATGTGCAGAAATCATAGTTAAGTCCAGCTGCCTCCAGCGCTCGGGTTAATCCTGTCGAAGGCTGTATAAGGTCACCCTGTTCAGGGTCGGTAATGGTTTCTATACTATTGTCGTTGTCCCAAACAAGGATATCATATTCAATGTTGGGGCTAACCCTCACAAAATGACTTTTCGAAACATTGTTGTTTTCAAATTCATCACCTTCATTAACCACGAGTCCGTATAGGGCTGTATTGTGCGCAACAGTTGGTGTCCATTCAAAAGTATAGGTAATTGTTTGCCCCGGAGAAATGGCTTCTGAAATATCCAATGCTCCGATCATATCACCGGAATTAAAACTAAAAAGCTTGAGGGTGAAATCGGTTTGGGATATCGAGCCCAGGTTTTTTACATCCAGGTTCCATTCTGCAGTTTCTTCAAGATTCATCACCCGTGGTCCATCAATGGCAGTTATGGTCAGGTCATTTTCCAGCATCACTGTCATTTCCAGTTTGAAAATATCCCACCAGTTCCATTCGAAAGTTGAAGGCCCATGGGTTCTGAATTTAAATTGTACTTCCTGCCCTGCAAACTCGCTGATGTCCAGCACTAGTTCGGTTCCGTTGGCCTGGCCCCAGTTGCCACTGCTGAGGAGATGTTCCCAGAGAAGTACTTCCTCCTCTTCAGTAACAATAATAATCTCAGCCTCTTCAGAGGGAGCACTTGCCCCAAAAGCATCAAGGTATTGAATGACGATTAATTCCTGGGCGTTTTCCATTAAAGTGATGGGCTCAGAAATGGCCGATAAGTCAAAATTGGTTATGGACGGACTCCAATAGAACTGCATTTTTCCGTCAGCGATAGTCCAGTTTTCATCCAGGGTCCATGCATCGCCTGTAGTAAAATCCTCTGTCCATGCAGGAGTTTGTGCTGAAATTGGTAACTTAAACAGCATCAATAGCAATAGCAGGTAAATTGAGTTTTTCATATTTTTGATTTTTTTGTGAGTACGACTGGTAAAGATAGGAAGAAAACCGGACAATAGAGTCGCAGAGCATTGGAGGTTTTGAATAGACAACTATAGATTTTACAATTGTTGTCTGCCGGGATTACAATATTCTAATCAAGTCGCTACGAGTCGACCTGTTACAGAAAACAGTATTAAGATGGAATTTGGGCAGCTTAAAAATGGTATGTTGGCTGATGAAATTATTTAAAGATCAATTTGATTAGACTCCGTCTTACAATCACATGCATCACCCATACAATTTGGGTTTTCAACTGGCTTGGGAAGCAACTTCATCCGGATGGAAAGGTAATACAATTTACATCCCACACAGATTCCAAATGCTGTTTCAAGGTATAACAAAATAAGACAAACGATGCACAGCAAGCAAACGGGATCGAAATAGGAAACATCATTTAACAGGTAAAGTGACAATATGAAAACCACAATTGTTAGTCCCAATCCCAGGCTCCAGGCAAACCTCTTTTGCACCGCACCAATAGGCAGCGGAGATTGCTTGAATGTAAATAACCGCGCAATTAAAATGGTTGGCGAAAAATTTGGATTGATAAAAACTGCAATAGCAAAACTCAGCATCAGGAATCCCGAAATCCAGGGTATGACTTCGTATTGCTGCAATATAAATCCATTGATAAAAGCAATCATGCCAAGTAAAAACATTACACCCGAATTTGCCCGTACAACACGCTCATCCATAACTTTAAAACTTCTTCCTTCGATGTATTCACCAAAACTAAATATTGCCATTGTCGTTTTTTTTTCTATAAATTAAATATTCTATTTTAAATCTAAAGTGGATTAATTATATTTGTTCTGTCTCAACTCACCCCATCCCGATTATCCTATATTACTCCTCTCCTTTGCGCAATGCTCTATGCCATCAACTCTAGGATTTTCTACTCCTTCATATTATGATAAACATTGCTCACATCTTCGTCTTCTTCAAACTTGCCAAGCATTTTTTCAACTTCTTCAACCTGTTCTTTGTTTAAGGCTTTTGTTTGTGTTGGAATTCGCTCAAACTCGGCAGATACAATCTCAAAATCATTTCCCTCAAAATACTTTTGCAGTGCGCCGAATGATTCGAATTCACCATAAATAATAATTGTTTCTTCTTCCTCAAAAACTTCTGAAACACCAAAATCGATAAGCTCTAATTCCAATTCCTCTAGATCCAGCCCTTCTTTGCTTTTTACTTTGAATACACATTTATGTTCAAACATAAAGCTCAAACTTCCGGTTGTGCCCAGCGAACCACCATTGCGGTTAAAATAGCTGCGTACATTTGCAACAGTACGTGTTGGATTATCAGTCGTTGTTTCAACTACTACGGCAATACCATATGGGCCATATCCATCGTAAACAACTTCTCGGTAATCAGCAGTGTCGGGCGAGGAGGCCTTTTTAATGGCACGCTCAACATTTTCTTTGGGCATGTTGGCGTTCTTTGCATTTTGCATCAGCAGCCTCAATCTTGGGTTCATCGATGGGTCAGGGCCGCTGGCTTTTACAGCGATGGTAATGTCTTTCCCTATTTTAGTGAAGGTTTTGGCCATATTGCCCCAACGCTTCATCTTCTTTGCTTTGCGGTATTCAAATGCTCTTCCCATAAAATCACAGATATTTTATCAGGCGGCAAAAATACACTAAAAGCGTTTTAGAAAGAAATAAGATTAAAGGTCAGTTTTCAAGCTTAAATCTTGAGTGTAATCAGTTTAGAACAGTTCATTAATCACTGTTCAACATAAACAGCAAACTAGTTCGCTTTTATTAGCTCCTCATCAAAAAGTATAACATCCTCAGCTGGAAGCCGGTCACCGGCAAAGTGCCTGACAATGACCTCTGCATCCCTGATTTTTTGCTTTTCTTTTTTTAAGAACCACCACAATTCAGGCAATTCGCTTTCAGGAAGATCTCTAACCATTTCAACCACCCGATTGATTTCCAATGGATAGTTTAAAGTAAAATTTTTGTGAGTCATGATATTTTTGGTGTAAATGATTTTGGAATTCAATCTTGATTTACATCTCCGCTATTCTTTTGCTTGTTGCGGGTCACTGTGCTTTCATAGTTAACAAGCAAAGGAGTTAATTTGATATTCAGTACCAAATCAATATCCTTATTCAGCACTACTTTTTTTATTATCCTTGGATTGTAGTTTTTATGAGATATTTCTATAGTGTAACGATCAGGTGTAAGCATAGTCATTTCAAAAAAACCATCCAGGTTAGTAATGGTTCCCAAAAGTGTATCCGGTCCTGTTAGTATTATGCTCACCCCACTGAGTTGAACATTGGAGTCTTTATCGCTTACAGTTCCTGCTATTTTGCCGGTTTGTTGAGCAGGTGTTTTTAATGAACCTACAAGGAGTAAGCCCAACAGTAAAATGAATAGCTGAAGTGTTTTCATTAAATTGCTTTTCGTGATGTCAGTTAAAAGAGACAGATGAATTGGTAAAGGGTTGCAGAAAAATTGACTTGGTTCATTGGTTGTTTGTAGGAAAAAGTTTGGAGTGTTCTAACGATGATTATAAACTGTTAAAGTTTTGTTAATCATTAATTTCAATTTTGAAATTAGGGTTTTATATATGTAACTTAGCCCGAAATTAATAATGAGGTATTTGGTTTCGGTGTGAAAAATCCTCAAATTGTAAACTGAAACTTGTAACCTCCAACCTGAAAATCATGAAAAAAGCAATCAAAATCATTTTTTGGATAATTGGAATAATTGTGATATTCATTTTCCTTGGGATTGGATACCTTAAGTTTTTCCTTCCTGATATTGAATTACAGGAGATTAATGTAGATATAACCCAGGAGCGGTTGGAACGTGGCGAATACCTGGCTAACCATGTGATGGTTTGCATGGATTGTCATTCCGTTCGTGACTGGTCGCTATATTCCGGCCCGATTACACCAGGAACATATGGTGCAGGTGGTGATGAATTTACAAAAGAAATGGGCTTCCCGGGAAATTTCTATGCACCAAATATTACACCTTATCATTTGAATGAATGGACTGATGGCGAAATTTACAGGGCAATTACCACCGGGGTTGATAAGGATGGAAATGCATTATTCCCGCTGATGCCTTACCACAGTTATGGCCAGGCCGATACCGAAGATATTTATTCGGTAATTGCTTATGTAAGGAGTTTAAAACCGGTTGAAAAGGATGTAAAGGAGTCTGAGCCCGATTTTCCCTTCAGCCTGATCATGCACATGATTCCTAAAGAAGGTGAACCAATTGAACTACCTTCCAAATCCAATAAAGTTGAATACGGCCAATACCTGGCAACAGTTGCTGCTTGTGCCGATTGCCATACACCCTTCGAAAAGGGACAGCCTGTACAGGATATGATGTACGGTGGTGGCCGGGAATTTGAACTGCCCTTTTATATCATTCGTGCGCCCAATATTACACCGGACAAAGCGACCGGAATTGGAACCTGGACCAGGGAAGCTTTTGTTAATCGGTTTCAGTCGTATGATTCAATTCATGAACTAGCAAAAGTTAATTTCCCTAAAGAGTTCAACACACTGATGCCATGGAATATGTACGGAGGAATGAAACAGGACGACCTCGAGGCGATTTACACTTTTCTTAATAGTTTGGATCCAATCGAAAATAAAGTTGAAAAAGTAACCTTCAAAAAACCGGAGTAAGGGAAAATTGATTCCGGTTCCCTGAAAATAAGATGTGGTTTTATTAAATTACTTTGGCTAATTCTATCTCTTCTGATTTCATGATTCCTGGGAATGGTCTTCAAAAACTTAAATATGAGGGTTGTATTAATAATGCTTCGTTTCCTATCTTAGCCATTTAAACCATTTTCGCTACAGTTTCTTTTTACTTTTGCATGATAAGCGTAAAACCCAAATGGAGGTGCTTGCTTATACCATTTCTGGGAATAAATTGTTGGATAACCTAGTGATAAATAATTATGTCAGAATTTACAGATAAGAAGAAACTTCGGGTCGAACAACTGGTGGATTTGTTCAAAGGGATTATTATTGGAGACCAGGTTGTGGATTTAGTGAGGAAGAACGACGAACTCATCCAATCCATAATTCCTACAGATATCATTGATGCGGTAGATCAAATGGTTTTGCTGGAAACGCCAATGAATGATCTTAAAAGAGGTGTCAACAAAGTACTCAACCTGCTTTTCAAAACTATTCAGGAACATCCTTATCATCCACCTGAAAAGGAGAGCTGTCTGGGGATTTTTATTCAAAATTATGAAGCCCTTGACGGGAATTTAAAGGCGATAAGGCCTTTGATTAAAAAATTGAATAAGGATGGTATGGATGCTGATTTGCGTGAAGAATTGAAAGATGGTCTTAGCGAAATTGAAAAATTCCGGAGCTATTATCTGATAAAAGAAAATGTATTGTTCCCCCTTTTGGAAACAGAATGGAAGAACTTCCGCTGCTTACAGGTGATGTGGTCCTTCCAGGATGATATCCGTAAAAATATTCAGACTGCCATCGAACAGCTTTCCACCACTAATTTTGATCTAAAGCTTTTTAATCGGCTGGTTGGTGACATCTTTTTTAATGTGTATGCCATCAAATTTCGAGATGAAAGGATATTGTTTCCAATGATTCAAGAGACAATTACTGAAGATAAGTTGGATGCACTTTTGCATGAGGCTGCTGAGATTGGGTTTCCTTACATTCATCCGGCACAGAATAAAACCGATCATAGCGTTGAACGGGAACTTAACGGAATGGATATCGACTTAAATACCGGGTTTTTATCACCAGAGCAAGTTCGTTTGCTTTTCAATCATTTGCCTGTCGACATTACATTTGTTGACGAGCACGACAAGGTTAAGTACTTTTCTACTCCATCAAAAAGGATTTTCCCCCGGACTAAAGCCATCATTGGCAGAGATGTAAAAAACTGCCATCCACCCGAAAGCATGCATGTGGTGGAGCAAATTGTTGAAGCCTTTAAAAAGGGTGAAAAAAGTGAGGCTTCTTTCTGGATCAGGATGAAAAAGGAATTTATTCTGATTCAGTACTTTGCTATCCGAGATGAGAAGGGGAAATACAAAGGCGTGGTTGAAGTTTCACAGGAAATTTCGGAACTACAAACCATAAGTGGCGAAAAGCGATTATTGGATTGGAAATAATAGTTTAGGTACAACTATACTTAAAAGCAAGCAATATTATTTACTTTTGCATTCTAATTTTTAAAAATATGAGCGAACAAATAGATAATTCAAAATACAGGAAAGCCCGGTTGAAGGAACTTATCCTGAAATTGCATCATGGTGCACCCGAGGAGGAAGTGAAGGCTGAGCTGATGGAAAGTTTAAAAATCCCATACGGCGAAGTTGTTGAAGTTGAACAGGAACTGATCGAAGAAGGGCTTCCAGCAGAGGAAGTTCTGAAACTATGTGATGTTCATTCGTCAGTTTTACATGGTAACGTGGATCTGTCGAAAGCCAAGCAAATTCCGGCCGGTCATCCGGTGGATGTAATGATCCAGGAAAATAAGGAGCTGAAAAAAGTTACAGATCAAACCAACATGGTTTTGGCTGTACTTAACCTGGTGGATGAATCGAAAGTCCAGGAAACTGTACTTGAACTTACCTCAGCTTTCAACCAGTTAATAGATGTTGATAAGCACTACCAGCGAAAAGAGTATTTGTTTTTTCCTTATCTCGAAAAAACGGGCATTACCGGGCCACCCAAAGTGATGTGGGGCAAGCATGATGAGATCAGGGAATTGTTGAAAGGCAGCCTCGAAATCCTGAAGACAGATGATATTTTAAAGGATGATCTGGTTGCTTCAACTGAAATTATATTAAAACCGGCTGTTAAAGGAGTTGCCGAAATGATCATCAAAGAAGAGGAAATTTTGTTTCCGATGATGATGGATGCCCTTGCGGATACCGATTGGTACGAAATTCAAAAGCAATCCTTGGAAATTGGCTATTGTTTGTACGATCCGCCCATTGAATGGAAGCCCGATGGGATTGAAGCAGAGACTGTCACCAAGGCTCAAAAAGAAGGCGGTAACATTCAGCTACCCTCAGGAGGATTTTCAGCCGAAGAGTTGCTGGCTATTTTGAATACATTACCAATTGATATGACTTTTGTTGATAAGAATGACAAAGTAAAGTATTTCTCGCAAAGCCGCGACAGGATTTTCCAGCGTAACCGTGCCATCCTCAACCGTGATGTCAGGCACTGCCACCCACCTGCCAGCGCGCACATCGTCGACAAGATACTTGATGACTTCAAAAGTGGAAAACAGGACAATGCACCATTCTGGATAAATATGGGTGGAAAAATGATTTTAATCGAATATTTTGCTTTGAGAAATAACGAGGGGGAGTACCTTGGGACTCTGGAAGTTTCACAAGACCTTACCGAACATCGTTCGCTGGAAGGTGAACAACGAATTTTATCCTACAAATAATCAATCATGGAAAACAACAACAATTTAATTATAACCCCTAAAACAAAAGTTTTGCAATTAATCGAGGCCTATCCTCAATTGGAAGATGTTTTGATAGAATATGCACCGGCATTTAAAAAATTAAAAAACCCGGTATTGCGAAAAACCGTTGCTAAAATAGCCACCCTTCAACAGGCAGCCTCAATAGGAAATGTAAAAGTTGAAGATTTGATTAACCGTTTAAGAAAAGAAATTGGACAGGATTTATACACAGGTGATATGACAAATACTTATAATACACAGCAACCCGAGTGGTTTAAAAAAGAATTGGTTTCACAGGAACTGGATGCCAAGCAAATGCTTGCAGTTGGTGAGCACCCGGTAAACCAGGTAATGGCCGATCTGAAAAATATGGAAAGTGGGAAAATTTATAAATTAATTGCACCATTTTTACCTGCTCCTCTTATTGATAAGGCCACAAGTATGGAAGCACAACATTGGGTGGAAAAAATCAGCGATAACGATTTTAATATTTATTTCTATAAGGGATAATCAATTGTATTCCTGACAGGATTTTGACCCTTTTCGGGCTTGAATCTTTTAATGGGAGTCCACATCATTCAGCATATAAAACAGATGCTTCAGGTGTTTGTTTATTTCACCCATATATTCTTTTACGGCTTTTACAGAACCAGGAAGAGCAAACAATAATGTTTTGCCGTTAACGCCGGCTACAGCGCGGCTTACAAGAGCTGCTGGTTTTTCGATGCCGTATTTCCAGCGGATCATTTCCATTATGCCGGGGATTTCTTTTTTAACGAATTTCTGCATCACTTCAGGAGTAATATCTCGCGGGCCAATGCCGGTGCCACCAGTGGTGATTACAATATCGTGTTGTTGTTCAATTGAGTTTTGCAATAGTTGGCGTAATTCTTTCTCATCATCAGGGATCACAATATTCTCCGTTTCGAACCGCCATCCTAATTTTTGGAATTGTTTTTTCAAGTCTTCTGTAACTGCCGGTCCGCTGCGGTCTTCGTAAATACCTTTGCTGGCACGGTCGCTCAGGGTAACGATCCGGGCTTTGAAAACTTTTGGAATATAGTCCATTTCATCACCGGCTTGTAGTTTGCCACCATGCTTCACCCTGCAAAAAATTCCTTTCCGGGGCATCACGTAATTTCCGGGTTCACGAAACTCATCATGAAAAGGTTTGCCTTTTTGGGTAACTTCAAGTTCCACTTCTCCACTTATGAAAGTATCAAAGATCAGTGCATCCAACTTTCCGTAAGTTTCAAAAATAATGTTCTCGGCAAACTGACCAAAGTCCAATTCCTTTGCTCCGGTTATCTGGTAAAATCGCTTAGCCTCGGAAATATCAATCAGGCTTACCTGGCGGCTTGTCCCAGCATGGGCATCACCATCGACACCATTTTGGGTAAGTACGAGTTGGTCAACAGGAAATTTTCTACCATGTTCAGCAGCAGTATTTACGGAGAGGATTTTAATCTTATGCATCATAACTTCTTTAAATTCAATACGTAATCTTATTCTTCCAACCAAGTTACTTGGCCAAGTATAAATTTGCCTAGTAGATTCCCCTCCTTTTCCTTTGAAGGGGGAAGGTCGGGATGGGGGTTTAGCTTTTTGGAAAGTACTTTATCTCATCCCCGGCCTGCACTTCGCCATGCCTGACGACTTTAGCAAAAATTCCTTCTTTTGGCATTACACAATTTCCCACTTCCTTGAAAATTGCACAGCCGGTTCCATGGCATTTTTTACCAATTTGGGTAACTTCCAACTCTACATCACCAATTACAAGGTGGTCGCCAGGATTGGTTTCGTGAAGGATAATACCTTCGGTGGTAATGTTTTCGGCAAACTCACCCCAGTTTACATTGCGGCCGGCTTGCTTGCTCCATTTTTCGATGCTTTCTTTTGCCAGAAGGCTTACCTGTCGGTGCCAATCACCGGCATGGGCATCACCTTCAACACCTTTGTCGTTCAATATAATTTGTGGAACGGCTTCCTTGATGGTTCCCTTTTCCCTTGAAATATTTGTACTAATTACTTTTATAGTCATCGCTTTTAACAATTGAGGGCGCAAAGATAACTTGTTTGGAAGATTAAAAATTTACCTTAGCGGGAAATTAAATGCATTTCAAAATCATGATGAAAAAAGTAGTACGAAAAATGAACCTAATATTTTTTATTGTGATAGTGAGTATATTAAATATAAACTCACAATCAATTACTGAAAAGATAAAGATCCATCAACCCAATATTATCCATATAATAGCAGATGATGTTGCCTGGGACGACCTGAGTTGTTATGGAAGCAAGGACATCAATACCCCGAATCTTGACAGGTTGGCCGAGATGGGGATGAAATTCACCGATTTTTACGCACCACACGGAACCTGCACTCCATCACGTGCAGCAATTTTAACCGGGAGGTATGCCCCCAGGATTAATGATGGAGAAGGGCTGCCGGTCTTGTTTCCTGATTCCAAAGAAGGGATCAGCCAGGATGAGATACTTGTAACTGAAATTTTAAAAGATCAAGGTTACCAAACAGCACTCATTGGAAAGTGGCACCTTGGTTACCAGCCCGAATTTCTACCGCCAAACCATGGCTTCGATTATTTCCTCGGCATTCCCTACCCCAATGATCATGGGCCAGAACGCCTGGGGAATATGGGAACCAGGAATTTTCCACCGATCCCTCTTCTCGAGAACCTTGAATTAATAAAGGAATGCGATAACAATGATTTGGCTGAACTGCCACAACTTTTTCAGCGCAGGGCATGCCAGGTGATTAAAGAATTTTCAGAAAACGGACAGCCTTTTTACGTTCAATATTCCAATATCGAAACCCATACACCCTGGTTCGTACCACGTGGATTTGAGGGAAAAAGCAAGGCCGGCCCTTATGGTGATGCTGTAGAATATCTTGATGGCAGTGTTGGTGCAATTGTGAAAATGATTAAAAGACTGAAAATTGAGAAAAACACACTCATTGTTTTTACATCGGACAACGGGCCCCTTATCGTACCATATCCTGAATTGGAGGACTGTTATGGTAAATTTGCTGAAGTGGATACTGCGAGGAAGCATATTCTGCGGGGAGGGAAATACCAGTCACGGCACGATGGCGGTACACGGAGTCCATGCATCATGTTTTGGCAGGGGGTAATTCCTGAAAATTCAACCTGCAATGCATTGACAGCCGGGTTCGATTTTTTCAATACATTTATAGAACTGGCAGGAGGAAAAATTCCCGATGACCGCCCCATTGATGGCAAAAATATTTTGGATTTGATGACAGGAGAGATCTGCGAAACGCCTCATAATACTTTTTTTGGCTATGAAGCAAGGGGATTGTTGATGAGTGTAAGAAGCGGCAAATGGAAACTTGCTCTTCCGTCACAGGCGACATATGGAGTTGGTCCTCTGGATGATTACCTGCTCTTTAATCTTGAAGAAGATATTTCAGAACAACATGACCTATCTGCTGAATTTCCCGAAATCGTTGAGCGATTGCAAAAGATGGGAGAGGAGTCGAAAAGTGCATTTAATGAAAGACGTCAAATTGAAATCCTAAATTAGAAAATTGTAATGAAAAATTTTATCTTAAAGATTATTGGCCTTTTGGTTTTGCTGATTTCGGTTGGAATGATTTCTTGTACTAAAAAAATACACAAAAAACCCAACATTATACTCATACTTGCTGATGATTTGGGCTATAACGAGCTGGGGTGTTATGGGCAGGAACTCATCGAAACACCCAACATCGACAAACTGGCTCAAGAGGGCATGAAGTTTACCCAGTTTTATAGCGGATCACCGGTTTGTACACCTTCACGATGTGCGCTGATAACGGGCAAACACCCCGGGCATATGTACATCCGTGGAAACGATGAGTGGCGCGAGCGAGGTGATGTTTGGAGCTATGAAGCGATGAATGCCAATCCTAACCTCGAAGGGCAGAGGCCTCTGCCTGATTCCACAATTACCATTGGTAAAATGTTGCAACAGAATGGCTACAAAACGGCTGTTGTTGGCAAATGGGGGCTTGGTTCGCCAACTGGCAATAGTACCCCAAACGATATGGGTTTCGATTTTTTTTATGGCTACAATTGCCAGAGGCAGGCACATACCTACTACCCGGTGCATCTGTGGAAAAACAAGGAAAAGGAGATGCTCAAAAATAAGTCTGTAGCCCCGCACCAAAAACTTTCGGAGGAAGTTGACCCCTACGATCCTGCAACTTATGCAGATTTTCTGCTCGAGGATTATGCCCCGGAATTAATGCTACACGAAACCCTGCAGTTTATGGAGGAAAACCTGGATAATCCTTTCTTTGTTTATTTCGCCACACCCATTCCTCATGTTGCACTACAGGCACCACAAAAGTGGGTGGATTACTATCACGAAAAAATAGGGGATGAAGATCCCTATTTAGGCGGAAGTTATTTCCCATGCCGTTATCCAAGGGCAACTTATGCCGCAATGATATCCTACCTCGACGAACAGGTGGGCGAGATGGTGAATAAATTAAAAGAGTTGGGTGAATATGAAAACACCATCATCATGTTTACCAGTGATAATGGGCCAACATACGCGGGAGGTGCCGACACAAAATATTTTCAAAGTGGCTATCCGTTTAGCGAAGAACGTGGCCGGGCTAAGGGAAGTTTATATGAAGGAGGGATACGTGTACCTTTAATTGTATCATGGCCTGGCAATATTGAAGCCGGAACACAATCAGACCATATTTCTGCTTTCTGGGATGTGATGCCGACAATTTCTGAAATTTCAGGGGGTAAGCTAAGTTACCAAACAGATGGAATTGACTTTTTGCCTGAACTCATGTCTCATGATAAAGATCAGGAAGAACATAATTTTTTATATTGGGAGTACATTGGAAAACAAGCTGTAAGGAAAGGAAAATGGAAAGCTATTCGTAAGGATGCCAAGGATCCTGAATCTGAAATACTTTTATTTGACCTTGAGGTTGATCCGGGCGAGTTAGAGGATGTTTCCTTGATGAATGAAGAGGTTGTTGCCGAAATGAAAGTGATCATGAATCTATCACATCAGCCATGCAAGGATGAGTGGCAGGAGAAATGGAATTTAATACCATCGGCAATAGAGAAATAGTCAGAGATAAAAAATTTGATCGATAAACAATCATAAGCTTAAAAACGTTGTTTCTAGTGAGGAATCATTGTTAACAGACTTTTTTTTAGATTGGAGAAATTATGAGTATTGAAAATATAAACGACAGAATTGAAAATTTTGGCGAGGATAAAAAAATTGAATTTCCGGTTACATATACCATGAAAGCAATTTTTGACACTGTGCATGCCAGAGATATTTTACAAAGAAACCTGGAACTTGTACTTGAGGAAGCCAATGTAGAATATTCAGATTTCCAGTTTAGGGAAAGTGGTAAGGGCAACTACGTTACCATAAGCGCTAAAGTTACACTGAATAATGAGAAGCAATTCGCAGATTTTTATACAAAACTCAAATTATTGCCGGGCCTCAAATGGGCTGTCTAAAAAAACAGAATTTTAATTATGGTCAAACTATTATACCTGATGGTGGGAGGTGCCATAGGAACAGTTTTGAGATACGCAATTTCAGGTTTGCCCCATAAAATTTATGACGGCTCTTTTCCCTGGGGTACGCTTGTTGTAAATCTTGCAGGCTCATTCCTGATTGGACTGTTTTGGGGTTTGCTGGGCCGCGAAAATATTACATCAAACGTGAAGATGTTTTTATTCATCGGCCTGTTTGGTAGTTTTACCACCTTTTCAACTTTTGCTTTCGAAAGTTTAAATCTGATCCGTGATGGTAATATCAAATTTGCAATAATCAATATGTTAGCCAGCAATGTTTTAGGGGTGATATTGGTATTTGCAGGTTTTATGATTTCGAGATTGATATTGAATTATAAAATATGAGCCCTATGAATTTTGAACAAATGGAAGTCAAGTTGAGGGTTTACATCGGTGAATCCGACACCTGGAAAGGTGAAAACCTGTATGCCACTATCGTGAAAAAAGCCAAGGAAATGAAACTGGCCGGTGCTTCTGTCTTCAGGGGGATTATGGGTTATGGTGGCACAAATCATATTCATTCAACTAAAATTTTAAGGTTGTCTGATGATTTGCCGGTATTAATTGAAATTGTGGATACGCAGGAGAATATTGACAAGTTTTTACCCTTTCTCGAAGAGGTTATTCAACAAGGAATGGTAACGCAGGAAAAAATTAATGTTAAACTTTATCGAATGAATAAGGGTAAGTAGGCAGTCTGCATTCCACTATTTGATTAACGCCTAAACGCTAAACACCTAACGACAAACGCTAAACGCAATGCACAACATCGAACCACATTATTCCTGGAGGCATTTGTACGATGCTGCTGAAGATGAGCGATCGCCATTTTTCAGCCGGGTGTACAGTGAGTTTGAATTCACACATGCAGTTTACGACCACTTTATCCATCCACAATGGGACGAAATTGGATCTGCAACCCTTTACATAAAAATTCTCTATTCCAATTATGATCAGAAGTTTACCATTATCGAATTGATAGGTGAGTGGAACGATTGTCTGTACAATGACATCATGTATTTAACACGCAATATTATCGAACCATTGATCGGGGAAGGAATTGATAAGTTTATCCTGATTGGCGAAAATGTTTTGAATTTCCATGCGTCTGAGGATGATTACTACCAGGAATGGTTTGATGAAATTGAAGATGGCTGGATTGTAGGGCTGAATTTCAGGGAGCATGTTTTAAAAGAATTTATGGGTGCAAATATTGATTATTACATTGCTTTTGGAGGGGCTTTCGATACCATCGATTGGCGGGCACACACACCCAACCAATTATTTGAAAAGATTGAAAGCCAGATGCAGAAACGACTTACAAGTTGAAAATGAAAATGAAAAAAGCTGCAATCATAAAGATTTCGGGAAGGGTGCAAAATGTGGGTTTTCGATACCATACACGAAAGAAAGCACAGGAACTGGGTATTTCAGGTTTTGTAAAAAACGAAGCGGATGGATCAGTTTACGCTGAGGCTGAAGCAAAAGAGGAATCGCTCGATCAGTTTATCCTCTGGTGTCACAATGGTCCTTCCTGGGCAAGAGTAGATAATGTAAACATTCAGGATTCACAGGTTCAGGGATATGAAGGATTTGAAGTGAGGTGAAGAGGAAAAAGGGTATTGGGTATACTAACTTGATGCTTTTTGTTTAATTTTTTTGTAATACAGCATTGAAGCAGGAAATTTGGATTAGGGACACAAAGGCTATCTCTAATCAAGGATATTGAAAGAAAGAAATTATTTGTTGTAAGTAAATTTACCTCAATGCCACCAGCAACCCACCCGTAATAAATGCCAGTACCCACCAGATGTAGGCATAGCGAGAATAGAGATGCAGACCCTTGGGAACGATCGTTCCAATTCCATTTTTCAATTTCAGTCGCCAGATTAAGATGGTGTCGATAGTCATAGCTGTAAGCGAAGAATATCCCAAAAAACCATGTAAGGTTAAAGGCCCTTTTGATGAACCAATGATCATAAATGTTGTGGCTGTAATATCAAGCAAAACACCCAGCGTAAGAAATATCAATACACTTTTAAGGATGTGTTTTTTCCTTTGTTCGGTGATGATTGCAATGCTGTAGCTGATCAGTGCAAAAACTACAATCGTGGTTCCAATTTGTACAGAGGTATTCATAAAAACTATTAACATCAGGATTGAAAAAATGTTGCATTGCTGCTGAAATTCCGGAGCAGGGCCGGAATTTCAGCGCAAAGTTGAAAGTTCTAATTTCTGAGCCCGGATTTCACGCGAAACACCAAACGCTCAACTCAAATTGTCTAATGCTTAATTGCCCTCGTCATATGCCGCTTTCCCGGTGGGCCGGGGATCCGTTCGACCTCAAAGCCTGCTTTTTTCAGATTTCTTCTGATCTCACCTTTCGCCGAATAGGTTGTGAATATTCCGCCAGGAACCATGGATTCAGATATTTTCCTGAAAACTTCATCCGTCCACAACTCTGGCTGTACATCAGGGCCAAAGGCATCAAAATAAACCAGGTTAAAGTTATTTAATGATAATTCTGCTTCTTCTATTTTCGATGCAATTTTTGTAATGAAAAATTTACTTGTGATTTGATGTCTCTCTTCCCAAGATGATGCATGCATTTTACGGAATGCTTCGTTTGCTTCGGAAGTCAATTCTTTACCATAATTTAGTAGTTCAACAGTTTCTTTGTTTAATGGGAAAGCTTCGATAGTGGTATAATGAATAGTGTGATTGGTTTTCCCCGCTAATGTTAACAAGGCATTTAGCCCGGTTCCGAAGCCGATTTCCAGCAAATGAATTTCTTCAAAGTTTTGTATCGCCAACTTTAACCCGGCATCAATAAATACATGTTTCGATTCGGCTACAGCACCAAAAGTAGAATGATAATGTTCATTCAACTCGGGTACAAATAATGTGTTGAACCCATCATCGGTAAGGCGGATTTCTTTTTTCATTATTTATTGTAATCCAGAAGCAGGTTATAGATGGGGAAGTCATAAGTTTGTTGTAGCAGATTCTCCCCATTTGACGAAAATACCATTATTTCTTCCCCATCAACTGACCAGATGGTCTTACTCAGGTCCTCCCACCTCAGGATTTGAGGTGAAATGACGTTGGTGACCAGCGACAAATCACTCTGGTAATTGTATAGATATATGCCGCTTTCCAATCCAAGCAAGGTAAGCGATTCGTTAATTTCTGCAGCGCAAACCAGAAGTTTTTCTGGAAGCGCAAATGGCTGGTACGGCATGTAAACCAATCCGGTTTTGGGATTGAATAACCTGGTGGCTAGATTTCCGTTTTCATCGTTGCCAAACACCAACACACTACCATCATCCAAAGCTTTTAATTCAACAGGTTTGATTTGAAGTTTTATTTTACTATTTGATGCTCCCGATGATATGAAATAGGTTTCCAACCAGTGCTCCTGTAAGTTACTTCTTGAGGTAGATGCAACTACCAGGAAATTTCCTGCAAGACAAATCATTGATGGGAAAGTTTGCCCATTGGCCTGGTTTGAAAAGACTACACTACCAGATGGGTCGTATCCGTGTACATCACCGTTGTAAAATCCGGTAAATAGATACTTTTCGGTTTGTTTAAGAAAAGTAAAATAGGGCTGAACCGGGTTTGGAATGATGGGTACTTCCCATTGAAGTTCCAGGCTATCAGAATCCAGGGAAAGAAGATTCCCGGAATTCTTTCCGGCAACTGAGACCAGTTTGTGCCTCAAATTGACGGCTGATCCGGCATGGTTGCCAAAAAGATCCAATATACCCTGAGTAGTAAATTCTGTATCCAGTTTTTCGAGCCTTGTTAGATTTGCATGTATTTTACTGACAACGAACAGCCCCTTAAATTCTCGAGGTATTCCCTCGATAAAAATACTTCGGTAAGCCTTGACATCACCACTTGCATCGCTTACTTTAATGTACAAATAGTAGTAATCGGATTCAAGGTAGTAATTATCAAAAATGAAATTCAGTGAAGCTTCAACTCCTGTTTTAAAGTTCGACATTACAAATGTGTTTGAATTCGAAACAGGTGTATAATCCTGATTTAATAGTGAGACCCTCAAGCCAACTTCAGACTGGGATGACTCAACCATCAGCAATATATCTAAGGTATCAAAAACTTCAAATGAGGTGTTGGCAATTGGTTTATAAATTGTTATTTGTGAGATGGGAGTATCAATATCTTTCTTGCAATCGGAAAGCAAACTCATAAAAAAAAGCAATAAAAGATATAGTATCGATTTTTTCACAATTTATCAATGTATTCAACGAAAAAGCACTAAATTTACTCTTTCATCCTTGAAAATAACAAAAAATGTTGAAAAAATTAAACCTGGAATATGTATTGTTTCTTGATATAGAAACAGTTCCATTCTACAAGTCATACAACGAAATTCCTGAAACCCTTAAAAAATTATGGGATAATAAAGCCGAAAGGTTACCTGTACAGGGAGAAGAAAAAAGCACCAAAGAACTTTATGCACGGGCTGGCATATACGCTGAATTCGGGAAGATTATCTGCATTTCTGTTGGTTTTATGAATGGTGCTGAATTCAGGATTAAGTCATTTTATGGTGATGATGAGAAAATTCTGCTTGAAGAATTCTCAGGTTTGCTCGACAGACATTACAGCACTCATCAACATCTTTTGTGTGGCCACAATGGTAAGGAATTCGATTTTCCTTACATTGCACGGAGGATGTTGATCAATGGTTTGCCCATACCCCAAATCCTGAATCTCCAGGGAAAAAAGCCCTGGGAGGTGCAGCATTTGGATACGATGGATTTGTGGCGGTTTGGTGATTATAAACATTACACCTCACTAAATTTATTGACCACGATTTTTAATATTCCCAGCCCCAAAGATGATATCGATGGGAGCATGGTTGGTACAATTTATTGGGAAGAAAATGATCTGGAGCGTATTGTACAATATTGCCAAAAAGATACCCTGGCAGTTGCTCAAATCCTTTTGCGGTATATGGGCAGGCCATTGATCAAAGAAGAAAATATTGTTTTTACATAATCCAACTGGAAAGTAATCAGTCATATCTTCCAGGATTTAATTGAACCAACATTAATATCAGTCGTATAACTCTATCATATTAAACAAGTACATCATGTCAGATTACAAAAAAATTGCAGATGAACTGCTTGGAAAAGCCATCCTTGCAGGAGCGATGTTTCATCAATTCAACCAGGAGCAAACCGATCATATTGTAGACAAGGTTTTTGAAGCCGGATTCAATGCAAGGGTACGCCTGGCTAAAATGGCAGCCGAGGAATCAGGGCTTGGGCTGTGGCAACATAAAGTGATAAAAAATGTTGTGGGTACACAGCTTGTTTACGACAGCATCAAGCATGAAAAAACTGCTGGTGTCATCTCCATCGACCACAAAAGTGGTATTATGGAAATTGCTCAACCCATCGGCCCGATTTTCGGGATCATACCCATCACCAATCCCACTTCCACGGTCCTGTTCAAGATACTGATCTCTTTAAAATCACGGAACCCAATTATTTTCAGTGTTCCAAGGCGCGCACCTGAATGTTGCAGGAAAGCTGTAGAAATTTGTTATGAAGCAGCGCTGAAGGCCGGGGCTCCGGAGGATTGCATCCAGATATTGCCGGAAACAAACAGGGAACTAACCCACGAAGTAATGGTTCATCCAAAGCTATCGCTGATCCTGGCAACTGGCGGAACCGGACTTGTACATGCAGCATACAGTTCAGGAAATCCAGCATTGGGTGTCGGGCCGGGCAATGTACCCATATTGATTGATTCCAGTGCCGATATTCCCTTTGCGGTTGAAAACATTATCAATTCGAAAACCTTTGACAACGGTACCGTTTGCGCCAGCGAGCAATCTGTGGTTTGCGAAAAGGCAATTGCAGCTAGGGTTGTAGCTGAATTCGAACATCAGGGTTGCTATTTTTTGAATAAGGATGAAACAGCAAAAATTGAAGCTATTGCTTTTAATCAGGAGAAAGGTGTGATGAGTGCGGATGTGGTAGGGCAGCCTGTGACAAAGATTGCAAAAATGTCCGGTATTGATCCACCTGAGGGAACGAAAATACTGATCGCCAAACAGGAACATATCGGTATCGAATATTCACTTTCTCAGGAAATTCTGGCTCCGATTCTTGCATTTTATGAGGCTCCTGATTACCAGAGCGCCATCAAAGAATGCATCGATTTGAACTACCTGGGTGGTGTTGGCCATACTGCAGGAATTTATGCCAACGATGAAGAGAGGATTCTTGAGTTTTCGAAGATTATGAATGCCGGGCGTATAATGGTGAATACCCCTTCGGTGCAGGGCGCTGTTGGCGGGATATTTAATATTTTACCCACATCGCTTACCCTGGGTTGTGGGACAGGCGGCAAAAATATTACCACCGAAAATGTTACCGCCCATAACTTGATCAACATTCAAAGGGTTTGCCGTCGGAAGGTAAACGAAAAATGGTTCAATTTCGATCAGTCGAAATACATGGACGAATCGTTGGACATAAATGACATTTTAAAAGAGTATAATAGTAATTATTAAACAGCATCGAAATGACAAATCTAAATTACAGCATAGATATCCACCAACTGAACGGCGATTTTGAAGGGAAACTCGATACGGTAATAAGCCAGGAATTTCAGCCCGTTTTAGAGCTGGAAATCGAAAAATGCAAGGCCAGGAAACCGAATAACAATTTGAAAATCTGTTTCAATTTCCAAGGAGTAGAATTCATTACATCAACCTTTATCAGGATTTGTGTGGCATCAGCTAAAACGGTTGGTAAAGAGAATTTTTCAATTGTCAACACAAATCCCTTAATAAAGAAGACGCTCAAAATTGCAGGTTTGGATGAGGAGTTGAATGCTTCGTAAACAAATAACAATCTAACAGAACCCTGAAGTCAGTAGGTTTTTAGTGGCTTATGCAAACGCCTCCTTTAAATCCTCAAGCCTCTTCGAAACATCATCCCAGTTAACCACATTCATGAAAGCACCGATATAGTCGCCACGCTTGTTCTGGTATTTCAGGTAGTAAGCATGTTCCCATACATCCACTACTAAAATTGGATAGGTAATCCATTGTGATTGATTTTGGTGTTTTTCAGCTTGTAAAACCACCAGTTTATCGGCGTGAGGCTGGTACCCCAATATGCCCCAACCCGATCCTTCTACTGATTTGGAAGCTGCCTTATAAAGCTTTTCAAAGTTTTCGTAAGACCCAAAATCCTTTTTCATTTGTTTGTCAAGAGTAGAACTCCGCTTGCCTTTTTTTGGCCCCATATTGTTCCAGAAAATGGTATGTAAAAAATGTCCGCTGCCATGAAATGCCAGTTCCCGCTCCCAATGTTTGATCATTCCAAAATCGTCAGCATCAGTAGCATCTTTTACCATTTTGGTGGCTTTGTTCAGGCCTTTTACATAGCCATTGTGATGAAGATCATGGTGCAGTCGCATGGTCTGCTCATCGATATAAGGTTCCAGTGCGTCGTAATCATAAGGAAGCGCCGGTAAAATATATTCGCCTTGGGCGTTAACAATATCATCCATTTTCAGAAATTCTTGTTTGGAAACCGGGCTGTTTCCGAAAGCCGGAATACCCATTATTCCTGCAGCTCCAAATGCTGCGCCTGTCTTCAGGAAAGTTCGTTTGTCTATTTTTTTCATCTTATAGCGTATTAAGTTTTGTTAATAAACATCGTAAACATTAAAAAGTTTAATTGTGATTTGGGCCTGGTGAAATGATTTTTAATAATAAGCCGACACCTCAATCGTTTACCTTCAAATATTTTCTTTACATGAGTTCCTACATCAGAAAACTAATTGAACTGGGTGAACACCAGCAGCAGGATTTTAAGTTCGAAATTTCGGACTCGAAAAAGATTGCCCGCTCATTGGCTGCATTTTCCAATACTGACGGAGGAAAATTGTTGGTGGGTGTGAAGGATAATGGAATTGTAGCAGGAGTTCGGTCAGAAGAGGAATATTATATGGTGGAGGCTGCCGCACAATTACATTGCCAGCCTGAGGTGGAATTCAAGATGAAAGAATGGAATGTGGATGGAAAGATGGTACTTGAAATTGATATTCCGAAAAGTAAAAATGGCCCATACTCAGCGCCCGATAAGGATGGCAAATGGATGGTTTACATACGTGTGAAAGACCAGAATATATTGGCCAACACGGTGCTACTCAGGGTATGGCAACTCGAAAAAAGGAAAAAAGGTATCACCATCCGCTATACTGATAAAGAAAAAATCCTTCTGGATTATATCGATAACGAAGGTGTGATAACTCTCCCAAAATTCAGGGCTATTGCTGGCATCTCCCGCAAGGTGGCCGAAAAAGTACTGGTTGATCTGATTACCTTAAAGATCATCAGGATGGATGTAACCGAGAAGGAGGTATATTATCACATCAACCCTAACCTTAGGGATGATTGAATGAGACAATGATTCAATGCGACAATGCTTGAATGAGTGGATGTGAGAATGAGAGATTGCAAGAATGCGATAATGATAGAATAATTCCTTATTCCACTAAACACCATATATACCCAATACCTTCTCCACATTTTCCTCTCAATTTCCAAACCATCTCTGGAAACCTTTATTTTTCATTGCCAGCAGAAATATGTGGTACAGGAAGTTTTGCCATTTGGGATGTCGTTCGTAAATTCCGAGCATCTTTTCCTGACGATTTTTAATTTTGATGAGGTGCAGTAATTCCGGCATTGAATATTCAGAGTTATGAATATATTTTGCCACTTCTCTTCCACTAACAAGCGCTGCACTGATACCTTCACCACTACCCTGTATAGCAAGGCCTGCAGCATCGCCAATAAGGAAAATATTTCCAAAAGTATGTCCTGAATATTGATAATTAACTACTCCTGCATGAAATTTTAAATTATCAATATCTACATTTCGACTTAATAAGTGTTGCGTTAAAATCTCCCTGGCCTGTGCAGAATTAAAGTATTTTGGGTTGTAATAAAACCCGGTGTTGGTATGATCGGTATGGGGGAAGGTCCAGAAGTATGCAGATTTAAGGGTTTTAGGTGAAACATGCCACGTGAAATCATTTTGAACTTCCGGAATTTCTACATAAATCCCAACACAAAACTTACTTTTCAGGCCAAGGTGTTTCCTGAGTGTCGAGACTGACCCATCTGCTCCAACGAGGTATTTAAACCCAAAAACTCCCAATGAAGTGACAACCTGGTTTTTTAATATTTCCTTTAGTTTTACCGGGTGGAGAAGTGTAATGTTGTCAGCCTCCTTTAAGTGAAACAGTTGGTGCTTCGATAGGTCTTCACGACTGACAGTTTGCAATGGATGTGAGAGGTTTATCTTAATTGTTTTTTTGTTAAGGTAGACGATCTGTTTACGAAAACTCCTGGTAATTTCATCAGGAAGACTGTACTTGCATGCAAGATGCGTTATGCCACCTGCACAGGCTTTTGGACCAATTTCCTCTTTTTTGTCTATAATTAAAACAGATAAACCGGTGTTTGTAAATTCTTCGGCACAACATAGCCCGGCAGGGCCGGCTCCAACAATAACAACGTCAAAGTTTTGTTTTGTGGTAACCCTTTTCAAAGGTATCTTTTTGTTATTGATTTGTACTCCAGCCAGGATTGTCCAAACTTTTCTTCAAGAAATTTTTCTTCGCCCAAAATTATCAGGTGATGGATAAAAATTCCTGCAAAAGCAAAGGCCATATTTATGTAATTTGGTACAAACAAAACAGATGCTATTGCCAGAAGAATAAGGCCCAGGTACATGGGGTTTCTACTGAGTTTGTAGATTCCTTTTGTTTGTAGCTGAATGGGGTCATTTTTTGGTAAGCCCATTTTTGTATACCTCCCCAGCTTCCATAGCGAAAAATAAAGGAAAAGCATGGCTTCAAAGGCAACTACAGTACCGACCCATTTAAGGAAATCAGGTACTTCAAACGTTAGGATGTTGAGACCTAAAGCTTCGAACAATAAAAAGAAAGAGGGAATAATGATACTTATTTTTCCAAAAAACTGCAGGTAAATATTGATGGTTGGTCTTCCAAAAAGTTCCCCACCTTGCATTTTCACATTAACGATCACTTTAACCAAAATAATGGCTAAAATCAAAAACAGGAAAACGACAAACAGGTTTTGTATATCCATACTCACGTATTAATTAGGACAGCAAGTATACGCTTTTTATGCTTAAATTATTAACCAAAGTTTTATGTTGGTTTCTTAAGTTTTGGATACAATACAAACGAATACCACGAATCCAGGAAAAGCCTCTGTATGTGAATTCATGCCAATATTACCTGCAGGACGGTGATAGAAGTATACTAATTGAAAGCTTTCTTCAATTCCTCAACCCAATTGTTAATGCGTTGATCTGTAAGTTCGGGCTGGTTTACTTCATCAATGGCCAGGCCAACAAACCGGCCATTCTTTACGGCCAGAGAAATATCAAAATCGTAGCCTTCGCGTGAGGTGAAACCTACCACATTTTCTTTTGCCGGAATCCTGTGATGCAACATGCCCATGCCATTCACGAAACTATCAGCCCATACCTTTTGATCACCAACACCAAATAGGGCGACTTTTTTAGAGCCAAAATCTATCCGACTCAATTTCCCTGTGATTTTTTCCCAATCTTCCTGCATTTCGCCAAGGCCCCATGTTGATGTGCCAAAGATCAAATTATCATATTTATCAAAAATTTCACTTTCAATGTTTTCGATGTTGTGAAGGTCGGCAAGGTCTTTGCCAATTGCTTTTGCTATTTTTTTTGCAATTATCAGGGTATTGCCAAGTGTAGAACCGTAAAAGATGCCAACTTTTTTCATGAATTAACTTTTTTAAGAATCAATATTTTTGTTTGATAGCTTTAACAAGCTTAAGCAGGATTTGTTTTATGGCCAGACAGAAATATTTTAGTTCACCAATACTTAAACCCGTTTTTTTACTACTTTCGGTTAATTATTTCTACTGATACAGTCAATTATGTGGCTTACCACAACAGATATTATCCGGGAATTTAACCTTGAGCCATTACCAGGTGAAGGTGGTTATTACCGCGAAACCTATAGGAGTCAATCCTATTTTAATGATGATTGCCTTCCTGGTGAAATTCAAGGAAGGCATGCATTTTCAACTTGCATTTACTATTTGATAACTCCGGATAGCTTTTCACATTTACATCGGCTGCCAAGCGATGAAATCTGGCATTTTTATTTGGGTGATCCTGTGGAGCAACTCCAATTGTTCCTCAATGGAAATGGGAATTTGCTTACAATTGGAAATGATTTAGGAAATGGTGAAAGTCCTCAGGTGATTGTCCGGGAACTTGTTTGGCAGGGAACGAAACTAAAAGAGGGCGGACAGTATGCACTTTTAGGTATAACCATGTCGCCCGGGTTTAATTTTTCAGATTATGAAGCAGGAAATGTTAACCAACTGATAAACAAATATCCCGGGTTTAAGAATGAAATAATCAAACTAATATAAAACTGGAAGTCAATATTCTCACATTTATACATTCACGCATTCAATCATTGTTCTATGGAAAAGGCAGATAACATTTCAAATTTATTTTTGCTAAAAGATAAAGTAGCAGTGATAACAGGAGGCGCGGTAAATATAGGACGCGCTATTTGTTTAAGGCTGGCGGAGGCAGGTGCGAAGATTGCGGTGACTTATCATTCAAGCAGTAGCGAAATTAGCAGCTTGGAAATGGAATTAACTGCATTGGGAGTTGAATCAATTTTTTTACATGCGGATTTGAGAAATGAAATGGAAGTTAGTGTTGCTGTTCATCAAGTCATCGAACATTTTGGTCGGATTGATGTTTTGGTAAACAATGCAGGTGTATTTAGCCTTGCTGCACAAACAGACCTTGATTCCAGTGAATGGGATAAAGTGTTTGAGGTTAATGTTAGAGGCTTATTTTTATTTACCCGGGAAGTGATTAAAACCATGGAAACAAAGCATCCTGGTGGAGCGATTGTAAATATTGCGAGCATAAATGCCATGCATCCTGGCTTTGGTAATACTGCTCATTATGATGCGAGTAAAGGGGCTGTTGTTGCCTATACTAAATCACTGGCTGCTGAAGTTGCAGGCAAAGGGATCAGAGTTAATGCTGTAGCTCCGGGCCTGGTAGATTCAAAAAACTTAAGAGAACAGGCGCGAGATTTAGCCAATATGGTTGAAGCACGAACGCCATTATTGAAATTGTCTGATGGTAAAGATGTGGCCAATGCTGTTTTGTTTCTGGCTTCTGCTGCAGCTTCTCAAATTACCGGCGAAACAATTGTTGTTGATGGAGGATATTTACTAACCTGATATGAAGAGTTTAGAGATAAAACATATTAGAAAAGATTTCTCAAAAGATACACTTGATGAGCGCAATGTTGAGGCTGGACCTATCAGTCAGTTTGCCATATGGATGGAAGAAGTGTTGAAAGCAGGGATTGATGAGCCTAACGCCATGATGCTTGCTACCGTTGGTCATGATCTGCAACCTTCGGCCAGGATTGTATTGTTAAGGGATTTCGGTGAGAAAGGTTTTGTTTTTTACACAAATTTTTCGAGTAGGAAGGGAATGCAAATTCAGGAAAATCCAAAAGTAGCCCTGACATTTTTCTGGAAAGAGCTGGAAAGACAAGTGAGGATTGAAGGCGAGATAAAAAAAATCACGAAAGAAGAATCCGACAAGTACTTTCAAGCCCGGCCTTTGGAAAGCAAACTCAGCGCAATTGTTTCTCCGCAAAGTGAACCTGTCGTAAACAGAGGTTTTCTTGAAAACTCTAGGGATCAATTGCGAAAAAAGTATCATGAAGCAGAATTAGTAAGACCAAAAAATTGGGGAGGGTATATTGTAAACCCGATGAAAATTGAATTCTGGCAGGGCAGGACTGGCCGCTTACACGATAGAATTTTATACTCATTGGTAAAGAATGGCTGGAAAATTGAAAGACTGGCTCCTTAACTTCTTAGTTATGTTGCAGACTGAGATCTTTTAGTTCACCTACAAAATTTTCGATATCAGAATCCTTAAATCCCTTTTCCCTGGCGGCTTCTTCAAGGGTTCCCCAAACCGGTTCACCACATGCAATGCAGCGTATGCCCTTTTGCGCGAGGTAGCGAATTGAAAAGGTATAATTATTTACAAGATCCTCGATATAAATATCTTTGGTTATATCCACAGCCTTCATAAATAGCGGTTTTTTGCAAAAATATATAATGCTAATTTAATTTCAATAAAAAATTGAAAATAATTTCATTCAGAAACGGCTTAACTATAACATAACAATAAACTAAACAGGGTGTAATATTAAGCCTGGAGTGCTGATACAGAAAAGGTTATCGGATAGTATTAGCGAATTGTATCGGGCTTGATATTGTTTTACAAATTGGAACAGAAAGAAAATAGGTGTAAGTTTTAGAACAAAAGGATTGGATGAAAGCGGTGATTATTTTTTATTTTTTTTCCGGTATTTCCGTTTTTTCCAACCCCGCACAAACTTATAGGTGAGTCGGGCAACATTGATCACAAGTGAAGGGTTGTCAAGGATTCCTTTGGCAATTTCATTTTTAAAACTGGGGGCATTGAGCTCGGTTTTTAGCCCTTCAAGCTGCCGCTTGATATTCTCTTCTTTGCGAAATATTTCGGTACGGATATAGAGTTTCCGATATTTTAAATCCTGTAGGTTTTTAATCTTATCCATCCTTTTTCTTCTCTTTATTGCCGGAGTTTAATGAATCTTCTTCTTCCTCTTCGAAAGCAGTATCGGCAAAGCCTTTAATCATTGGATTCAGGAAAAGCCGTTTGCTGGATAAAAAGATTATAATCCCAATAATCAAATATGAAATGGCAACGATCAAATATCCATGGGTTGCCAAACCGCCGGTATCCTGATACCAATGAACAAATGCCAGGGATAAAAAAAGCATCACGAAAAAAAGGATGAAAAGAATAATAACCAGTGTAAATATACTTGTGAGAACTTTTGCTACCTTTTCGAAAATAATAATTCGAAACAATTCAGTTCGAAGGTTAATATAGGATTTAACATTCTCAAAGGTTTCATCCAGGTTTTTCTGAAATTTTTCTGTATCCATAAAAATATCATTGAATTAAAAACCGAATGCCCAAAAAGTACTTATGTCGCCGTTGCCATACATCATGCGCTTTTAAAATGAAGCAGTATAAAATGCTGGCAGGCCTGATAATAATACCTTCAGGGCAATCAAATAATCAATTTTGGTTAAAGGTCTATTACGCTTTTTCTTTTTTGCTAACCTTTTCTTTCATGTCGACTACTTTTTCTTTCATCTCAACCACTTTTTCCTTCATATCACCAATGGTATCGTGAACGTAGTCTTTCAAATCTTCAAACCTTTCGTCGAGGTCTTCTTTAAGATCATTTGCTTTTTGGCCAAGTTTGTCGCGCGTATCTGTCCCTTTTTCAGGTGCATATAGTAAACCAATTGCAGCGCCAAGGGCTGCCCCACTCAATAACCCAATAATAAAACTTCCAGTTGATTTCATAGTTGTGTGGATTTAATTAATGTTATTTCACAAATATAGAGAATTATTCAAAAAAATGCAATAATACTAACAAATAAAACCGCTAAATATTTTTCGTGAGCTTTTGTACAACCCGCAATTGGCTTAAAAACTCTTTGGCAATTATGCGTAAAACTGTGTAAGAAGGAATGGCCAGGATCATTCCCGGAATTCCAGCCATGCTACCAGCAATTAATATTACCAGGAAGATCTCCACAGGATGTGCCTTTACACTGTTCGAGTAAATTAAGGGCTGCAACACGATATTGTCGATAAGGTTGGCGCTGGCAAAAACGCCGAGTACAATAAATATTAATGGTACAGTTTCGGAGTATAGGCCGTAGCTCAAACTTGTAGTAACAGCCAAAAGCACACCAACGATGGCACCTATTACAGGGCCAAGGTATGGAATCACATTCATAAGGCCACCAAAGAAGCCAATGAGTAGTGAGTTTTTCACGTTAAAAACTGTCAGCCCCAGGCTAAGTAAGGTTATCATAGATGACAATTCAATCATCAGGCCGACAAAATACCTCCTCAATAAATATTTGGAAGTTTTTAAAATATTCTGAATTTCAGTTTGGTACCTGACCGGTGTAAAGTTTTCAACTAACTCATCCAGCAGGTATGAATCTTTCATAAAAAAATAGGTCAGGAACAGGATTGAAAATGTGGCAATAAAAATAGAACCTGTAACACCAACAATTGAACTTATGGTGGTTGAAAATGAAGCAAAATCAAGCAGTGATTCAATTTGTACGGCAATGAGTTGTTTAATGGTCTCCTGTTCAGTTAGGATGTTATAACTTTTTAAATATGCTTCTAAATTCTGGATTGGTTCACGTATGCTCTGGCTTAGTGAGTTAAAATCGATGTTTGAAATTACACTTGCCTGCCGCGCAATAAGTGGAACAAATATGCCAAAGAAACCCATTATCACTATCAGAATGATGAGCAATGCAAATAAGGCACTTATACTATTAGGAAAACGGATTTTACCCACCTTAAAGGAACTGAACCATTTAACCAGTGGACGACCGATGAGTGAAAGGATTGCTGAGATAAATACATAAATTACAATAGAAGAAAATCTCCATACCAGGTAGATTGCAATTGCTGCAATCAGAAAACCGCCTAATATCCGAAGGGTTTTGTTCATTTATGTTTTTCAGTTAGGGATATAGATGGAACAAAGATATTTATTTTATGTGTGATTATTGCTGCAATTCTGCTTTTCTTTGATTTTACTTCTTCCACAGAAAGAACCCAGATAGTTAAGATCTAATTGTGACTTAGAAGGGAACCAAAAATGTTATCTTATACGAGAAATTATCAACAGTTGCAGGCAAATGATAGTATCCATAGCGGTAGTACACTGCTGCACCCACGGTATAAAGACCCATAATATTTAAAAGGTTATTAATTTGGATGCCCGATTCAAGATAGCCCTGGCTCATTGTATTAAAAAAAATGTTTTTATGATATTCCGGATGTTTAAGCCAGCCAAACCCAAGATTGGTAGCAAGGGCAAATTCAGGACTGAATCGTTTTCCACGCCACAGCAGTTTACCAAAATCATGCGTGTAGAACAAGTAGATATACCGATCAGATAAAAATTCGTTCATCCGCATGGTGCCAAAACTGTTGGGTGCATAGGTGATGAATTTCCGGTACGACCCCCGGCCATTGTAAAGGTTAGTATTAGGAATGGGACGGTCAACAAATCCCGCCCTGATATCGAAGTTTGATCTTCCGAGGTATTTAATTAAAAAGGTTTTTTTGATTTTCAGGTCGAATTTATTATAAGTGTACTCGCCATCCAGAAACCCATTTATGCCCCTGGTGTAGTTGAACCACACAATGGGGTAATTGGTACCCATAGAAATTCTTGTATCGGGCATTTGTAAAAATTTTTCTTTGTAGGCAAACCTGAATCCTGCCATGAAATCAGAAAAGTGGAAATCACTGTTACTCAAAATCTGGCCGGTACTGGTATCTTCTTGCTCAAACTCATACCCGTTTGTGGCTTCTTTATGATCAATATTCAAACCAACACTAACGGTTGACCAGCGCAAGGCCCTGATACTTAAGGAGGCTTTAAACCGCTGGGTTCTGTTCATCTCTACAATCAGGAAATCCCTGAAATTATCCGGGTTGAGCATGCTGTTGTTATCGTCAAAATATTCCACACCTCCTGTTTCGGTCACATCATTAAAATAACCCAGGCGGCCTTTCAACTCCAGGTATTTATCAATGGTAACTCCAAAATCACCCCCGTATTTCGACCTCTTGTCTTTTGTTCCATACCCCCAATATGCACCGATATCAACAGTTTGAGAAAACTTTTTGCTTGTCAGCAATCCCAGCCCAAGGTAAAGGCCTTCATAGGAATTGTACCTGATAATTTTGGTGAGATCGACGTCGACATAGCCAAGGGGTAGCCGGTTCGACAATAACGCTTTTACGGTATTTGCGGTCTTGTCGAAATTGTTTTCCTTGCCAATACTGTCGATATATTCATAAGTTCTGCGTTCACGGTCGCTTAGTGAATCTCCCCGATAATCTATCCAGTATGCTTCCGAACGATCACCTGCAAAGGGATCTACTTCAATTGAAATCTGATTGAACTGTCGCTTGATCAATTCGGGATTTAGTACAATATCCTGGATGTAACTTTTACCTCTTCCAACCGGTGCGAGATTGTTGATCTTTACATTTTCAAAAGTAATATCGGTGTTCAATTGGACCGGAAACCATAGAGTATCCTCAATAAATTCATATTTCTGTTGAATCCTAATGGACATGCCATCGTCATTTCTTGATGGCTCAGCAATTACATTTTGAATGGCCCATCGATTGGTGTTAATCGAAAGGATACCCTTTAAGCCATCGAAATTGGTTTTTATCCCGGGACGATACGAAATAATAAATACTGTATCGTTGGTAGAAGTATAAGTTGTGTCTTCCAACTGAAAAAAATATTTACGGGTGCTTCCTTTCGAAATAGGGTTGATATATGTTTTGCCAGCAATGGAAATCATTTCCTTGTAAAATGATGAAGATTGCAACTGTGAACTCAGAAATAGAAAAACAGGATCTTTAAAACCAGAAATTTTTGAAGCAAGTACTTTTTCGTGATTGCGGTCCGGGGCAAGAAATTTCCGCTCGGAAACCGTTTCAAGCATAAAAAAATCTTTGTCTTCTATAAATTCCCTCAGTTTTATTTCACTTGAGTCAGGCTCAGTAAATATTGTGTCGGGAATAGTTAGTGTATCGACAGTAAAAATCATTTTGTCGTAAGAGGTATACGAAAACGATTTAAGCTTTTCAGGATCGTTCAAATCGCGGTTCCTGACAACATTTTTTATAATTCTGTGGGCAGGATTTTCGCCGGCAACAATTACAACTTCTTCCAATTCGACCGAAGTTTTCTCAAGGAAGATCTTCAGTTTTTCATTTTTCTCCCCAGGGTAAAAAGTTTTCGGCTCGTACCCCACATAGGTGAGCCTGAGAAATTCAATTGCATTATCGGAATAAACGGTGAATTTCCCGTCGATATCTGTTGCTGTACCAACCCTGCTGTTGTCGGTTACAATGTTTACAAATGCCAGCGTTTGCTTTGTGTCGCTATCGAAAACCGTACCGGAACAGGTATAGTTTTGGGAAGAAAGAAGGACAGAAATCAGCAGGAGAAAAAGAAGAAAGAAAGTTTTTTTCACCATTATCGAGCACCAATTTTAGGCCGCGAAATAATCTTCCAGTTCCTTGAGCGTTGTGCTGCTTTTTTCGATGTCTTTATAAACCTCGCCCTCGTGAAGCACCACAATTCTCTCGCACACTTCGGTAACATGATTCAGGTCGTGGCTTGAGATTAACATGGTGATTTCGGTTTGGGCTTTCAATTCATTCAATAAATTAATCAGCCTTATTTGCGTGGTAGGATCGAGGCCATTAAAAGGTTCGTCCAGAACCAGAATATCGGGGTTTGTCAGCAGCGCTCCGGCAATTCCTACTTTTTGTTGATTTCCGCGAGAGAGTTCGCGTACGAACTTTTTCTTATTCAAAACCTCACCATTAAAAAATGTTTCGAAGTCTGCATAAAACTTTTCGAGATCACCTTTTGGGAGGTGGTGGATATTTGCCAAAAACTCAAAATACTCTTCAGGAGTAAGGAAATCGATCAGGAAATTCTCATCAAGGAACGAGCCGGTGATTTTTTTCCAATCATCACTTTTAGCCACATTTTCGTCAAGGATTTTAACCTCTCCCGATGTCGACCGGATCAAATCAAGGATCAGCCTGAAGAAAGTAGTTTTACCTGCTCCATTGTTGCCAACCAGGCCAAATGCCTCTCCCTTGTTAATCCTAAGGCTGGGAAGGTTGAGGACAACTTGTTCGTTATATGCTTTTGTTAGTTCAAATGTTTCAATCATTTCTATATAATTTTGTTATTTTCTAAATATTTTATCATTCACGCATTCAATCATTCATGCATTCACGCATTCAATCATTAATACTTCTGTCTGAAACCATTTGCAATAATATACTTTCGGTCGACAAACCTTTGTACCGCAATATTGATGAGGCTTTTATTGAATGCAAATGCAACAATCCCAATAATCCCAATAGCGACTATTCCGGCAAGTGATTGTCCAAAGGCCCAAAATGGAAGATAGATAAGCATGGGCGCAAGTAAGATTGGGAATGACATCAAAAACTGGGTAGCACTTACTCCCTGGTAATTAAATGCTGCACCCTTGGATAGGTCGAGGCGTTTTTTATTGTTGGTCGACATCATTAAAACAAATAACGGCCCGACGCCAACATTGAACAACATAGCCGCAGTATTGATCATTAAGATTTCGTAACCGAAATAAACATAAGGAATTGTTAAGATATAGGCGGCGAGAGAGGAGCCTACCATTATATAATATTTGGCCTTAAAATACTGGTGAAAATCGTCGATGTGGGTGAGTACACCATCAAAGTACGAACTTTCCCAGCTCAAAATATATTGGCCATAAACCATTAAAACAGGACCCGTCATAAATGCACCCACAAAAATCAGCATTCCGGTCATATTCACATATATTTCCTGAGGGTAAAAAGCAAATCCATAAAGTAAAAAAATTGGAAGAAACACCAGAGAGCTTTTTGGGCGCTTATTGCGCAGGAACAATTTTATTTCCAGCAACATCAGTTCACCGATGGTTCCGAATTGTTTCAGGTACTTGATCTCGGAGATGGTCTTCTTCGAACCCTTCTTAAATTTTACGTTTTCTTCAGGGTACAGTTTAACGATCAGGCTATTGAAATTTACAACATATGCAAGAATAAGGATGGAGAAAGGAACTAAAATCCATACAGGGTTGGTCAACAAGGAGGTAAATAATACCGATGAAAGATCTCCAACAGAAATGATCTTGAAATGATCAAGAACTCCCATACCAATTAACACCAGGGCAATGATTCCCGAAATCCAGTTGTTGCCTGAAAGGTTTCGTTTAAAGAGCAGACTAAGGAAATTTACTGCTAAAACAGTAAAAACAATAGCCAGGATATACCCCATCAGTTGGAAGCCGGAGTACCAGGGCGCTATTTGGAAAATGATGAAGGGCGTAAAAAGTACAATGGGAATGAAATTAAAAAAGGATAATAGTGATTTGCCAAGCACGTAATGTACAAGGGTGGATTTTTTTACCGGCAGATGCAGGTAAGGCTGAATTGAAAGTACCGGGACCTTTTGCATAAAGAAGCGCAATAAAAATCCCAGGCTAAAGCCATATAAAATAAACGAGTTAAATTTTTCAACTGGATCGTCATCGGGGAAGATCTCGGTAAACTCTTTGGCAATAACAATACTGCCTCCTACCAATTCGGCGAAAATGATAAAAAACAGGAAACCAAGAAAGATTTTTACCCCTATTGCTTGTTCCCACATCGAGGATCGCCGGGTTTCCCTCCATTCGTTTTTAACAAACCATTTTATATTCATAAATATTGATTTTATAATATTTAAAATCTACAGGTACAGGCCTAAAACTGTGTTGATGCGTAAGCTGATTTTGCATTCGCATAAAGCAATAATTATGCAAACATAATTAATGTTCAGTTAATCAATGTCTTTAATATAATTATTGAAGATTTGGTTTCAATTCAATGTTCGCTATCGAACATCCGCATGACGTATGCGAACATCATCATTTAAGTTTCTTATTGTTTTGGTGCCTGATTGTATCCCGTTTTGTCTTCTTCTCCAGGTTTTTTTGAAGGGCTGTAGTTAGATCAACACCAGTTTGGTTGGCCAGGCAAATAAGGACAAAAAGTACATCTGCAAATTCATCTGCCAGATCTTTGTCCTTGTCTGATTCTTTAAATGATTGTTCACCAAATTTACGCGAAATAATTCTGGCTACCTCACCCACTTCTTCGGTAAGAATGGCCATATTGGTCAATTCGCTAAAATACCTGATCCCGGTAGTGGTGATCCATTTGTCCACTAATTGCTGTGCTTCTTGTATTGTCATTTGTTTAATATTATAAAAATTCAATTCCCCACGAACGATTTTTCATCACCATTTCGCTCATTATCAAATTACCAAATCGCCTCGAATTTTGATACAAAAATAGGATTTCGTTCAAAAATATGTATATTTACTTTTTCGTTTTCTAAGCATTTATCCAAAATATCCTACGATGCAAAAAATGTATCCATTTGTTATGAGAGCCAGTTATTTCCTGCTGTTTCTCATATTATCAGTCTTCATAATTATTATTGCAAAGAACTTTTTAGTCCCTATTGCTTTTGGAATGCTCATCGCCTCGCTGCTGTACCCGATATGTCGGATTGGTTGTAAAATTGGCCTGCCAAGAGGATTGGCAATTTTCATTACTATTATCTTGATGATGGTTTTTTTTGCAGGAATTTCAACATTTTTTGTTGGTGAAATTTCAACATTAATGGCAGACTTCCCGGCGCTTAAGGTAAAAGCAATTCACAATGTTAGCGAAGTGTCGATATTTATTGAGGAAACTTTTGGAATTCAAACTTCCAGCCAAAAAGACTGGTTAAAGGACCAGGTTAATGATTTGTTTACTTCAGGGAATCAGGTGATGAATGGTGTTCTGAACGCTACAGCAGGAACGTTTTTTAAAATTTTCATCATGCCGGTTTTTGTTTTTTACCTGTTGTTTTACCGAGAACGGTTTCACTTCTTTGTTATGCGCATCGTTCCACAGGATGAGAAAAAAAGAGCAAATAAAATACTTGATGAAGTTTCATTCGTGTCGCAAAGATATCTTGGTGGTGCTTTTATTGTTGTATTGATTCTTTCAGTTTTAAACTCCCTGGGCCTTTTTATTGTTGGTGTTAAGTACGCGATATTGTTTGGTGTTATTTCTGCCATTTTTAATTTCATCCCCTATTTTGGGACCTGGATCGGGGCATTTTTCCCTTTTACTTTTGCATTACTAACTGGAGATTCCCCAAACCTGGCATTGGGTGTTTTAATTTTGTTTGCCATCATCCAGTTTACTGAAAACAATATCCTTACTCCAAATATAACCGGCGGATATGTAAGGCTTAATCCCTTTATTACTATCCTGGCCCTGATTGCCGGCGGTATGGTTTGGGGTGTTGCCGGTATGTTACTGGTTATACCTTTTATCGCCAGTTTGAAAATTGTCTTCGAAAATTTTGAATCAACCAAAGCCCTTGCATTTTTGCTTGGCCGCCCCGAAAACGACGCTTACATGCGTCGGGTTACAAAAATTAAAGCAATTATGCGAGGCAAGAACAGCGAGGTTGATGAATAATAAATCCAATCAAATTTGTAAATCTAATGTGGTACTTTTGTTTTTTTATTGATGGCTAATTGGTGCCTTTGATAAAGCAAGGTTAAAGCAAAGTGATTGTGATTGATTATTTCGATCTTTTCAAATTATATTTGCGAAATTGGGATGTATCATTCGATAAATCGCTTTAACAATTTTAGGAGGTCAGGAGTATAAATTTAAATCTAGTTTCATTGGAAAAACATATGGAAAATAAAATGAATATCGTCGTAAAAACCCTGACAGGTTTGGAGGACATTTTAGCTGGTGAATTGCTTTCGATGGGAGTGGATAGCCCGGTAGTTCTTAACAGGGCTGTTGAGTTTGATGGAACCAAAGAACAACTTTATAAAGCCAATTACTTTTGTCGTACAGCATTGAGGGTTTTGAAGGTTATTGGGAAATTTAAAGTTGAGGATGAAAATGACCTGTACAAAAAAATTGGGCAGATCAACTGGCCGGATTATTTGTCCATCAACCATACCCTGGCCGTAAATGCTGTTGTAAAGCGTTCAAGGATTACACATTCACAATATGCAGCATTAAAAACCAAAGATTCCATAGTTGACCAATTCAGGGAACAATTTGGTAAGCGGCCATCAGTAGATCTGGATGATCCCGACCTGAGAATAAATGTACATATTAATGGTAGCGATTGTACATTGTCGATAGATAGTTCAGGTGAACCATTATTTAAGCGAGGTTACCGACGGGTTCAGGGTGAAGCGCCAATGAGTGAGGTGCTTGCCGCCGGAATGATTTTGCTGAGTGGCTGGGATGGGAAAAAGGATTTGCTTGATCCCATGTGTGGTTCTGGAACCATTTTGTCGGAGGCATGCATGATTTCAGGAAATGTTCCTGCCGGTCATTACAGGAGGCATTTTGCTTTTGAAAAGTGGAGGGATTTCGATGGTGAATTATGGGATAAAATTAAATCTGATGGCCGAAAGGCAATGGGCCCGGTTAAAGCAAAAATTGTTGGGTCAGATAAATCTACCAGGTCGCTCAATGCCGCACAGATAAATCTGAAATCCTCAAGATTTGAAAGATATGTAGAACTTAAGGCCATTGCCTTTGAACATTCGTCACCACCAGCCGATGAAGGAATCATCATAACAAATCCACCCTACGGTGAGCGAATCGAAAACACTGATCTTCCCGGTTTATACAAGATGATTGGTGATGTACTGAAAAAATATTACAGTGGTTGGGAAGCATGGTTAATCACCTCTGATTCTCCAGCGCTTAAATCGGTGGGTTTAAGAACATCCAAAAAAATTATACTCTATAACGGCCCTCTCGAGTGCAGGTTTGTAAAGTATGAACTGTACCAGGGGAGTAAAAAATCAAAATATCAGCAATAATAAATTCGCATTTTTTGGCTTGATTCACTTTATGATTTTCATTGGTCTGAAGAGATTAAAACAACACCAACTGCCAACTAATGACGACATACCCAATTGCCTTTAACAACAATAATTGACCAGCCTGATGATGGAAAGGATCACCCTCTTCGCTGAAATACTTCTCCCATTGCCTGTACCGGGTACTTTTACCTACCGGGTACCTTTTGAGATGAATGATGGCGTAGAAGTGGGGAAAAGGGTTGTTGTGCAGTTTGGCCGAAAAAAGATTTATACCGGACTGGTAAAAGAGATCCATCAAAATGTTCCCACCAATTACACCCCGAAATATATTCTGTCGATTCTTGATCCGGGTGCTGTGGTTAATCAGATCCAGCTTAAATTTTGGGATTGGGTATCTGACTATTACATGTGCTTTGCTGGTGAGGTAGTGAATGTGGCCCTTCCGTCAGCCTTAAAACTGGCCAGCGAAACCCGGGTCATTCAAAACCCCGACTTCGATGGCGATACCTCGAACCTCAATGAAAAAGAATACCTTATCGCCGAAGCCATCGATATTCAAAAAACACTTAGCATTTCTGAGGTTTCGAATATTGTGGAGTTTAAAAAGGTGATCCCATTGATCAAGAATTTGATTGAGAAAAAAGTAGTTTTGGTTGAAGAGGATTTGAAGGACCGGTACCGGCCTAAAATTGAAACTTATGTCAGCTTAAGCCCCGAATATAAATCGGAGGAAAAGTTGAAAGAGGTATTTGATAGTTTGGAGAAAAGGGCTTTCAAGCAGTTGGAGTTGTTAATGACATTCATTAATCTTGTTAAAAATTTTAGTGATGAAAAAGCTAAAATAAAGAAACCGGATTTACTTAAGGCAGCCAAAGCTTCTCCACAATCTTTGAAATCACTTGAAGAAAAAGGGATATTTGAAACATTTGAAAAAATAAGTAGCCGGCTTGAAGAATACGATGCAGTAAAATCTGTTGATACAATCGGGCTTACTGCAGCCCAGGAAAGAGCATTTAATGGTATAAAGTCCCATTTCGAAGATAAACCTGTAGCACTTCTGCATGGGGTTACCTCAAGTGGCAAAACAGAAGTCTACATCAAGCTAATTGATGAAGTAATTAAGCAGGGCAAACAGGTGCTTTTTTTGCTTCCTGAAATTGCTCTAACAACACAAATTATAAATCGCCTGAGAAAATTTTTTGGCGACACCGTTGGGGTATATCATTCCAAATACAACGAGTTCGAACGTGTGGAAATTTGGAACAGGGTCATCAATAACGGCAATGATAAAACCGACAACAAATATAAGATTGTGTTGGGTGCAAGGTCGGCTTTGTTCCTGCCTTACAGTAACCTGGGATTGGTAATTGTTGATGAGGAGCATGATAGTTCTTACAAACAATACAACCCTGCTCCACGTTACAATGCCAGGGATGCCGCAATTGTACTTGCCCAAATGCATGGAGCAAAAACTCTGCTGGGATCTGCCACCCCATCTATCGAAAGTTATTCGAATGCTACTTTTGATAAGTATGGTCTTGTTGAATTGATGGAACGTTATGGTGGTATGCATATGCCAGAAATTCTTGTGGCTGATCTTAAATCGGAAACCCGGCGCAAAACCATGAAATCACATTTCAGCTCATTCCTGATGAAGCATATCCAGGAAGCACTGGATGAAAAGCAGCAGGTGATTTTGTTTCAGAACCGTCGTGGTTTTTCTCTTCGATTGGAGTGTGACCAGTGCAACTGGATGCCAAACTGCAAAAACTGTGATGTTACATTGATCTATCACAAGCACAACAACCAGCTAAAATGTCATTACTGTGGTTACTCGAACAGGGTTCCTGAGCGATGCCCCGATTGCGGTCATACAGGATTAATGATGAAAGGGTTTGGGACAGAAAAGGTTGAAGAAGAACTGGCCATCTTCTTTCCGAAAGCTAAAATTACACGGATGGACATGGACACCACACGTTCTAAACATGCCTATCAAAAAATAATTTCCGATTTTGAAGAGCGCAGGATAGATATCCTTGTGGGTACTCAAATGGTGACCAAAGGGCTCGATTTTGACAATGTAAGTATCGTGGGAATACTTAATGCAGACAGCCTGATCAGTTATCCCGATTTCAGATCCTTTGAGCGTAGTTTTCAGTTGATGGCCCAGGTTAGTGGAAGAGCAGGTCGTAAGCACAAACGTGGCAAGGTGATCATCCAATCCTACAACCCATACCATGCCGTGATCAGGTATGTAATCGATAATAGCTACGACCTGATGTTCCGCAGCCAGTTGCAGGAGAGACAAAAATTTAAATACCCTCCGTTTTATCGGATTATACAAATTCAACTACAGCATAAAGACAGTCAATTCCTGTATGCCGCAGCCCACGAATTTGCTACTGAACTAAGAACAAATCTTGGCAATCGTGTTCTGGGCCCGGAGTATCCAATTGTGTCGAGGATAAAAAACCTTTATTTGAAAAATATCATTGTAAAGATTGAGAAATCTGAGAAAGCCAATCAGATTAAAGATTTCATAAAACAAACCATCGACAACTTCAATACACAAAGCAAATACAAAGCTGCAAGGGTTGTGGTGGATGTGGATCCTGTTTAGCAAACTAGTTTCTTTCAAATTCTTTTTTAAGCGAGCCTCAGGTTTTTAAATCTTCACCAGGTTTACTATTTGATCAGATAACTCTTTAGCTTGTCACGAGCTTAAATATTATGCAAGAAATTGTAAGCTGATCAATCAGTTTTCTCCTGGCTTATCCGGCAATCAAATCCTTGAAAATATTGTTGTTAGATCGCTCAGGTTTTTATCGTTAATAAACTAACAGTAAAGTCATTTTTTCTTTTAAAGATTTTTACCTTTGCCGCCAAAATACCGGAATAGTTTTATAACCATTTAACTGATCTGCAAGATGCTGACAAATAACTTTGTAAAGCGCCATATCGGCCCCAATGAAAAGGATATTCCTGAAATGCTGAAAATGGTGGGTGTTGGTACGCTGGACCAACTGATAGACGAAACATTGCCAAAGGCAATAAGAATGAAGGAAGATCTTGATCTGCCACAGGGAATGAACGAACAGGAATACCTGACACATTTGTGGGAAATCGCATCTAAAAACAAAGTTTATAAAACCTATATTGGATTAGGATATTACAATACCATTTTACCCGGAGTTATCCAACGGAATATTCTTGAGAACCCGGGTTGGTATACCTCCTACACACCTTACCAGGCTGAGATTTCACAGGGCAGGCTTGAAGCTTTACTGAATTTCCAGACGGTAATTGCGGATTTAACAGGTTTGCCAATGGCCAATGCTTCGTTGCTTGATGAAGGTACGGCAGCTGCCGAGGCAATGATCATGGCTTTCAATTCAAGGCCACGTGCTTCAGTTAAGGCAGGCGCAAATAAGTTTTTTGTTTCCGAAAATTTGTTTCCTCAAACCGTTGATGTAATGAAAGTCAGGGCCATTCCTTTGGGAATTGAACTGGTGTTTGGAGATTTTGAAAATTTTGAGTTTGATAACCTGGTCTTTGGTTCTATTGTTCAATATCCCGATGAAAAGGGAGTCATTTGTGATTATTCTTCATTTACCGAAAAAGCACACAAATGCGGTGCACTTGTGGCAGTTGCCGCTGATTTAATGAGCCTGGCACTTCTGACTCCTCCGGGTGAATGGGGTGCTGATATTGTTGTTGGTACCAGTCAGAGGTTTGGTATTCCGATGGGATATGGTGGGCCACATGCAGCCTATTTTGCAACCAAAGAAGACTTTAAGCGTACCATTCCAGGAAGGATTATTGGTGTTTCTAAAGATACCAATGGTGACCTGGCATTGCGTATGGCTTTGCAGACCCGTGAACAACACATCAAACGTGAACGAGCCACTTCAAATATTTGTACAGCCCAGGCATTGCTGGCAATTATGGCCGGTATGTATGCTGTGTATCATGGTCCTGAAGGTATTAAGGAAATTGCAATTGATATACACCGGAATGCAGTAGCATTAAATGAAGGCATCGAACAACTCGGGCTCAAGCAATTGAATAAACACTATTTCGATACACTGCTTATTGAGTTGCCTGACAATGGTAATGCTGAAGAAGTAAGCAGGATTGCATTAAGGAATAAAGTAAACTTCAGGCTTATTGATAAGAGGCACATCGGTATCAGTGTGGATGAAACAACTGCCACCGAAGATGTTGAACTTATTTTACAAATTTTAGCTGAATATACAGGAGCAGACAGCGTATCTGTTGATTTCAACAACGAGCGCAATGCTATCCCTGAAAATTTAAAACGTCAGTCGGCCTATCTTCAGGATGAGGTTTTCAATACCTATCATTCCGAGACGGAGATGATGCGTTATATGAAAAAGCTTGAAAACCGTGACCTTGCACTTAACCGGACAATGATTCCTCTGGGTTCGTGTACCATGAAGCTGAATGCTGCTGCTGAACTTTTCTCACTTTCCTGGGCGGAGTTTGCTGCTTTGCATCCATTTGTTCCGGTTGACCAGGCTGAAGGATACAAGGAGTTGATTGGAAATCTTGAAAGTGATCTTTGTGAAATTACCGGTTTTGCTGCGATGTCGTTTCAACCCAACTCAGGTGCATCCGGCGAATATGCAGGCTTACTGGTTATCAGAAAGTATCTTGAAAGTATTGGACAGGGGCACCGGAATATTTGCCTCATCCCATCGTCAGCACACGGCACAAACCCTGCCAGTTCAGTTATGGCAGGATTAAAAGTAGTAGTTGTAAAATCAGATGAGCGTGGGAATGTAGAAATTGATGATCTGAGGCAGAAGGCTGAACAGCACAAAGATAACCTTGCAGCTTTGATGATCACCTATCCATCAACACATGGTGTGTTTGAACAGGAAATTCTTGATATTATCAACATCATTCACCAAAATGGCGGGCAGGTTTATATGGACGGGGCCAATATGAATGCCCAGGTTGGACTTACCAATCCCGGTCTCATCGGTGCAGATGTTTGCCACCTCAATCTGCATAAAACTTTTGCGATTCCACATGGTGGTGGTGGCCCCGGTGTAGGGCCGATTGGTGTTGCTGAACACCTGGTTCCATTCCTTCCCGGAAATTGTTTTGTGAAAACCGGAGGTGAACAATCAATCAATTCCATCTCATCTGCACCATTTGGCAGTGCCATGGTTTTACCCATTTCCTATGGATACATCAAATTATTAGGCGGCGATGGTTTAACCCTGGCTACAAAAATGGCAATACTTGAAGCCAACTATTTGAAAAATGCCCTTGAAAGTGATTATAAAATTTTGTATTCCGGTAAAAATAACCGTGTTGCCCACGAAATGATTCTTGATTGCAACGAATTCAGCAAAACTGCAGGCATCAATGTGATAGATATTGCCAAGCGATTGATGGATTATGGATTCCATGCACCAACTGTCGCCTTCCCTGTACATGGCACACTCATGGTTGAGCCTACAGAAAGTGAGCCACTTGGAGAACTGAAGCGTTTTGTGGAGGCAATGGTTGAGATACGAAAAGAGATTGCTGAAGTTGAAGAAGGGAATGCTGATAAACAAAACAATGTGGTGAAAAATGCACCGCACACTGTGTGTATGATCACCTCCGAGGATTGGGAAAAGCCCTATTCACGTGAAAAAGCTGCCTTCCCTATCAATTGTAGTAAAGCCGACAAATATTGGCCACCGGTTACAAAAATAGACGATGCCTATGGCGATCGCAACCTGTTTTGTACTTGCCAGGGATTTGATCAGATCGAAGAATAATACTTGAAGAAGCTTAAAAACAGAAAGTCCTGCCGTTTGTTGCCAGCAGGACTTTTTTTATGTTTTAATCCAGATAGTTGTTTCTTTTAAAATTTATCCAATAAAGAAACCTCGCAGAATTAGTATTTATTTCAATACTGTCAACTTACGGGTGGCACTGTTTGTAGGTGTTTCGAGGCGATAATAGTAAATGCCTGCTTTCAGTTGGCTGGTGTTTAAATTAAAATAATGTGTGCCGGTTTGTTGTACCTGGTTCATCATATCCATTATTTTTTTTCCTGACATATCAAACAACGATAAAACAACTGAAGACTCAGCTGGTAACGAATAGGATATTTGGGTGCTGCTGTTGGTTGGGTTTGGGGCATTTTGGTGCAGGGCAAATGAATTAGGGCCAATATGATTTTCTTTGATCCCCACCGTAGTTTCTTCTTGCTTGATTACAATTTCATTATTCTTATCAAACAGTATTGTCCATGGCTCCTTATCAAACTCGAACCAGAAAAATTGCTGGTTTTCGTCATTCATTACACGGAGAGTAGTATCTGAGCCATCAATAAAATAAACCCAGATTTCGATAGGAATTGGGAAGAAATCTGCATTTGTTTGTACCTGGTTGGCCAGGAAATTAAGATTCCATGTGCCGTTACCCATATCTGAAATCGAATACTCATTTTCATATTCAGGGTGGTTGGGTTGCTTAACCCATGATTCGAAAAACCATTCCAGGTCCATTCCGCTACTTTGCTCAAGTTTTGCCTGGAAATCCTCTGTAACAGCATTCTTATACCTGAAATCGACAGTATCCGTAGCATAATCATAAATGGCATCGAAAAATAGTTCATCCCCCATTGAGTATCTAAGCAAGTGCAGCATGCAAGAGCTTTTACAATAGGTAATGGCGTAATTAAATAAAGTGCCGTTTCCGGGTGTATTTACTGCCCAGTCGGGATTGTAAACCGGCCAACCTGGGTTTGCTGCCATGTAATAGGATGCATTGTTATCCACATCGTCTTTATATGCTGCATAACCTCCATCCATTTCCCACCAGAGTGACTCCGACCAGGTAGCGAAACCTTCGTTCAGCCAGAGGTCAGCCCATGTTCCCGGACTGATGGCATCACCAAACCACTGGTGCGCAAATTCATGGCAAATAAGGCTTTCGCCCCAGCATCCTGCACAAAGGCTTGTTAGGGTCTGGTTTTCCATACCGCCCCACGAAAATTCATTGTTCAGGGTAGCGAATCCATCTTTTTCAAAAGGATGTTCTCCATAAAAATCGTAAAACCAGTCTGCCATCTGAGGGACTTTTTCCTGCATTATATAAGGATTTTCTCCGTTGTTATAATAAAAACGGATGGGCATTGGGTCGTCTGGTGTTGAGGGACGGTCCCAGTAAACAATGTCAAGGTTCCAGTTTTTCTTTGCCGACATTACCATAATGTAAGTTGCAATTGGATCACGACTGATCCAATTAAACCATGTTGTATCAGCAACAGTAGTTGAATCGGAGAGGCGGCCATTGGATCCCAATAAAACATCTGAGGGAACTTTGGTAGTTATGTCAAGTGTTGCTTTATCAGAGGGCCTGTCGTAGCAAGGGAACCATTTTCGGGCTCCTTCCGGTTCGCAATCGGTAAAGATGAATCCGCCACTGCAATAAAAGGCGCCATCTTCAACATTTTTATGGTAATAGTCAATTTTCACATCAACAATATCACCAGGGTTGTAGGTTTGATCGAGTTGTATCGATAAAGTGTCCTCATCATGTGAAAAGGAAACTCCAGCCATACCTATTCCATTAACCTGTATGGATGAATTCACCGCATTGAGTTGAATGAAATTCAGTGCAGTATCAACCCTGAAAGAAATGATATTACTTCCATAAAAGTCCTGTGGGTATGGACTGTCAAAATTGTCATACAGATCCAGGTTAAGTGTGTAGTTCAGCACATCAAATTTGTGCTTAGGAGTATTCGGACTCTTCACCGTATTTAATTGATGAGGGCTTGATGCTTTTTTATGAGCACACTGATAAGCACCCTTGTCATGAAGGTCGATCTGGGCAAAAGTTGTAAAACCGAAAATGAAAGTCAAGGAAATGAGTGTCAGTAGTTTTTTCATTATAATGGAATTAAATATTAATTATTGATGGGCAAAAATAGTCATTTGCAACAAAGTAATCCCATACGACCTAAAAACAAAAAAGACCATCCCAAATATGAGATGATCTTTTTGTTTCCTAGTTTTATGAAAAGTTTACAAGTTTCTTTTTTATGAGATCTATCGAAAATATTTCTTGATCTGATCTATGCTGCAAAAATACACTTGTGATTTTTGATAGTGCAAGTTTCAGGAGTTACAAAATCAATACAGTATCGTTAATTTGCCTTACAATGACTATACAGTATTAGTCATGTAGTTTAATTTCAGTAGTTTACGGGTAATAGAGGTTTTACTGATTGTTTTGTGTAAAGACCGATGTTTGCTGTAAAGTTTAGGGGAGCAGAGTGGTGGAAATATAATTATACCTATTGACAAATGAGCTAAAAGTTATTTTGAATTACAAACGGTATTATTCATATTCTTCATCCTTAGGTATAATGGTTTCTGTTTGTATTTGACTTAAACGAGTAATTACGCTTTCGTATATCTTTTCGTAGATCTCGAGGTTTTGTTCGTAGTAGGCAATACTTTCTTCGTATTCTTCTTTGGTTGTATTGTGTTTAATAAAAACCTTTTCAAACGAGGTTGTGGCTTTATTATCTTCATATTGGCCAACTCGTTTAAGATCCCGTAAAACTGCTTCGGCAAGTTGAATGTCTACTAGAATCGCAACCATTGAATCGGGTTGGATAATGTTTTCAGGTACTTTCTTATCGGACAACTCCTGTTTCGGAGAACAAGAAAAAAACAAAGGCAGTAGAAGTAACAAAGCCAGGGGATTTCTAATCATCATGTGGGGTTTGATGTTATTAATTTCCAACATCTGACATGAACTTGATCCTCATCAGGCGTATTTCCTCTTCATTAAATTCTTCTTCACCCAATTCGTCCAATGCATCCTGTATAGAATCTGATTCGGCTTCCTGGAAATACTCAATAATCTCTTCGTGGTGGTATTGATCAACATATTCCTGGATGTAGTAATTAATATCGAGTTTTGTACCTGAGGCTACGATTCTCTCTATTTCAGTGAGCAGTTCATCAACAGTTAAGCCTTTGGTTTTGGCAATGTCTTCGAGTGATAGCTTTCTATCAATACTCTTGATCACATAAACTTTGAGGCCCGACTTATTTACGACCGATTTAACAACCATGTCGTTGGGCCGCATAATTTCGTTCTCTTCAACATAATCACTGATCAACTCCAGGAAGGGTTCGCCATATTTTTGAGCTTTACCAACACCAACACCTGTAATCTGCGTTAGCTCTTCCATCTTGATTGGGTATTGGATGGCCATATCTTCAAGTGAAGGGTCCTGGAAAATAACAAAAGGCGGCAGGTTTTCTTTCCTTGATATTTGCTTTCTCAAATCCTTAAGCATTGAGAAAAGAGTCTGGTCGGCCGAGCTGGTTTTATGCGCACCGCCAGCGGTCATGATGTCGTCATCATCTTCCGGGTTGTCATAATCATGATCCTTGGCCAGCATTATCGAAAACGGGTTTTTAAGAAATTCGCGGCCTTTATCGGTCAGTTTTAACAGCCCGTAATTGTCGATGTCTTTGGTAATTAGATTTTGAATCAGTGCTTGCCTGATTACGGCATTCCAGAATTTATCATCCTTTTCAGAGCCTCTGCCAAAAGATTCGATGATATGGTGTTTGTAGGATTTTAGTGTAGCTGTGTTTTTGCCAACCAGAATATTCACAATATGTTTAGCCTTGAACAGTTCCTTCACTTCCAGTATTGCTTCCAGGGCAATGATCACATACTCCTTGCCTTCAAATTTTTCTTTTGGATGCAAACAGTTGTCGCATGCACCGCAATTTTCGGCAGGGTAATGCTCCCCAAAATAGTGCAGCAATTGTTTGTGCCGGCAAATTGATGATTCAGCATATGAGACTGTTTCAAGAAGCAGTTGCTGAGCAATTTCCTGTTCAGCTACCGGCTTTCCTTTCATGAATTTTTCCAATTTCTGGATGTCATCGTAGCTATAAAATGTTATGCAGTTTCCTTCGCCATCATCACGGCCCGACCTGCCAGTTTCCTGGTAGTAGCCTTCAAGGCTTTTCGGCATATCGTGATGTATTACAAAGCGAACGTCGGGCTTATCTATTCCCATGCCAAATGCAATGGTCGCAACAATCACATCGTCTTCTTCCATCAGGAATCTATCCTGGTTATTTCGGCGAGTTACTGCATCTAATCCGGCGTGATAAGGCAGGGCTTTTATTCCGTTTACCTGAAGAGTTTCAGCAAGTTCTTCTACTTTTTTACGGCTAAGGCAATAAACAATGCCGGATTTCCCTAAATGTTGCTTGATGTACCTGATGATATCTTTAATCACATCAGTGGTTTTGGGCCGGACTTCATAATAAAGGTTGGCCCGGTCAAAAGAAGATGTAAATACTTCAGCGTCGAGGATAGCCAGATTCTTTTGTATGTCGTGTTGAACCTTGGGTGTAGCTGTAGCAGTAAGAGCAATTACCGGAACATCCTGTCCGATGGATTCGATGATCGGTCTTAATCGTCTGTATTCTGGCCTGAAATCATGTCCCCATTCTGATATGCAATGCGCCTCATCAATGGCATAAAATGAAATATTAATACTCTTAAGGAATTCAACATTTTCCTCCTTGGTTAAGGATTCGGGAGCTACATAAAGTAATTTTGTTGCTTGTTTTGTTAGGTCTTCCTTTACCTGTGCAATTTCAACTTTTGATAATGAGGAGTTAAGGAAATGTGCGATTCCCTGATCAGCACCAAAATTCCTGAGGGTATCAACCTGATTTTTCATTAAAGCAATCAGTGGTGATATAATAATGGCTGTCCCATCTTTCATTAATGCGGGTAATTGGTAACACATCGATTTCCCACCACCCGTAGGCATAATTACAAAAGTATTATTGCCATTCAAAAGATTATTAATGATAGCTTCCTGGTTGCCCTTAAAGCTATCAAAGCCAAAGAATTTTTTTAAAACTTCATGAAGCGGATAATCTTCAGTCTTCGTCACTGTCGTATCGTGTTTAAACATAGTTTAAAAATAGTATCTTATTAGATTTTACCGCGCAACACTTCAAAATTAAATTATTGCAGGTCGCAAACGCAAGTTATTATAGTTTATTTTATTAAAGAACTCACATTCTTTGTAATACAATTACTTATTACAAATATAATAAAAATGTAGGAGAAAAAACCAAAAACAATTTTATTAAATTTTAAAACAATTTGGAATTCCACCAGCACAATTAATTATTTCAGTATAAAAATAACGTATTTTCTGATAATCAACTAATTTTGTGCAAATAATTAACAGTTATTCATGAAATTATTATTTGAAAATGAATAAATCCACTAAAGAAATCAGGCAAATAGCAATCGATACAATTAATATTGAAGCTGGGGCTGTAGCACAATTGATTGATTATATTGATGTTGATTTTGTACATTGTGTTGAGTCTATTCTTCTTTCCAAAGGAAGGTTGATCGTAACGGGTATTGGAAAAAGTGCTGTAATAGGATCAAAAATTGTAGCTACGCTTAATTCAACAGGAACACCGTCAATTTTTATGCATGCTGCAGATGCCATACATGGTGATCTTGGTATCATACAAAAGGATGATATTATTCTCTGTATTTCAAATAGTGGGAATACTCCGGAGATAAAAGTCCTGATCCCCTACATAAAACTTTATGGGAACCTCCTGATTGGCATGGTTGGTAACATGGAATCATATTTAGCCCGGCAAGCCGATTATACCATAAGGGCAACTGTTGAAAAAGAAGCATGTCCCAACAATCTTGCACCCACATCCAGCACGACTGCGCAAATGGTGATAGGAGACGCACTAGCTGTTAGCCTGTTGGAATGCCGGGGATTTACTACAGAAGATTTTGCAAAATACCATCCGGGAGGCGCCCTGGGTAAAAAACTTTTCCTAAGAGTTTCAGATCTTTACCAGGAGAATGAAAAACCCCGGGTGTCAGCTGATTCTGACATTACCAATGCAATTATCGAAATTTCCTCAAAACGGCTTGGCGCTACGGCAGTACTGGAGGGAAGTAAGTTGATTGGTATGATTACAGATGGCGACCTGAGGCGAATGATTCAATCTGGCAAACCATTAAATAATCTGAAGGCAAAAGATATCATGACTTCAGATCCTAAAACCATCAGGCCCGACCAGTTGGTTGCCCACGCACTTGATGTTATGCGGTCAAATAATATTACCCAAATCCTGGTTGAAGAGGATGGAGAGTACCTTGGCGTGGTCCATCTGCATGATATTTTAAGAGAAGGGATTTTATAGCCAACAAACCAGGAATGGGAGAAACTGGGCTTTAAGGATTCTTACAATTTGCATTCTGCAATAAATAAGTAATGTTGATGGTTAATTAAATGTTTATAATTGCTTATGCATTTTTCAACCGCTCGACGAATTTCCTTATTGTATATTTTTATTTTGGTGGCCAATCTGAGTGGTTTTGGCCAGCTTACCAAAATTATGGGAGTCGTGAAGGATTCGGTTAGTGGTGAGCCCTTGCCATTTGTAAATGTAGTATTAAAAGGAACCAACGTAGGCCTGACCACTGGTTTTGACGGTTCATATTCCATTGAAACCAAATCCCCTTCCGATAGCATTATTGCTTCATTTGTTGGATACGACCGCCAAACCAGAGTCATTAAAAAAGGCCAGTTCCAATACATTAATTTCAGCTTGTACCCAAGCAATGTTACTCTTGAAACGGTTGAAATTAAAGCTGGAGAAAACCCTGCTGAAATTCTTCTTCGAAAGATTATTCAAAACAAAGAGTTTAATGACCCTGATAAATATGATGCCTACCAATACGAAGCCTACAATAAAATTCAGATTGATGCCAACAACATAACAGATAATTTTAAGAAACGCAGGATGTTCAATCAATTTCAATTTATTTTTGATAATGTTGATACTTCTACTGTGAATGGAAAAATTTATTTACCGATTTTTCTAACGGAGACAATTTCTGATGTTTATACCAAAAGAAACCCAAGGACTTCCATTGAAATAATTAAAGCAACGAAAATTTCCGGTCTCGAAAACGAAAGTGTGATGGAGTTGTTGGGCGATAAGTTTAAGCATACCAATATTTATGACAATTACATCGACCTGTTCCAAAAAAACTTTGTTAGTCCTATTGCCAATTTTGGCCTGGGTTTTTACAGGTATTATCTTGTAGATAGTGCCCACTTCAACAACAAATGGTGTTATAAGGTAATGTTTAAGCCCCGGCACAAGCAAACCCTGACATTTACAGGCCATTACTGGGTACATGATACAACCTACGCCATCAAACAGGTTGAGATGCGTATTGTTGATGATGCCAACATCAATTTTATTAACGACCTGGTGATGGCTAAAGAATTTGATTTGATCGATGGAAAGTATTGGCTGCTCACTAAAGATCAAATCATCGGTGACCTTAATCTCATTGAACAGAACAATAAAACACTGGGTTTTTTCGGCCATAAAACCACAACATTTCGCAATTATGTAATCAACCAGCCGAAAGATCATAAGTTTTATACCAGGAAGGTAAATGTAATTGTGGAGGACAGTGCCAACATGCATGAGGATGAGTTTTGGCTTGAAAACCGGCATGAGGAACTTACATCGGATGAAGAAACCATTTATTTCATGATCGACACTTTGAAAACCATTCCCCGTTTCAATTCCTATATCGATTTGATTGAGATGGTTACCACAGGCTATTACAAAGTTGGTAAATTTGAGTTAGGGCCCTATGCTTCATTTCTTAGTTTTAATGCTGTTGAAGGTGCCCGTCTCAGGGTGGGTGGACGGACAAGCAATAAATTCAGCACAAAACTTATGCTTTATGGCCATGTTGCCTATGGTACATGGGACTCGAGGTGGAAATATGGTGCCGGATTCCTGTATATGCTGAATAAGAATCCAAGAAGGTCATTTGGAGGATCCTTCAAGTATGACCTGGAACAACTTGGTGCCAGCCAGAATGCTTTTCGAGAAGATTTTTTTCTTGCATTTTTGTTCAGGCGAAACCCTGCTGATAAACTATCGATGGTTGAAGAAATGAAATTTTTTTACGAACATGAATGGTTTACTGGTTTTTCAAATACCTTTAATCTGATCCATCGAAACCTGTACCCGATTGGAGATAATAAGTTTGAGTATTATTATTATGATGATGACGGAAACCAACAAATAGGAGAAGAATCTGCCATCACTTCCACCGAGTTCAGGTTGGATACCAGGCTGGCTTACAAAGAGCGATTCCTGATGGGTGAGTTTGAGCGGATAAGCCTTGGTGCTAAATATCCAATCCTGGATATCAGGTATGGATATGGGATACCCAGCAATAGAAGCGATTACGAATACCATAAATTGCAACTCGGGATAACCCATTGGTTTAACACCTTTAACCTGGGCTGGTCGAAGTATTTTATAGAAGTTGGGAGAATTTGGGGGACTCTGCCCTATCCTTTACTGAAGTTGCACGAGGGCAACGAAACCTATTTCTTTGACGAGACTTCTTTCAATATGATGAATTACTTCGAGTTTGTGAGTGATAAATACATCAGTGCCTATTATACACACCATTTTGATGGTTATTTTTTCAACCGGATACCGCTATTCAGAAAATTGAAGTGGCGTGAAGTAGTACATGTGCATGGCCTGGTTGGGGGGATGGATAAAGAAAACAAGGAATATTCTGTATTTCCTGAAGGTATGCAGACATTGGATAAGCCTTATTTCGAAACGGGAGTTGGAATTGAAAATATTTTCAAGGTCGCAAGAGTGGATGCCGTTTGGCGGCTTTCTTATCTCGATAATCCAAATATTTCAAATTTTGGAATTAGAGTAAGCCTTCAGTTCTCATTTTAGTGTAATTTTGCGTTTAGCATTTTTTAAATTGAAAAGATGTGCTCCGAACTATGAAGTCCGAATAATGAACAAGTAGCAATGATTTTAGGAACAGAAAATATTTTTAAGAAGTACAAGCAGCGGATGGTTGTGAAGGACGTTTCCGTGAAGCTGCAGCAGGGTGAGATTGTGGGATTGTTAGGCCCGAATGGAGCAGGGAAAACAACTACTTTTTATATGATTGTTGGATTGATCAAGCCTTTTGGAGGAAAAGTCTTTCTGGATGGCAACGACATTACAACAGAGCCAATGTACAGGCGCGCCCAACGTGGTATTGGATACCTGGCACAGGAAGCATCAGTTTTCAGAAAGTTAAGTGTTGAAGATAATATTCGAGCGGTACTTCAGTTTACAAAATTTTCGAAACAGGAGCAGAAAGAAAGGCTTGAATCTTTGCTTGAGGAATTCGGCTTACAGCACATAAGAAAAAGCAATGGAATTACGCTTTCAGGTGGTGAGCGACGCCGGACAGAAATAGCACGTGCACTGGCTGTGGATCCTCACTTTATTTTGTTGGATGAACCCTTTGCTGGTGTTGACCCCATTGCTGTTGAAGATATTCAATCCATCGTTGCCAAACTAAAGGAGAAAAATATTGGCATACTTATAACCGATCATAACGTCCACGAAACGCTGACCATAACCGACCGTGCATATTTGCTTTTTGAAGGTTCAATTCTTAAGGCTGGTACAGCCGAAGAACTGGCTGAAGACGAACACGTGCGGAAGGTTTACCTGGGTGAGAATTTTGAGTTGAGGAGGTAACTGAAGGAAGAGGTTGGCAGATGAAAAATAAATTTGTAATCAATTATTGATAATTACTATCCATAGTTTTCATTTGCTAGATATTCCCAACGTTCTACAAATTCGATACTCCGGTACTCAATTATTCCAATTCCTCAACTTTCCTTTTTATTTACTTACTTTGCAATTCAAATCGTATTTTATCCAAATATGCCCAAGCTTTCAATCGTCATTATAACCTTCAACGAGGAGCGGAACATAGGCCGCTGCCTGGAATCGGTTAAAGATGTTGCTGACGAAATTGTGGTTGTCGACTCGCTCTCGACCGACAGGACCAGGGTTATCTGCGAAAGCTATAGTGTAAAATTTATTGAGCATGTTTTTGAAGGGCACATCAAACAAAAAAATTTTGCCATCAGTCAGGCCACATATCCTCACCAACTTTCACTCGATGCCGACGAAGCACTTTCAGGGGAATTAGTGGAGGAGATTAAAAAGGTTAAAAAAAGCTGGCTGAATGATGGTTACCGGATGAACCGACTGTCGAACTACTGTGGAAAATGGATAAAACACAGTGGCTGGTATCCTGATACAAAACTTCGGCTTTACGATTCCCGAAAAGGTAAGTGGAAGGGTATGGATCCGCATGATAAATTTGAACTGGACAAGGGGACTGACATTGGGAAATTGAAGGGCGACATTTTACACTTTACTTACTACACCCTTGAAGAGCATATTCTTCAGGCCAATAAATTCAGTACCATAGCAGCCAACGAACTGGTGTCGAAAGGGAAAAGGATTTATTTCTTCAGGGTTATTTTGAATCCGATTGCGAAATTCATTCGTAATTATTTTCTTCACCTTGGTTTTTTGGACGGATTTTACGGATTTTTAATATGCCAGATCACAGCCAACGAAACCTTTTTGAAATACATCAAAGCCTGGCATATTAATAGGTCAGGGAACAGGTGAAATCTTTTACAGTTAACATAAGTAGTTTTTACTGGAAATACCGCACAATTGATAGATTGATTTGTGTTATTTATTTCCGTATAAAAAGAAGAATCAGAATCTAAAAAATAGTTTTATTCGATCACGCAGGAGGCGGATTTTGAAACCGATAGTTTCTTTCGGTTCATCAAGTTCTCCCTTAAAGGTTGTTCCCATCCTTAAATAATAATCCCTGAAAGTAGAATTGCTGATCTTCCATTTATTGAGAAATTGCTTTCGGCCATTGTTCTTTCTTATCCTTCGCACGCTTCTGGAAATAAAATGATAGCTACGGCTGGCTTCCACACCTTTGAAGGTCCTTACCCCGGCATGCCACAGTTTCATCATAAAATCAGGATCAGAATACATGCCAGGTGTAAATTCGGTGCTAAGACCTCCCACGAGATTCCACATTTTTTTGTGTACAACCAGGGGGTACCAGCTGCTTCCATTCCAATCATTCCATACAAAGGATTTGAAATTCTCAAGAAGATCTGTCTCATTGAAGTTTTCTGGAGAGGAGCCGAAGTCCTGTGGTGCAATCACGCAAGGATTGAAAGTTTTTCGAGGCTCGATTTTGGTTCCGGAAATTGAAAAATAGGGGTGCCCGATTTTTCGGACTTCTTCCCACAGGTAAAAATCCCAGTCTGGCAAAACGTAGTTATCATCATCAATAAGGAGTAGATAATCTGTCTGAGCCAGGGTAGCGGCGGCATTAAATGCATAACAAACACCAACATTATCGTTCGAATGACTGAAGGATAAACCCTTTTCTTTCACCCAGGTGAGAGAACCATCATTTCCATCATTTAAATGAACGATGATCTGATGTTTGAACCGGCTGTTTTTTAAGATGCTTTCGATGCATAAGCGCAAAAAAGGCAGGTTGTTCCAACTGGGTATCAGGATGGAAAATTTGGCATCTGCAGGAAAATCTTCCGGGTGAAATGATATTTTTTCGATGTTCATTATTTAGTCGTAATATCAATTTTTTTGTAAAGATAGTAAACACATCCGATGCATAAAGTGCGACCGCCCTACTTTGATATTTTATAACATCCTAAACTTTTACTTCCTGACGATTTTCATTTTGTAAATCGATTTGTAACTGAGCCTTTCAGCTTCTCCTTTAAGAAAACTTTATCCTCCTTTGCATAAAAGGTTTTACTTTTACGGGGATTTAATGCTGACTGAATGATTTGGACCAAAACATCTTTCTGGAAAAATTTATATTTCTTCGGCCTGTTATTGCTGGTAATCGCCTTGCCATTGTCAAAATATGTAATGAGTATGGCACAATTGGGTCTTACCTTATGGTGGCTTGCTGATCCCGAAATTCTGCAAAAGTTTAAAACTTTTTTTAAGAACAAAGCAGCCGTAACAGTGGCATCACTGTTTTTTTTGCATGTACTTGGTTTACTATGGACTTCTGATTTTGATTATGCTGTGAAAGACCTGCGTACAAAGATTCCCATACTAGCACTTCCAATAATTCTCTCTACTTCACCAAAATTAAACAGGAAACAATTTCATTTCCTGATGATAATGTTCATTGCTGCCAATGTTATCGGATCCTTATTCAGCATTCGCGAATTGATGACCAAAGATTTGGTTGAAATACGTAAGGCGTCTATTTTCATTTCCCATATTCGCTTCAGTCTCAACATTTGTGTTGCTATATTTGCAGGAGTTTTTCTCGTTCTAAAAGGTACTTCTCATAATTATGTAAAAGCGCTGATTGTGATTGCTACGGGCTGGCTTCTTGTGTTTTTAGTGATCATCGAGTCGATGACGGGACTCATCGTCATATTTATTATTTCAACCCTTCTTATTGCCTTATGGATTTACAGGCAAAATAATCTTATGATGAGGATGGTTCTCATTATAGTTTTGATTGGGGTTCCTTCAGCACTTTTCATTTATGTTCGTGGCATTTATCTTGAAACTTTACCAAAGGAAGAACTAAATTTAGCAATCCTTGACAGGGAAACTGACAGGGGAAATGTGTATTACCACGACACTTCCAACCTGGTCGTTGAAAACGGATACTATGTGGGTTTTTATATCCAGAATGAAGAACTCAGGGAAGCTTGGAACCAACGAAGCCCTTACGGTTTTGATGGACACGACAGCCTTGGCCAGGTATTGAGATATACACTTTATCGTTTCCTGACTTCTAAAGGTTTGCGTAAGGATTTTAATGGCGTCCAGAAACTTAGTAATGAGGAAGTGAAAGCTATTGAAAAAGGAATTGCCAATATCGATCAAATGGCTGAATCCAGTGTAAGGACGAGAATAAAAACCATATTTTGGGAGTTCCATGTTTATTTTAAACAGGGATATTTTTCGGGACATTCAGTAACCCAGCGTATCGAGTTTTGGCATGCTTCCATAAGGATTATCAGCAAACATTTTTGGTTTGGAACCGGAACAGGAGACATCGACAATGCTTTTAAAACGGAGTACAACGAGATGAAAACTTCGCTTACTCAAAAAGTGAGGTGGCGGTCGCACAACCAGTACTTGTCTATATTTGTGGCTTTTGGAATTACTGGTTTCATAGTATTCCTTTACGTATTGTTTGCTCCCGGTTTGATTACCCTTATGTACCGTGATTATTTTTATATGGTTTTTATGATTATCCTTTTGTTGTCGATGCTTTCTGAAGATACGCTTGAATCGCAGGCAGGAGTTACTTTTTATGCTTTTCTTACAAGTTTTTTTCTGTTTGCACGGGAAGAAGCAGAACCTTTGTTTGATAATCGATAATCTGATATTCTGTAAAATGTATCTGTTTTACCAACTGTAGGATTTTGGGTGAAGAATGTAAGATGTCGATATGTAGTTAACAATCACTTAATATTTTATTCATGGCAAAGAAGTGGTACATTATTGTAAACCCCAATGCCGGCAGCAGGAAAATAAAACGCGACTGGCCGGAAATTAGCAGCTTACTGGTAGAAGCCGGACTCAATTTTGATTTCGCCTTCACCAAGGGACAACTACATGCCATCGAGCTGGTTAAAACAGCTATCATTACCGGTGAAAGGAACTTTGTTGCTGTTGGTGGTGATGGTACCTTCAATGAAGTTGCAAATGGTATTTTTTCGCAAAATGAAGTTAATCAGGATGAATTTACCCTGGCAGCCATTCCTGTAGGTACAGGCAACGATTGGGGGAGAATGTTTGGTATCCCTGCTGATTATAAAAAAGCCATCGCCATTATTACAAAAGAAGAATCATTCGTACAGGATGTTGGCATTGTAGAGTATCAGGATGAAGATTATAGAAAGCAAAGATATTTCATAAATATCGCCGGAATGGGTTTTGATGCGCTTGTAGCTAAGAAAACTAACAAACAGAAAGATGCCGGAAAAGCAGGCGCTTTTACATATTTTGCAAACCTGCTGACAAGTTTGTTCGAATACAAACCCGGACAGGTGTTTCTAGAGGTTGATGGTAAAGGCTGGGATTTAAGTACCTTTAGTTTAACGGTCGGGATATGTAGATACAATGGTGGAGGTATGATGCAATCGCCGCTGGCTATTCCCGACGATGGCCTCTTTGATGTTACAGTGATCAAAAAAATTGGGTTTCTGACCATTGCCATGCAGCTTAAGAATTTATACAATGGAACCTTTATAAAGCACCCAAAGGTGTTTTCAACAAGGGGCAAAAAAGTTCAGGTTAGCTCAAATATTCCTAATTTTCAACTCGAAGTGGATGGTGAGGGTTTAGCGCAGGGGCCATATGAATTTTCAATCTTACCCCGGGCACTCAGGGTGCTTATTGGAAAGCAAAACTTCTAATGATATTGACAATAAGAATGATTTGAAAATTATAAGTTGATTTCACTCCCGTTTATAACATTTGCTCCCTGGCTTTTCCATATCTGGTTGTACTGCTCAATAATGGCCTCATAGTCGTCACCAACGGCAGAATGCCCATCTGCCATCATCACAATATCGTACTTTCTTTTGTTTGCACCTCCAAAGGTACGGTTGATACACTGATCGGTGGCAACACCACAAACAATAATGCAACCAGTATTAATGGCAGCAAGTTCTTTTTGCAATTCAGATCCAAGAAATGAATCGGAGTTGTATTTGAGAACTACCACGTCGTTTTCCATGAATTCAAGGCCTGGAACAGGCTGCCACCCCACGGTGCCCTGAGGATTGCCATCGGTGGTTGCCTGGCAATACACCACATAATTTCCGGCAATGCGCATCCGATTGGCCAGCTCAACAATATTTTCCGTTATTTCGGTGGAGTTATGGAATTGGAATAATGAACTATTAAAGGCTGAATTCTGCATGTCAATAATTACAAATGCAGTATCCGTAAGTACGGTTGCTGATACAATATAACTTTGGGATGTTCCGTCCTCGGCAGTTACAATATAGGTTTTATCTGATGATAAATCAACCGGAACCAATGAATTTGGTTGAATAGAAGCTCCTTCAGAAATATTTATTGTTGGTACGATATTGCTGATATCAACTTTTGTTGGAACTTTTAAGGTAATGGTCTTGTTTTCCTGATCGATACTACCATTTGTAGAGATATCAGTAATACTAAAAAGAATTATTGATCTTTTGTTGGGGTCGTAGCTAGTGGGAGTTTTGTCAGGAGTATCTTCCTTGTCACAACCCAGCATAAATAAGGTAACCAATAGAATGATTAAAAAAGAGATTGTATTTTTCATTTCAGATTATGTTTGAGGTGTTCAATTTTATTTATAAGACTTCAAGAATTAGGATTGGTTGTTTGAAAAAGAAATTATTGTACATGGTTTACTTTAAAATTTAACGACATTTAAAAAGGAGAACTACGATTTGTTTGTATATTGATGCTGATATAAACCATGAATCCCTTTTGTAAATTTAATGCCCTGTTAATCCAGAATAAACTTATCACTACTACCAACATATAAAGACACAAAAGTCTGCTAAATGTTACATCCAAATGGCAATCTGCCTTGTGTCTGATCGTTTGGAAAAACAAACCTGCTTGCATAATTTACTACTTTTGTAATCTATATAAATGAATACAATAACACCATTGGCAAATAAGCGAAATTCAATAAAAGAAACCTACCAGTCAAGGTACGACCGATTTACTCTTGAGTATGAAAAGGTCAATAAAAAAATCCGTAACATATCAGTGTTGAGAATATCCACATTTATTATTGGAGTGATTCTCATATATTTGGCAAGCAGTTTTTCTGCCTTGCATGTCATCATCGTAATTGCCATATTTATTCCCACATTTATTGCTTCTGTGGTATGGCACGCCAAAACTCACCAGGAAAGGGATGAAATTAAACGTTTACAAAACATCAATAAAAACGAACTGGAAGCGCTGAATGGAAAATACGGTCAGTTTGATGGTGGTAAAGAATTTCATGACGATGACCATCACTTTGCCGGCGATCTGGATATTTATGGCCCGGGTTCTATTTTCCAATACCTCAACCGCACCTCAACTATAATTGGGAAAGACAAACTTGCAGGCTGGTTTCTTAATCCCGAAAAGGATATTGATGTTATCAGCACCAGGCAGAAAGCCGTTACCGACCTTGATGGCAAGTTGGACTGGAGACAGAAATTTCAGTCGGTGGGTATGTGGATAAGCGAAAGTAAAGAGGACAAGCAGGGGATATTCAACTGGTTAAAAATGCCAACTGATTTTCAAAAAAGTATTTTTACTTTTCTGATCTATTCGATGCCGTTTATTTCAACCTTTGTATTGGTGATGCTCATCATGGGTAATATCAATTTTCAGCTTTTTATCATTTATCTTTTAATACCTCTGGGCATTGCTTTCAGCCAGGTGCGGAAAATACAAACAAAACATGAACTGGTAAGCCGCAAATCGGAATTATTGCATAAGTACAGCAAGTTGATTGGTTTAATCGAATCGGAAAAATTTGATTCAACTATATTGGCCGGGCACCAGAAAAGATTAATAAGTGAACATCATGCCAGCGAAGCCATTCGCAAATTATCTAAAATAGTGAATGCCCTGGATGCACGATTAAATATCTTTGGATGGCTGTTCCTGAATTATTTTATTCTTTGGGACATCCTGCAGGCCAGACGTCTGGAACAATGGCGAGAAGCCAACCGCGATCATGTTCCTGTTTGGTTTGATGTACTCAGTGAAATTGATGCCCTCAACAGCTTTGGTAGCTTTGCATATAATCATCCTGATTTTGTTTTGCCTGAACCCCTTAAAAATGGTTTCGAATTGGAAGCCGAACATTGCGGACATCCATTAATCAACCCTGAGGTAAGAGTGGATAACCCGATTGGTTTTTCCTCATGGGACCAGTTTGTAATTATAACCGGTGCTAATATGGCTGGCAAAAGCACCTACCTTCGTACGGTAGCCGTTAACTTTATTTTGGCCATGACCGGCGCACCGGTATGTGCAAGAAAATTCAGGTTCAGCCCTGCCCTGGTATTTACTAGTATCCGGACAAAGGACAACCTGCTTCAAAACGAATCTTATTTCTTCGCGGAACTTAAACGGCTTAAAGCCATTATTGATGAACTGGAAAATGGCAACCGCTTATTTATTGTGCTGGATGAGATTTTGAAGGGTACCAACTCTAAAGACAAACAATCTGGTTCCAAAGCTTTATTGAAACAATTGATCAGGTATGGAGCATCAGGCCTGATTGCAACACATGACCTGGCACTGGGGGATTTGATAAAAGAGTATCCTGGAAATATCCGAAATATGCGTTTCGAAGTGGAAATTATCAATGATGAACTCGAATTTGATTATAAACTTAAAGATGGTATCTCAAGAAACCTAAATGCCACCTTTTTGATGAAGAAAATGGGGATCACTATTTAGTTCAAGGATTAAGGTTCAGTGATCGGAGTTCAATGTGTGTCTTTTTAGCCAATAAGGCACGAAATCACTAAATTTCACTAAAGCTAACTCCTTGATTTTCTTTTTTGTGGGCTTTTGTGTTTTAGTGTTTTTGTAGCATTTTTTCTAATCTTCTGACTTTTCACAGTGGGCTCAAAGTTCAAATTTCCAGGTTAAGTGAAGCATCTGTCCCAACCGCACGGAGAATTCCTGCCTTCGCTGGATTCAAGATTTAGTTTCAAAGTTTGCTCTCACCAAACAAGGGCCTCCGGTATAGTTAATCGTTAAAAGATAAAAGTGAATCCCGAAACTCCTGTAACTTATTCCTTAAAACCTATACCATTACCAACCCACCTTTTCCTTCTTATCACTTACCGAAAACTTAAGGCCTCTTGCTTATTGCCTCTATTTTGTGTACTTTTCGTTCTTATTAATATACCTGGTGACATGATTATACGAGCAAATATTACCAGAATCCTTTCTTTTTTATTACTGATGCCAATCATATGTTTTTCAGAAAATGTAACTAAAGAAAGGGCATCGGGGCTTGCAATTCAGTTTTTTTCATCTGCTCTCCAAATCAAAAATCTTGATCTTTCCACCGAAGTTTCAAATATTCAAACCTTCAATAGAAGCGATATTCCTGTATTATATGTGGTAAATTTCAGGGATGGAGGTTTTGTAGTTACTCCAACTGATGACCATTTCTACCCTGTCCTGGCTTATTCTATCGACGGTAGTTTCCCTGATATTACACTACCATCAAACATCAGGTCATGGATGAATTGGTATGGCGACCAGATCATGGTCGGGCTAAATGATCCCAATCTATGTTTTAAAGATCAGGCAAACCTTTGGGATGATCTTATGGATTCAGGGAAAGACTTTTGGAGTGACCCATCATGTGTTGAACCACTGCTGACCAGTAAATGGAATCAGACGGAATATTATAACGAAATGTGCCCGATCGATCCCGATGGCTATGCAGGTCATTCTCCGGTTGGCTGTGTGGCTACAGCATTGTCGCAACTGTTGTATTATTTTCGTTTTCCTCCGGTGGGCAATGGTTCCAATAGCTATACACCAAGTTATGGTGATGGAATTTACGGTGAGCAATTTGTCGATTTTGGCAATACCTGGTATCGCTGGGATGAAATGCAGGACCAATGTTTCGAATCAAATTCAGCTGTTGCAGAGCTTTGTTATCACTGTGGTGTATCGGTAAATATGCAATACCAGCCTGGCAATGCAGGCTCACTTACAAGTGATGTGCCTTATACACTGGTAAATTACTTTAATTATGCCCCTTTAGCATATTTCCAGGACAGAACAGAACTGGCTTCAACAACACAATGGCAACTTTTGCTGATGGAGAACCTGGAAAATCAAAGACCAGTTATATACAGGAGTACCAATGGTTGGTCAGGCCATGCATATGTTTGTGATGGTTATCAGGATTCAGTTTTTTATCATTTCAATTGGGGCTGGGCAGGCGATTTCAATGGATACTATAATATAGAAGAACTTATACCGGGTGGCATAAACCTAACCTGGGGACAGGGTGCGGTGTTTAATATTTATCCCGACACTTCGCAATTCGAGTACCCGGCCTATTGCAATGGCCCTGATGTTCTCGATTCAAAGTTTGGAACAATTGAAGATGGGAGTGGACCCGATAGCTACTTATCTTCAACAACATGCTCCTGGTTAATACAACCTGAAGATACCACCGTCACAAATATCCTTCTGGATTTTGCCTTTTTGAATACAGAACCTGGGACAGATATTATCTCCATATTTGATGGGACATCAGCCGAAGCTGAACTTTTGGGAATGTACAGTGGAAGCGACATTCCGGGGGAAATTCATTCTTCATCCAATGCTGTTTATATCACATTCCATTCAAATGATGAGAATCAGCACATGGGGTGGAAAATATCTTTTTATGGCTACAGCCTGCCTTTCTGTGACGATATTGAAGTGGTTAACGATCAACATGGGTTTATTGAAGATGGTAGCAAACACCTCGACTATGCGGGCAGTACAAACTGTTCATGGCTTATTGCGCCTGTTGTACCGGCTGTTGATTCAGTTGATCGCATAAGGATTCATTTTGATCTCTTCAGCGTTGCTCCTGATGATACACTTTATGTATACGATGGCGAAAATAAAACCATGCCTTTACTTGGGAAATTTTCAGGATGGACCCAGCCCGAGGAGGTCATTAGCAGTACTGACAAGGTATTTCTCAATTTTAAAACCAATGGTGGATACAATGGTCCCGGTTGGGAAATCTCCTACTTTTCGATGAACCCTGATTACTGTAAAGATACAGTTTGGTTGACTGAAACAAGTGGAATGATCGATGATGGCAGTGGTGTAAAGAATTACATCGAAAATACAGAATGCTATTGGGTGATTGATGTACCGGATGCAGAGTTTGTTATCCTGGATTTCATGGAGGTTGACCTTGAAGATTATTACGATCATGTGAAGATTTACGACATGAATGATCTTTCTCAATTCATCGAGCGCGTAAGCGGACATGATCCGTATCAACTAATCACCGTAAACTCGAACAAGGTGCTGCTTAAGTTTTTTACCGATGACAGGGATAATTTTAGTGGTTGGAAGATGGGATACCATACTTCCGCACCTGGAATTGAAAATATTGATGTTGAGGCCATGAATGTTTACCCAAATCCGTTTGCCCATCAAATTACAATTTCATTGCAAAATCCCACCCATGGCCGATCAGCATATGAAATAACTGATTTGAAAGGAAAAACAATTGTCCGGGGATTTTTTATAGATTCGGATAAAACCATCGATCTGAAAAACCTTATTCGGGGAGTCTATACTCTGAAGGTCGGTTTTGGATCGGAATGGAGTTACAGGAAAATTGTGAAACATTAAAAAGAAATGCGCCATGAACAAGAAAATAATTACCCTCACTTTTATTGTCATTCTCAGCACATCATTGGTTTTTGCACAGGACAAAGCACCCATAGCTGAAAACGATTTTTATGATGCCTTTTCGTTAAGGGTTGATACCCTTAAAGTTTTGGAGAATGACTTCGCTTATGATGAGCACCCCTTTAAGTTGTTCCAGGTATATCCTCCCAAACATGGTGAAATGCATTGGGATGACAGCCTGATCTTCTATACCCCCAATATGTATTTTAAAGGTGTCGATACACTGATCTACAGGATCCTCGATACCGAGAACATGATGATGTCGGATCTGGCCATTGTTTACCTTAAGGTTGAAAACAAGGGTTACGATACCCTGAATTCAAACAACATCCACTGCAGAATTAATGCGTGTGGGGTACAGTTTTGGGATATGGATGATAGACCTTTGTTTGAAGTTCCGGCCAACTCGGGCTTAAATTCACTTTTTATGCAATCGATCTGGATGGGTGGTTTCGACGAGGACAATATGCTGCATTTTGCTGGTGATACTTACAGATGGGGGACAGACTATTTCCCGGGGCCCAGGATGGACACTGTAGATTTCACCACGGAATATGATATCATGTGGAACAGGGTGTGGATGCTCTATCAAACAGATATTGATTATCATCGTGCACACTTTCAGGATGAAGGATACGAAATGATTGAAAACATCAGGGAGTGGCCAGCCATTTTAAATCCTGAATTGGCACCTTTTTATGATGTTGATGAAAACGGGATTTATAATCCTGAAACCGGAGATTTTCCACTCATCAAGGGCGACCAGGCCATCTACTTTATTTTTAATGATGACCGCGATATCCACTCCCAAAGTGGTGGTGAGAGAATTGGTGTTGAAATTCATACGATGTACTATTCCCACAATAAGCCAGGAGATTCGACTTTGAACAATACCATCTTTGCATCCTACAATATCATCAATAAATCTGAGAATAACTATCATGATTATTACATTGGTTTTTACAATGATTTTGATATCGGGTGCCCATGGGATGAATATCTGGGGACTGATACGGTTCTGAATTCATTTTACGCCTATAATGGCTGGCTAAAGGATTGTGAATTCGGATACCCGGCCAGTTATGGTTTTAACCCGCCTGCATTATCATTTACAGCACTCAACTTTGATATTGCTTCCACAATGTCATTTTATGGATGGGGGAATATGCCAACCATGGACCCCACATATTATCCGGAGTATTACAATTACATGAAATCCTTGTGGCGCGATTCAACACATCTTACCTACGGAAGCCAGGGTTATGGTGGCACTGAACCTGCTGCCTTTGTTTATCCGGGAAATCCTGTAACAGGAGAAGGTTGGTCGGAAGTATCAGCTAACAACGAAATGAACGACAGGCGTGGAACCGTTTCTACGGGTCCAATTGAGCTAAATGCCGGCGAAAGTATTAAACTAGATTTTGCACTGGTATTTGCCCGTGCCTATACCGGCTTGAATATGCCCAATCTTAATAGTGTTGAATTGCTAAAAGAAAGAATTGCTGACCTTAGGAGCTATTACGACAATTCTTTGGGAGAAAAAGAATTAGAGTTTGTACCTATGGATGTTGAAGTATATCCAAATCCATTCGTTGATGTCATCAATATTAAAACAACAAACAATAATACGAATTTTAAATATACAATTTTCGATATCCTGGGTGAAATGATGGAGTTGGGAGCAATGCAGGATATTCATCAAACTCAGATAAATCTTGAGAGTTTAAATAATGGGATTTATTTCATCCGGATCTCTGATGGGAATACTTATTTGACAAGAAAAATAATAAAACAATAAATAGGAGAGTAGCTGTCAGACAGATTAACAGTACTCTGTTAGTATTAAATATTTTCGATCTGCTAATTTCTCTATTAATAAACGGACAACTGTCTGACAGCTTTTTTGCAATCCGCATTAACAAATCAATATTGAGTGACTGGGATCTGGTATTATTTTTCACCGGATTTCTGAGGGGAATAAACTTTTATGACATGAAGAGTAATAACCCAAACACTTTAGAAATATGGAAACGCTAAAAAGAATTGCATTCAAAGGACTTTCTCTTCTGTTTTTTGTTAGCACATTTCATTTGTTTGGCCAAAACAAAGCCCCGGTGGCTGAGGATGATTTCTCAACTGCATTTGCCCTGCAACCTGACACCATCCGTGTTTTGCAAAACGATTTTTCATGGGGAGGCCATGATTTTAAAATATTCCAGGCCTCAGACCCTGTATTTGGTAAATCTACCAATGATGATTCGTTAATATATTATACACCATCAATGTATTTTCAGGGGATCGATTCATTATTTTACTACATCATCGATCTTGAAACCGGACAACTATCAGCAATGGCAACTGTAAGGATAGATGTAGAGAATGCCGGCTTTGATTATTTGGATATCAATAACGTTAGATGCCGTATCAACGCCTGGGGGCTTCAGTTTTGGGATATGAATCAACAACACTGTTTTGAAGTTCCGGCAAATTCCGGTAAAAGTACCATCTATAGTTCTGCCCTTTGGCTGGGTGGCCTTGACGAGGATAACCTGCTCCACTTAGCCGGTGAAAGATATCGCACCTATGGGTGTGACTTCTTTCCTGGCCCCTGGATGCACCCGTCATTTGTAACGGATAATAATGATGTAAACTGGAACAGGGTATGGAAGCTCAGCCGGTCTGAAATCGAATACCATCGCAACCATTGGCAAGAAGCTAAATATGAGCCCTCAAAAAACATAATCGAGTGGCCGGCCAATGGCAATACTATGTTGGGCCAGGCAAAAGAGCTTGCTCCATTTCACGACTGGAATAATGATGGGTTATACAATGCTTTAAAGGGGGATTTCCCGGAAATTAAAGGTGACCAGGCTATCTATTTTATTTACAACGATGCCAGGGAATGGCACGCCGAAACCAATGGACATCCTATTAATGCTGATTTACAGGTAATGTATTACGCTTACGATAGTCCGGAGGATTCACCCTTGCATTCTACCATTTATGCTGATTATAAAATTATCAACCGGTCCGATCAGTTTTATAAGGATTTTTACATCGCTTACTTTGTAGATTTTGATTTGGGAAATTGTCTTGACGATTATATCGGGTGCGACACAGCACTACACCTGGCCTATGTATATAATGGAGATGAATTTGATGGTAGAGGTGAGGTGGGGGAATATGGTTTTCATCCACCGGCACAGGGTATCTCGTTTCTGAATCATAAAATGAACTCTTTTACATATTTTAATCAAAGCGGAGGCTATCCGGTAAACGAGCCCTGGAACGCTGAAGGTTATTATTACTATATGCAAGCTTTATGGTTGGATTCTACACATTTAACTCATGGTGGTAATGGTATTGGTGGTGATGAGCCTGCAATGCATGCTTATTCGGGAAATCCGTCTGACGATAGCAGCTGGTCGGAGGTTTCTGTAGAAAACGAGCCAGGCGACAGAAGATGTGTTTTGGCTTCAGGGCCCTTTGATTTTTACCCGGGTGAAATACTTGAACTGGAATTGGCCTTTGTGTTTGCCCAGGAAACCGATGGGAATAATTTATCTATAGTTGATATTTTAAAGCAGCGTGTTGGAGAGGTAAGGGAGATTTATACTCTTGCCCCGGGTATCAGCGAATCCGATGAATTGGATATTAAGATAAAAATTTTTCCGAATCCTGCTGCTGAGTGTCTCCATCTCGAAACCGTTGGCACACCTGGCAATTATTCATATGCCATCTATAATGTCTTAGGAGAGCCACTTTTGTGTAACCAGTTTATTGCAAGTTGTACTGTTCCACTCATCGGATTTGACCCGGGGATATATTTCGTTAGGATAACAAATGGCAAGGAGGTGGCTACAAAAAAAATCATCAAAAATTAAAAACACAATTCTGCAGTTGATATATGAGATGCCTTAATACTGGCTGATGTTGAATTGTTAAACCCAAAAAATAGCGAATGGCTAAAGGTTTAGAGGAAAGAAGGTGTAGATTTCCTCCCGTTGCCAAATGCATGACACTCAACGCTAAACGCCTTTTAGTGCCATGCCCCTAATATTCCACCCATAACTGTGAAGGTTACTGTTTGATATCCTGCATTGATCAGCCAAAGTTTGAGGGACTTTTGCTCGAATAGATAAATTGTACCCATAGCCATTGCTACCCATCCGAACCCGGTTAAAAACCCATAGAATAGCCCCATGGTAAAATCAACTTCTCCGCCAAAGAAAAATGCCATGTTAGTTGCAATGATAAATGCAAGAACAAGGGAAATTCCAAAAATTTTAAACATATTTGCTTTTTTGGTTTGTTCTTCGGTTATTCCGGCTTCTTTCATCCATACTTTTGCAAACATTACAGGTGAGTACCAAAGTGATCCTACAACAAAGGATGATAGTGTAGCTGCAATAATGGCCAGCCAGTTTACATTTGCTTCCATAATTTTTATTTTTTGTTTAATCTTTTCGAAAACCTAATTCAGGTTGGGCACAATTGTTTTAACGGATCGCAATGTTAAACAATTAATTGTTAAGAAGTTGTTAAATGAATTTGCTTTAAAAAGATTTAACTTTTTAGTTAGAAAGGTTGACATGTAATTATGTAGGGATGCAATCTCCTTGAGCTTTAAACTATCTGGAATCTATTTCACCTACAAAAATCTAATTTCATAATTTGCCCATCTGTGGTTGAGGGATGGCATCCCTCAACTTACTCAAATTCATTTTCATCAAAAACCAGCGCTTCATATGTGAATATATCTGCATCTTTCCAACCTTCCCATCCTATCCCTGCTTTATCACGTGAGCAGTGCCCCAGAAACTCTTCAAGATCCCATCCTGTTTTGGTGGCAACCTGTGGTAGGAAGGTGCCCCTGTTCCAGCCCTTTT
>Ga0070729_10000510_pt1 | contig 79787 bp, 79 predicted proteins | sample tdDd472_FD_66725 | JGI IMG/M metagenome (GOLD analysis project Ga0070729, IMG submission 66725) | Marine sediment microbial communities from the Atlantic coast under amendment with organic carbon and nitrate - tdDd47.2 | ecosystem: Environmental > Aquatic > Marine > Coastal > Sediment | place...
GCGAGACGTCCGGCCGCAACAGGCGCGGACCGTCGGTCCCGGACGCCGAACCCGTCGCGATGGATGCGATCCTGGCCGACTGGGAAGCCCGTCAGGCCGCCGAAGCCGAGGACGCCGACAGCGACGACACCGAAGCCGGCGATTCCGGCAATGAGGACAACGGCCCGGATACCATCGCCGCGCGCGCCGAAGACGACGGAAACGTGATTTCCGAAGCGCCGGAAACGGATGCGTCGGACGACTCCGATGATGACGACAACGACGACGATTCCTCCGATGACGACGGCGACGATGACGACAACCGCCGTTCGCGCGGACGCCGCCGTCGCGGCCGGTCGAGCGGACGTGGACGCCGCGGCAACAACAGCGACCGCGACGATTCGGACGATGACGACGACGACAGCGAAGATGACGAGATCGACACTGTCGGCAGCGACGATGCGATGGAAGAGGCCCGCCCGCGCCAGCGCGCGCTGCGCCGCCAGTACAAGATCCAGGAGGTCATCAAGCGCCGCCAGATCATCCTCGTGCAGGTCGTCAAGGAAGAGCGCGGCAACAAGGGCGCTGCGCTGACCACTTACATGTCGCTGGCCGGCCGCTATTCGGTGCTGATGCCGAACACGGCGCGCGGTGGTGGCATTTCGCGCAAGATCACCAATGCGTCCGACCGCAAGCGGTTGAAGGACGTCGTCAAGGAACTGCAGGTTCCGCAGGGCATGGGCGTGATCCTGCGCACTGCTGGCGCGAACCGCACCAAGCCGGAGATCAAGCGCGACTACGAATATCTGATGCGCATGTGGGACAGCGTTCGCGAACTGACGCTGGCCTCCACCGCGCCTTCGCTGGTCTATGAGGAAGGCAGCCTGATCAAGCGATCCATCCGCGACCTCTACAACAAGGATATCAGCGAAATCCTCGTTGCCGGCGAGAACGGCTATCGCGAGGCGAAGGACTTCATGCGCATGCTGATGCCGAGCCACGCCAAGATGGTTCAGCCTTGGCGCGAGTCTCAGCCTGTCTTCGCCAAGACCGGGATCGAGGCGCAGCTGGATGCGCTGATCCAGCCGAGCGTCCGGCTGAAATCCGGCGGCTACATCATCATCAACCAGACCGAGGCGCTGGTCGCCATCGACGTCAACTCCGGCAAGTCGACGCGCGAGCACTCGATCGAGGACACCGCGCTCCAGACGAACCTGGAAGCGGCGGAGGAAGTGGCGCGGCAGCTGCGCCTGCGCGACCTCGCCGGCTTGATCGTCATCGACTTCATCGACATGGAAGAAAACCGCAACAACCGTGCGGTGGAAAAGAAGCTCAAGGACTGCCTAAAGAACGACCGCGCCCGAATCCAGGTCGGCCGTATCTCGCATTTCGGCCTCATGGAGATGAGCCGCCAGCGCATGCGCGCCAGCGTGCTGGAAAGCACCATGCAGCCCTGCCCGCATTGCGGCGGCACCGGCCACATTCGGTCGCAGCAGTCGGTGGCGCTGCACGTCATCCGGTCGCTGGAAGACTATCTGATGCGCAACGGCAAGCACCACATCACGGTGCGCACCGATGGCGACACGGCGCTTTATATCCTCAACCACAAGCGCGAGACGCTGACCGAGATGGAAGGTCGTTTCGGCCTGCATATCGAGATCGTTTCCGATCCGATGATCGGCGCCGAGCTTTATGCCTTCGACAAGGGCGAGATCTCCGATCTTCCCCGTGTCGAGCCGATCCGTCCCGATTACAGCGATTTCGACGAGGATGACGACATCGTCGAGGAATTCGAGGAAGAGGAAGAAACCGGCAGCGCCGCGTCCGAAGAGGACGAGGAAGATGACAACCGCCGCTCGAAGAAGCGTGGCAAGCGCCGGCGGCGCGGCAAGGGCCGCGACGATGAGCGCGTCGAAAGCGACAGCCAGGAGACGGCTGAGGCCAGCGACGAGGGCGAAGAAGACCGTGACGAGAGCCGCGGCGGCAAGCGCAAGCGCCGGCGTTCGCGCGGACGCCGTGGCGGCCGCGATCGCCGTCCGTTCCGTCTGCCCGACGCCGAACCGGTCGGCCCGCTCGCCGATCTGATCGCCGCCGAGGCGGCCGAACAGGAAGCCGACAACCGCCGCAAGGCGGAGGAAGCCGCAAAAGCAGCCGAGGAACAGGCTGCTGCCGAACAGGCGGCGCAGGCCGAGGCTCCCGAAGCCGCGGAAGCGCCGGCTGAGGCGCCCCCTGCCCCGGAACCGGAAGAGCCCGCAGGCGCGGAAGAGCCGATGGAAGCAGCCGTCGCCAATGACAATGATGCCGAGGCGGAGGAAGCCGGCGAGGACGTAAAGCCGACGCGCCGGCGCGCCACCGCCGATACGCTCAATCTCGATGCCGAGCCGGTCGTCACTTCGGAAGGCACAGCCGCCCAGGAGAAGCCGAAGCGGACCGGCTGGTGGTCCCGCAAGGGGTTCTTCTAAGCCGCTTGGCGCCTGAGGCGGTCATGGCAAGGCGCATTGTCGCCGCCTTTGGTCCGCGCAAGGCCGTAAGAGCACTTAAAAACCGGCGAAATGCCTTCGTCGACCGGATTTTCCGGAGCCGGAAGGCCGCCGATGGACAAGCCCTTGCCGCACATCTCGCCGGCAAGGGCGTCACCTTCCCCTGCTTCACGATCGCGTTCAACACGCCGTGGGTTGTCGACCTGCTGACGGCGGGCTGGAACCGACACTGCCGCGGCGCCGACCTCGTCGTCCTCGACAATTCAAGCAATAAAGCTGCGCGCCAAGCGATCAGGCGCGTCTGCGAGGAACGCGGCATCGCATATATGGCGCTGCCGCGAAATCCCGAATGGAGCCCGAACCGATCGCACGGGATCGCGATGAACTGGGCCTATTACAACATCGCCCGGCATCTGCGACCGGAGGCCTTCGGCTTCGTGGACCATGACTGCATACCGGTAGCCGAGTACGATTTCCGCGAGGCGCTGGCGGATCGCAGCGTCTTCGGGCGGCCCAGAAACGCACCTGACCGCTGGAGCTTGTGGGCCGGCTTCTGCTTCTTCCGCTACGATCTCACCGAAGACAGAGACATCGATTTCAAGCACCGCGTCGAATGGGGCCTCGACACCGGCGGCGGAAACTGGGAAGCCCTTTACCGTACGCTCGATCCCTCCACGGTCGGCTTCTGCGTCGTAGCGAGAAAGCCGGCGGTGGCCGGAGTGTCCGAAGCGACGGATCAGATCATCGATAACAGTTTCGTTCATGTCGGCGGCGCCTCCTACCGGCCGGAAAAGACCGACAGGTCCGCGACGCGGGATCTTCGCGCCCGGCTGTGGCGAATCTGGCTGCCGGATTGCCGCCCGGTCTTGCAAGAGCCGCCTGACGAGGAAGTGGAGACGGACAAATGACAATCTGGATCGTCCTTTTGCGCGGGATCAATGTCGGCGGCAAACATGTCGTGCCGATGAAGAGATTGCGCCAAATGCTTGAGGAAAAGGGATTTTCGGGCGTTCAGACTTACATCCAGAGCGGCAATTGCGTGTTCGGCTCGGATGAAACCGAGGCCGGCAAAGTGGCGCAATCTGTCGCGGAGACAATCGAGGCGGAATTCGGATTCAGGCCCTCGGTCTTCGCCCTGACCCTCGACGACCTCGATACCGCGATCAAGGCCAATCCGTTCTCTGCCGATGCGGGTAAGGCGCTCCACCTGATGTTCATGGATGGCGCGGCGGCGGATGCCGATCTCGACGGATTACGCGCCATCGCACCCGAAAACGAGGCGGCGGAGATCAAGGGCACTGTTCTCTATCTCTACACCCCGGACGGCTTCGGCCGCTCGGTGATGGCGCAGAAACTTGACCGTTTCGTCAAGGCGGACAAGACCGCGCGCAACCTGAACACCGTGCTGAAGCTGGCGGAAATGGCGCGCGCGGCGACTTAGCCTTTCAGCCAGGTCTCCATCCGGTCGAGCGAGCGTGCGATGGTATCGGTCGAGCCGGCATAGGAGAAGCGCATGAACCGTTCGGCGTTGGCGGGATCGAAATCGAGCCCCGGCGCGGCGGCGACGTGGATCTCCTGCAACATGCGCTTTGCGAATTCCATGGAATCATTGGTGTGGGCGCTGACATCGCACCAAGCATAGAACGCTCCGTCCGGCGGGGCCGCAAACGTAATGCCCATCGCCGGGAGGCGCTCAAGCAGCATGGCGCGATTGGCCCGGTAACCGTCCTTGATCCCCTCCAACTCCTCCGTGCAGCCAAACGCCGCAGGCGCGGCGATCTGCGACAGGTCCGGCGCGGAGATGTAGAGGCTCTGGGAAAGCCGCTCGACCGGGCGAACCATGTCTTCCGGCAGTACCATCCAGCCAATGCGCCAGCCGGTCATGCAGTAGTATTTAGAGAAGGAATTGATGACGATCACGTCGTTGGAATGCGACAGCGCGGTGCGGTCGTCACCGATGTAGCGCAGGCCGTGATAGATCTCGTCGGAGATGAAGGCGATGCCCTCGTCGCGGCAGAAATCCATCAAGGCCGCCATGTGCTCGCGGTCTGTGACCGCGCCCGTCGGATTGGCCGGGCTGGCGATCAGGAGCACGTCGATCGGCCTGTCGCGATGCACGGCCTCCAGCGCCCCGACGGTCAGCATGTGGCTATCGGCCGGATCGGTCTCGATCTCGACGGCCTCCAGCGACAAGGCCTTGATAATGTTGCGATACGCCGGATAACCGGGAGCGGTGATGGCGACTCGTCCGCCCGGATCGGTGACCGCCAGGAAAGCCAGCGAGAAGCCGGCAGACGACCCGGTGGTCACGGCGATGCGTTCGGCAGGAACCTCGGCGCCGTAACGCTCGCCATAGTGTCGGGCGATGGCACGGCGCGTCTCCATGCGCCCGAGCGCGTCAGTATAGCCGAGCTTAGCATCGCGCAGTGCCGCGGCGGCCGCATCCAGCACGCCCTTCGGCGCGGAATGGGACGGCTGACCGACAGCGAGCGACAAGACATCGTGGCCGGCCTGGGCAAGCGCGTTCTGTTCGCGCAGCACATCCATGGCGTGAAAAGGCTCGACCGCTCCGCGCGCCGACAAACGTGTCATTGAGGCCTGCTCCCGGCATTTGCCCGCCATCACGTTCCGGTGTGCGGGCCTTGATTTCGCTATGATTGGCGGGCAAATCGCGATAGCCCACCTGACTGTGAGCGCTGTAAAAGCACAGACGATGGAGTTTTGCCAATTGGCGAAGAAAATGGCGACGTGGATAGCGGCGAGTGCGCTGTTGTTTGCCGCTATAACGGGCGCCGCGGCGCAAAGCCGGGGCCCGATTGTACGCGATGCCGAGATCGAGAAACTTCTGCTCGACTATGCGAAGCCGCTGTTGAAGGCAGCGGGCGTGCGCGCCGACCGCACCGAGGTCGTGCTGCTCAATTCCCCCGAGTTCAACGCCTTCGTTTCCGGGCGCAAGATCTTCGTCAACACCGGAACCATCGTGCAGTCGGAGACGCCGAATGAGGTGATCGGCGTCCTCGCACATGAGATCGGTCACCTTGCCGGCGGCCACCAGGACCGGCTGCGCCAGCAGATCGACCGCGCCCAGGCAATCCAGATCGCCACCATGGTTTTGGGCGCGGGTGCGGCGATCGCAGCCGGCGCGACCGGCAACCGTGCCGCGGCCGGGGCCGGCAGCGGGCTGATGATGGGCGGCGCGGAAGCTGCGAGACGCGGCCTGCTCTCCTATCAGCGCGGCGAGGAAACGAATGCCGACCGCGCGGCGGTCACCTATCTGGAAAAGACCGGCCAGTCGCCCAAGGGACTGCTGACGACGTTCACCCGGATGGATCGCAGCATTTCGCTGATCAGCGACCGGATCAATCCCTACAAGATCAGCCACCCCCTGCCCCGCGATCGCATTACCGCGCTTGAGACGATCGCCAAGAAGAGCCGCTATTTCGACAGGCAGGACCCGCCGGCCCTGCAAACCCGCCACGACATGGCCCGCGCCAAGATCATCGCCTATACCGATGGCCCGTCGGCGGCGGAGAATTTCGCGACAAAGACCAAGAGCACCAAAGCCGCGCTTTATGCGCGAACCATCGCGCAATTCCTCTATCGCTCGCCCCGCTCGGCGCTGCCGATGATCGACAAGCTGATCGCCTCGGACCGCTCCAATCCCTATCTTTATGAAATGAAAGGCGAAATCCAGCTCAAAGCCGGTAACGCCAAAGGCGCCGCGGAGGCGTTCACCCAGGCGTCGCGGCTCGACAAGACCGGATCGAGCCTGCTGCAAACTGGCCTGGGGCACGCGCTGGTGTTGCAGGGCGACCAACAGAGCCTGCAGCGCGCTGTCGGCGAACTGGAAGTTGCGCTGTCCTTCGATCCGGAAAACCCGGAAGGCTACCGTTTCCTCGCCATGGCCTATGGACGGCTGGGCGACACGGGCAGCGCCGATCTCGCGACGGCCGAACAGCATTTCTACTCCGGCCGTTACAAGGAAGCGAAGGTGTTTGCGGCACGCTCGAAACGGGGCTTCCCGCAGAATTCGCCGCAATGGCTTCGCGCCGATGATATTCAACGCTTTGAAATTCCAAGAAGCCGTCGCTAGATCGGCGGGATAGAAAGAGGATTGCTCATGCCGAGCCTGGACTGGAAATTGATCGCCCCCGTCGCTGTCGCCGCCATTGGCGGACTGGCTTTCGCCACCTATTTCGCCGCGCAGCCGGCGGCCGAACAGGCGCAGGCAGAAACCACGGTCGAGGTCGCCGAAGCGCCGCCCGCGCTCGACAAGGCACAGATCAATGCCGCGATCCGCGAATATCTGCTGGAGAATCCCGAGGTCATGCTCGAGGTGCAGGACGCCCTGCAGGAAAAGCAGCTGGCTGCGCAGCGCGAGGACCAGGCCAAGGCCATCGCAGACCAGAAAACCGCAATCTACGACAGCATGGCCGATCCCGTGTTCGGCAATGTCGATGGGTCGGCGACAGTGGTCGAATTCTTCGACTACAATTGCGGCTTCTGCAAACGTGCCATGGCTGACATGGTGACGATGATTGAAGGCGATCCGGAGCTAAAATTCGTGCTGAAGGAATTCCCGATTCTCGGACCGGATTCGGAAGCCGCCCATCACGTAGCCCTCGCCTTCCACGACCTCTATCCCGAGCAATATCCGCAATTCCATCTTCGTCTGCTCGGCTTCGATGGACGCGCGAGCGACGAATCCGCCATGCGCATCGCCACCGAACTCGGCGGTGACGAGGCAGAAATCCGCGCCCGCATGGACGACCCGAGCATCGGCGAGCGCATCCGCGCCACCTACGCCCTGGCCAACGAACTCGGCATCAGCGGCACGCCGGCCTATGTGATCGGCGACGAGGTCGTTTCGGGCGCGCTGGGCGAGAGCGTTCTGGCGACCAAGGTCGCCAATGTGCGCGAATGCGGTTCGACCGTCTGTTAAGCGCGCTGATACTGTAAACGCTCGTTTTTACGACAAAATCATGTGCGAACAGGGGCTTGAGCCGGAGAAATCCGGCTTTTTCCCTTGCCCGCGCGCGCCGCAACCTCTACCGAAGCGCGACGGCTAACCCGCGACAAAACGTAACGGCATATGCGCGATGACAGATCGCATCCTCATCCTCAACGGTCCTAACCTGAACCTGCTCGGTACTCGCGAGCCGGCGACCTATGGGACAACGACGTTGAGCGATGTGAATGCGGCCTGCGAACGTCTTGGCGCGGAACTCGGCTTCGAGGTCTCGACCTTCCAGTCGAACCATGAGGGCGAGCTGGTCGACAAATTGCAGGAGGCTGGCTGGGACGGGGTCGGCGTCGTGTTCAATCCGGGCGCTTATTCGCATACGTCGATCGCCTTGCGCGACGCGATAGAAGGCGCCCGCACGCTGGTCGTGGAAGTGCATATCTCCAACATCCACGCCCGCGAGCGGTTCCGCCACCATTCCTATGTCACCGCAGTCGCCAAGGGTATGATCTGCGGTCTGGGGACGGAGGGCTATCTGCTTGCGATCCGCGCGCTGGCCGTCCATATGAAACGCTGACGGGAAGAAGGGCAATAAAATGGGTGAACGCAAGCCGGCGATTGATACGGAGCTGGTGAAGGATCTCGCGGCCATACTGACCGAGACCGATCTTACCGAAATCGAAATCGAACAGGGCGAGTTGCGCATCCGCGTCTCGCGCGAGCTGATGGCGCCAGCCTATGTCCAGGCGAGCGCTCCGGCGCCGATGCCGGCCCCTCAGCCCGCCGCAGCCCCTGCAGCGCCGACTGAGGGTGCCGCCGACGCGTCCGCGAAACGCTCCGGGCACGAAGTTCCCTCGCCGATGGTCGGCACCGCCTATCTGGCGCCGGCGCCTGGCGCAGCGGCCTTCATCGAGGTCGGACAGACCGTCAAGGAAGGCCAGACGCTGCTGATCATCGAGGCCATGAAGACGATGAACCAGATCCCGTCACCACGCGCAGGCAAGGTTGTCGAGATCCTTATCGAGGATTCCCAGCCCGTGGAATTCGGCCAGCCGCTCGTAGTCATCGCGTAGGCGCGGCCCGGCATGTTCAACAAGGTCCTCATAGCCAATCGCGGAGAAATCGCCCTGCGGGTGCTGCGCGCCTGCAAGGAGCTCGGCATCGCCACTGTGGCGGTCCATTCCACCGCCGACGAATCGGCCATGCACGTGAAGCTCGCCGACGAGAGCGTGTGCATCGGTCCGCCGCCGTCGCGCGACAGCTATCTCAACATCCACCAGATCGTGGCAGCTTGCGAGATCACAGGCGCGGATGCGGTGCATCCGGGCTACGGCTTCCTGTCGGAAAACGCCAAATTCGCCGAGATCCTGGAAGCCCACAACATCACTTTCATCGGTCCCACCGCCGAGCACATCCACACGATGGGCGACAAGATCGAGGCCAAGCGCACCGCGGCGCGGCTCGGCATTCCGGTCGTTCCGGGCTCCGAGGGCGGCGTTTCGGACGAAAAGGAAGCCAAGCGGATCGCCGCTGACATCGGCTATCCTGTGATCATCAAGGCAACGGCCGGCGGCGGCGGACGCGGCATGAAGGTGGCGCGCACGGAAGCAGACCTGTTCGTCGCGTTGCAGACAGCACGCTCGGAAGCCGGCGCTGCCTTCGGCAATGACGAGGTCTATATCGAGAAATTCCTCGGCCAGCCCCGCCACATCGAGGTGCAGGTGGTCGGCGACGGCAAGGGTGCCGGCATCCATCTCGGCGAACGCGACTGCTCGCTGCAGCGCCGCCACCAGAAGGTCTGGGAAGAAGCCAATTCGCCGGCGCTGAATGCAAGGCAACGCAACGAGATCGGCGAGATCTGCGCCAACGCCATCGCCGAGATGGGCTATCGCGGCGCCGGCACGATCGAGTTTCTCTACGAGAATGGCGAGTTCTATTTCATCGAGATGAACACGCGTCTGCAGGTGGAGCACCCGGTTACCGAGGCGATCACCGGCATCGACCTCGTCCATGAACAGCTGCGCGTGGCGGCCCAGGCGGGCCTGTCCGTGCGCCAGAGCGACATCACCTTCGAAGGCCATGCCATCGAGTGCCGCATCAATGCGGAGGATCCGCGGACCTTCATGCCCTCGCCCGGCACGATCACCCACTATCATACGCCCGGCGGTCTCGGCGTGCGCGTCGATTCCGGCGTTTATGCGGGCTACAAGATCCCGCCCTATTACGACAGCCTGATCGGCAAGCTGATCGTGCATGGGCGCAACCGGGTGGAATGCATGATGCGGCTCAGACGCTGCCTCGACGAATTCGTCGTCGACGGCATCAAATCGACCCTGCCGCTGTTCCAGGACCTCGTACAGAACCACGACATCGCGAATGGGGATTACGATATCCACTGGCTCGAGAAATATCTTGCGGCGTCAGCCGCCCACTGACGGGCGGTTGGCCGGATCGCTGGCGTCATGACGCGCAGCGCCGACGAGGCGCGCAAGCGCGGCCTGACGCCGCAAATCCTGCTGCGCGCCTATGCGGCCGGCATCTTCCCGATGGCCGACGATGCGCATGACCCGGAAATCTTCTGGGTGCAGCCCGAGCAGCGCGGCATCATCCCGCTCGACGCCTTCCACGTGCCGAAGAGCCTGACGAAGAAAATCCGTCAGAATCCGTTCGATATCCGCTTCAACACGGCGTTCCGGGCGGTAATCGCCGCCTGCGCCGAGGCGACGCCGGACCGCGAGCGCACCTGGATCAACCGGACGATCCGCGAACTCTATGTCCAGCTGCACGAAATGGGCCATGCGCATTCGGTGGAGGCGTGGGACGACGACCAGCTCGTCGGCGGGCTATACGGCGTGACGCTCGGCCGCGCTTTCTTCGGCGAGAGCATGTTCTCGCGCAAGACCGACGCCTCGAAGATCTGTCTCGTCCAGCTTGTCGAGCGGCTGAGGGAGCGCGGCTTCGTACTTCTCGACACGCAGTTCACCACCGAGCACCTGAAGCGCTTCGGCGCGATCGACGTGCCGCATGGGGACTATGAGGAACTGCTGGCCGAGGCGCTTGTCGGCGACGCGGAATTCGACTGAGCGTCAGTTGACGCCGGCGCTCTTGTCAGGCGGCGGAACATTGGAGTTCTGCTTGCAGCCCTTCAGCCAGACATCGTAGACGGCATGCTCGACCGCATTCAGGCCGGGGCTGTCGGCATACATCCAGCCGGTGAAGATGCGGCGGATCTTGCGGTCCAGCGTTATCTCATCGACCTCGACGAATGAATCCGAACCCGGCGCCTCGTTGTCGGAGCGCGAATAGCAGACGCGCGGCGTCACCTGCAAAGCGCCGAACTGCACGGTCTCGTCGATATAGACGTCGAAGGTGATGATGCGGCCGGTGATCTTGTCGATGCCGGAGAATTCCGCGACCGGATTTTGAGCGCGTTCCGCATGGGCGGGAACCACCGCGAGCGTAGCCGCCAAAACGGCCGATCCGGCCAAACCTCTGAAAAATGCGCGCATCATGATCCCGAATTCGTCCCGGTTCCGTCCTTGCGGGGAATCATTAGACCCAATCTGTGGCAGAACCGCGATGAAAATGCGAGCCGCGAAACAGGCCCGGCTTACTCGCCCGGCGTCCAGGCGTCGTAGTCGCCGGTAACGACCGGACGGTTCTCCGGCGTGAACATCGAGCCATGTGGCCGATAGGCGCCGGCCGTGCCCGTCATGTTCGGCTTGTGCGGCTTTTGCCATTCGCGTGGCTTGTAGTCTTCCTTTGTCGGCGGTGTGTCGACGCGATGATGCATCCAGCCATGCCAGCCGGGCGGAATGGAAGAGGCCTCGGAATAGCCGTTATAGATCACCCAGCGGCGCGTGCGGCCTTCCGCGTCCTTGCCGCCCTGGTAGTAGACATTGCCGAACTCGTCCTCGCCAACGCGCTCGCCCTTGCGCCAGGTGTAGAACTGCGTGTTGAACGTCTGGCCGTTCCACCAGGTGAAGAAGCGGGTGAGGAATTTCATCATCGTGATCTGTTCCGGCGCGTGTTCTCGCTCCCCCGCTTATGGCGCTGCAAAAGGACGAATGCAAGGGAAGATGGCCTCACTCGGCATCACCCGATCCGGTTTCCCGCAACGATCTTCCCGAGAGCCTCGGTCAGCAATCCGATCTCGCTGGAGGTAAGGCGCGCGGCAAAGCTGTCGTCGATAGCTTGCGCATATACCGGCCACATCGCCTCGCGAATCCTGCGCCCTTCATCAGTAATGGCGACACGATGGCCACGGCCGTCATCCTGAGCCGACTTGCGGACCGTATAGCCGGCATTCTCCAGTCGGGAGAGCAGCCGCGACAGGCCGTATTGCGGAAGAAGCAGCTCTTTTTCGAGTTCAAACGGGCGGATACCGTCTGCCCCTGAGCGTTCGATCTCAAGAAGTGCGTCGTACCAGGATAGCGGCGGAAGGTCGGCCGATTTCAACGCGCGTTCGACTGCGGTCATGACCGCGTCTTGCGCCCGCACCAGCCGCGCCCAGGCCCTCATAACTCTATCGTCAGGAATCCGGTTCATCCCCAACCAAACCACATTCATGCACCTGCATCAAGATTGACTTCAATGCACATGCATCTATATACATGCAAGTGCATATTTAAGGAGGCTCCTGTGAAAACCAAACCCACATTGATAAGCCACCACCTCTGTCCCTATGTTCAGCGCGCGGTCATCGTGCTTACGGAAAAGGGCGTCGAACACGAGCGCATTTACATAGACTTGGCCGACAAACCCGCCTGGTTTACCGATATCTCGCCACTGGGACGCGTTCCTGTGCTGACCGTCGGCAAAGATGTCCTGTTCGAAAGTCAGGTAATCGCGGAATACCTGGACGAGGTAACGGAGGGATCACTCCACCCGGCCGACGCATTGGCCAAAGCGCGTCATCGCTCATGGATCGAATTCGGCTCCGAAACGCTCAAGGCAATCGGAGCTTTTTATCGGGCCGACGCTGCTGAATTCGAAACGGCGCGGGCGGCGCTCGCCGACAGGTTCAACCGGATCGGCGGAGAAATTTCAGGGCCGTATTTCTCAGGCACCGAATTCCGGATGATCGACGGAGTTTGGGGGACGATTTTCCGATATCTCGATGTTTTCGACACGATCGAAGACTTTCGCCTTCACGACGCGAATGGCCCGATTGCGGAATGGCGCAGTGCCATAATGGCGAGGCCTTCGGTAATGAATGCCGCACCGGGCGATTATTCCCGGCGGCTACGCCAGTTCCTCTTGGCAAGACACAGCCATATTTCGACGCTGATACGAGACTGAGCGACCGGCAGATGAATGGCTATCACCCGAGTTTCATCTTGAAGCCGACATGGGACTTCACGAAGCCGAGCCGCTCGTAAAACCGGTGGGCGTCCGTGCGAACCGCGTTCGACATCAGGTCGACAAGGCGGACGCCCCTCTCCCGGCCGAGCTCGATACACCGGCGCATGAGCACCTCGCCATAGCCGCGACCGCGCATGTCGGCGCGAATCTGCACGGCCTCTATGGTCATGCGTGTCGAGCCTCGGCCAGTCAGAGTGGTGGTGAAAGTGACCTGCGCCATACCGACGACCTCGCCGGCGAATTCGACCACCAGAAGCCGATTGTCCGGGCTGTCGGCGATCCGGTGGAACGCGGCCAGATAAGTCGGAAGCGCCGCCGGATCGGCCGTGTCGCCATGGCCACCCTTGTCATCCTCCGCGAATATCGCGGCGAGCGCGGCTATATCGTCTTCGCGCGCATCGCGGATGACGGGAACTTCGACGGGCATGTCCACGGCTGTCTTAGCCGATGCTCATGGCAAGCGTGCGGCTGATCTCTTTCATCGACCGGCCCGACTGTTCGCGCCATGTGTTGAAGGCGTCCTGTACGGCGGCCATGGCGGATTTCGACGAGGGTTCCTTGTCGATGACGCCCTCGGCGATCAGCCGGGCAATCACGTCGCGCGACAGCACATAGCTGTCCTTGCCCATGAAGCGCAGGAAATATTGGCCGGTATTACCGCCGAGACGCGAACCGCGCTTCTTCAGGAGCGCCAGCAGGCCGGCATAGTCCGTATCTGGCCAGCCGGCGACGAATTTGCCGACCGAGCCGTGTTCCTTCGCCAGTTCGCTGAAGAAGACAGCATTCTCCTGCACCGACCGGATCTTGCCGCCATGGCGCACGATGCGCTTGTCGGAGGCGAGCCGCGCGATATCCTCGTCATTCAACATGGCGCATTGGCCGAGATCGAAGCCATGAAAGGCTTCCTCGAAACCCGGCCACATCGCCTCGACCACCTTCCAGTTGAAACCCGCATTGAAAATGCATTTGGTCGACTGGGCGAGCCAGCGGTCGTTGGGGATGGCGGCAAGGTCCGAGGTTACGGACGGCGGTTCGAGCATCGCGTTCAGCGCATCCGTGCCGCCCTTGCGTTCCGCCGCGATGGCAAAAATCTCGTCAAAGGAGCGCATCGGTTCCCGTTTCCTCGATCGTCACCTTGTTGGCGTAGAAGGCGATATGGCCGCGCAATTGCTCCGACCATACCAACGGCTGGTCATAGGTCCAGGCGATCTCCTCGCCGTTCAGCGTGAAATAGGAGGCGTCGCCCTTGAGCGGGCAATGGGTCGACTTGCCGGATACCGGCTCAAGCGGGCCGGTCACATCCGTTTCGGGAATATAGAGGACCGGATCGTAGACGTCCCTGCCCATTTCCAGAACCCGCAGCGCATTGCCCGATTCGGCCAGCAGCTTGTCCCCGCGACTGACGCGTATGGTGGCTTTGACCGGCTTCACCCGCATGAAATGCGCGTCATTGTCCGGATTGTGGATCGTCAGGCGGGTCATGGGTCAGATCTCCGTAAGTGTCGCCGGCGAAAAGAGGACGCCGAACTGCTCGCACCAGATGACGACCGAGCCATAGGCGTCGACATCGGTGCCCTCGGGCACGACATAGGTCTGATCGCCCTTGTTGCCCTTCAACGGGCCGAGCGAGATCCATTCGCTCTGTTTGACGTCGTCGGAGGATTGCGGATCGGGCTCCTTGACGAGCCAGACTTCGAGATCGGGCCCGTTGGTAACGGTGAATTCGGTCAGGCGCACTAGAGCCGTGCCGGCGGCGCTGCGCATGATCTGCGCCCTGCCCTCGCCCTTGTGGGCCAGATCGGCATCGCGGAAGCGGCCTTCCTTCACCGCCGTCGCCATGAATTCTGCGGGCAGCGCCTCGTTGACCTCGCGGTCGATCCATAGCGGCGACGCCAGATACCAGAAGGCGTTGCCGGCGACGAACCCGACGATGAAGACCGGGATGGCGATTTTCAGAATGCGGATCATGGTTCTCCCCCTCGAAGAAGCGGGGCGACCGTATTCCGGTTTTCCCGGGCGTGCTAGCCTGCCGCCATCACGATCCGGAGAGCGACATGACCACGCGATTTCCACTTTTCGTCCTTCCGGCACTGCTGCTGGCGCTTCCCGTGGCCGCGCAGGACGGCCGGAAGGGCATCGCCTTCGTGCAGGCGCCGGAACAGGGAAGCGGCGTATGCGTCGGTTCGACCCCGGAGGAAGGATTTTCCTGCGCGGTCGCGCAATGCATGGAATCGGGCGCGGCGGACGAGGACTGCATCCGCACAAACTGGTGCCAGCCGGCAGGCTGGAGCGTCGACATCTTCGTGCAGCATCAGGAGGGTTTGCACTGGCACGAGGTGATCTGCGGCCTACCGACGGAGACCATCGCCCGAAAGGCAGCCGAAGTCGCCTGCGACCCGGAAGAGCGGGACTACGTGACCGAATGTTCGATGGTGCAGATGTACGATCCGGAGGGTACGGAGCGGATCAGCTATTAACTGGTCAGGACGTCGCCGCCCGCAACATTGCCAGCCTTGTTCCAAAGCCGATGAAGACAACGCCCGTCGCCGTCTTCAGAAGCCGCTGCATCGCGCCGCTGCGCATTGCGCCAGTCAGTCGAGCGAACAGCAGCACAAGCGTTGAGAACCAGGCGATATTGATCGCCGCATGCAACGTGACCAGCGTGTAGGCGTCGAGGATCGAGCCCTCGCCCGGATGGATGAATTGCGGGAAAGCGGCGAGATAGAACATCGACACTTTCGGGTTGAGCGCGTTGGTGAGGAACCCTTCGCCAAAGGCCCAGCGCAAATCGCGAACGCGCTTCGCCGGCGTCACGGCGACGGGTTTAGTGACCCCCTGCCACGCATCGCGCAGCGACTTGAAGCCAATCCAGCACAGATAGGCCGCCCCGGTGAGCTTGACCGCGGTGAAGACTTCCGCCGAGCGCAGCAGCAAGACGGAAATGCCGAGGATCGACAGCGTGCCATGGACATAAAAGGCGGCGACAAAGCCGGCGATATTGGCGAAACCGGCCGGTCGGCCCGAGGTCGGGACGGTTCGGGCGATCAGCACGCCGTTCGGACCGGGCGACATGACCAGCAGCGCCGTGAAAGTTGCGAAAGTCAGAAGTGTCGCGAGGTCCAACGCCGTGACGCCTACCAGATGACTTTTTCCATTATCACCGCCGGAATGCCTGAGCCCTTGACGCCGCAATCGGGCGTCGTGCCGGTCTGCTTGAAGCCCTCGCGTTCGTAGAACGCGACCGCCCGGTCATTGGCTTCCTCCACCTCGAGGCGGATCTTGCGCACATCCGGAAAACAGGCCTCGACCTCGATCAGCAGCTTCTTGCCGACGCCCTGCCCCTGCGCCGACGGGCGAACATAGAGCTGGTGCAGCATCGAGGTTTCCGAATCGATCTGGGAAACGAAGGCCATGCCGGTGATTTCGGCGCCGTCGTCGCAGACGATGAATTCCGAGCGCGGCTTGGTCATACGCTGCTTCAGCGCCGGCACGGAATGCCAAGCCTCCGTCAGCTCGGCGACCTTTTCCTTGCCGTAGATGTCGTCATAGGTGGCGTGCCATGTCTCGGACAACATGGCGCTGATGGTCTCCAGATCATCCGGCGATGCCGTCCTCAGCCACATGGTCTCCTCCTAATCCTCCAAGCCGAGCTTCTGTTTTACCAGCGCTTGCACGGCCTGCGGATTGGCCTTGCCCTGCGTGGCTTTCATAACCTGTCCGACGAACCAGCCGGCCAGCGTCGGCTTCGCCTTGGCCTGTTCCACCTTGTCGGGATTTGCTGCGATGATCTCGTCGACCGCCTTTTCGATGGCGCCGGTATCGGTAACCTGCTTCATGCCGCGGGCCTCGACGATCTCCGCCGGCTCGCCGCCCTCGTTCCAGACGATCTCGAACAGATCCTTGGCAATCTTGCCGGAAATGTCGCCGCTCTTGATGAGGTCGATAATGCCGCCGAGCTGTGCAGGGCCGACCGGCGTCTCGTCAATGGACAAGCCGGCCTTGTTCAGCGCGCCGAGCAGATCGTTGATCACCCAGTTCGCCGCAGCCTTCGCGTCGCGCCCATCCGCCACCTTTTCGAAATAGTCCGCGATCGCCCTCTCCGACACCAGGATCGAGGCATCATATGCCGAGAGCCCGAGAGAAACAAATCGGTCTTTCTTCTCATCCGGCAGTTCCGGCAGATGCTTCGCCAGTTCGGCGACGAATGCGTCGTCGAATTCGAGCGGCAACAGGTCCGGATCGGGGAAATAGCGGTAGTCATGCGCGTCCTCCTTGGACCGCATGGCACGGGTCTCGCCCTTGGCGGCATCGAAAAGCCGCGTTTCCTGGTCGATCGTGCCGCCATCCTCGAGTACGGCGATCTGGCGGCGCGCCTCGTATTCGATCGCCTGGCCGATAAAGCGGATCGAATTGACGTTCTTGATCTCGCAACGCGTGCCGAACTCGCCGCCCGGCTTGCGCACGGAGACGTTGACGTCGGCGCGCATCGAGCCCTCGTCCATATTGCCGTCGCAAGTCCCGAGATAGCGCACGATCGAGCGCAACTTGGTCATATAGGCCTTGGCTTCGTCCGAGGAACGCAGGTCCGGCTTGGAGACGATCTCCATGAGCGCCACGCCGGAGCGGTTCAGGTCGATATAGGACATGGTCGGATGCTGGTCGTGCATCGACTTGCCGGCATCCTGTTCGAGATGGAGACGCTCGATGCCGATTTCCACATCCTCGAAATTGCCTTGCTTGTCGGGACCGACCGAAATGATGATCTTGCCCTCGCCGACGATCGGATCCTTGAACTGGGAGATCTGGTAGCCCTGCGGCAGGTCCGGGAAGAAATAGTTCTTGCGGTCGAAGATCGAGCGGTTGTTGATCTTCGCCTTCAGCCCGAGACCGGTACGCACCGCCTGCCTGACGCATTCCTCGTTGATCACCGGCAGCATGCCGGGCATCGCAGCGTCGACCAGCGAGACATTGTTGTTCGGCTCGGCGCCGAATTCCGTCGAGGCGCCAGAAAACAGCTTCGAATTGGAGATTACCTGGGCATGGACTTCCATGCCGATAATAACCTCCCAATCGCCTGTGGCGCCCGGAATGAATCGTTTCGGTTCGGGTATGCGGGTATCAACGATGGACATTATGCGCTTTTTGGTTCGGAACGTTTCCCGTTTCGTTAGTGCAACGCAATAATGGCTGCAAGCCGCTTTTGCTTGTTCGAAGATGCGCGCGGCATCCGCGGAAAGTCCCTGCGGCCCCTTATCACTGGGTCTCGACCGATAGCCCCTTTTCCCCGAGCTCTATCTTGATGCCTTCCGGCTTCTGCTGTTCCTGGTAGTAGAGATAGCCCAGAACGGCGACCACGACGACGAGCGCGGCGACGGCGATTTGGAGGACATTTCGGTTCATTCCGATGATTTCCTGAATAGGTTGCGACTCACGTGGCGAGCCTATCCGAAATCCGTCCCGGCGGGGAGACGGAGCAAAGCCGGTCGGCGTCCCGGCATTTGACCAGGATCAATGTCGCACCCCGCAAAGCACGGAACACTGCCTCCGACATAGTCGAAAGAGAGGAAATCCGATGCTGTCCTTCCGCCATTTCTTTCCGGCGCCCGAAAAAGGCGGACTGTTCAAGGTCATGGTCGACAAGCTCGGCATGCGGGCCGGTTTGGAATCGCGTTCGAACAGCGAGGCCGTCGCCAAGCGCGCGCAGGAACGATGCGCGGGTTGCGGCCGAGAGGATACATGCCAGGTCTGGCTGGCCGAGAACGACACGCCCGACGAAGCGCCCTATTTCTGCAAGAACCACGACCTGTTTGAACGCCTGAAACACGACATCGAGGTTGAAGCGACCTTGCAGACGGCCTGATTGCACTCCCGGTTCCGGCCATACGGACGTTCCTCCCCGTGCCGGAACCCAAAAAGAGCCCCCGGACAGCTCCGCCCGGGGGCTTTTTTGTTGGCAGGCGCGGTCGCGATGTGGCCGTTAAGGTTTCCCGATAACCTTTACAGGCGGTAAATCGCCCCACAACTTCAGGTTAAAAGCTCACTGCGGTAGGTTTGGACGGACGGGAGAAATGCCATGTCCGCAAAAACAATCGCCATCGCCCTCGTTCTGGCAGCCACCACGGGTGCGGCCGCGAACTACGTCCAGAATAATCCGGATTCGGTTCGCCAATTATGGACGCATGCTACCGAGTTTCGCGGACCGCTGGCTTCAAGCGATGCAAACCGGAAGCAGAAAGCCTACACGCGCACGGTCTTCTACAATATATGCAAGCGCGGGTTCGCCCGAAAGCTGCAAGGTCGCAGCAGCAGAGAACGGGACATAGCCTGCACCTGCATGGACCGGGAAATTGCGTCCTGGACGAAGGCGAAGCAGGACAATACCACGTTAGCGTTCTCGCAGATCGGCCACGACTACGGTCTCGATCCCAGGGAAAATACCCGGAAACAGCGTTCACCGCATCGGCTTTCCCAGCACGACCAGAACGTGCGTTATGCCCGGGAGCGTCGGGAACGCCGCGATAACGCCCGCGAAGCGGAGGCGTTTTTGAAGCACTTCAATAGCCTCGACAAGCCAACCGCACTCAATCCGGTCATGTTGCTATGGTCGATTCAGAGCGTTGAATCGGTCGCCAGGCATTGCGGTATCCTCGAGCCGCAGCACAGGCCGCGCAGCATGAAGGAGATCGAGGAGCGATATGACAATATCGGCTCCCCGAACGCCTGATCCTCTTTATTCGACCGTCACCTCGGACCGCTCAGCGGCGGTGACCGTCGCCGTGGCCTCCTTCTTCTCTCCCTGGTTGTCGCCGATCGTGGCGATAACCAGATAGTCGCCGGGATTGAGGGTGATCTGGAATTCCTCGCCATAGGTTCCGTCGATCTGCTTGCGCTTGCCCTGCAGGTCGGTCTTGCCCTCATAGACATCGATGCGATAGGCGCCCGGCACGGATACGACGAGCACGCCGGCATTGATGTTCACCACCGCATCGGTCATCTCGCCGCGTGTCACCGTGACCGGTTGTTCGGCGATCGCCTTGTCGAGGCGGGCCTGGACGACATAGTCGCCGGGCGGCAGCTTGAACTGGTTGCCGGGACCATAACCGCCATCGAACTGCTTGCGCTTGCCGTCGAGCGACTTCTTGCCCGACAGGACGTCGACGCGCAGGCCGCTCGCCTCGACGGCCGGACCGCCCTCGGAATAGACGGCATTGATGGAGAGGATGCCGATGCCCATGACGACGTCGCGCTGGACGATTTCACCGGCCTTCAGCGTGAAGCTCTCCTCGGTATTCGCTTCGCCGAGGCGTGTGGTCAACTTCACCTCGCCGGCCGGCACGACCTTCGTGCCCTCGCCATAGCCGCCGTCCTGTTCGCCGCCAACTGCGAGGTCGAAACGCGCGCCCGAGTCCACATCCGCCCCGTCATCCGGCAACACCCGGACAGTCACGACGCCGGCATCGAGGACCAGATCGCGATCGATCTTATCGCCCTTGGTCACCTCGACCACCGTTTCCGAGGCGACCATGTCCTTGCTGTAGCGCAGCAAATAGCGGCCCGGTTCGAGCGTGGTGGTAAAGGCCGTGCCGTATCCGCCTTCCACGGATTTCTTGGCCGGATTGTCGCCTTCCATCGGGAAGAAGTCCCAACGGCCATTGAGATCGTAATCCGGGCCGCCTTCGGCGAGCACGGCCTTGAAGGTGACGTTGTCCTGGAGCGCCACCCGGTCGGCGATCGCACCGGAAATGCAGCAATCGTTCTCCACCTTCTCGGGCGCCGGGGTTTTCAGCCAGCAGCGCGCCTGCTCGCCCTGCACGCCCGGCTTGACGAATGTCCACGCCATGCATTTGTTCTCGCCCACGCATTCGGCCTGGCACAGCGCCGGATCGGCCGTGGCCAGATCGAGCGAACGGAAATCGCTACCCGGACGGTCGATGCCCTCCTCCATGCCTTCGCCGATCGAATAGGCGGGCTCCGGTTCCGGCTCAGGCGCCGCGGCGACGGCTTGGGTCAGGGCGTCGGACAGTTCGTCGGCGTCCTTGGCCTGCAGATAGCGCCCCCCGGTGTTCTCGGCGAGACAGGAAACCTGCTTGCCTTCCTCCTCGGACAGCCCGAACCCGATCACATGGACGGTGAAGTCGACGCCGGCCTGCTCCAGTTCGCTCGCCGCCGCGCAAGGGTCCGCCTCGCAGGTTTCGATCCCGTCAGTCACAAGAATGACGGTCGCCTTGTCCTCGGTGAATTTGAGCGACTGCGCCGCCTGCCGGACAGCGTCGGTGAGCGGTGTCTTGCCTTTCGGGTTAAGCCCGTTGACCGCATCGGCGATGGTCTGCCGCGTGCCCGCACCCGGCGCGACAACCTCCTCGATATCCGAGCAGGCGCCCTTTTCTCGGTGACCATAGGCGATCAGCCCCAGTTCCATGTCGCCGGGAATGGATGGCAGAACGCCCGCGAGGGTTTCGCGGGCGATCTCGATTTTCGTCTTCCCGTCGATCCGGCCCCACATGGATCCGGATGCATCCATCACGATGATGGCGCGGTCGGCGGCGAAAGCCGAACCGGCGGTCAATAGCATTGAAAAAAGAATAAATAGTCGTAAGGCGGCGCGCATGGCCTGATCTCCATTGTCGGAAAGTAATAACCTGCTGGCTTAGTTCTTCGGTCATGTGACACCTGTGCGATTATGCACAGAACGATGGAGAATCGGCGCTCGCATTGCAGCCTTGGCCGGTTTGTTAACACCGGCACTATACAGTTGCACCCGGTTGAAGAACGTCCGCATTTCCGACCGGAAGGAACACGCGATGTCCGTCAAACTGATTGCCGCCTTCCTCGTGATCGCCGGCGGTGTCGGCGCGGCAGCAGCCGTTGTGCAGCACAATCCGCAGGTCCTGTCGTCCCTTGGCAGCCAAATGCTGGCGTTACGCGGCCCGCTCGCATCGACGGATAATCGCGACTATGTGCCGGGCAAATATTACCGGATCTGCCGGACCGAATATGCCAGGCACATCAGGAACATGACGCAAGCCAAACAACGCGAGGCCTGCAAATGCTTCGACCGTGAATTCCAGACATGGTCCCCGGACATGCAGGACGCCGCCAAGATCGCCATGCATACCGCGATCGTCTTTTCGCAGGTTCCGAACAATTTCGAAAGGCGTCCGCCAAGGCCCGGCCCGCTGTCAAATCACGAAGTACAGACCCTTGAATCGCAATATCGCGACAAGATGGGCGCCATGAAGCGCAATTACGCCGAAGGGCTCAACAAGAAAGCTCTGGAAAAGGCGAAAGCCAATCCGGTGACGACCGCGGTCGCCACCGCGCGGGTGACGGCGCTTGCGCGCAGCTGCAAGATAATCGGCAATTCGCCCTTCGGGCTGCCGGGCATGAATTCGGTGTACAGGTCGGTGGGCGGGCGCAGCTAGACCTCAGCCCGGCGTCACGTCCATTTGCACGGGAAGATTGCGGCGGTTGTCGACGTACTCAATACGCTGTCGACGAGGCGCACACCGCCGCATTTCATGCACTTTGCATTACCCAACCCCGTGAACCGCCTGTCGCCAGCCGGCTGTGCGGACCCCGCGCGATTACACACAATGAGGGACTGGACCCGCAAGCAATAAATACCTTGTTTCAACAGGTAACGGCCGGATCCTCATACGACATATCGCCGCCTGTGGCATTCCCGCAACTTTTCCGGGGAGAGTGTTTCGATTCGGGACAATCTGTGTCCGGCAGGACACCGGCCGGCAGTCGGCCAACTCGACAACCGCCAGAGATGGGGCCGAAGTCCGCCTAGATGGATCTGGAGCCGAATGCGCGCTGCATTCGCGTCCATTCCTCTTCGATCGTTCCCTGCCCTCGCTCTCGACCGGCCCGGCGATACCAGTAGCCGGCATTCCAGTCGTCGCCTTCGATGCGATGGCACAGCGCATGCAGCCAGTCGAAGTCGGCGATCCCTTCATGGTCCTGGGCGATTTCATGCGCCCTGTCCCAGCCGGGTCCGAGCGTGAAGCCACCGGACTTCAGGCAATCGAGCGCTTCGGCAAGCAGTTCGGAGTGTTCAGCCATCTGGCGTTATCTCCTTCTTGTCGCCCCAATGTTTCAGGAGGCGGCAATCGCGAAGTATTTCGTAAAATACTGCATGAATCTTCTGATTTTCAAATCGCAAACTTTCCGATCGATAACGCATACGGTTTTTTAAAGAAAATTGCCGCATATCGGGATTTGAAGGAGGAATATGTGCAGTATTCGACGGTCCTCATGTTCTCGATCCTGACGGCTGGCGCGGTCGGCGGCGTTGCATCCTATCTGGGTGGCGGCGGCGATTCCGAATCCGTTGGCGCGGCGATTCACGAGGCGCGCTCCTCCTTGCGCGACACGATGCGCGAAATGGACAGTTCCTACTACAAGCGCGGCGAGGCCTATGAAGCCTGCGCGCAGGCCTATGGCGGCAGGATGGCCGGGAGACTCGCCATTGGCGAGATCACGCTTTCCTGCGAGTGTTTCGATCGGTCATCGGGCCTGCTCGGCGGTCTCGACCGCGAGACGGCCCTGAAGGCGCTCGGGCCCGGCCCGGACACGAACCCGGGCGAAAAGATCAGGATCACCGTGGCGGCGAAGCGCGTGCTGAACCATTGCGACATCGAACCCTGGGCCGGCGGACCGGCCATGCCCGATGGTGAATTGCGCGAGAGCGACAGGATCGCGGCCGAAGTACCTGCAAAGGAGGCGCCGGCGGAGCCCTTCTCCGGCGGTCTGCGCGGCTCTTACTGAACCGGTCCTTCGGCCGCCCTCAAAGTTCCCCGATAAAGCTGCTGATCACGCTCGCCGTTTGTGGCGCGTCGATGACCTCGAGATGTGACAGCCCGTCGATGATTTCGTAGGTGCCCTTCGGATTTGCGGCCGACATGACTGGCTCATATTCGCTCGCGACGAAGGCTTCGTCGTCGCTGCCGGCAACCAGCAGGAAACGCGGCATTGCCGCGATATCGGCCTTGTAGTCGTTGCGCGGCGCGTAGGACGTGTTCAGGCGGAAAGAATAGGCCTCGGTCGCGGTGTTGCCTTGCGGCCCGTCGAGAACCGATCGCGGAAAGGCGAACTGGATTGCCGGCAGAGAGTTCAGCGCGGTCACGCGGACCGTATTGAGCATCGTCAGGCCGATGATCCGCCGCGTCAGCGGATGCGCCCAGCCGCCGGAATTCGGCCGCACCGTCGGCGCCTTGTAATGCAGATAAGGCGCGAGCAGCACCGCGCCGTCGGCCAACTCGCCATAGGCGCCGCCGCAGAACCGGATCGCCAGTCCGCCGCCGGAAGAATGACCGCCAATCACAAGCTTCTGGTCCGGCTTGCGCACAACCGCGATCAGGTCGGCAAGGTCGTCCTCGAACTGGCCGATATAGTCGATATCGCCGCGCCGTTGCGGATGCTCGCCATGGCCGCGCAGATCCGGCAGGACCACATCGGCAGCGCCGCTGGCCGCAATCGCCCTGGCAAGCCCGTCATAGCCGAGACTGTGCCAGCCGGAACCATGGATGAAGACCAGCAGCGGCGCATCATCGCGTCCGGATGCATAGGACCGGTAATGAAGCTGCGAACCGTCCCGCGCCATATAGGGGCGCAAAGCAGCCGGTTCGGCCGTCTCGCCGCCGGTCAGCGGGGAAAAATCAAGACCGCCCTCGCCCGCCAGCTTCGCCGGGCGTTGCGAGGCAATCAGGCCGAGCGCGATGGCGAAGTAAATGCCGACCGAGATCGCGGCGAACTTGACAATTCCAGCGATCACGGGACGCAGCCTACCACCACTTCTCGGGTGCGAACTTGCCGGCGGCCTGCTCCAGCACATGGCCGGTCCGGAACAGCGTTTCCTCGTCGAAGGGCTTGCCGATCAGCTGCAGGCCGAGCGGCAGGCCCTGCTGGTCGAGACCGGTGGGAACGGCGATGCCCGGAAGTCCGGCCATGTTCACCGTCACTGTGAAGATGTCGTTCAGATACATCTTGACCGGATCGGCGTGCAGGTCCTGGTCGGCGATGCCGAAGGCGGCCGACGGGGTGGCCGGGGTCAGGATCGCATCGACGCCCGCGTCGAAAACGGTCTCGAAGTCACGCTTGATCAGCGTCCGGACCTTCTGAGCCTTCAGGTAATAGGCGTCGTAATAGCCGGCCGACAGCACATAGGTGCCGATCATGATGCGCCGCTTGACCTCGGTGCCGAAGCCTTTGGCGCGGGTCTTCTCATACATGTCGATGATATCTTTGCCCGGCACCCGCAGGCCGTACCGCACGCCGTCGTAACGGGCGAGGTTCGACGAGGCTTCCGCCGGCGCAACGATGTAATAGGCCGGCAGGGCGTATTTGGTATGCGGCAGGGAGATGTCGACGATCTCGGCACCGGCATCCTTCAGCCAGGCAATGCCCTGCTGCCAGAGCGCCTCGATCTCCTCCGGCATGCCGTCCATCCGGTATTCCGCCGGAATGCCGATCTTCATACCTTTGACCGAACCGCCGAGCGCCGCCTCGTAATCCGGCACCGGCAGGTCGACGGAGGTCGTGTCCTTGTCGTCGACCGAGGCCATGGATTTCAACAGGATCGCGGCGTCGCGCACGTCGCGGGCGATCGGGCCGGCCTGGTCGAGCGACGAGGCGAAGGCGACCATGCCCCAGCGCGAGCAGCGGCCATAGGTCGGCTTGATGCCGACCGTGCCGGTGAACGCCGCCGGCTGGCGGATCGAGCCGCCCGTGTCGGAGGCGGTCGCGGCAGCGCAAAGATGCGCGGCGACGGCCGATGCCGAGCCGCCCGAGGAACCGCCGGGGACGAGGTCGCGGTTGGAGCCCTTGGCGCGCCACGGGTTCTTGACCGGGCCGTAATAGGAAGTCTCGTTGGAGGAGCCCATCGCGAACTCGTCCATGTTCAGCTTGCCGAGCATGACCGCGCCGTCCGCCCAGAGATTGGCGGTCACCGTCGATTCATAGCGCGGCTCGAAGCCGTCGAGCACATGGGAGCACGCCTGGGTGTGCACGCCTTCGGTGGCGTAGAGATCCTTGACGCCGAGCGGGATGCCCTCGAGCGCGCCCGCCTTTCCGGCGGCGATGCGCTCGTCGGAGGCCTTGGCCATCTCGCGCGCCTTTTCCGGCGTCACCTTCACATAGGCGTTCAGCGCATCATTGGCGGTGTCGATGGCGGCCAGATAGGCGTCCGTCAGTTCCGTCGCGGTGAAGTCCTTGGCGGCCAGCTTGTCGCGCGCTTCGGCAATTGTGAGACTGGTCAGGTCGGTCATGCGGTCAGCTTCTTTTCGTAGAAAACATTGTATTCGGAATCGGGATAGTCGGCGAAGGCGCCGCAGCGGGCGAAGCCGCCACGCTCATAGACGCGCCATGCCGGCTCGAACCCCGTCGTGGAACCCGTTTCGAGGCGCAGCAGAACGAGGCCCCGCGCCTTTGCCTCCGCCTCGATGGCGTTGAGGATCAGCCGGCCGACGCCGGTGCCGCGTACAGACGGGTCGGTGAACATGCGCTTTACCTCGCCATAGGTCGCGTCATGGACCTTCAACGCGCCCATGCCGATGGCCCTGCCCTCCTCGTCGCGGGCGACGAACAGCGTCGTCTCAGGCCCCGCCATCTGCTCGACGGTCATCTGGAACTGGAACTCGCGTGGCGACAGCGGGATAAGATAGTCGTTCAGCGCCGCTACCATGGCGCGAACATCATCCTGCAACGGCGTCTCCACCGAAATCGAGATGGCCGATACGCTCATCGCGGGCATCGCAGAAATTCGCGCTGCACCATCCACTTGATGTTGGACGGTTCGTCCTTTTCCCAGACCGACATGATCGCGTAGTCGTTCTGCGATGTGACGATGAGCGAATCCTCGCCGTTGGGAACCAGCACGATCATGTCGGGCCGAGTGATGCCCGAGTCGTCGCCGCAGGAGGCGATCGCGATATGCTGGTCGGGTTCGTCGTCGCCATCGTCGAGGCGCACCGGCAGGAAGCTCGCGAAAGTGCAGCCGAACTCGTAGCCGAACAGGCCCTTCGCGGTCAGCTGCAAGCCGGCCGCCTCTTCGGCGTTCGACGCCGAACACGCCTCGGCGTCGCTCACATACATCCCGCCATTGGCGAGATAGGACGGTGCGTCATCGGCTACGGCCGGCGACAATGTCGCAACCGCAAGGATGACGGTTATGATGCCGAGAACGCGCATGGTCACTCCACCACCTTCGGAACGAGGAAGAAATTGTCTTCGGTCGCCGGCGCATTCGCCACAATGTCGGCGGCCTTGTCGCCGTCCGTCACCTGATCGACGCGCTTCTTCATCTCCATCGGCGTGACCGAGGTCATCGCCTCGACGCCGGAGACGTCAACCTCGTCCAGTTGCTCGACGAAACCGAGAATCGTGTTGAGTTCGCCTTCCATCTTCGCCGCTTCTTCTTCGGTGACGGCGATGCGGGCGAGTTTGGCGACGCGCTTGACGGTGGCGAGGTCGACGGACATGGAATTCTCCGGGAAATCATTCGCTTTCGCCCGCTATAGCGGGGCGAATTGCGCGGCGCAACACGCGCCGCAGCTGCCGTTTCGGAGAATTCGCGGGTTCAGCCGCCGAACTTGAACTTCAGGACAACTTCGAAGCTGTGCAGGTTCAGCCCGCCCAGGCCGACGGGGTTGCCATTGCCGTCCGCATAGTCGGTCGAGCCGATATGCTGGAAGCGATAGCGGCCGCCGATGGAGGCACGGTCGGAGAGCTGGTAGTCTACGCCCGCGAAGGCCTGCGCGCTGAACGCCCAATCGCTGTCGTCGATGTCGGACATGAAATCGACATCGAGGGAAACCAGCGCCGCGCCGATACCCGCGCCGACATAGGGCCGCCACGGACCGTAGTCGTTACCGATGACAGCGTTGCCCATCAGGGTGATCGCGCTTCCGTCGCCGGGAGCGAGGGCCCCACCCAAGCCGGTATAGATCGCATTGACCCCGGTGTGGATGTACGAGGTTTCGAATTCCAGCGCGACATTGTCGTTGAAATCGTATCCGATCGCGCCGCCCAGGCGATAGCCGTTGTCCACGTCCACGGCGGCATTCACCGTACCGCCGCTAATGAATGACACTGAGGGGTCGTCCAGCATCATGTAGCCGCCCTGCAGGGTCACGTAGAACCCGCCCGAATAGGGCGTCATGACCGGTTCGGAGTAATCCGCTGCCGCCGCCACCCCCGCCGACATCATTACAGCGCCGAGCGCCGTGGCAATCCCGCGAAACGTTTTCAAAGTCCTCTCCTTTGCCATGCAGCCTCCGATACGCAGGACAACCTGCGTATCGTTCACGATCAGGAAATCACGATTCTTGAGAAAAGGACGTCACCGATCGGCAACACGGCGCTGAAAAGGCTAGGAATGCCAAGATCTTACCTATCAGGCGACTTTGGACGGGCTTCGTGTGCGCCGGCTATAGTTCGAACGGCTTGCCGATCTCCGGCACCAACACGCTGTCGCCATCGCTTTCCATCGCCTCGATGAAAGTGTCGGCCGTCTGGTCGATTATCGGGAACGTGCCGTAGTGGCACGGGATCACCTTCGAGAAGGAGAAGTAGCGCCGGCAGGCAATGGCAGCCACCGCACCGCCCATGGTGAAGCGATCGCCGATCGGCACGACGCCGATCTCCGGCTTGTGCAACTCGTTGATCAGTTCCATGTCGCCGAAAATGTCGGTGTCGCCCATGTGGTAGAAGGTCGGCTCGTCAGGGAAATGCAGTACGAGTCCTGCCGGATTGCCGAGATAGACGTTCTGGCCGCCGCCGGTCTGGCTGGAAGAGGAGTGGTCGGCGCGCACGAAGGAGGTGGTGAAGCCGCCGCAATCGACCGTGCCGCCGTGATTGCCCGGATTGATCTTGTTCCCGTCGACGCCCTTGCCGACCAGATACATGCAGATCTCGAAATTAGCGACGAGCATCGCGCCGGATTTCTTCACGATCGCCTCGGCGTCGCCGAGATGGTCGTCATGGCCGTGGGTGAGCAGGACATGCGTCACGCCGTCCGCGACATCCTCCCATCCGCCATCCCATTTCGGGTTATCGGACAGAAACGGGTCGATCAGGATCTGCGCGTCGCCGGTCTCGATGCGAAAACCGGAATGGCCGTACCAGGTAACTTTCATGCGTGCCTCCTCGCAATGGATGTCGCTGCGTTGTAAGGACCCAACATAGGGATTTGACGGGAACAGAAAACCGGGCATGGCAGAAATCGCAATCGAGGAGATCGCCTCCGCGCTGAAGCCCGGTCAGACGATCGCCGGTCTCGACCTCGGCACCAAGACGATCGGCGTCGCGATCAGCGACCGAGGTCTGTCGCTGGCGACGCCGCGGCCGGTGATAAGGCGGACGAAGTTCACCGCCGACGCCATGGCCTTGCTGGCATTGATCGCAAGGGAAAATGCCGGCGCCATCGTGCTTGGCCTGCCGCTCAACATGGATGGGTCGGAAGGGCCGCGCGCGCAGGCGACGCGTGCCTTCGCGCGCAATCTGGCGCAAAAGACCGAACTGCCGCTGGCATTCTGGGATGAACGCCTGTCGACGGTCGCCGCGGAGCGGTCGCTGATCGAACAGGATGTGTCACGGGCAAAACGCGCCGACCGCATCGATTCGGCGGCGGCGGCCTTCATCCTGCAGGGTGCGCTGGACCGCCTCTATTCGGCGGGAATTTGAGCGGAAACGCTTTCGTCGGCAATATTCTCGTCCGCCCGGCCGCGACGGTTGTCCCACCAAGCGCGGATCTGCCTGCGCTTGCGGAATGCGATGATGCCGAAAATCAGGAACGTGTCTAAGATACAGGCCTTCAGGAACATGCCGGGGATCGCCGACGGCTCGATGCCGAGCAGCGAGCCGTAAATTCTGAAGACGAGGTCATGCAGTTGGCGGCTGAAGATCAGCAGGCCGAAATTGACGTCGTAATAGGACAGGCCGAACCAGCCCCAGAACAGGGCCAAGGGTGTCAGCCAGAGCCACAGGAGATATTTCATCAGTGGATCCCCCGGTCATTGGCCGGCGGCCCGAAGGAGGACAGGCGAAGCGAAGCCATCGACAGCGCCGCGCGCTGATAGCCCGCCTCGGACTCATCGGCCGCGGAGGACGAACCGGCCAGCCCGAGTTCCCACACCAACTCGACAGCGACAGCCGCGAGCAGCGAAAACAGTGTCGCCATCTGGATGGAAAACAGCATGCCGACGACCTGGGGACTTCCCGCGACGGTCGCGACGAAGATCAAAATGGAACAGACGAGCAGCGTGACCGAAAATGCGGTGGCGAGCGCCGTCACGCGCTCCCGCCTTTCCTCCTGGCCAGTCGCGAACGCGAACATCAGCGCCCATAGCGCCGCGGTCAGGGTCAGAACGATCACCCCGGTGAGAATACCCCGGGCCAGTTCGGCACTCAGGGAAAATGCGGGCGAATCAACCAGCATCAGCTGCATCTCGTAGAGAAGGCCGTGTTCGCCGACGCCCGTGCCGCGCACGACCGCGCCGGCAAGGAATGCGATCCAGCCCAACAAAATACTGCCTGTGAGAATCCGGCACATATCGCCCCCGTTCGATCTTGCCCGACTATCGGCCCCATGGCCGGGCCTCGCAACGTATACCCTTTGTTAAGGTTAACATCTTTCCACAGGCCTTGCCCATTGCCCTGCAACTGGGGCAAGACGGTGCTAACGCCCTCGCGAATCCCCTCTCCATGCTCGCCATTTTCGCAGCCATTCTCCCCATCTTCCTTCTGATCGTGCTCGGTCAGGCGCTGCGACGACTGCCCCTCTTTACGGTGGAGTTCTGGCGCGGGCTCGACGTGATGGGCTTCTACGTCCTTTATCCGACGCTGCTTTTTGTAACGATCGTGCGCGCCGATTTCTCTGCGCTGAGCATGGATGCGATCATTGTCGCGCTCGGCCTGCCGGGAATCGCGATATCGGTCCTGACCCTTGCCCTTTGGCCGGTCCTGCGGGACAGGATCGCGCTCGGACGGCCCGCTTTTTCTTCCGTGTTCCAGACAGCGATACGCTGGAACGGCTTCCTCGCCTTCGCGGTCGCCGAAAAACTCTTTCCGCCGGAGGGCGCGGCGATGGTCGCGCTGGTGATGGCCATCATCATCATCCCGATCAATATCGAATCGGTCGCGGTCGTCGCCTGGTTTGCCGGCCGAAGTCCCGATCTCGGCAACGTGTTGCGAAAGATCGCGGTCAATCCGCTTATCCTCGCAACGGCTGCCGGAATCGCGGCGCGATCCCTGCCCTTCGAATTGCCGAATCCGCTTATGGACATGCTGAATCTGGTCGCTCGTGCCGCGCTGGGCATGGGGCTCATGGCGATCGGTGCCGGATTGCGGCCGCAGGATGCGCTTAGGCCGAATCTCGCAGTGCTGATCGCAAGCGCGTTAAAGCTGATCGTCTATCCCGCGATGGTGCTCGGCATTGCAGTTCTGCTTGGTATTGTCGGCCCACAAGTCTCCTATCTGGCGCTCTGCGCGGCGGTGCCGACGGCGATGAACGGCTATGTGCTGGCGCGGCAGATGGGCGGCGACGCGGAACTCTATGCGGCCATCGCCACAGTCCAGACAGCCGTCGCCTTCCTGACCATCCCGCTGGTGTTGGCCGTCGCCGGTCAGCTGTCGGCCGGATAGAGCGCATCGAGCAGATGCGCCGAGTCGAAACGGCTGTCGATCATGCCGTAGCTCGACCGCCAGGCGCCCGCGAGGCGTGTTTCGACGAAGGCGTCGGCAAGCTTGCCCGCGCCAAGCCGGTAAAGCTCTGCGGCAGCGGCGGCGAGCGCCAGTTGCTCGGCGACGATGCGGGCGGACCCTTCGTCCGTGCGCGCCAGATCGAAAGCGGCGCTCAGCACGTCGAGCGTGCCCGGTCCCCGGCGGCCGAGATGGCGGCCGATATTATCCAGGATCATGTCGTAGGATTCGGGCGAGCGATGCAGAACCCGCAACAGGTCGAGCGCCATGACATTGCCCGAGCCTTCCCAGATCGAGTTCACCGGCGCTTCGCGATAGTGGCGGGCGATCGGGAAATCCTCGGTGTAGCCATTGCCGCCAAGGCACTCCATCGCCTCGCCGATCATCGGCGGCGCGACCTTGCAGACCCAGTATTTGACCACCGGCGTCATGGCGCGCGCATAGGCGGCCTCGAATTCGTCAGTTCCGGCATGATCGAAAGAATAGGCAAGCCGCATCGCCAGCGCAGTGGCGGCCGCCGCGTCGATGGCCATGTCGGCAAGGACACGCACCATCAGCGGCTTGTCGGCGAGTACTCCGCCGCCGACATGGCGATGGCGAGCGTGATGGACGGCTTCAGCGAGCGAGGCGCGCATCAGCCCGGCCGAGGCGACGGCGCAATCGAGCCGGGTCAGCGTCACCATTTCCAGAATGGTGCGCACGCCGTCGCCCTCTTCGCCGAGCAGATGGGCGGTCGCGGCGTGGAATTCGGCTTCCGAGGATGCGTTGGAACGGTTGCCAAGCTTGTCCTTGAGCCGCATGAACTCGATGCCGTTCGACTCGCCGTCGGAGCGCAGGCGCGGAACGAGGAAACAGGATAGGCCGCGCGGAGCCTGGGCGAGCACGAGAAAGGCGTCGCTGGCCGGCGCCGACATGAACCATTTGTGGCCGGTCAGGCGGTAGAGATCCCTGCCCTCATGCACCGCATCCGTCGTGTTCGCGCGGACATCGGTGCCACCCTGTTTCTCGGTCATGCCCATGCCGATGGTCAGCCCGGCCTTTTCCATCGGCGCCTTGCTGGCCGAATCATATTTGCGCGAGGCGATGCGCGGTGCCCACTGGCGGGCGAGATCGGGCGAGGACGTGATCGCGGCAAGCGAGGCGCTCGTCATGGTCATCGGGCAGAGATGGCCGCTTTCCAGGCCGGCCAGCATGTAGAAGCTGAGCGCCCGGTGCAGATGGCCGGGCGCCGCGCCCCTGTCCTTCGGCTCCCATATGGACGCCGTCATTCCCCAGCCGGTCGAACGGCGCATAAGCGCGTGATAGGCCGGATGGAATTCGACCCGGTCGAGACGGTGGCCATACCGGTCATGCGTTTTCAGCTTAGGCGTCTCGGTATTGGCCAGCCGGGCGAGATCCTGCGCTTCCGCGGAACGGACATAGGCGCCGATCTGCTGCCATTCGCGCAATAGCGCTTCCGGCGTTCCGCTCGCCAGTTGCAGCAGCAGCGGATCGTCGCGGAACGCGTTTCCCGCAAGCGGCGGAACCTGGTTGATGACGGTATGCGTCGCAGTCACGAAAGAAGCCCCTGTTTCGGTCTGGCCCGGTTTCATCGTAGCAGCAATGGAACGCCGTTTTGAAGCGACATGCCGACCCGCTTTGCCGATCTGTAAGCGGACCGCAACCTAGACCGGGAGCGCGGCCGTTGAAAGATGAAAGCGGACCGCGCCGATATGCGCATCGCCAATCTCGTAAGGAGTCGAATCGGTCAACACGGCCATCCGCTGCATACGTGGGCGAAAGTGCCTCGACATTGTGGACGATATGCCCGTCGCCGCGATGCTCGCTTGCGAGCTGCGCCGAATGCCCCTAGAGGATGGGCGAAATGAGCGACGAACCCGCCTTCCCCGTCTTCCCCCATCGCCATCTCCTCGGCATGGCGGGGCTTTCCTATCCCGATATCCAGACCCTGCTCGACCGCGCCGACGCCGATGTCGACGTTTCGCGACAGCGCGAAAAGAAGAAGTCGGTTCTGCGCGGACGCACGCAGATCAATCTGTTCTTCGAGGCATCGACGCGCACCCAGTCCTCCTTCGAACTGGCGGGCAAACGGCTCGGCGCCGACGTGATGAACATGTCCGTCGCGTCGTCCTCGGTGAAGAAGGGCGAAACGCTAATCGACACGGCGATGACGCTGAACGCGATGCGCCCCGACATCCTGATCATCCGCCATGCAGCCGCCGGCGCGGCGGCGCTCCTGGCGCGCAAGGTCGGCTGTTCCGTCATCAATGCCGGCGACGGCGCGCATGAGCATCCGACGCAGGCACTGCTCGACGCCTTGACCATCCGCCGTGCCAAGGGCCGGCTCGACGGGCTGACCGTGGCGATCTGCGGCGACGTCCTCCATTCGCGCGTCGCGCGCTCCAACATCATCCTGTTGAATACGATGGGCGCTCGGGTCCGCGTCGTGGGTCCGTCCACATTGATGCCGGCGTCCATAGAGCAGATGGGCGTCGAGGCCTTCACCACCATGAAGGAGGGTTTGAAGGACGCCGATGTCGTGATGATGCTCCGCTTGCAGCGCGAACGCATGGCCCAGGCCCTCGTGCCGTCGGTGCGTGAATATTTCCGTCACTACGGGCTCGATGCGGCGAAACTGGCGCTCGCCAAGCACGACGCGCTGGTCATGCACCCCGGGCCGATGAACCGCGGCGTCGAGATCGCCTCGGAGATCGCCGACGGGCCGCAAAGCGTGATCGAGGAACAGGTCGAGATGGGCGTCGCCGTGCGCATGGCGGTGATCGAGGCGCTGCTCGATGCGCGCAAGAACGAGGACGAGGCCGCCTGATGTTGAGCCCCTATTCAGGCACCGCCGTCTATCGCAACGCCCGCATCGTCGACCCGTCACGCGGCGTCGACGAGATCGGCACCGTTTTCGTTGCCGACGGCAAGATCGCCGCGGCAGGCGCAAAGGCAATGAACCAGGGCGCGCCGGAGGGCGCCGCTGTGCATGACTGCGCCGGCATGACCATCGTGCCCGGTCTCGTCGACATGCGCGTCTTCATCGGCGAGCCGGGAGGCGAGCACCGCGAGACCATCGCTTCCGCGAGTGCCGCAGCGGCGGCCGGCGGCGTAACCTCGCTGGTCATGATGCCGGACACCGCCCCGGTCATCGACGATGTGGCGCTGGTCGAGTTCGTGCTGCGCACCGCGCGCGAGACCGCCAAGACCCGCGTCTTCCCGGCGGCGGCCATCACCAAGGGTCTGAAGGGCCACGAGATGACCGAGATCGGCATCTTGCTCGATGCCGGCGCGGTGCTGTTCACCGACGGGCGCGAGACCATCGCCAACGCCGCGGTGATGCGCAATGCCATGCGCTACGCGAAGGACTTCGGCGCGACCATCGCGCATGAGACGCAGGATGCAGACCTGTCGGCGGGCGGCGTGATGAACGAAGGCCTGTTCGCGAGCTGGCTTGGTTTTTCTGGCATTCCCCGCGAGGCCGAGCTGCTGCCGCTCGAACGCGACCTCCGCCTCGCCGCCCTGACCGGCGCCAACTACCATGCCGCCAAGATATCGACAGCGATGTCGGCGCAGGCGATCCGCGCGGCGAAAGACAACGGATTGCCCGTTTCGGCCGGCGTGTCGATCAACCATCTGTCGCTGAACGAGAACGACATCGGCGAGTACCGCACCTTCTTCAAACTGTCGCCGCCGCTGCGCCACGAGGACGACCGGCTGTCGATGGTCGAGGCACTGAAGGACGGCACGATCGACGTGATCGTCTCCTCCCACGACCCGCAGGATGTCGACACGAAACGCCTGCCCTTCTCCGAATCCGCCGATGGCGCGGTCGGGCTCGAAACACTCATCTCGGCCGGCCTTCGGCTCGTCCACAATGGCGATCTGTCCCTGTCGCGGCTGATCGAGGCGATGTCGACGACTCCGGCGAAACTGCTCGGCATCGAGGCCGGCACGCTGGCGCCGGGAGCACCTGCGGATTTCGCCGTGCTCGATCTCGAATTCCCCTGGGTGCTCGACGCCGAGACGCTGCATTCGAAGTCGAAGAACACCGCTTTCGACGAGGCGCGCTTCACCGGCAAGGTCATGCAAACGGTGGTTGCAGGCAACGCGGTTTACGGCGCATAAAAGCGGCGCGAACACTCAAGCCGGGGGGAACCTGACATGGATTTCGCCGACACATCGCCGGTAGCACTCGTTCTGTCGCTCGTCATCGGCTATCTGTCCGGATCGGTGCCCTACGGTCTTCTGCTGACGCAGATGGCCGGGCTCGGCGACGTGCGCAAGATCGGCTCCGGCAATATCGGCGCAACCAACGTGCTGCGCACCGGTAACAAGAAGCTGGCGGCACTGACCGTGCTTCTTGACGGGCTCAAGGGCACCGTCCCGGTCGCGCTCGCCAATCACTTCCTCGGACTGGACGCGGCGATCCTCGCGGGGCTCGGCGCCTTTCTCGGCCATCTCTATCCGGTCTGGTTGCGCTTCAAGGGCGGCAAGGGCATCGCCACCTTCGCCGGCATCTCGCTCGGCTATTCGTGGCACGTGCTGCTGCCGTTCGCGGTCGCCTGGATCGGCATGGCGGTCATCTTCCGATACTCGTCGCTTGCCGCACTCGTCGCCAGCGTGGTGACCACGATTGCGATCTTCTTCGTCGGACTGCCGAAGCTCGGCTTCCTCTATGTCGTCCTGACAATCCTCGTCTTCTGGAAACACCGCCAGAACATTTCGCGCCTGCTGTCCGGCACGGAAAGCAAGATCGGATCGAAGGGCTGAACAGATGACTGGGGCGGACAAAAAGGCAAGGAAGCCGGTCCGCTTCGTCCTTTCCGACAAGCAGCGTCTGGCCTGGCTCAGGCTCTACCGCTCCGACAATGTCGGCCCGGCCACGTTCCGCGACCTGATCGCCCATTGCGGCTCCGCCGAGCTGGCTCTGGAGATGCTGCCGGAGCTCTCGGCGCGCGGCGGCAATCTGAAATCCGTGCGTATCGCAGACACGGACGACGCCGAACGCGAGCTGGAAGCCATCGAGGGATATGGCGCACGCCTCGTCGGCCTAGGGGAACCGGACTACCCGCCCATGCTGCGCCTGACCGAGCAGGCCCCGCCCTTGGTCACGATCAAGGGCGATCCGCAAGTCTTTTCGCGCAACGGAGCCGCCATCGTCGGCGCGCGCAATGCCTCGATGAGCGGCATCAGGCTGACGCACCAGCTGGCGCGTGGCCTTGGGGAAGCAGGCTATGTCGTCATTTCCGGCCTCGCGCGCGGCATCGACCGCGCGGCGCATGAGGCGGCGCTCGACAGCGGCACGGTCGCCGTCCTCGCCGGCGGCATCGACCGGATATACCCGCCGGAGAACGCCGAATTGCTCGCCGCGATCGAAAGCGGCATCGGCGCATCAATCACCGAAATGCCGTTCGGCTGGGAGCCAAGGGCGCGCGATTTCCCGCGCCGCAACCGCATCATCGCGGCGCTGTCGCTCGGCCTCGTCGTGGTGGAAGCGGCTATGCGCTCCGGTTCGCTCATCTCGGCCCGCCTCGCCAACGAATTAGGACGACTGGTCTTCGCGGTGCCGGGATCGCCGCTCGATCCGCGCTCGGAAGGCGCCAACAGCCTGCTGAAGAATGGCGCGATCGTCACGACCTCGGCCGACGATGTGATCACGGCACTGGCGCCGCTTGACCAGCGGACGGGCGCGGGACCGAAGGGACAGCTTCCATTGTTCGAGCCGGAAGAAACGCTGTCTTTGCCCGCCGACGACGATCAGCGCGCGCAAATCGTCTCGCTGCTCGGTCCCTCGCCGGTCGATGTGGACGACATCATTGCCCATACCGGCATCGCGCCGGCAAAGGTCTTCCTCTCCATTCTGGAACTCGATCTGGCCGGCCGGATCGAACGTCACTCAGGCAACCGCGTCTCGCTTCTTCCCGCGGTCGTTTGACGCATCCTCATTGTCCTGCAACTGCCGCGCCTCCAGGCAGGCCATCTCGATGAAATAGCTCAACACAGGAAAGCGGTTCGCATCCGTCATCCGCAAGAGTTCGACCAGCATGGCGGAGACATATTCAATGCGCTCCCGATCTTCCCGACGGATTTCGGCCACCCGTTTTCCCCTGTGACATCCCGATGCGATTGGCGGCCGGCAATGCCCGCCGCCGCGAAATTCGCGGAAGTTTCATACCGCGGATTATCCCTCGGGCGAGCTTATCATTGCTATTTTAGATTGCAATATTTCAAAGAACAATCATGCCGAGCATTCGGCGTGCACGGTTGCAATTCGCGCCCTGCCCCCTTGACCAAACCGCGCGATACAGCCATTTGCGAGAACACCGCCGGAGGACCGGCGCTTTATTTTTCCTCTTTTTGCCTGCCGAATGTAATGGATGTCGTCGTCGTAGAATCGCCTGCAAAGGCCAAAACAATCAACAAATATCTCGGCTCCGGTTACACCGTGCTGGCCTCGTTCGGCCATGTGCGCGACCTGCCGGCCAAGGACGGCTCCGTGCGTCCGGACGAGGATTTTGCGATGTCCTGGAGCGTCGACACGGCCTCCAACAAGCGGCTGAACGACATCGCCACGGCGATGAAATCCGCCGACTCGCTGATCCTGGCGACAGACCCCGACCGCGAGGGCGAGGCGATTTCCTGGCATGTGCTTGAAGTCCTCAACAAGAAAAAGGCGATCAATGACAAGCCGGTTCGCCGCGTAGTCTTCAATGCCATCACCAAGAAGGCCGTCACCGAGGCGATGGCCAATCCGCGCGACATCGACACGCCGCTGGTCGACGCCTATCTGGCGCGCCGCGCGCTCGACTATCTCGTCGGCTTTACCCTGTCGCCGGTGCTGTGGCGCAAGCTTCCCGGTGCCCGCTCGGCCGGCCGCGTGCAATCTGTCGCGCTGCGCCTCGTCTGCGACCGCGAGTCGGAGATCGAGCGCTTCAAGCCCGAGGAATACTGGCAGATCGCGGCGCATCTGAAGACGGAAGGCGGCCAGCCCTTCGTCGCCCGCCTGACCGGCTTCGACGGCAAGCGCGTCACCAAGATGGACATCGGCAATGGCGACCAGGCCGCGACGATCAAGGCGATGCTGGAATCGGCGTCGTTCACGGTCGAGTCGCTGGAAGCCAAGCCGCAGAAGCGCAACCCTGCCCCGCCCTTTACCACCTCGACGCTGCAACAGGCCGCATCCGCCAAGCTGGGTTTCGCACCCGCACGCACCATGCAGGTCGCCCAGCGGCTCTACGAAGGCATCGATGTCGGCGGCGAGACGGTCGGCCTGATCACCTATATGCGTACCGACGGCGTGCAGATGGCGCCGGAAGCGATCACCGCGGCGCGAGACGCCATCGGCAAGGAATTCGGCGCGAACTACGTACCGGACCAGGCGCGGCTCTATTCGACCAAGGCGAAGAACGCGCAGGAAGCCCACGAAGCGATCCGCCCGACCGACTTCATGCGCACCCCCGCCTCGGTGCGCAGCGCGCTCGATGGCGACCAGCTGAAGCTCTACGACCTGATCTGGAAACGCGGCATCGCCAGCCAGATGGCGTCCGCCGAACTGGAACGCACCACGGTCGAGATTGTCGCTGCGAATGGCGGCAAGAACGCCACGCTGCGGGCGACCGGCTCCGTCGTAAAATTCGACGGCTTCATCGCGGCCTACACCGAGCACCGCGACGACATGAAGACGGATACAGACGACGAGGACGACTCGAACCGCCTGCCGGAAATGCGCAACGGCGAAAAGCCGTCCCGCGAGAAGATCGAGGCGACGCAGCATTTCACAGAGCCGCCGCCGCGCTTCTCCGAAGCTTCACTGATCAAGCGGATGGAAGAGCTCGGCATCGGCCGCCCGTCGACCTATTCGGCCACGCTGACGACGCTTCGCGACCGCGAATATGTCAAGCTCGACGGCAAGAAGCTGATCCCGGAAACCAAGGGCCGGCTGGTCACCGCCTTCCTGGAGGATTTCTTCGAGCGCTACGTGGAATACGACTTCACGGCCTCGCTGGAGGAAAAGCTCGACGAGATCTCGGCCGGCAATCTGAACTGGAAAGACGTACTGCGTGACTTCTGGCGCGAATTCTCGGCCCATGTCGAGGAAACCAAGGAACTGCGCATCACCGATGTGCTGGACGCGCTGAACGAACAGCTCGAGCCGCTGGTCTTCCCGGCGCGTGAAGACGGTTCCGATCCGCGCATCTGCCCGAAATGCGGCAACGGCAATCTGTCCCTGAAGCTCGGCAAGTTCGGCTCCTTCGTCGGCTGCTCGAACTATCCGGAATGCAACTTCACCCGCCAACTGGGCGAGGACGGCCCGAAGGGCGAGGAGGCGGAGCTCGCCGACGGCCCGAAACTGCTCGGCAAGGATCCGTACACGGACGAGGAAATCACGCTGCGCTCGGGCCGCTTCGGCCCCTATGTGCAGCGTGGCGAAGGCAAGGAAGCCAAGCGCTCCAGCCTGCCGAAGGGATGGAAGGTCGAGGATATCGACCATGAAAAGGCGCTCGCCCTGCTGAACCTGCCGCGCGATGTCGGCCAGCATCCCGAATCCGGCAAGATGATTTCCGCCGGCCTCGGCCGCTATGGACCCTTCGTGCTGCATGACGGCACCTACGCCAATCTGGAATCGATCGAGGATGTCTTCTCCATCGGCCTCAACCGCGCCGTCACCGTGCTGGCCGAGAAACTGGCCAAGGGTCCGGGTCGCGGCCGCTCCGCGCCTGCCGCGCTGAAGGAACTCGGTGAATATCCCGAGATCGGCGGCCCCGTCACGGTGCGCGACGGGCGCTATGGGGCTTACGTCAATCACGGCAAGATCAACGCCACGCTGCCCAAGAACACTGACCCGATGTCGGTGACGCTTGAGGACGCGGTCAAGCTGATTACCGAGAAGGCGGAGAAATCCGGCAAGAAGGTCGGCGGCGGCAAGACCAAGAAGCCGGCGGCGAAGAAAGCGACGGCCAAGAAGGCCACCGCGAAGAAAGCCCCGGCGAAGAAGAAGGCTCCGGCAAAGAAGGCCGCCGCTTCGGACGAAAATGGCTAGGCGCAAAGGCGACCCCAAGCCTCAGCCGAAGGAGCGTTCCGCGCATCTGCCCACACGCGACGACATCGTCGCCTTCATCCGGGACAATCCGGACCGGTCGACGAAGCGCGACGTCGCCAAGGCCTTCAACCTGAAGGGCGAAGACCGTGTCGCACTGAAGCACCTGTTCAAGGAGTTGGAGGAAGAAGGCGTCTTCCAGCGGCGCGGCAAACGCCTCGTCGCCGCCGGCGCCCTCCCGCCGGTCATGGTTCTGACCGTCACTGGCCGCGAACGCGAGGGCGGCCTGCTCGCCCGGCCGCTCGAATGGGATGACGCCGAACAGGGCGAACCGCCGCTGATCTCCATACGCTTGCCGCGCAACGCGAAACAGCGCGCGCCCGCAGCGGGCGTCGGCGATCGGGTTCTGGCCAGGATTTCGCCGCCGCACGAGGAAGGCGAGGCCCATGTCGCCCGCGTCATCAAGAAACTGGAGAAACGCCGCGCCGCGATCCTCGGCGTCATCCGTAGCATGGACGATGGCGGCTACCGGCTCGAACCGGTCGAACGCAAGCAGTCCGAACTGATCATTGAAAAAGATCAACTCGGCGATGCCAGCGTCGGCGATCTGGTCGAAGTCGAGGTAACCCGCGCCGGCCGTTACGGCCTGCAGCGCGCCGCGGTCACGCAGCGCATAGGCTCCTTCGCCTCGGAAAAGGCGGTCTCGATGATCGCCATTCACGCCAATGCGATCCCGCATGTCTTTCCCGACGCCGTGATGGAAGAGGCGAAAGCGGCCAAGCCGGTCGAGCAGGGTGGAAAACGCGAGGACTGGCGCAAGCTGCCGCTGGTCACGATCGACCCGCCCGACGCCAAGGACCATGACGACGCGGTGCATGCCGAACCGGACCCCGATGTCGGGAACCCCGGCGGCCATATCCTCACTGTCGCCATCGCCGATGTCGCATATTATGTCCGGCCGGGCTCGGCGGTCGACCGCGAGGCGCTCAAGCGAGGCAATTCGGTCTATTTCCCGGACCGGGTCGTACCGATGCTACCCGAGCGTATCTCCAACGATCTTTGCTCGCTGCGCGAAGGTGAGGACCGCCCTGCCCTCGCCGTACGGATGGTCTTCGGCGCCGACGGGAAGAAACGCAGTCACACATTCCACCGCATTACCATGCGGTCTGCCGCGAAGCTCTCCTACCAGCAGGCCCAGGCCGCGATCGACGGCGCGCCGGACGACCAGACCGGACCGTTGCTCGAGCCGATCCTTAAGCCCCTCTGGGAGGCCTATCGCTGCCTGCACAAGGGCCGCATGGCGCGCGCGCCGCTGGAACTCGACCTGCCCGAACGCAAGATCGAGCTCAATGCGGAAGGCATGGTCGACCGCGTCGTCGTCCCGGCCCGCCTCGATGCCCACAAGCTGATCGAGGAATGCATGATCCAGGCGAATGTCGCTGCGGCGGAGACGCTGGAAGGCAAGCGCCAGATGCTTGTCTATCGCGTCCACGATTCGCCCTCGCTCGCCAAGGAAGAGGCGTTGCGCGACTTCCTCAAGACGCTCGACATCTCGCTGGCGCGCGGCGCGCAGCTTCGCCCGGCCGCCTTCAACGTCATCCTCGACGCCGTGAAACAAACGGACCACGCCGCACTCGTCAACGAGGTGATCCTGCGCAGCCAGGCGCAGGCGGAATACACGCCGGAAAATTACGGCCATTTCGGCCTCAACCTGCTGCGCTACGCCCATTTCACCTCGCCGATCCGCCGTTATGCCGACCTGATCGTGCACCGCGCCCTGATCCGGGCCCTGGGTCTCGGCGACGGTACCGACGGTCTGCCGGACGTTTCGGAAGACCAGCTGAGCGAAATCGCCAGCCAGATTTCCGCGGCAGAACGTCGCGCGGTCCACGCCGAGCGCGACACGGTCGACCGGCTGATCGCACTGCATCTGGCCGAAAATATCGGTGAGGTCTTCGACGGCCGGGTCGCCGGCATGTCATCGTCCGGCCTCTTCGTCTCCCTGCCAGCCTATGGCGCGGATGGCTTTGTTCCCGCTTCGACTCTCGGTGACGAATATTACCATTACGACGAGGCGCAGCACGCCATGGTCGGCGAACATTCGGGCCAGGGTTACCGGCTCGGCGACCCGGTGACGGTGAAGATTGTCGAGGTGCTGCCGCTCGCCGGCTCGATGCGCTTCGAGATGATCAGCGAGCCCCGCAAGCTTGGCACGTCGTCGAAATCGTTTCATAAGGCGAAAAAAGGCGCACGGACGGCCTCGCGCGGCAAACGCGGCGGGCCGGGACCGGGCAGAGGCGGGCCGCGCAAGGGCGGCCAGAAATCAGGACGCAGACGATGACGGAAACGATGATCTTCAACGGCGACGAGGCAGCGCGCCCGAAACGCCCGGTCATGCAGGCGATGAAACGCGGCTTCGCGGGCCGTTGCCCGAATTGCGGCGAAGGCAGGCTGTTTGCCGCCTTCGTCAAGCCGGTTGAGACATGTTTGGTATGCGACGAGGACTTGAGCCACCAGCGCGCCGACGATTTCCCGGCCTATCTGAACATCTTTATCGTCGGCCATATCGGCGTCGGCGGCTTCACCATGGCCGAGGCGCTGTCCGATCTTTCGGGCTGGATCCATCTGGCGATCTGGGTCCCGATCATGCTGATCATGTCGGTTGTGTTGATGCAGCCACTGAAAGGCGCAGTCATCGGTTTCCAGTGGGCCAACTACATGCACGGCTTCGGCGGCGAGGACGATATGCCGGAGACCCATCCGGAACTTGACGCCTGACGTCGCCGCGATGCTCGAGAAACTCGCCGAACTCAACAAGCCCTACGGCCCTGCGCCCTATCGCCGGCCGCGTGACGCGGCGACGCTGATCCTGCTCGACAAGAGTGGATCCGTTCCACGGCTGCTGATGGGACGGCGCAGCGAACAGCTCGCCTTCATGCCCGGCATGTTTGTATTTCCGGGCGGACGGACCGAGCGCTCCGACCTGACTGCGCCGCGCACCGGCGCACTCCATGCCGGCGATGCCGACAGGCTGGTAAAGGGCATGGGCCGCAACGGCACGGCCCGCCGCGCCGAAGCCCTGGTCATGTCCGCGATTCGCGAAACGCAGGAAGAGACCGGCCTCTTGATCGGTAAGGCAGGTTCGGCGCAATCGGCCACCCGCTCGCCGGCATGGCGGACCTTCATTGACAAAGGCATTTTGCCCGACCTCTCCGCGATCCGATATGTTGCGCGCGCGATCACGCCGCCCGGCCGTGTTCGCCGTTTCGACACGCGGTTCTTCGTCGCCGATGCCGGCCACGTCGCCAATCCCGACGAACTGATAGCCAATCCCGCCGAAGAACTGGATGAGGTCCGCTGGATCGGTCTCGATGCGCTGGACAGCATCACCATGCCGGACATCACGGAAACGATTCTCGATCTCCTCGCCAAGCGATTGCGCGAGGATCCTGGGCTCGACCGGGATCTGCCGGTGCCCTTCATTCGCGCCGAAAATCGCCGCTACGTCCTCACACACGACTGATCGCCGCCGGAGACGCTTGACTTTTGGCGCGTAATCCATAAGTTCCGCGCAAATTCGCCGGCGGTCTTTTCCAGTGATCCGTTTCGGCTCGCCCTCAGAAAAAGACAGGTAAGACCATGGCAAAGGCCACGACGATCAAGATCAAACTGCTGTCCACGGCAGATACCGGCTTCTTCTATGTCACGAAGAAGAACAGCCGTACCTTCACCGAGAAGATGGTGAAGACCAAATACGACCCGATTGCCAAGAAGCATGTCGAGTTCAAGGAAGCGAAGATCAAGTAAGATCGCGCCATCCAGGACTATCGGGAACCGCCGTTCGCAAGACCGGCGGTTTTTTATTGATTGTGAGGCTCAGGCCGCCTTGGAGACGACGCGGTTGCGGCCTGTCTGCTTGGCTTCGTACAGCGCTTCGTCGGCGCGCTTGAGCAGCGCCTTCGCGCTCTCGGCCTCGGACTGAATCAGGCTGGTGACGCCGACGCTGACCGTCACCTCGATCGACCGCGCGCCGTTCTCGATGGAAAAGCCGTCCGATTCGATCTGGGCGCGCAGGCGCTCGGCAACCTCCGCGGCAACATGCGGCGGCGTGTCCGGCATGACGATCACGAACTCCTCGCCGCCATAGCGGCAGGCGAGATCCATGCCCCGCACATTGATGCGCAGCCGCCGCGCGAATTCGCGCAGCACGTCGTCGCCGGCATCGTGCCCATGCGTGTCGTTGACGCCCTTGAACCGGTCGATGTCGGTGATCAGCAGCGACAATTCCTTGCCGCGATTGAGCGCGCGGGCGACCAGCGTTTCCAGATGCGTGTCGAGATAACGACGATTGTGCAGCCCGGTCAGCCCGTCGGTAACCGCGAGTTCGATCGACGCTGCAACATTGTCGCGCAGGCTGTCGTGATAGCGCTTGCGGCGGACCTGGGTGCGCAGCCGCGCGATCAGTTCGTTGGGATCGACCGGGCGGACGATATAGTCGTTCACGCCCAGCTCCAGCCCGCGCTTGACCAGATCGTCATCGTCTGTCTCCGCCACCAGGATGATCGGCACGAAGCGCGTGCGGTCCAGCGAGCGCAATTGCGAGCAGATGCGCAGCGCGTCGTATTCGGTGAAGCGCGCGGCGACGAAGACGCAGTCGAAATCGCCTTCCGCGGCGGTCATGATGGCCGATTGCGGCTCGGCCGCGTGGACGATCTCGAAAGTCTTGCGCAGCGGCTTCACCAGGCGCTCGAAAGAAGACTCCCGCTCATCGACAACCAGGACCTTCGGCTTTGCGCGGGTGTCGTCGCCCTTGTCGCTCAGCAACGTATCCAGCCCGATATCGCGGGCGGTCACGGCGCGCAGGCGCAATTCGTCCGTCAGCATCTTGAGGCGCAGCAGGCTTTTGACCCGCGCCAGCAGCTGCATCTCGTCGACCGGCTTGGTCAGGAAATCATCCGCGCCGGCCTGCAGGCCGCGCACGCGGTCAGCCATCTCGTCGAGCGCGGTGACGATGACTACCGGAATGTGGCAGGTCTCGGCATTGGCTTTCAACCGCTCGCAGACCTCGAAACCGTCGATCCCCGGCATCATGATGTCGAGCAGGACGAGATCGACCGGTGTGTCGGCACAGATGCTCAGTGCTTCCCGTCCGTCGCTTGCCGTGATGACGTTGAAATACTCCGTGGTCAGCCGCGTCTCAAGCAGATCGCGGTTTGCCTCGATGTCATCGACTACCAGTATGCGCGCGGTCATTGGACGCTATCCTGTTCCGGTTCAAGCGTCGCCAAGATACGACTTAATGGTTTCGATAAATTTAGGAACGGAAATCGGTTTCGAGATGTATCCCTCGCAGCCGCCTTGCCGAATGCGCTCCTCGTCGCCCTTCATGGCGAAGGCGGTGACGGCGATGACCGGGATCGTATGAAGGTCGTCATCGTCCTTCAGCCAGCGCGTCACGTCGAGGCCGGAGACCTCGGGCAACTGGATATCCATCAGGATCAGGTCCGGGCGATGAGCGCGGGCGAGATCGAGCGCTTCCAGCCCGTTGCGGGTACGAACAGTCTCGTAACCGCTGGCCTCGATGAGATCGCGAAAGAGCTTCATGTTGAGCTCGTTGTCCTCGACGATCATGACCGTCTTTGCCATTTGTTTCTCCCGACCCTGGCGGAAGCCGGCGCGCGCGCCGAATCCGGTGTCGTTTTTGCCTTCATCCACAGCTATAACGCGATTCCATTGAAAAAGAGCGAATGGACGGCGAAATGACCGAGGAAACAGGCGAATCCGGCCCGGAAGCGGTAGCCGTGACCGCGTTGTCCTGGATCGCGGGCAATGAGGACATGCTGAACCGCTTCCTGGCGTTGACCGGCATCGAGGCCGGCCAGATCCGGTACGCGGCCGCCGAACCCGGCTTCCTCGCCGGGGTGCTCGACTTCCTGCTTGCCCACGAACCGAGCCTGATGGCCTTCTGCAACGAGACCGAGACCGACCCGGATCTGGTGCAGCACGCGCGCGAGGAACTGCTCGGCAATCCCGGCGATGAATGGCTGTCGACGTGACGCCCGAAGAACGCGGCCGCGTCGATGCACTGGCGCGCTCCGACCGGCCGCTTATCGTCGCCGATATCGATGAGGTAGTGCTGGAATTCGTCGCCCCCTTCATGGCCTTCCTCGAAAGCCACGACCACGAATACCGGCCGACCTCCTTTCGCCTGACCGGCAATGTTTACTTCAGGAAAACAAACGAACCCGCTGAAAAGGAAACCGTTTCCGACTTCCTCGAACGCTTTTTCGGTGAGCATGACACATGGCAGAAACCGGTGGCCGGCGCGCTCGACACGCTGGCCGAGCTCGAGCGGGCGCATGACGCCGACATCGTCTTCCTGACCGCCATGCCGCCGCACCATCATGCGCGCCGCCGCGCCCTGCTCGACCGGCATGGCTTCACCCATCCGATGATCGCGACCAAGGCCGCCAAGGGCGAAGCGGTGGCGGAACTGATGCGGCGCCACCCCGACAAGCCGGTCGCCTTCATCGACGACCTGCCGCCGAACCACATCTCCGTGCTGGAGACCGTGCCCGGCGCGCTCGGTCTGCAAATGATGGCCTATGCGCCGCTTCGGCCTCATTTGCCGGCGATGCCGGACGGCGTAACCAGCGTCGAGGACTGGCCGGCGGCAGCGAAGGCCATCGCCGATTTCCTAGACCGACGCGGACGCTGATCGCGTCAAAGCTCCAGCCGCATCAGCGGCCTGCCCGGCTTGCGCAACGCCGCCTCGCTGAAACCGGCCTTCGCGAAAACCTGAGTCGAGCCGACAAAGAGGCCAACCGATTTCGCCTGATTCGCGTGATCCATCGGGCAAGCCTCCAACAGCCGGGCTCCGTTCTCGCGCGCATGCTCGATCCCGGCGGCTACCATGGCGTGCGAAAGCCCCCGCCCGCGCATCGCGGACTTGGTGAAGAAGCACGAGATCGCCCACACAGTCTCGTCCTCCGCCGGTCCGTCGTCGAGCGGCGCGCAGACCCGGCGGGCATTGTTGAATTGCGGCACGTCCGCGCGCGGACCGATCTGCATCCAGGCGACCGGCTCACCGTCAAGATAGCCGAGAAGGCCCGGCGGCGGACCCGATTCGATGCGGGTATGGATGAAGGCTTTGTTGTCCTCGGCGGAATTGTTCTTTCGCTGCTTCGGCGCCAGGCGGAAATAGGTGCACCAGCAGCCGTAGCAGGCCCCCTGCCTGCCGAACAGCGCCTCGAAATCCGCCCAGCGATCGGCGCTCAGCGGAACCACGTCCAACTTTGCCATGACGACTTCCCTGCTTGGTGATAACGTCCAGCCGCGCTGTTGCGCACCATTCGTTCATGGTACGTTCTCATCAATGACAGCAGCTGTCAACACGTCCGGCGCCGGCTTCTGCCGCGATTGTCTCGCTCCGCTTGCCGGTGCGGATCGGCGGTGCCGCGCCTGCGGCAGCCCGCGCGTTCTGCGCCATGACGAATTGGACGCGCTGTCCATCGCCCATATCGATTGCGACGCGTTCTATGCCTCGGTGGAAAAGCGCGACAATCCGGAATTGCGCGACAAGCCGGTGATCGTCGGCGGCGGTAAACGCGGCGTCGTCTCGACCTGCTGTTATATCGCGCGGATCAACGGCGTGCGTTCGGCCATGCCGATGTTCAAGGCGCTCGACGCCTGCCCGGATGCTGTCGTGATCAAGCCGGACATGGAGAAATATGCCCGGGTCGGCAGGGAAGTCCGGGAAATGATGCGAGCTTTGACCCCGCTGGTCGAACCGATTTCCATCGACGAGGCGTTTCTCGACCTGACCGGTACCGCGAAACTGCACCGGGATACGCCGGCGCGCGTGCTCGCGAAATTCGCCAAGCGGGTCGAGACCGAGATCGGCATCACCGTCTCGGTCGGACTGTCCTACTGCAAGTTCCTCGCCAAGGTTGCCTCGGATCTCGAAAAGCCTCGCGGTTTCTCGGTGATCGGCAAGGCGGAAGCGCTGTCCTTCCTGCGCGACAAGCCGGTGACGATGATCTGGGGCGTCGGCAAGGCCTTTGCCGCGACGCTGGAGAAGGATGGTATCCGCACCATCGGCCAGTTGCAGAAAATGGAGGAAAGCGCCCTGATGAAGCGCTACGGCGTCATGGGCCGGCGGCTCTACCACCTGTCGCGCGGCCAGGATGACCGGACCGTGCATGTCGAGCACGAGGCGAAGAGCATATCGGCGGAGACCACTTTCAACGAGGACTATGCGTCGGCGGCAGAGCTGCTGCCTGTGCTGCGCGCCCTGTCGGAAAAGGTCTCCGAACGGCTCAAGGCCTCCGACCTCGCCGGGCGCACCATCGTCCTGAAACTGAAGGACCGGCAATTCCGTATTCGCACGCGCAATCGCCAGCTCGCCGACCGCACGCAGCTCGCAGACCGCATCTTCCGCACCGCCCAGCCGATGCTGGAAAAGGAACTGGATGGCACAAAATTCCGACTTCTCGGCGTTGGCGTCTCCGATCTCGCCCATGACGCCATGGCCGACCCGTCCGACCTCGTCGACACCGGCGCGACGCGCCGCGCGCTCGCGGAAGCGGCCATGGACAAGGTACGGGCGAAATACGGCTCGAAGTCCGTTGAGACGGGCTACACATTCCAGACCGGCAGCCGCGGCAAACCGCAGCGCGATCAGGAGAACTAGATAACCGGCAGGTCACGCGGCGCGCGCCGGGTCAGCAGTTGCGGCTCGCCGTCGCGGATCACGATATTTTCCTCATGCACCATGATCTTGCCGGGCCCGATCCGGATTCCCGGCTCCAGCGTGATCACCATGCCGGGTTGAAGCACGGTGTCGTCGAAACCGACCAGCGAGGGCGGCTCGGTCAGTTGCATGCCGATACCGTGGCCGTAACGACCGACATCGCCGCCATCGTCGCCGATGATCGCGGCCATCGCTTCGAACAGGTCGCGGCAGGTCGCGCCCGGCCGGGCTTTCGCCAATGCCGCCTCGGTCGCACGCCAGAGCGTGTCATGGGCGCGCCGCGCATCCGGCAATGCATCGCCGATCGCAAAATTCCGGTCGAAATCGCAGAAATAGCCGCGCAGCGTCGCGCCGGTATCGAGCATCAGCACGTCGCCGGCTTGCAGCCTGTCTTCGCCCGGCGGCGAGATCACGTCGCCATAGCCGCCCTGCCCGGCGCCGCCGACAAGATAGGGCACATCCTCGGCGCCATTCTTCAGAAGCTCGATCTTGAACGCCCGAAACGCATCCGAAAGCGTCTGCCCTTCCCGGAACAGCTCCGCTGCGGCGTCGAAGCTTTTTGACGCGATCGAACAGATCTCGCCGATCAAGGCGATCTCGGCCTCCGATTTGACCATGCGCTGGCGGTGCACCATCGCGGTCGCGTCTATGAACTCGCAGCCGGGCAGACCGTCACGCAGCGCCTCGAAATCGGCAAGCGGCATGCGCAACCCCGTCTCGCGGCCCATCATCATGCCAATGCGCGCATGCGGGCGCAGCGCGTCCGCCAGAAGCGATAGGCCGTCATCGTCGGGATGCGGCGACGCCCAAGTCCGGATTTCGCCGACAAAGGCGGAGCGCATCAGCTCCGCGCCGATTTCGGGAATGACCGGCACCGGCAGGCCGGATCGCGGCACGACGAGAAACCAGGGCCGCGTCGGGCTTTGCCAGAACAGGGTGCGAAAGCCGGTGAAATAGCGGATCTCGGCTTCGCTGGTGAAAAACAGCGCGTCGAGGCCCGCCCCGCGCATGGCAGATTGGATCGCCTCCAGCCGCATCTCATATTCGGCCCGCGGGAAGTCAGCTCCCGCCATCGACCGGCCCTTCCGAGAGGTAGGCGAGCACGCGGGACCACGCATCGATCCCCAGCGTGTCCCGCGCTTCGGGTGCGAGGTGCAGAAGCCCCGCAATTCCGGCGACGCCGGACGGCGTCGTCTCCATCCCCTGACCGGCCAGCGTCAACACCGCCGCGTCGGCCTCCTCGTCCGTAATCGTCATGAAGTAATCCGCGTCGCGAGCAAGGCAGGCCAGCGCGAGATGCGACGGCTCCTTGCAGTCGAGACGGCCCATGTTGGACTCGGGCCCGCCGGCATGGACCGGCTGTCCCGCCCGGATGCTTTCCAGAAGCGCCGGGGCCCGGTCCGGCTCGACAATCGTGATGACCGGTGCGTCGCCCCAGATTGTCCGCGCCGCAGCGGTGCAGGCAGCGGCCAGCCCGCCGACACCCGCCTGCAAAAAGATATGGGTCGGCGGCTCATCGATCTCGTCTGCAACCTCTCCGGCCATGATCAGATAGCCCTCCATCACGTCATGCGCGGGAGCCGAATAGCCCTCCCAGGAACTGTCGGAGAGCAGAAACCAGCCATTGGATGCTGCTGCGGCGAGCGCTGCAGCCATGCTGGCGTCGTAATCAGCGCCCGCGCGCATGACGGTCGCGCCTTTTGCCTCCAGCCGCGCGGCAAATCCGGCCGGCACGGTTTCGGCGAGATAGATGACCGCCTTGGCCCCGAACAGCCGCGCGCCGGACGCGACCGACAGTCCGTGATTGCCCGCGCTGGCGCAGACGAAGGTCATGTCGGAAAGCGCGTTTCGCGCGGCAGCGGCATTGCCGCCCGCCCGCGCCATCGCCATCTTGGCGATGGCGTAGGCCGCACCCAGCGCCTTGAAGGAGCCAAGCCCCATCCGGTTACGCTCGTCCTTTAGGTCGATCCGCCCCACCCCCGCCGCGCTCGCAAGCGCAGGCATGTCGCGCAATGGCGTCCGCTCCGCTGCGGGGCATTTCGAAAACAGCGCCCGCGCCGCTTCGATATCCGTGGAGACGGGTTCGTCGGGCAAGCCAGGGATCGTGGCGAGGCCCCTACCCCTGTTCGGATTGGCGATCAATTCGCGCATCGCGGCACCCTCGGACTTCCCATTCGCACGTCTCCCGTTTCGGGGCCGAGCTTACCGGCAAACGGAAAGGGAAGGAAATTCGGAGCCGACGCTCAGGCGGCGCCCGCTGTGCTAGCCGTTCCTGCTCCTGATACGTCCGCTTCGGCCAGGCGCCGTTCATGCAGCGCTTCCACCGCCAGCATCGCGCCGACCGGCTCCGGCCTGCCGAAGAGGTACCCCTGGACAGCCGAGCAACCAACATCCCTCAGGAATGCCATCTGCTCTTCCGTCTCGACGCCTTCGGCGAGCACCTTCTTGTGCAAGCTCTCAGCGAGGATGATGGTCGCCCGCACGATCGCCGCCGAATGCTCGTTTTCCTCGAGATTGCGGACGAATTCGCGGTCGATCTTGATCTTGTCGAAGGGAAAATTCTGCAGTGTCGAAAGCGAGGAATAGCCGGTTCCGAAATCGTCCATCGCGATGCTCACGCCCAGCGATTTCAGTTGCCGGATGATGCTCAACGCGTGCGGCAAGTCGCCGATAATGCCGCTTTCGGTGATCTCCAGCTCCAGCCGCTCGGGCGCAAGGCCGGTTTCCTCCAAAACCTCGGCCACCAACGGTACGAATTCTTGCGAGGCAAGCTGCGCCGCGGCGACATTGACGGCGATCGTCCGCGGCTTCGTCCACGACGCGGCTTCCGCGCATGCCGTTCGAAGCGCCCAGGCGCCGATCTCGACGATCAGATAATTGTTGTCTTCGGCAATCGGAATGAAATCCGATGGCGACACGATCCCTCGTTCAGGATGGTTCCAGCGGATCAGCGCCTCATAACCGATAATCTCCCGCGATATCGTATCGTTCTGGGGCTGGTAATAGAGTTCGAACTCGCCCCGCCGGACAGCCCCGACCAGATCCATCGCCAATGCGCTGCGGTTGCGCTTGGCGGTGGCGTGACCCTGATTGAAGGCCACCACGCCACGTATGCCATCTGACTTCGCGGAGTACATGGCGAGATCGGAGCACTCCACCAGGGCGGCGGGCGTCTTCGCATGATCGGGATAGAGGGCGTAGCCGACACTGGCCGAATTCGACAGGCTCTTGCCTTTCCACTCCACATCGAGGCCGGCAATATCCAAAATCTTCTGTGCGAAGGCATCGGAGTCCTTGCGGGTATAGACCGGATGCTTCACGGCGACGAATTCGTCGCCGCCGAACCGCGCCAGATATTCTCCGGCAGCGAGGGCCTCGCTTGCGCGGGAAGCGAAAGTCCGCAGCACTTCATCGCCGGCCGCATGGCCGTGGACGTCGTTGATCTCCTTGAACCGGTCGAAGTCGATGGTAACGACGGCGATGCGCGCCGCGCTTCCGGGATGGGCCGCCAGAAGCTGCTCGAGATGGTCTTCCAGACCGCCGCGATTGCCGACGCCGGTCAGCGGATCGTGCAGCGCGAGATGGCGATAGCGCTCGCCGGCGCTGCGGGCGTTCTGCATGTCGATGACATAGGTGATCGCGGTGATCAGCCCCAGCAGGCTCGTCACCACAATCACTCCTGCCGCCAGCACATTCGGCGACATGAGGTGGTTGCTGGTCAGCACGATCGCGTCGGGAACGATGCTCATCGCCGTCATGCCGGTGAAATGCAGCGAGACGACCCCCAGCACGAGCGCGACGACTCCTCCGGACCGGCAGAAGCGGGTGACCGGGCGCGCAACGCGATTGACCGCGAGCATGCCGAACAGTACGGCGAGAATGACGGAAGCGACAACATAGACCCCGTCCCACAGGATATGGCCGTGCATTTCCAGCGCGAACATGCCGACATAATGCATGACGGCCACGCCGCCGCCGACGACCGCTCCGCCCGCCTCGATGCGCCATGAGCTCGATGCCGAGGCCGCGATATAAAAGCCGATCGTCGTCGTTGCGATTGCGATGGCGAGTGACAGGATTGTCAGCGTTGCGTCATAGCCGATCATCACGCTCGACTTGTAGCCGAGCATGGCGACGAAGTGAGTTGACCAGAATGTGGCGGCGCCCATCAGGCCGGCCAGCGCGAGCCACAGATTTTTCAGGACATCCTGACTGCGCCTCACACGGCTGAAAAGCTGCAGCGTGAGGACGGAGCCGGTCACACAAATCAGCGCTGCGATTACGGTGAAGAGCAAATTGTGATCGACAACGACACAGGAAAGGACTTTTAGCAACGCAGGCTCCCTAAGACGGGAATCTCATATCGTGAAATGATGTATGCATAATAAATCATATGCGAAAATTCGCAGTGCAGTGCGCGAGATGATCCCCGCGAAAACAAGCAGGTGGCAAATGACTGGTTTGCCACAATTTTTCCGCAAAGACTCCGCTTCGTGTGCGGTGCAGCATGGCATGCCCGCGCAGTTACCAGACCGGTGCGGGCTCAAGACACATTGAGGGACAGAATGCGGCGTCGCCAGTTTAACTTTGCGATGGCGCTCGGCGCGTTGGCGACAACGACGCTGGGCCGCCAGGCATTGGCACAGGACAACAACCAGCCAAGCGCTGCCGAACCCCCGGATGACAGTTTTCCCTTCGATTTCGACATATTGACCGAGGACGCGCGAAAGCGCGCCGGTGAGGATTACCGTGCGCCGTCCCAGGATCTGCCCGAGGCCCTGGCGGATCTGACCTATGACGACTATCGCCATATAGCCTACGATCCGGACCGGACCGTGTGGCGCGGCAACCAGTCCTTCGAATTGCAGGCCTTCCACATGGGATGGCTGTTCAAGGAGCCGGTGAATGTCTTCGCCGTTTCCGAGGGCACCGCGCGTTCCGTGGGTTTCTCGGCACAGGACTTCCTCTATCGCGAGCCGCTCGACGCGGAGAAGCTCAAGCAGGTCAACATGCCGGGCGTCGCCGGCTTCCGGGTACTCTATCCGCTCAATTCGCGGGAGGTGATGGACGAACTGATCGCCTTCCAGGGCGCCAGCTATTTCCGTGCGCTTGGACGCGGTTCGCGCTACGGCCTTTCGGCGCGCGGTCTCGCCATCGATACGGCCACGCAAAATGGCGAGGAATTTCCGCGATTTTCCGATTTCTATGTGGTCCAGCCGGAGAAGTCGGACGGGGTGCTGACAGTCTACGCCTCGCTCGACAGCCCGAGCGCGACGGGAGCCTACCGTTTCCTGATCACACCTGGTGACACGACGCAGATGGAAGTGACGGCGCGCATCTTCCTGCGCGAGGACGTCAACCGGCTCGGCATCGCGCCGCTGACCTCGATGTTCCTGTTCAACGGGCTCAACCGTCACGCTTTCGACGATTATCGCGAGAGTGTTCATGACAGCGAGGGACTGAAGATTATCCGCGCCAATGGTGATGAACTCTGGCGCAGCCTCAACAATCCGAATCGGCTCGCGACATCGTTCTTTTCCGAGGAAAATCCACGCGGCTTCGGCCTGTTCCAGCGGTCTCGCGCCTTTGACGACTACCAGGACGCCGGCGCGCATTACGAAATGCGGCCGTCCGTGCTGGTCGAACCGCTCGGGGATTGGGGCCGTGGGTCGATCGTTCTGATCGAGATCCCGACCGATCTGGAGGTCAACGACAACATCGTTGCCTTCTGGGTGCCCGAGGGCGAAACGAAGGCCGGCCAGCAATATGAATACGGCTACCGACTGACCTGGGGCACGATCGAGGAGGACGACTCCCGCCTTGCCCGCGTCTGCGCGGTGGCGACCGGCGAAGGCGGCGTCTCGGGCGTCGATTCCGAAGACAAGGAAGCGGCCCGGAAATTCGTCGTCGATTTCGAGGGTGGCGCGCTTGGGAACCTTTCGCCGGATGCCGACGTTACGCCCGCGGTGAACCTCTCCGAGGGCGAGATCGTGCACGCGACGGTCTCACCGGTCGAAACGACGAAGCGGTGGCGCATGGTTCTTGACCTGAAGCTTCCCGACGACAAGCCGGTCGAGATCGCGGCACATCTTGCCCAGAGGGATGTTCGGATTTCCGAAAACTGGCTTATTCAATGGAGAAATGGCGATGAACAGCGGTCGTGAGGCGACAACCGCATTGTCTGACGGGGATCTGGCTCCGCCTTCGGCGCCGATGGCCATGCCCGGACAATCGATCAGACGCAGACGGCGCGCGCCGCGCTTGTTCGGCCTGTTCGCGCTGCGTTTCTTCAGCGTGAAGTAAGAGCCCGTCGTGGTCTATCCCCGACGCTCTGCGTCTTTTGTCTTTTCCATCGCCATTGCGGCGGTCGCCTCGTGGCTGGCCGCCGACGTGTTTCTGTCCGACGGTTTCGATCCCGTCGACGTGGTCCGTATCTTGCTGCTCGCCACCACCTCGGCCTGGATCGCCTGGGGCGCCTCGCTCGGCCTGCAGGGCGTCTTGACCAGCAGGCGTCCCGTCGCCGCTTCGGCCGAACCGCTCGGCGCCGAAAAGATCGCGGTGGCGATCCCCGTCTACAACGAGGATCCGGTCGCCGTGATGGCCCGCGTGATGGCGATGGCGCAGTCGGTGCATGCGGCCGGCGAAGGCGCGCGCTTCGAATTCGTGGTCCTGTCGGACACGCGCAATGAGGAGATCGCGACGCAGGAACGCTACTGGCTCCAGCAATTGCGCCGCAACGGCCCGCAGGACGTGCAGTTCTTCTATCGCCGGCGTGACGCAAACACCGGCAAGAAGGCCGGCAATATCGCCGAGTTCCTGCGCGCCTCGGGCGGCCGCTATGAATTCCTGATCATTCTCGACGCCGACAGCCTGATGGAAGGCGAAACGATGATCGAAATGGCGCGGCGCATGGAAGCCGATCCGAAGATTGGCCTGTTGCAGACGCTGCCGAAGATCGTCCATGCGCGTTCCTGGTTCGGCCGCGCGATCCAGTTTTCCGCGTCGTTCCATTCCCCCTATTTCGCCCGCGGCCTTGCCGTCATGCAGGGGCGGACGGGACCGTTCTGGGGTCACAACGCCATCGTCAGGACCCGCGCATTCGCGGAAAGCTGCGGCCTGCCCGTGCTCGCCGGCAAGCCGCCCTTCGGTGGTCACATCCTCAGCCATGACTACGTCGAAGCGGCGATGCTGGCACGCAACGGCTGGACGGTGCGGGTCGATCCGGATCTGGAAGGCTCCTATGAGGAAGGCCCGGACAACATCATCGACTTCGCCAAGCGGGACCGGCGCTGGTGCCAGGGCAATCTGCAGCACGGGCGCCTGATCGGCGTTCCAGGGCTAAAGGCCTGGAGCCGCTTCACCCTGGCGCAGGGCATCATGGCCTATCTCGCCTCGCCGTTCTGGCTGGTCTTCCTGATCGCCTCGATCCTCGCGCCGATGCTGGCGCCGCCGCCGAACTATTTCCCGATCCCGCACATGCCGGCAATCTTCCCGACGCCCGAAACCGCGCAGGCAGTGACGCTGCTCGTCGGCATTTTCGGCCTGCTGATCGGCCCGAAACTCGTGATCGCGCTGCATGCATCGCTCACCGGAACCGCCCGCGCATTTGGAGGCGCCGCCAGGGTGCTGCTCTCCACGTTGGTCGAGATCATCTGGTCGAGCGTGCTCGCCCCGATCACGCTGATGTTCCAGAGCCGCTCGGTAATGCAGGTTCTGCTCGGCACCGATGGCGGCTGGCCATCCGCAAACCGCGATGCCGGCGATATCGGCATGCGAGAGTCCTGGGCCGCGTCCTGGTGGATCATGCTGACCGGCATCGCCCTCCTGTTCGGCTCCGCCCAGTTCGAGGCGAATTTGCTCTACTGGTTCCTGCCGGTGGCGATGCCGCTGATCGGCGCGCCCGCGATCATCAGCTGGTCGTCGACACGGCGCAGCGGCACGCGGGCGGCGCAAAGCGGCCTGTTCCTGACCGCCTCCGAACGGGCCCCGTCCAACGTCATCCACGCCTACGAAACCAATCTCTCGCGCTGGCAGAACGCCGGCGCGCCGCCGCCGCGGGGCGAAACAGCGCCCGCGAATGCGGGCAAAGTCTCGGTATGACGTCATGAGCCAGCCATTCGTGCCCAACAGGAGCGGCCGGGACCACCGCCTCGATGTGATCAGGGGCCTCGCCCTGCTCGACATTTTCATCAATCACGTGCCGGGCAATCCGATCGAATTGTTTACATCGCGCAATTTCGGATTTTCCGATGCGGCGGAGGCCTTTGTCCTGATGTCAGGCATCGCCGTTGCGCTCGCCTATTCCGGCGGCTTTTTCAGGCGCGACCATCTCAAGGCGGTCGGCCGCATTCTGAAGCGGGCCCGCACGCTCTATTTCGTCCACATCGCGATCATGTCTCTGGCGCTGGTGATCGTCGGAACCGGGCTCTATCTCTTCGGCGTCGAGACAATTGCAGAGAACGTCAATTTCACGCGCTTTCAGACCGATACGGTGAAAGCGCTTTTCGGCGTCCCGCTGCTCGGCTACCAACTCGGCTACTTCAACATCCTGCCGCTTTATGTGGTGCTGCTGTTCGCGGCGATAGGACTTCTCTTCATCGGTGTCCGCAGCGTCTGGGCCATGCTCGCGGTCTCGATCGGCATATGGGGCTTCGCCCATCTCACCGGGATCAATTTCCCCAACTGGCCCGGCAAGTGGGGCTGGTTCTTCAATCCGTTGGGCTGGCAGCTCGTCTTTGCCTTCGGCCTCGCCATCGGGCTCAGCGTCAAGACCGGCCGCGCCTTCGTCCCGTTCAGCCGCGTGCTCTACGCACTCGCCTGGGCCTTCGTCATCTGGTCCGGCTTCTGGGTGAAAATGAAGATGGGCGCCGTGCCCGGCCTCGCCGCCCTGCCGGACCTGTTCGCCGACACCAACAAGGGCGCGCTCGCATTCCTGCGTCTGGTCCATGTGCTGGCGCTTGCCTATGTCATCATCCACACGCGCTTCATCGGCTGGCTGCTGTCGACGATGGTGTTCCGGCCTGTCGCCCTCGTTGGCCGGAACGGGCTAGCGGTCTTCGCCAGCGGGTCGGTGCTGGCGATTTTCCTGCAGGTGCTTTTCGAGGCATGGCCGGTCGGCGATGCAGTCAAGGTCGCCTTCATCGTCGCCGGATTGGCCGCGCAGTTCCTGATCGCGCTTTACTTCGACCGCCGCAAGACGGCCGCGAAAACCGCTTCCGTGCCCCCGTCAGGCGACCGCATGCCGGCACGAAGCACGGCACGCCAAACTTCGGAAGCCGCCGCCTCCTGAATGCACTCGCGCAAGCGGAACGCCGGCTCGCTTCCGGGCCGCATCGCCGTTATGCTTGCAAAGACATCAACCGGAGAATCTGCCCTCATGCCCGAAGACCGCCCGCTGCGCCTTGCCGTGCTGATTGACGCCGACAACACCTCGGCGCGGATCGCCGACGGCCTGTTCGAGGAAGTCGCCAAGATCGGAGAGGCGAGCGTGCGGCGCATCTATGGCGATTTCTCCAGCCCGCGCATGAAGGGCTGGAACGACATCCTGCTCAGCCACGCCATCGTGCCGCAGCAGCAATTTGCCTACACCACCGGCAAGAACGCCTCGGACATCACGCTGGTGATCGACGCGATGGACCTTCTTCATTCCGGCCGCTTCGACGGGTTCTGCCTGGTCTCCTCCGACAGCGACTTCACTCGCCTCGCCTCGCGCATTCGCGAACAGGGCGTCGATGTCTACGGCTTTGGCGAGAAGAAGACGCCGGAGAGCTTCCGACAGGCCTGCCGGCGCTTCATCTATACGGAGAACCTGCTGCCGGACAGCGGCCAGACCCAGAACAGTGCGCCGAAACGCGAACCGGCGAAGAACGCCGTCCCGCTGATCGAGAAGGCGATGGACCAGATGGAGGCCGAGGAAGGTTCCTGGGTGGCGCTCGGCGCGGTCGGCACGCAGCTCTCCAACCTGTCCTCCGACTTCGATCCGCGCACCTTCGGTTCGCGGAAGCTCTCCGACCTCGTCCGAAAGTCCGGTGCCTTCGATGTGGAGCATCCGGAAGGCGGCAGCATCCGAATCCGCAAGAAGCAGGCAAAGGGCGGCAGGAAGGGCTGAGCGGTCCGTTTGCCGCAGCATATTGCGTTCGGGCTTCGCGCCTCCTACATCTCGATCACCAGTTTCGATCCGACGGAGGGAAGGTTTTTTATGATTGTGCTCGCAACCCGGCAGGCCGGGCGGAGATAATAGTCGGACTTGGCTCCGTCGGCGCGGGTGATCCCGCATGGCCGACTGAGGTCTGACCTCCGATACCGGCAGAACCTATGAAACCGTGCCCGCGAGAAGCGGCTCGGTTCGCTGACTTTCATGGCTGATCCCCAGAAGCGGGAGACGCCTTACCGGTGTTGCATCAATGACAATCAATCCTTCCACGCTGGCCGAATTCGGCTGGAACGCATATTTCACCTCACAACTCGAAACCGATGATTTCGACGATCTCTCCGCCGCGCGCGTGGCGGCCGTCCATCGCGGTCACCTGCAAATCGTCGGCCCGGACATGACGACAGACATCCCGCCCTTTTACTCAGACGGCGAGGAAGGTGCAGCGACTGTCGGCGACTGGCTGCTGCTCGATCCGGAAACGCTTCGCCCGAAGCGCCTGCTTGAACGAAAGAGCCTGTTCAAGCGCCGCGCCGCCGGCACCGGCCGCAAGCTTCAGTTGATCGCGGCCAATGTCGACACGCTGTTCGTGGTCACCTCCTGCAATCTCGACTTCAACCTCGCACGTCTGGAGCGCTATCTGGCGATGGCGCGCGAGGCCGGCGTCACGCCTGTCGTTGTCTTGACCAAGGCGGACCTGTCGGAGACACCGGAAGACTTCGCGCGCGAAGCGTCCGGTCTGATGCCCGGGCTCTTCGTCGAGACGGTCGATGCACGCGACCCGGCCAGCGTCGGACAGCTGACCGCGTGGTGCGGCCGCGGCCAGACGGTGGCGCTCGTCGGATCGTCGGGCGTCGGCAAGTCGACGCTGATCAACACGCTGACCGGTGCCGAGCATATCGCCACCCGGGGCATTCGCGAGGATGACGCCAAGGGCCGGCACACGACCACCGGCCGCATGCTACACCGGCTGCCCTCCGGAGGCTGGCTAGTCGACACCCCCGGCATGCGGGAGATCCAGATGACCGACGTGCAGTCTGGCATCGACGACGTGTTTTCCGACATTGTCGAGATCGCCGAAGCCTGCCGCTTTCGCGACTGCAAGCATGAGAGCGAACCGGGATGCGCCGTCAATGCGGCCATCGAAGCCGGGACGCTCGATCCCGACCGCGTGCGCCGCTGGAAGAAGCTGGTGGCGGAAGAGGCCTTCAACTCGGCCAGCCTCGCCGAGCGCCGCGCCAGCGACAAGGCCTTCGGCAAGATGGTCAGACGCGTCATGGCGCAAAAGAACGCCCGCAAGGGCGAATAGGCAGAGCCGCCTCGCCTCGGCGGGGCGGCTTCGCTATGCTCGCGCGACTCGATCCGGAATCGCAATAGGCAGCATTTGAGCGGCGCAGAAGCCATATCCGGCGGGATGTCCCGCATCCTCCTTCTCGGGGCCTACGGGCTGATCGGGTCCGGCGTCGCGCGGCATCTGCGCGACAGCGGACACAGGGTCACCGGGTTCGGCCGCAGTAAGACGAATGCGCAACGTGTACTGCCGGAGATCGATTGGATTATTCGCGACATGACGGAGATGCGGTCGCCAGGCGATTGGCATGCGGCCCTCCGCAGCTGCGACGCAGTGGTCAATTGTGCCGGAGCGTTGCAGGACGGTCCCCGCGACCACTTGCAGGCAATCCACGCCGACGCGGTCGCGGCGCTCGCCGAGGCCTGTGCCGACACCGGCACTCGACTGGTTCAAATCTCTGCCGCGGGCGTTTCGCCGGACGCCTCGACGGCATTCTTTCGAACCAAGGCGGCCGGCGATGCGGCGATCCGCGCGGCGGGATGCGACTTCACCATCCTGCGGCCCGGCCTCGTCATCGCGCCGACGGCCTATGGCGGAACGGCGCTGTTGCGCATGCTCGTCGCCTTCCCGCTGGTCCAGCCCATCGCGTGGCCGGAGACGCGTGTGCGAACCGTTTCGCTCACCGACCTCTCTGAAGCGGTGGCCATGGCGGTGCGAGGCGAACTCGGTTCCGGCGAGACGATCGATCTGGTCGAGGACCAACCGCAACGGCTCGAGACGATCATTGCCGGCATGCGGCATTGGCTCGGTTTTCCAAAGGCCCGCATGCAGATCGCTGTCCCGCCGACCTTGGCGAGCCTGATCAGCCGCGGCGCGGATGCGCTCGGGCATCTCGGCTGGCGCTCGCCCTTGAGAACGACCGCCATGGAGGTCATGCAGGACGGAGTCGACGGTGACCCGGCGCGCTGGCGCGCCCTGACGGGCCGGTCCGTCGCGTCCTTCGAGCAAACTCTCGCCGCGATGCCCGCCCGCAGCGAAGACCGGATCGCCGCGCGCATGGCGCTCGCCATGCCTTTTGCGGTTACCGCGCTGTTCTTCCTCTGGGCCGCGTCGGGACTCGTCGGGTTTTGGCGCGTGGAGGCGGCGTCGGGCGTGCTGACCGCCGGCGGCTGGCCCGCCGGGCTTGCGAAAGCCTCCGTCCTGTTCTGGTCGGCGGTCGACATCGCGCTGGCGGCGCTTGTTCTGGTCCGCCGCCATGCCGCCCGCGCCTGCCTCGCCATGGCCGCCGTCAGTCTCTTCTACCTGGTCGCCGCCACACTCTTCACACCCTGGCTCTGGACAGACCCGCTCGGCTCGCTGGTCAAGATCGTGCCGACGATCATGCTCGCGCTCGTGACCCACGCCATGCTGCAGGAGCGCTGATGGACACCGAACTCGTCCTGCGCTGGCTGCATGTGATCGGCGCCTGCGTGTTGCTCGGCACCGGCGCGGGCATCGCCTTCTTCATGGTCATGGCCGAGCGTACCGGCAAGCCGGCCCTGATCGCCCATGTCGCCTCGACCGTGGTCATCGCAGACACGCTGTTCACGGCAACAGCCGTGATCGTCCAGCCCGTCACAGGCTATCTGCTGGCCCGGGAAGTGGGCTGGCCGCTGACGGAAGGCTGGATCGCGCTTTCGCTGATCCTCTACGTCGTCATCGGCCTGTTCTGGCTGCCGGTCGTCTGGATCCAGATCCAGCTGCGCGATCTCGCACGGCAAGCAGACGCACAAGGCGCGCCCCTGCCCGACCGCTTCCACCGGCTCTACCGCATCTGGTTCGCCTGCGGCTTCCCCGCCTTCGCCGCGGTGCTTGTCATTGTCTGGCTGATGCTAGCGCGGCCGGGTATGGCGCTATAATCGGCGAGCGCAACTCCTCAGAGGGATCGTCCGCTTGGCACCGACCCACTACGCCTGCCCCCTCATGCCCAAGACGAATATTGGCGAGTACAATATGCCACACGGACGCTGAATCTGTTTTCATTAAGCGACACACGCGATACTGCTCGCCTCGCAAGGTCCATTTCTCGTTGCCCCTGATTGCGTGATCGTATGTTTTCTATATTTCGAAAAGATAAGCCCGAGATCGAATACCCCAACGGATACAAGGTCTACACCACGCAATTCGATCAAGTTATCGCTGGCGCGTTTACCGGAGAACGGCAAAAGCGACTGGCAAAGAGAGTCGCGGCATTCGATCGCTACTTTGAAGATTACAAAGCCGAATTTGACATCGAAGCCGTCAAGCTGGCCGGAAGCTTACGCAGACGAGTAAGCGATCGCCCATTCGGCGATACTGTGGTTTCAATTCTCGTCGACCACTCCGGGTCTATGCGCGGCCAACGCGGGCTTTTTTGCCTTCTGACTGTATCGGTCGTATCGGAGTTCCTGTCGCGGCTTGATGTCCACCACGAAATCCTGGGTTTCACCACATCTTCATGGCATGGTGGCCTGTCGCGAAAACGCTGGATCAGTCGCGGGAAAATCGAAAATCCGGGCCGGCTTTGCGATCTGTTGCATATCGTTTATCGGGATGCGGAAGCGAGTTCGCCAGGTGCTCCGTATTCAATACGCATGTTGCTTGACGACTATGTTCTCAAAGAAAACATAGATGGTGAAGCCTTGTTGTGGGCTGCTTCCAGACTTGAAAAATGCAAGCAACCCAGGAAAATCATTCTGCATTTCTCTGACGGGGCTCCCGTGGATAACTCCACCTTGAGTTCCAATCCCGCAGATATTTTGCAGGAGCACATGCATGCGGTTATTCGCGAATTATCGATGCACCCTGACTACAGGCTAGGCGGCATAGGCATCGACCACGACGTGAAATCATATTTTTTCGATAGCGTGGCGCTATCCTCCGCCGAAGCGATATCGGATGAACTGCTTCCATTTGTCGTTCGCCTGTTATCAACCGCGGACTCCTAGAACGAGCCGAGGGCCGTTCCCCGGGCATCGTAGCAATTCAGACCAGCTCTACATCCACCACGCCGGGGATCGCCTTCACGGCGCCGGCGATGGGCGGAGAAACCAGGTAGTTCTCGCCGATCGAGATCTCGACCTCGCCGCCGCCTTCGCCCTTGATGACGATCAGCGAGACCGGGCTGTCGCCCGTCGCCTTCAGATGCTTGGCGATGCTCTTGAGCGGCGACTGGTCGCGCAGATAGATGCGCAGCGCGTGGTTCTGGCGATGCGTCTCGTCGTCGAGCCGCCGCACCTTGTTGGCGCGCAGGCTGATGCCTTCGTCGCGATTGTCGGCACCCACCTCGATCACCACCGAGGAACCGGGCTCCATCAGATCCTCATAGGCCTGGAGAGTTTCGGAGAACATGACGATCTCGAACTGGCCGGTCGCGTCAGACAGGACGAAGATGCCCATCTTGTTGCCCGTCCGCGTCCTGCGGACTTGCTTCGACGCGACGGTACCGGCAAGCCGCCCAGCCTTCGCGCCCCGTTTCACGGCGAGCGCGAAATCGGCATATTGCTGAACGCGCATGCGTTCCAGCACGGTCCCGTACTCGTCGAGCGGGTGAGCCGAGAAATAGAAGCCGAGCACCTGGAATTCGCGCATCAGCTTGTCGGCACTGGTCCAGGGGTCGACATGCGGCAGATGCAGGCGCTCCGGCTCGACCGCCGCAAGCGCGCCGAAAATGTCGCCCTGCCCGCTTTCCGCCTGGTCGACCGCCCGCTGTGACAGACCCATGATCCGGTCGATCCCGGCGACTAGCGCGGCGCGGTCATGGCCGAAACAGTCCAGCGCGCCGGCGGCGATCAGCCCTTCCAGCGTGCGCCGGTTGACGATTCGCGTGTCGATCCGGCTGGCGAAGTCCTCGATATCGCGGAACGGCTTGTCCCCGCGCTTTTCGACGATGTGGTCCACTGCCGCCTCGCCGACGCCCTTGATGGCGGCAAGCGCATAGAAGATCGTGTTGTCGCCGACCTCGAATCGCCGGTAGGAGGTCTGCACTGACGGCGACATCACCTCGATGCCGAGCCGCATCGCGTCGCGGCGGAAGTCGTTCAGCTTGTCCGCATTCGCCATGTCGTAGGTCATCGACGCGGCGAGGAACTCGACCGGGTAATGCGCCTTCAGATAGGCGGTCTGGTAGGAGACGATCGCATAGGCAGCGGCGTGCGACTTGTTGAAGCCGTAGTCCGCGAACTTCGCCAGAAGGTCGAAGATGAAATTGGCCTGTGGCTTGGCGACGCCGCGCTCGGTCGCGCCCTCGACGAAGATGCCGCGCTGCTTTTCCATCTCGGCGCGGATCTTCTTGCCCATGGCGCGGCGCAGAAGGTCGGCCTGTCCGAGCGTGTAGCCGGCCAGTTCCTGGGCGATCTGCATCACCTGTTCCTGGTAGACGATGACGCCCTGCGTCTCTTTGACGAGATGGTCGATCTTCGGATGGATCGAGGCTATTTCCTCCTCGCCATGCTTGCGGGCGTTGTAGGTCGGGATGTTCTCCATCGGACCCGGGCGGTAGAGCGCCACAAGCGCGATGATGTCCTCGATGCGGTCCGGCTTCATGCCGATCAGCGCCTTGCGCATGCCCGCCGATTCCACCTGGAACACGCCGACCACCTCGCCGCGCGACATCATATCGTAAGTCGGCTTGTCGTCGAGCGGCAGATTGGAGAGATCGATCTCGATCCCCTTGCGCGCTATCAAATCCACCGCTGTCTTCAGCACGGTCAGCGTCTTCAGACCGAGGAAGTCGAACTTCACCAGACCGGCCTGCTCCACCCATTTCATGTTGAACTGGGTCACCGGCATGTCGGAACGCGGATCGCGATACATGGGCACCAGCTGCGACAGCGGCCGGTCGCCGATGACGATGCCGGCGGCGTGCGTCGAGGCGTGGCGATAGAGCCCTTCCAGCTTCAGCGCCATGTCGAGCAATTGCCCGACGATTGGCTCCTTTTCCTTTTCCTCCTCGAACTTCGGCTCGCCCTCGATCGCCTTTCCGAGCGGAGTCGGATTGGCCGGGTTGTTCGGCACCAGTTTGCAGAGCCTGTCTACCTGGCCATAGGGCATTTCGAGGACACGCCCGACATCGCGCAGCACGGCGCGCGCCTGCAGCGTCCCGAACGTGATGATCTGGCCAACCTGGTCGCGCCCGTAGCGCTCCTGCACGTAGCGAATCACCTCCTCGCGGCGGTCCTGGCAGAAGTCGATATCGAAGTCCGGCATCGACACACGGTCCGGGTTGAGGAAGCGCTCGAACAGCAGCGAGAAGCGCAGCGGGTCGACATCGGTGATGGTCAACGCCCAGGCGACCAGCGAGCCCGCGCCCGAGCCGCGGCCCGGCCCGACCGGAATGTCGTGGGCCTTGGCCCATTTGATGAAGTCGGCAACGATCAGGAAGTAGCCCGGAAACTGCATCGTCTCGATGATGCCCAGCTCGTATTCGAGGCGCTCGTCATATTCGCCGCGCGTATAGCCCTCGCTCATGCCGTGTTCGGCAAGCCGCTTCTCAAGGCCCTCGCGCGCCTGGCGGCGCAGTTCCGCCGCCTCCGCCGCAACCGCCTCGTCATGGCTGACGCCCTTCGCGTCGGCGGCGAAGCGCGGCAGGATCGGCTTGCGGGTCTGCGGATAATAGGAACAGCGCCGCGCGATCTCGATGGTGTTCTCGGTCGCTTCCGGGAGATCAGCGAAGAGCGCGATCATATCCGCTTCCGGCTTCAGCCAGTGATCGGGCGTCAAATGCCGCCGTTCGTCGATCGACAGCAGCGAGCCCTCGGCAATAGCGATAAGCGCGTCATGCGCCTCGAAATCGTCCGGCTTGAGAAAGAAGGCCTCGTTGGTCGCGACCAGCGGGACCAGATGCTCATAGGCCAGTTCGACGCTCGCCTGTTCGACCGCACGGTCGTAATCCTTGTGGCGCTGCAATTCGAGATAGAGCCGGTCGCCATAGATTGCCTTCAGCGCCAGCAGGCGCTGTTCGGCGATCGGCCGATAACCGTCGGCGAGCAGGCGGCCGATCGGCCCGAGCGGCCCGCCGGTCAGGCAGATGATCCCCTCCGCGCGATCCTTCAGCCAGTCGAACTGCAACTGCGCCCGCGCGCCCTCGTCCGTGTCGAGATAGGCTTTCGACACCAGGTCGACGAGATTGACATAGCCCGTCTCGGTGGCTGCGATCAGCACCACGGGTTCGGTCTGCCGGATATGTGCCGATTTTCCGCTGCCGGAGCGCGGCGTCGCCAGATCGCCGTCGAAGACGAGATCGAGCTGGCAGCCGGCGATGGGCTGGATGCCCTCCTCCGACGCCTTCTGGGCGAATTCCAGCGCGCCGAACAGATTGCCGGTATCGGCGATACCGATCGCCGGCATGCGGTTCGCGGAGGCAAAGCCGATGATCTTTTTCAGCGGCAGCGCGCCTTCGAGCAGCGAATATGCCGAATGGACGCGCAGATGGATGAAGCCCGGGCCCGCCCCGGCCGTCTGATCGTCATGTTGTTTGATCGGCTGTTCGGCCATGTCCCGTCCCGCTTTCCGGTCGTGTGCCCGGCCCTTGGCCGAGTCGTTTCCCGACCACTATGGGAGCGTGACGAAGCGGGGTCCAGCCTTGCCGAAGATGGTCCCCGGCATGGCTGTGGATTGCGTGCGTTAGAGGGCGTTCACGCAGATCGAGAAGGTCGCGATAAAGGCGGCGACGGAAACGAAAGAGGCGATGTCACGGATGATAACGGTCATTGTCTTGTCTCCTTGTTTTGCATCTGTCTCTTTTATGTTTGTGTTTTGTTCTCTTTTCAAGAGAAAAGATTCCTGTTTTCTGAAACAGGGAATCTGCGGTTAACGAAGAGTTACCGGAAGATCAGGCCGCGAACGGGACGATATGGCCATCGGCCAGCGTAACGACCCTGTCCATGCGCTCGGCAAGCGCGTGATTGTGGGTCGCGACCAGCGATGCGAGGCCGGACTGGCGGGCGAGCGCGGCAAGCGCGTCGAAGACATAGCCCGATGTTTCGGGATCGAGATTGCCCGTCGGCTCGTCGGCCAGCAGGATCAGCGGCGCGTTGGCGACAGCGCGGGCAATGGCAACGCGCTGCTGTTCGCCGCCGGACAGTTCGGCCGGACGATGCTCCGCGCGCGGTCCGATGCGCAGATAGTCGAGCAGCTGATGCGCCCGTTCCGCAGCTTCGGCGCGCGGCAGGCCGCGGATCATCTGCGGGATCATGACATTCTCCAGGGCGGAGAATTCCGGCAGCAAATGGTGGAACTGGTAGACGAAGCCGATATCGTTGCGCCGCCGTGCCGTGCGGTCGCCATCCGTCATCGTGCCGCAGGGAACGTCGTTGACGAAAACCTCGCCGGAGTCGGGCCGTTCCAGCAGGCCCGCCAGGTGCAACAGCGTCGACTTGCCGGCACCGGACGGCGCGACCAGCGCGACCATTTCGCCGGACTTGAGCTCGAAGTCCGCGCCCTTGAGGATTTCCAGTGTGTGGTCGCCTTCCTGATAGGCGCGGTGGACGCCTTCCAGGCGCAGGACGGATTTCGCGGCCATCACTCGTACCTCAGCGCCTCAACCGGATCGAGCTTGGCGGCCCGCCATGCCGGCAGGAGCGCGGCCAGAAAGGACAGGCTCAGCGACAGTAGGATCACGGCAAGCGTCTCGTAGGGGTTCATCTTCGCAGGGATCTCGCTCAGGAAACGGATCGTCGGATCCCAGACATCCTGTCCCGACATCCAGTTCATGAAGCGCTGGATCGGCTTGATGTTCCAGCAGACCAGAAGGCCGAGCAAAAAGCCGGCGGCCGTTCCGACGAAACCGACACCGATGCCGGCCATTATGAAGATTCGCATGACCGAGGCCTGCGTCGCCCCCATCGTGCGCAGGATCGCGACGCCCCTCGCCTTTTCCTTCACCATCATGATCAGGCTGGCGACGATATTCAGCGAGGCGACGAGAACAACGATCGACAGGATCATGAACATCGCGTTGCGCTCGATGATCAGCGCCGAGAAGAAAGACTGGTTGCGTTGCCGCCAGTCCGTCAGGAACAGCGGCCGCTCCGCCGCCGCCTCGATCTTCGACCGGAAGGAATCGACATTGTCCGGATCGTCGACAAAGACCTCGATGACCTGCGCCTCACCCTCCTGGTTGAAATAGAGCTGCGCTTCTTCGAGCGGCATGAAGATGATCGAGCGGTCATATTCCGACATGCCCATCTCGAAGATCGCGCGCACCGGATAGGACTTCACCCGCGGCGTCGTGCCGAAGGGCGTCACATCTCCTTCCGGGGAAATGATCTTGATCAGGTCGCCCGGAACGAGCCCAAGGTCGACGGCCATGCGAGACCCGATGGCGACGCCGTCACCGGTCAGATAAGCCTCGACGGAGCCTTCCTTGATGTTCTTGGAAACCGCATCGAGATTGACGAAATCCTCGCCGCGCACCCCGCGCACGAGGACACCTGAGCCGGCGCCGACATTGCCCGTCGCCAAGGCCTGCCCTTCGACGATGGGCATCACCATCGTCACGCCGGGCACACCCGCGACGCGGGCCGAAACCGCATCGTAATCCGTCAGCGGGCTGTCGATCGGCGAAATGACCATGTGGCCGTTCAGCCCGAGGATCCGGTCCAGCAGGTCCGCGCGGAAGCCGTTCATCACCGCCATGACGATGATCAGCGCGGCAACGCCGAGCGTAACCCCGGCCAGCGAAATGATCGTGACGATGGAGACGGCCGCCTCCTTGCGGCGCGGCTTCAGATAGCGCCAGGCGATCAACCGCTCAAAGGCCGAGAACGGCTGCGCCGAACCGTTGCGCTCATCAGTTCCGGACGCGGTAGCGTTGTCTGCGACGGCGGTCACGCGGTCAGCTTTCCCCTGCGATCATGTTGACTGCGGCCTCCGGCGTCATCTCCTGACGCTCGCCGGTGCGGCGGTTCTTCACCTCGACGACGCCGTTTCCGACGCCGCGCGGGCCGACGACGACCTGCCAGGGCAGGCCGATCAGGTCCATCGCCGCGAATTTTGCGCCGGCCCTGTCATCCGTGTCGTCCAGCAGCGGATCGACACCGGCATTGGTCAGCGCCGCATAGACCAGTTCGGACATGCCGTCGCAACCGGCATCGCCGGGCTTCATGTTGACGATGGCCGCACCGAAGGGCGCGACGCTTTCGGGCCAGATGATTCCATTGTCGTCATGGGAGGCCTCGATGATGGCGGCGATAAGGCGCGTCGGGCCGATGCCGTAGGAGCCCATCGAGACATTGTGTTGCTTGCCGTCCGGGCCGGTCACGGCCGCGCCCAGCGGGTCGGAATACTTCGTCCCGAAATGGAAGATGTGGCCGACCTCGATACCGCGCGCCGACAGGCGCTCTGTTTCCGGCGTCTTCGCCCATTCGTCCTCGTCATGCATCTCGTCGGTCGCCGCATAGGGCGTCGTCCATTTCTCGACGATTGACGCCATCTGCGCATCGTCGGTGAAATCGACATCGGCGGCCGGCACGTCCATCGCGAGGTAGTCCCGGTGGCAGAACACCTCCGATTCGCCGGTCTCGGCGAGGACGATGAATTCATGGCTGAGATCGCCGCCGATCGGGCCGGTGTCGGCGCGCATCGGGATCGACCTCAGGCCGCACCGGTCGAAGGTGCGCAGATAGGCGACGAACATGCGGTTATAGGCGGCCTTCGCGCCCTCGAAATCGAGGTCGAAGGAATAGGCGTCCTTCATCAGGAACTCGCGCCCGCGCATCACGCCGAAGCGCGGCCGGATCTCGTCGCGGAACTTCCACTGGATGTGGTAGAGGTTGAGCGGCAGGTCCTTGTAGGACCGCACATAGGACCGGAAGATGTCGGTGACCATTTCCTCGTTGGTGGGCCCGTAGAGCAGATCGCGCTCGTGCCGGTCGGTGATGCGCAGCATCTCCTTGCCGTAATCGTCGTAGCGCCCGCTCTCGCGCCAGAGATCAGCCGACTGGATCGTCGGCATCAGGATCTCGATGGCGCCGGAACGGTTCTGTTCCTCGCGGATGATGTTGCAGACCTTGTCGAGCACCTTCTTGCCGAGCGGCAGCATCGAATAGATACCGGCCGCCTGCTGGCGGATCATGCCGGCGCGCAGCATCAGCCGGTGGGAAACGATCTCCGCTTCCTTGGGGTTCTCTTTCAACAGGGGCAGGAAATAACGCGACAAACGCATGGCATGGTCCAGAAATGAAAACTCGGGCCGGTGCGGGAATCATCTCGGACCCCCGCATCCCGGACGCCTTCATAAGCGCTTAGCGGCCAAATGGAAACGGGCGAGAATGCCTCAGGCAACGCGATTTTGCCCCAAATAAAACGATTCAACCCACGGCGCGGTCGATTTTTCGGGTGACAAGAGGCGCGAGCATTGCTAGGAAGTACGCCGGCCTGAAACGGTTAATCCGGTCAGGCCCCGAACACGGCCAAAGTCTTGGGAGGATGAGATTTTCCGCGCCCGCGATACGGGCAGCGCCATCGGGTTTCCGGTGGAAGAAAATCGGGCCGGTTCTGAGTGGCAGGGTGCAAACCCTGCCACTTAATTTTTTTCAGCCTCGAGTACGCGAGAAGTCCGGCACGATCTGCGGCAGGTTGTGGAGGCCATATCCCTGCACGACAGTAGCGTAATAGAAAATCCCGAAGACCACTAACGAGACCAGAGTCGTCAGCAGCATCTTGCGAGCCATCATCGGCTTCGCCGGTGCGCCATGCTCCGTGCCGAGGGTGACATTGTCATCCTCCACTTGGCTGCGCACGCCGATCGGCAGAATGATGAACAGCACCACCCACCAGATGATGAAATAGACCGCTATGCCCGATACCCAGCCCATGATGGCCGCCTATACCTGTTCAAGTTCGATCAGCGTGCCGTCGAAATCCTTCGGGTGAAGGAACAGCACCGGTTTGCCGTGCGCACCAGTCTTCGGCTCACCGTCGCCGAGGACGCGCACGCCCTCGCCCTTCAGCGCATCGCGCGCAGCAATGATGTCGCCGACCTCGTAGCACATGTGATGGATTCCGCCGGACGGGTTCTTGGCGAGGAACGCGGCGATCGGCGAGTTTTCGCCGAGCGGCTCCAGCAGCTCCGTCTTGGTGTTTTCCAGTTCGACGAAAATGACGGTCACGCCATGTTCGGGCAGCGCCTGCGGCTCCGACACATTGGCGCCAAGGATGTTGCGGTATTTGCGCGCCGCGGCCTCAAGATCGGGCACCGCGATGGCGACATGGTTCAGACGTCCAAGCATGATGGCTCCTCCTAACCCATTCAGGCGCTCGATACGAGCACGCTGACCAGCGGCTTCTTGCCCCAGGCGTTGCGCGCGGCGGCGCGCACGGCGCTGTGCACCGCGCGTTCGACCAGATCGAGATCGCGGCGCCGGGCGCGCGGGATGCTTTCCACGGCTTCCACGGCTGCGTCATACATCAGGTCTTCGATATCCTCGCCCCGCTTGTCAGTCTGCGGAACACCGATCGCGATGAGGTCCGGATCGGCCGCCAGTTCGTGATGCTTGTTCATGACGATGGAGACGGCGACATGGCCGGCGAAAGAGAGCCTGCGACGGTCCACGACACCGAGTTCGTCGGCATCACCGATCAGATTGCCGTCCTTGTAGACCTCGCCATGCGGGATATCCTCGATGATTTCCGGATCGCCCGGAGCGAGCCGCACCAGATCGCCATTGCGCGCCGGCACCACGTCGCGAATGCCGCATTCGCTCATCAGCTTGGCATGGGCGGACAGATGCGCCGCCTCGCCATGCACCGGTACGCCGATGGCGGGCCGCGTCCATTTATACATCGCGCGCAATTCGTTGCGGCGCGGATGGCCGGAGACATGTACCAGCGCGTCGCGGTCCTCGATAATCTCGATGCCCATGTCGATCAGCCGGTTCTGCGTCTCGATCACCGCCTTCTCGTTGCCGGGGATCATGCGCGAGGAATAGACGACGGTATCGCCGGCGGTCAGCGCCACGTCGCGCATCTCGTCGCGCGAAAGCTTGGCGAGCGCGGCACGCGGCTCGCCCTGAGATCCGGTCAGGATAATGACCACCTTGGATCGCGGTATATGGGTGAAGTCCTCCTCGGCCAGAAAAGGCGGTAGGCCTTCCATGAACCCGAGTTCGGTCGCCACGTCGACCACGCGCTTGATCGACCGGCCGAGCAGCAGCACCTCGCGGCCACAATCGCGCGCCGCTTCCGCAATCGAGCGGATGCGGCCGACATTCGACGAGAAGGTGGTCACCGCCACCCTTCCCTCGGCCGCCTCGATGACCTTGCGCAGCCCCTCGCCCACTTCCTTCTCGGACGGCGAGACGCCCTCGCGCATCGCGTTGGTGGAGTCGCAGACCAGCGCCAACACGCCCTGGTCGCCGAGCTTCTCGAAGGTGTTGCGGTCGGTCTTCGGCCCCATGGACGGATCGTCGTCATCCTTCCAGTCGCCGGTATGCAGCACGGTACCGAGCGGCGTCTTGATGGCGAGCGAAACCGGTTCCGGAATGGAATGGGTGACTGTGACGGTGGCGATCTCGAAGGGACCGATCTTCAGCGTCGCACCCGGCTGAAAGACCGTCACGTCAATCTTCGGCGCACCCGGCTCCGATTGCGCCTTCGCCTCCAGCAGGCCGGCGGCAAAGGCCGTCGCGTGGACCGGCAGCGTGCCTTCCGGCGAGATGCGCGGATAAAGCGCCAACAGCGCCCCGTAATGGTCCTCATGCGCATGGGTGATGACGATGCCGCGAACGTTTTCGCGTTCGGCTTCCAGGAACCGGATATCCGGCAGCACGAGGTCGACGCCCGGCAGATGCGGCCCCGGAAAGGTCACTCCGCAATCGACCACGATCCACTCGCGATGTCCTTTCGGCCCGAATCCGTACATCGCCAGATTCATCCCGATTTCACCCACGCCGCCCAGCGGCACAAACACCAATTCGTCCATGCTCATTCTTGTTCTTGCCCGGGCTGCCGCACCGCGTTGCCCGTCATGTTTTCGAAAAAAAGATCGCCGGAGGATATCCGGCGCGTTGCCCCGTCGCCGGTACGCAAAAGCAGCACCCCATCGGCGTCTATACCTTCAAATAGGCCTTCCACCCGCCCGTTTGCAAGGTTGACGGTAATCGGCTCGCCAATGCCACGCGCATGTTCGATCCAGCGTTCGCGGATCGCAGCCAGTCCGCGGCCCTCGTCCCACAGGCTCAGCGCCGCGTCGAAGCTGCGCGCCAGATGCGCAAACAGCACCGGCGGCGTCGCACCGATGCCTTCCCGGTTCAGCGCGGTGGCACGGTAGAGACCGGGTTCGGGATGCGAGACGATATTGATTCCGCAACCGGCCACGACCGCCATCCGGCCGTCGCGCAGGTTCTGGCTTTCCAGCAGAAGGCCGCAGCACTTCGCGCCGTTCAGCAGGATGTCGTTCGGCCACTTGATCTTCAGCTCGGCGCTGTCCGGCAGGCCGCAGGCTTCGATCGCGTCGCGAACAGCCACAGCGAGAACCAGCGGCAGACTGCCCAGATGCGCCAGAGGACCGGAATCGACGACAAGCGCGGATGCATAGAGATTGCCGGGAGGCGACGACCAGTCGCGACCGCGCCGGCCCCGTCCGGAAAGCTGTTCCGCGGCGGTGACCCATAGACGGCCGGGATCGCCCTGCTCCGCCAGCGCCATCGCCTCTGCATTGGTCGAGCCAACGGCAAGCAGGTCGAGATGCCGCCAGGAGGCGATACCGTCGATTGGCGTTCCTGTCACGCGAAGGGTCCGGCCCCGGCGATCAGAAGAGCGACCTTGCGGCAGCTTCCGCCCCGGCCGCGATCGGACCGCCGATCAGCACATAGCCGAGCACGAACAGGCCGGAGAGACCCATCACCAGCCGCAATTCGCCAGCTGCCGGCACGAACCCGCCAACCGGCTCGTCGAACCACATCACCTTGATGATCCGCAGATAGTAGAACGCGCCGACGACCGAGGCGAGCACGCCGATAATGGCGAGCGGATAGAGCCCGGCCTCCACGGCGGCGAGGAAGACATACCATTTCCCCCAGAAGCCGGCGAGCGGCGGGATGCCGGCAAGCGAGAACATCATGATCGTCAGGATGGTCGCCATGACCGGATTGGTCGACGACAGGCCGGCGAGATCTTCGATGGCCTCGACATTGCCCTCGTCCTTGCGGCGCATCGCCAGGATGATCGCGAAGGTGCCAAGCGTCATGGCGAGATAGATCGTCATGTAGAGGATCACGCCCTTGACGCCGATCAGCGTGCCGGCGGACAGGCCTACCAGCGCGTAGCCCATGTGGCCGATCGAGGAATAGGCCATCAGGCGCTTGATGTTCTTCTGGCCGATCGCGGCGAAGGCGCCAAGCACCATAGAGGCGATCGAGATGAAGACGATGATCTGCTGCCAGTCCGACGTCACCGGCGCGAAGCCATCGATAACGACGCGCACGAACATAGCCATCGCGGCCATTTTCGGCGCTGCGGCGAAGAAGGCCGTTACCGGCGTCGGCGCGCCCTCATAGACGTCCGGCGTCCACATGTGGAACGGCACGGCGGAGATCTTGAAGGCAAGGCCGGTGATCAGGAAGACGAGGCCGAACAGCACGCCGAGCGAGCGTTCCGCGCCGGTCAGCGCGGCGGCGATCTCGGCCAGTTCGACATGGCCGGTGAAGCCGTAGATCAGCGTGATGCCGTACAGCATCATGCCCGAGGACAAGGCGCCGAGAACGAAATATTTGAGGCCCGCTTCCGTCGACCGGACGCTGTCGCGGTTGATCGCCGCGACGACATAGAGCGCCAGCGACTGCAGTTCGAGGCCCATATAGAGCGTCAGCAGGCTGTTGGCCGAGACCATCAGCATCATGCCGAGCGTCGCCAGCAGGATCAGGATCGGGAATTCGAACCGGTCGAACTTCTCGGCGCGGGCGAAACCGACCGACATGGCGAGCGCCACGATCGAGCCGATCAGCGTCAGCGTCTTCATGAAGACGGAGAAGCCGTCCTGAATGAAGGCGCCGCCAAAGGCCTGGCCCTCGCCGCCCATCAGCAGCATCCAGCCGAGCACGCCAATCAGGACGGCGACGGCAAGTCCGGTCACGGTGGAATTGGCGCGGTGGGCGGGCGCGAAGACACCGACCATCAGCAGCACCATCGCGCCGATCGCAAGGATCAGTTCGGGAATCGCCAGCGTCAGGCTATCGGTTAACATTTCGGCGGACATCTTTATCTGCTCCCCGGATCAGTGGACCGCCATCGCGACATCCGCGGCGGCTCTAGCCGCCTCGATGGCTGCGGAATAGTCGGACAGGAGCGCGCCCACGGACGCGGCGGTGACATCGAATACCGGCGCCGGATAGACGCCGAAGAAAATGGTTAGCGCGATCAGCGGATAGAGGATCACCTTCTCGCGGCCCGACAGGTCGAGCATGGCTTTCAGGCTTTCCTTCTCCAGCACGCCGAAGACAACCCGGCGATAGAGCCACAACGCGTAAGCCGCCGAGAAGATGACGCCGAGCGTCGCGACGATCGCGAACCAGGTGTTCACCTGGAAGATGCCCATCAGCGTCAGGAACTCGCCGACGAAGCCCGAAGTGCCCGGCAGCCCGACATTCGCCATGGTGAAGACCATGAAGGCGACCGCGTAGCGCGGCATGATATTGACCAAGCCGCCATAGGCATTGATCTCGCGGGTGTGCATGCGGTCGTAGACGACGCCGACGCACAGGAACAGCGCGCCCGACACGAGGCCGTGCGACAGCATCTGGAAGATCGCGCCGTCGAGGCCCTGCGTGTTGGCCGTGAAGATGCCCATGGTGACATAGCCCATGTGGGCGACGGAGGAATAGGCGATCAGCTTCTTGATGTCTTCCTGCATCAGCGCGACCAGCGACGTGTAGACGATGGCGATCACCGACAGCGCGAAGACGAAATTCGAGAAATCGGCAGAGGCGACCGGGAACATCGACAGCGAGAAACGGATCAGCCCGTAGCCGCCGAGCTTCAGCAGGATCGCCGCCAGGATCACGGATCCCGCCGTTGGCGCTTCCACGTGAGCGTCCGGCAGCCAGGTGTGCACCGGCCACATCGGCATCTTCACCGCGAACGAGGCGAAGAAGGCGAGCCATAGCCATGGCTGCATCGAGACCGGGAAGTCATGCGCCAGCAGGTCCGGGATCGAGGTCGTGCCGGCGTCCCAGTACATCGCCATGATGGCGATCAGCATCAGCACCGAGCCGAGCAGCGTGTAGAGGAAGAACTTGAAGGACGCATAGACGCGCCGTTTGCCGCCCCACACGCCGATGATGATGTACATCGGGATCAGGCCGCCTTCGAAGAAGACGTAGAAGAGCACGATGTCGAGCGCGCAGAACACGCCGACCATCAGCGTTTCCAGGATCAGGAAGGCGATCATGTAGGCCTTCACGCGCTTCTGGATCGCCTCCCAGCTGGCGAGGATCGACAGCGGCATCAGGAAGGTCGTCAGGATGACGAACAGCATGGAGATGCCGTCGACGCCGACGTGATAGGAAATACCGCTGTCCAGCCAAGCGACCTTCTCGACGAACTGGAAGCCCGGATCGCTGTTGTCGAAGCCGATCCAGATCAGCAGCGAGATCAGGAAGGTGAAGCCCGTCGTCAGCAGCGCAACCATGCGGATATTGCGCCGCGCGATCTCGCTGTCGTCATTGATGAAAAGGATGATCAGCACGCCGACGAGCGGCAGAAACGTAACCAGTGAAAGGATCGGCATTCCGGCCATCAGACGCTGCCCCCGAGCATCATCCACGTAACGAGCGCGGCAACGCCGATCAGCATCGCGAACGCATAGTGATAGAGGTATCCGGTCTGCAGCTTGACGACGCGGCCGGTAACCTGGCGTACGCGCGAGGCGACACCGTTCGGCCCGAAGCCGTCGATCAGCCAGCCGTCGCCCCACTTCCACAGGAAGGTGCCGAGGCGCATCGCCGGTTTGACGAACAGGAAGTCGTATAGCTCGTCGAAATACCACTTGTTGAGAAGGAACTTGTAGAGGACCTCATGCTGCGCGGCGAGCGCCTTCGGCGTCTGCGGCGAGCGGATATACATGTACCAAGCCGTTACGAGACCGAGCAGCATCACGATGAACGGGCTCAGCTTCACGGCCCATGGCACGTGATGGAATTCTTCCAGGATCTTGTTCTCCGGACCGGCGAACAGCGCGCCGCGCCAGAACTCGTTGTACCAGCCGGCCGCATGATCTGCCGCTTCGGCGGCATGCCCAATGAAGAAGTCGTGGAAGATCAGGCCGGCGAGCAGCGCGCCCGTGGCCAGAACATAGAGCGGCACCAGCATGACCGGCGGCGACTCGTGGACGTGATGCATCACATCGGCGGAAGCGCGCGGCTTGCCATGGAACGTCATGAAGATCAGGCGCCAAGAATAGAACGAGGTGAACAGCGCGGCGATGACCAGCAGGCCGAAGGCGAAGCCGGCAGCGGCGTTCTCGCCGACATAGGCGCTCTCGATGATCGCGTCCTTGGAGAAGAAGCCGGCGGTACCGAACAGCGTTCCCGGAATGCCGACACCGGTCAGCGCCAGCGTGCCGATGATCATCATCCAGTAGGTCATCGGGATGTGCTTGCGCAGCCCGCCCATCTTGCGCATGTCCTGCTCGTCGGAAACAGCATGGATCACCGAGCCGGCGCCGAGGAACAGCAGAGCCTTGAAGAAGGCGTGCGTGAACAGGTGGAAGACGCCCGCGCCATAAGCGCCGACGCCGAGAGCCACGAACATGTAGCCGAGCTGCGAACAGGTCGAATAGGCGATGACGCGCTTGATGTCGTTCTGGACGAGACCGACGGTCGCGGCGAAGAAGGCTGTGATCGCGCCGACGACGGTGACGACGGTCAGCGCGGTGTGGCTCAGTTCGAACAGCGGCGACATGCGCGCCACCATGAACACGCCGGCGGTGACCATGGTCGCGGCATGGATGAGCGCGGAGACCGGCGTCGGGCCTTCCATCGCGTCCGGCAACCAGGTGTGCAGAAGGAACTGCGCCGACTTGCCCATCGCGCCCATGAAGAGCAGCAGGCAGATCACTGTCAGCGCATGCGCCTTGTCGAGGTGATAGCCGAGGAAGGTCAGGACCGTTTCGCTGTCCATGGCCGAGGCCGCCTCGCCCGCGGCTTCCGCCGCGCCATGGGCCTCGCCGGCCGGCAGGTAGGACGCCGCATTGGCGAAGATCACGCCCAGATTGACCGAACCGAACAGGACGAAGAGACCGAAAATGCCGAGCGCGAAGCCGAAGTCGCCGACGCGGTTGACGATGAAGGCCTTCATCGCCGCGGCATTGGCCGAGGGCTTCTTGAACCAGAAGCCGATCAGCAGATAGGAGGCGAGACCGACGCCCTCCCAGCCGAAGAACATCTGCACCAGATTGTCCGAGGTCACCAGCATCAGCATGGCGAAGGTGAACAGCGACAGATAGGCGAAGAAGCGCGGCCGGTGCGGATCGTGATGCATGTAACCGATCGAATAGACGTGCACGAGCGACGACACGGTGTTCACCACCACCAGCATGACCACGGTCAGCGTGTCGATGCGGAACGCCCAGGAGATGTCGAGCGCGCCGGTCTGGATCCAGCGCATGACATTGACGGTGAAGGCCGGCTCGTCGGACAGGCCGACGGTGAAGAAGGCGATCCATGAGAGGATCGCGACGAACACCATGATGCCCGACGTGATGTATTCGCTGGCCTTGGCGCCGATGGAATTGCCGGCGAGGCCGGCGATCAGCGCGCCGATCAGGGGCAGGAAGACGATGGCGTGATACATTGTGCCGTCAGCCCTTCATCATGTTCACGTCTTCGACCGCGATGGAGCCGCGGTTGCGGTAGAAGACAACGAGTATTGCCAGACCGATCGCCGCCTCGGCGGCCGCGACGGTGAGAACGAACAGCGAGAAGACCTGGCCGACCAGGTCGTTCAGATGCGCCGAGAACGCCACGAAGTTCAGGTTGACCGACAGCAGGATCAACTCGACAGACATCAGGATGACGATGACGTTCTTGCGGTTCAGGAAGATGCCGAACAC
>Ga0070729_10000514_pt1 | contig 79318 bp, 66 predicted proteins | sample tdDd472_FD_66725 | JGI IMG/M metagenome (GOLD analysis project Ga0070729, IMG submission 66725) | Marine sediment microbial communities from the Atlantic coast under amendment with organic carbon and nitrate - tdDd47.2 | ecosystem: Environmental > Aquatic > Marine > Coastal > Sediment | place...
AATCAGAGCATAGCGGCAATTGAATTCATTTCTCAGATACTTCAAGCCTTTGTAATTCCCCTTGTAAAATCCTGTATTGGATTGATTTTTTATTATGATTACTTTCTCAAATGAAGATAATTCCGATTGAAGCAGAGAGTATTCTTCAGTTGAGACAGAATTATCAATAATAATTAAGGGAAGAGTACAATTGTCTCTTCTGAATTGTTCTACAAGTTCCCGGCAATCACTGTGACTAAAATAATTCAATATAACTATACCAAGATCATCCATTTCTGAAAGTGTGGACAAAAATGAGGGGTTTTTCAATAATTATTTCCTGTATATCAAATTAATTATCGATTTTTTGAGAACTGTGGGATAATTATTATACGTGTGAGGAAATTTATGGCAGCCAACAGAAAAGTAATTCTCTTTGTAATTTTTAGTTTTTTGACAGGTTCATTTCTTATTTCAGAAGATCAGCTGAGCCTCTCCATTGATCCGACGGGCTCACTCCCTCTTGGCTCCAGTGCTGACTCTTTCAATTTCGGTTTCGGCAGTAATTTAAATATTAATTACTCATTTGGTCTAAAAAAGATTTTCAATGTTCATGCTGTTATCGATTATCTCTACCTTCCTCTGCAGACTCAAGACGGGATTTCACTCATATCAGGAGGTCTCGGTCCCTATTTTACTCTTCCTGTTTCCGACCGTCTTTCTTTTTCTCTGGGTGGGAGTTTCGGTTATTATTACTGGTTTCCAACCGGTTGGAGTTCTCCCGGTTCAAATGGAGGAGGTTTCACATTCAGCGGCGACCTGTCCGGAGCCTTTTCCTTCAATGATTCAGTGGACCTGCACGTCGCTGTCGGTTATGACTATTATAGTAATCTGTACAATGGTTTGAGTTTTATCATCGGAACCAGGATAAAATTAACAGACATTCAGTATCCTGTGCGAACACCACGGGAAGATCAGGCCAAACCTCAGCTGCTTGAAGATCGCAATGATGGTATCGATCTTGATAATTTTGCAATGGACCCCGTATTTCCCATTCTCTATAAATATTATGATAATAATCCCCTGGGGCGAGTTACCCTGACCAATTATGAGTCCAATGATATTACGGATATTAAAGTGACTTTTTTTGTCGAGCGTTATATGGATAATCCTATGGATGTTGGTGCTCCCGATGAACTCCGGGGAAAGGAACAGATTGAAATAGATCTTTACGGTTTGTTTACAGAAGATGTTATGACTATAACTGAAGGGAATAAAGCTTCAGCTAAAGTATTAATTGAATACACTCTGAAAAAGAAAACATATACTCAGGAGTATAATCCGGTCATTGAGTTTCACAATAGAAATGCTTTGACCTGGGACGATGATAACAAAATCGCCGCATTTGTAAATTCCAAGGATCCTGGCATTCTGGCTTTCTCCAGAAATGTAACGAATTGGATGCAGGAGGAGAAAAACAGTTTTGTTGATGAAAATCTCCAAAAGGCTATAGTTATTTTCGAAACCATAAAACAGAAGAGAATCCGATATGAAATCGACCCGGCTACACCATTCTCAGAGCTTTCTGAAAATGCTCTATCAGTCGACTTCCTTCAATTTCCCCGACAGACTTTGAATTATACCAGTGGAGATTGTGATGACTTATCGATACTCTTTGCTTCCATGCTCGAGGCTTCCGGTGTGGAAACTGCATTTGTTACGATACCCGGTCATATCTATTTGGCTTTTGCACTGAAAATGACATCGGATAATGCAAGAAGGAATTTTACGCAGTCCGATAATCTAATTTTTATAGATGATAAAGTCTGGTTCCCTCTTGAGATTACAATGCTTCAAGATGATTTCCTCGATGCATGGGAAACAGGAGCCAAAGAATGGCGTGAAAATAAAGCCAGGGAATTATCCGGATTCTACCCGACAAGGACAGCATGGCAGACTTATCAGGCTGTCGGATTCAGCGATGATTCATCGGCAATTCCCCTACCATCTAAATCCGAAGTTCTTTCAGGATTCTCTCAAACGTTGAGGACTTTCATCAATCGTGAAATCTATCCACAAGTTGCCAGAATCCAGGCAAAAATCAAAGAGCGTGGCGGCCAGATTAAATATAGTAATCAATTGGCTGTGCTCTATGCAAGGTATGGGCTTCTCGATATGGCAGAAGATGAATTCAAAGCTATTGTTCGTTCAGAAGAATATCTTCCTGCATTAATTAATCTTGGAAATATCTTTTATCTCAAAAAAGATTATCTCCGTGCTTTGACCTTTTATGAACGGGCTGAGGAAGTGAATTCCCAGAACAAAACAGTTGTCCTAAGTATTGCAAAAGTTCATCACGAATTGGAGAATTATGGTATGGTAAAACAGAAATACAGCCTGCTTGAAGATCTTGCACCATCATTGGCTCTTGAGTTTGCATATCTTGACCTGAGAGGCGATGAAGCAACTCGAGCAGCAGACATCAGTGGCGCCAAAGAGGTAATGCTCTGGGAGGAAGAGGAATGAAACAGATAAAGATTCCAGTCATTGTACTGTTAGTGATATTTTTATTTTTGTCATGTGATATAAGTTCGCCTTATATTGATGCTATTTTTGTGAAAATGGACGAAGATCTGGTTGCAGAATCTTCAGTAGCTACTGTAAGTAGTTTTTCCGCTTCCGCCACATCTTATGATTCAGCTTCAGGTGGGCCGGGAATTATCAGTCTGAACTGGGTTGCTCCTGTGGTTTCCGGGAATCAGACCGCAGCGGACAGTATAGTCATCAGATATGGAGAGGGGACTGATCCCGCCGATATAGATAGCGGTATAGAGCTTTACGACAGCAGTGCTGCAATTACGAATTTTGATTTGAATACTGTTGATCTGGGCATCAGCTACCATTTTGGAATCTGGACAAAAGATGCAGAGGACAATGTCTCTACAGGGCAGTTTGACTCGGCTTCTATTCAAATGACAACATTGCTCGCAGTTGTTGATGGATACAGCGACTCTTATAACTTTACGACAAATTTTAACGGGACTGTTTTGTATGCTGGTGATCCAACTTGGTCTCCTCTGAAAACCTACATACAATTTGGACCTGTAACAGCATATGATTTAATTGTTCAGGCAGATTTAGAACTCTATTTAACAGAGCAGGGCTCTGTTGTTAATTTTGAAGTTGACAGAGTGGAAGAAAGTTGGAATAGTACTTTTTTGTATAATGAACTTGATGATCTCTCAATATTTAGTTTAGGCTCATTTACCAAAGGATCAAATAACAGTTATTCACGTTGGAATGTTACATCCACGGTACAATATTGGCTGAATTCCAGTAATTACGGATTTAGAATCTGGGATAACCAGGAAGATACTCGAAGTGGATTTTCAAGTAGCGAATCAGGAAATCAACCACAATTGAAGATTTATTACGGTAGTGACTGAGAAAGTTCGTTATTTTTTAAAAAAAGATCAAAATGTTTTTTTTGTGGTTCTTCAAGCCGGGCAGTTTTATATATTTTCAGCATTATTGCATGAAATTGAACAAACTGCCGGTTCCGGCTCTTAACCGGTCCTGATGCGATTTCATGTAACTCTTTCAGGATGAATAATTCCCCTATTTCGATATTCAGATCATCTTCTTTTTTTATGTTTATTCCGTTTATGTCAGAGTAGGTTACTATATACTTCTCAACAATTGATATACTTTTATCCAGCTCTACAATCCTTTTAAACCTCTTTAGAGCGCCGTCATCATTACCAGTCCATAGATGGGAGAACAATAAAGCTGTTTCCGCTTTTAAATCGTAATACCCTGTATTCAGATGCTTTTCATATTCGTCTATAGCCGACTGATGTTGATTCAAGGCTGTATGGGCTTGCCCTCTCAGATAATGGATATCCAGAAAGGAGGGGATTATGGATTCAATTGTGTCAGCAACAGGGAAAAACTCTGGAAAATCTCCTTGTCTCATCAGGTCTCTTGCCAGCATCATAGGAGGAACAATATATGAAGGTTCCACCTTATGGGCAAATTCCATTAATTCTAAGCTTCTTGATTCATTATTAATTATCTGTGAAACCTGAAGAACACGATCAGTGTAGAACCGGATCATATTTCTGCTGATTGTGAAAAGCAAAGTTGTAGAAATTAAGATTACTGCCAATGTGCGTATCCATTTTCCGGTTTGTACATACTCTATTGGTTCTTCCCGGTTGATTCCCATCAGGGAAATTATATAAAACAGACCGGCATTGGGCATCTCCCGAAGATTTGTACTGAACATGGAATCAGTCACAAATGCAGTTATTGTTAAAATCAGGGCAAGAGATAAGTGTCTTGAGAATCTGTCTTCAGAGCTATTGATGAGTTTATTTAAATATTGTTTTACAAGTAGAAAAATGAATGCCAAGTAGGGGATTAAGCTGAAAATACCACCTTCAACAAGGAGTTCAAGAAATTCATTGTGAACGGCATGCCATGATGAAATCATACTTCCACTGTAGTATCGAGGATAACTGAATTGTGGCAACAGTGTTCTGAACGAACCTATCCCATTTCCGAAAAAGAAAGTCCGGGAATTCTGAAGCCACATTCGAAGAGCTGCTGAGAAACTGAGAAAGCGCGGTTCTCCTCCAATCGCTGAAATTGCAATTTTCTCTCTCGTAGATGGAAGAATCAGAGCTATTACAATCATTATTGCCAGTAAAGAACCGGACAGAACAAAAATCACTTTAACCGGGACTTTCCCGGTATAAAATGTTTTCAGATATAAAATGACACCGATAATCGCAGATAGGGATAATCCGACGATAGCCGATCTGCAACCGGTAAGAAAGATAACAATTACTGAGCATATTATCAGAATAAGATCTGCTGTTCTCCACATTACTGATTTGCTATAAAAGAAAAACATGACTGCCAATGGAATATAGAGAATCATAACACCTGCAAAGAGATTGGGATTGTTAAATGTCCCGCTGATTGTTTTAAAGTGAAGATTGGTAATCGAACTGAAACCCAGAGATTCAGACAATCCTAAAATCACCAGAATTCCCATAATCCCTAATGAAACTCCCAGCAGAATTTTTCTTTTTCTGTCATTATCAATAGTGATGTAAGTCATCAGTGCAATTATAAACAGTGATATACGACCTGATGAAATGTAGAGGAAATCGTAATTATTTCCACTGAGAGAACCGGGAAATATATTTAATAGTACACTCAATCCCAACATGAACAATATCAGAACGGGGTTGTTGGGATGCAGAGTAAGATAGGGACTTTTTTTTAAGAAAACAATGAAAAGAGCAATAGAAAATAAGAGATAAGCAGGTGCAAATTTCCATGAACCGAGATTGATCACGACCCACCCATAGGCCAGATTTAACCAAATGAATCCCACCAGAAGAAACCCTAGAGAAATATAACCGGAAATCTGCTTTTTCTTCATTAGAATTTGTTTCCTTTATACCTTCTCCCGTTTCATCCGCACAGGGCATCTCTCCGGGGTAGTAAACCACATGCACCTTTTGCATCCCCTGCAGAGATCAATAGTATCCTCTTTTCCGCTGATAATCTTTGATGCCCACCGGGGATCGCTTAGAATAGCTTTTCCCACTGCAACCATATCTACCAGTTCTTCTTCAGCTATTGCAAATGCTGTTTCGGGTTTTTTTACTGCGCCGACTCCGATCACTTTCATCCCGGTTTTTTCCTTAATAATTCCGCCCATATTTATCAGAACAGAAAAATCATTGTCAATGGAATCCTCCAGGTCGGGAATTGTGTGGGCACAGGATATATTAATCATATTCATACCCAATGCTTTCAGTTTTTCAGCTGTGTCGATACCTTCTTCCATTGTCAGTCCGTCTTTTTCCGCTGCTCCCAGTCGACAGCTGACTGTGGCTCTACCGGCTACTTTGTCTTTTACAACGCTGAATAATTCGAGAATAAAACGCTGTCTGTTTTCCAGAGAACCTCCGTAATTGTCTTCTCTTTTATTGGTGATAGGTGAGAGAAACTGTGTGCCCAGATAGCCGTGGGCACCGTGGATTTCGATGTATTCAAATCCCGCATCAACTGCACGTTCAGCACCGGCCACAAAATCATTCTGGATTCTTTTTATATCATCGGGAGTCACTTCCCGGCATTCTTTGCCCTCTTTTACTCCTGTTTTTGAAGGAACGAGAGGCATCAATCCGTAGGTTTTTTTTAATGTAGCCTGCCCACCTGCATGATGTATCTGAATCCCCGGTACTGCCCCATCATCTTTGATAAGCTGAGCCAGTTTTTTCAGTCCCTCTATATGTCTATCTTCAAATATTCCCAACTGAGTCGGTGATAATCTCCCTTCGGGAGAAACAGTTGTAGCCTCGACTATAATCAGACCCGGCCCTCTTCTGTCGTGATAATGCTCCAGGTGAGATTCTTTGACTTCAGCGCTTTCGTCTGATAACCATGTCGCGAGAGGAGCCATTACAATTCTATTTGCGTATATTCTTTTTTCTATTGTTAATTCCGATAATAATTTCTTCATAATTCCAGAATAGAATAAGTGAAACAAAGAGTCTATGTCAGTTAATCTGAAAGATCGAGTTGTTTCTAAAAATATATTTATTCCGCTGATATTCAAATTTAAAGATAATCAGATCTAGCAGGGAATGCTTATCAGTTCTCTCTTTCTTTTTATTCAGAGGGCAGATAATAATCTCATGCAAATTAATATCTCCATCATTCTTTTCGATTTCCATAAAATAGGTCCTCAGCTCATTAATACCGACATCATTGTACACTCTTCCGATTTTCCCATTGCAGTAATGGAAACTCTCTGAATCAAAGAGGTTTTCCGATGGGTATGTAATAAGGATCTCATTGCTTTTTTTATTGAGTATATTTTTTCTAAATGCCTTTTCAAATTGAGCGGATACGCATCGATCGTCAATGTAATTGATTTTTTTATAATAGGTGAAATATGGATTTTCCGGTTCCGAACAATAGATGGAAAAGAGATAGGAGCAATAACTCTCCAGTTCTGATACAAGAGGTGATTTCCCAAGAATCACGAAGTTTTTTTCTCTGAATTTCATTTTGAGACTTTTTTCAGGGCACTCCCGATCGATACTGAAGATATAGTTTTTGGTGAATGGAAAACTGATATTGTCTCCCATCTTATCCAGCAGATGACTTTCAAGGGCGATTTTCATAGCAAAATCCCATTGGATATACTGATCATCGAGAATCTTTTCGAGTTTTTTATCAGTAATAATAAAGATTCTCTTTTCTGAAAACACCATGTACATCAGGTAATATTTCACCCTGATGCTTTCATTGACCTGAAAAACATTGCCTAATCCCGGGTAAATTTCTGACTCTGTACATCTCATATAGCAGGAGATCCTGTTCATACCGGCTGTTTTTCTCTGTCTTAATTTTTTGAAATTGTTTGTTATGAAATATTTGTTTAAATCTTCCCATTTTTGCCTGGAGCTGAAATCATCTTTCAGCAGAAAACAGTGAAGATCTCGCATATATCCAAAGTCTCCAATTAATAGATTTAACCGTCACAGGCTACCATCATATCTATAAGGAGACTATATAACTTTAGTTACTAATGCTGTCTTTTTATTCTATTTCTCTGAAAACCATCAGCGCACTCATTGTTTTTGGAAACCCTGCTGATGGAGCAACGAGCAAAATGGCATGTTCTATCTCTTCTTTTGTACATCCGACAGCCAATGCCTTTTCAATATGCGTTTGCAGGGCATATTCATATTGTGAAGCGGCAGATATGGCTACCTTTATGAGCCATCTTGTTTTCTCATCGAGAGGTCCCCCTTTTTCGTGCAGTAGGTGGCCGAAGCTCTCATATGCCTTGAAGATTTCTTCATGTTTATCTTTGAAGTATTTGAAGTTTTGTTTTTTATCTTTCATTATTCCCCCTTGCCTCTTTATGTAATTATGAGACAAGGCATCCATATTCTCTACTTTTTAATGGAAAATTTGTGAACAGTTTTCTGTCTGTACAATTCTCCCGGAGAAAGAATTATTGAAGGAAATCCCTCGTGGTTTACAGAATCTGGATACATTTGTGTTTCCAGGCAAAGTGCCTCATGGGAATCAAAACCGGATTCCTTAAGCATATTCAGAAAATTTCCAGTATAAAACTGAACCCCAGGCTCTGTTGTTTTTATTTCCATCGCTCTTCCGCTGGTTTTGTGCTCAACATACATCCGGTTGACCGGTTTTCTCTGTTTATGCTCTGATAGATTGAAGTTATGGTCAAAGCCGCCGGATTTTTTAATCGACGGCCCCAGCTCTTTCAGCTCTCTAAAATCAAATGGAGTCCCGATAACACTTTTTTTCTCACCAGTCGGAATACTGAACTCATCAGTCGGCAGATAGGAGTCGGCTTCAATCTGCACTCTATGAGTTGTAACATCCTCTTTTTTATCGCCGCTTAAATTCCAATAGCTGTGATTTGTAAGGTTTACAGGTGTTCTTTTATCTGTTTCAGCCCAGTATTCGAGTATCAGTTTGTTCTCTGGTGTAAGAATATACTGAACTTCAACCTTCAGATTTCCGGGATAGTTCTCTTCTCCATCTTTGCTCAGATAACTGCATTTGATAACCGCGCTTCCTTCTTCCTCGAAAGATTCAAGGTTCCATAAAACTTTGTCGAATCCGGTTTTTCCACCGTGGAGATGATTTCTTTCCTGATCATTGATTGACAAGTCGTAGGAAGTTCCGTCAAGGGTATATTGGGCATTGGCGATTCTATTCCCTACGCGACCTATTGTGGCGCCGAAGAAAGCTCCATGTTCTTCATAATCTTTCATATTGTCGAATCCGAGGACACACTCTTCCATTTTTCCATCTCTATCAGCCATTTTTAAAGAGATCAGCGTCGCACCGTAATTAATGACAGAAATCTCAATGCCTTTACCGTTATTTATTCTGATCCCATGTACTGATTCTCCTGATGTTTTTGCATCAAAATCAAAATTCGTAATCTTCATCTCATTATCCTTCCCAGAAATCTTTTATTTTATTAATCATTTGTTCACTGTTGTTACAGAATTTAATATCTGTCCAATAAGGGGGAAAGAGTCGCTTTGTATCGTTCCATCCATATCGGTTATCTATTAAGAGGATTAAACCTTTATCCCTTTCACTTCTGATAACCCGGCCTGCCGCCTGAAGGACTTTGTTGAAGCCCGGCAATTTATAGGCATAGTTGAAACCGCTTTCCCCGTTATTTTCATAATATTTTTTATAGAGATCTCTTTCAACCGAAATTCCCGGTAATCCCGGTCCAACGATCACCGCTCCAATCAATTTTTCCCCTTTCAGGTCGATCCCCTCTCCGAAAATTCCCCCCATAACGGCAAATGCCAGCAGGGAAGAACCATTCTGCTCGGAAAATCTGTCCAGGTAGTCAGACCTGGCATTTTCATTCATACCGCTTTCCTGAACATGTATGGATACTTGAGGATACTCATCTGAAAATTGCTCAATAGCTCTGTTCATGTAACTGTATGAGGGGAAGAACACAATGTATTTCCCCTTTCTGGCAGTGAAGGTTTCATATATTGATTCACATAGTGAAGATATGGATTGATCCCGTTTATTGTACCTGGTTTCTATATCAGTTCTGATGCATACAGAACAGTTTTCCCCTGGAAAAGGGGAGGGGAGTGATATAAAAGGGGTATCATTATTGTTAAAAAGTATTTTTGAGAAATACTCATAGGGGATTAGTGTTGCTGAAAATAAAATAGAAGAGCGGAATTGTTTAAAAGACTGATTGAGTAATTTTGATGGATCGAGATTGAGTATTGTCAGTTTTAAACCGTTGTTTCCCATTCTTTTCTGTAGGATTGTGTGTTCATTATCCATCATTTCTGAGATTCTGTAAAAACGTCTCAACTCAAAACTCAGATCGAGAATGCTCTGGTTTGTGTCTCCTGCTCCAGCTTCTTCCAGAAATGATCCCACAGCTCTTCTCAGTCCGTCTGGCAGGGTTTCATTTTCGCTCCATTTTTTATTTTCCTTTTTCAGTGTTTTCAATTCCGAGAGTAACAGCTGATTGATTTTATTCAGTTTTTTACCAATCAGGGGAAAGTCCTCTTTTATTTCACGACGGACAGACAGTATGTTATCTTTATTTATGGAAGAGCTGAACATGTCACGGCTTCGGTCGGGAAGATTATGAGCTTCATCGGTAAGTAGAATATAATCCTCTACCGGTTTCATAAAATATCGTTTTAGTTTTACCAGAGGATCAAAGATATAATTATAGTCGCAGATAATCAGATCTGTCAGAAGGGATATATCAAGAGATAATTCGAAAGGGCAAATGTGATGATTGACTGCAAGTTCCTCGATTTTATTTATATCGAAAAGAGTCGCTTCTTCCAGGTTCTCCAGTACATGGGGCAGTTTGTCATAATAGGATTTCGCCCAGCTGCATTCTTTTGCGCTGCATTTGGTTCCGGGATTAAAGCATATTTTCTGTTTGGCAGTCAAAGAGACTGCACGGCATTTCATCCCTTTGTCCAGCAGTTCTCTGAATGCATCTTCAGCAGCCAGCCTGCCGGGAGTTCTAGCCGTAACATAAAAAATTCTGTCCCCTTCATTTTCACTAAGTGCTTTCAATGCCGGGAAAAGGGCTCCCATGGTTTTTCCTGTCCCCGTAGGGGCTTCCACCATCAGGTCTTTTTTCTCTCTTATTGTTCTGTAGATAGCCACGGACATATCTCTCTGGGGGCCGCGAAATGAACCATAGGGGAAATCTGTTTCTTTTATTGAGGTATTTCTGCTTCTGTTTCTCTCAACCGATTCCCGCCACATAAACAGATATGTACCGGTCAGGTTCAGTATCGATTCTGATGACTCTTCTGCTGATACTGATTTCCGGAATATTTTTTCTTTTTCTGTAGATAGATTGAAATAGGTTAACTGTATGTCAATTATATCAAGAGACTGATCGGTACAGTACAGATAGGCATAGGACAGTAGCTGGAGTTTATGCTCATCCGGGCTTTCATCCCAATTTTCCGGGAACGATTCTTTTACTGTTTTAATCTCTTCTATCAGAGCTGTATCTCTCGAATCACTTTTGGGGTAGAGGCCGTCCATCCGCCCTTCAATAATGAGTTTTAAATCATCAGAGAGAAATTCTCCAGTTACTTTGACTTCTTTCTGATAGTCCTCTTCTCTGGACTCCTGAACAATTTTATGTCCTTTGGTTCCTTCTACGGCTCTGCGGTTGGAATAGGATTCTGTTTCCAGATCTCCTTTTAAATAAATGATTGAGATGAGTTCTCTGACAGAAAGGTGGCGGGGATCCTTCAGTCCCATTGCAGTCTGTGTAGTTCCCCTTCCTTCTTCAGGAAGTTGAAATTGCTTTGGCGAAGCACTTCATAAGCCATTATAGCTACGGCATTGGATAAATTGAGAGAACGGGCTTCTCCTGTCATGGGAATTCGTACGCAGTTCTCTCTGTAACGGACAAGAATTTCCTCGGGCAGGCCAGCCGACTCTTTTCCGAAGATTAGGTAGACGTCTTTCTGATCAGCATAGGAGGGTTTATCATATGTCTTTTCAGCTTTTGTTGTGGCAAATGCATAAAATCCTCCACTGGTTTTTTCAAAAAACTCTTCGATGTTACTGTAATAGTGGATGTCGAGAAGATTCCAGTAATCGAGCCCTGCCCGTTTAACTGACTTTTCATCTACTGAAAATCCTAGAGGCCTGATCAAATGAAGAGATGCTCCTGAAGCACCGCATGTTCTGGCTATATTTCCCGTATTCTGAGGTATTTCCGGTTCATGGAGTACGATATTCAATTTCATGGTTACTCCTGTATGGGTCTGTTCTGTAGACTCTGCACTTTCTGTACATTCATAACGGCGGGGATTGTCCGAATGCTTTTGGCTATTTTTTTTGCATCTTCCATTTTCTCCAGTTCGATCGTGAAAAATCCCAGGAGATCACCGCGTTCCGTCTCATCGAGACTTCCCGATATCAGGTGTCCCCGGTTTTTTCTGATGGCCCCTTCGATTTCCGAGAAAAGATCCGGTCTGTGTTTGGAATGGATTCTATAGCGCTGAGTGAATTTTGAGGATACAGTTTCCCATTCGACATGAACCTTTCTAACATCAAATTCTTTGATGTTTTTTAAATTGGAGCAGGTCGACTTGTGGACAATTATTCCCCGTCCCCGCGAAACGAAACCTATGATCTCATCACCGGTTGTAGGATTACAGCATTTGGCGAGATTGATCATCATATTTCGTTCATTATCTATCGTTATTCCGACTTTGCTTTTGTCGAGAACTTTATTCTGGAAGATGTGTGTGTGTTCATCAGCTTCATCTTTTGTTTCATCAACTGTTTCTTTTGGTGGAGGCGGGGCCACCTTTTTCTGGGCGACGATGTTGCGGTCAATGAATATACCGGTCTCATTTTTATTGAGCCAGTGTCGTATTTTTGATCGGGCTTTATAGGTTTTGACAAAACGGAGCCAGTTCAGATGGGGGTGAGCCGAAGGACTTGTCATGATGGATATTTTCTGAGTATTTCGAAGCGATTTTGTCAGTGGGATGATCACTCCGTCAGCTTTTGCCCCCATGCAGTGGGTACCGACATCAGTGTGAATCCTATAGGCAAAATCAATGGCTGTAGCCCCTTTGGGTAGTTCTATGCTGTCACCTTTCGGTGTGAATACGTATATAGAATCTTCGAGCAGTTCTTTCTTTATGGAATTCATAAACTCGCCGGAATTCAGCTTCTGCTCATTCCAGTCTTTCAACTGATTGACGAAATTGATATCAGAGGCTTTTTCCTGATCGGCGATTTTACCCTCTTTGTATAACCAGTGAGCTGCTATCCCGTATTCTGCCGTTTTGTTCATTTCTTCGGTTCTGATCTGTATTTCCAGGGGTTTACCGCCGTAGGCCATTACCGATGTATGGAGACTCTTATAATGATTTTCTTTGGGCATAGCTATATAATCTTTGAAACGACCGGCGAGAGGGGTCCATAGCTGATGGACTATCCCCAGCATCGTATAACATTCAACTTGTGTACTGCAGATAATTCTTATGCCCAGAAAATCAAAAATCTCGTTGAGATCTTTCCCTTTCGTTTTCATTTTTCTGTAGATTGAGTAAAAGTGTTTTGCTCTTGTAATCACTTTGACATGCAGCTTTTCTTTGGTTGCTTCTCTGTATATGTCCTCTTCTATGTGCTTCAGGAAATCAGACCGGGCACCTTTTTTATGATCGATGAAATCTTTGATCTGATAATAGATATCGGGAGCTGTGAATTTCAGGCTCAGATCCTCAAGTTCCGATTTCAGGGAGTATATACCCAGTTTGCCTGCAATGGGTGCATAGATATCGAGACACTCTTTGGCTATCCGCTTCTGTTTGTCTTCGGGCATATACTGAAGAGTACTCATATTGTGTCGTTTATCAGCGAGTTTTATAAGTATGACTCTTATGTCTCTGACCATTGCGAAAAACATCTTTCTGATGGTTTCCGATTCCTGTACATTTCTGTTCTTGGCATTGACTATGTTGATTTTGGTAACACCATTGACGAGCATCTCCACTTCTGGGCCGAATAGTTCTTTCAGTTTAAGTCTGGAGATCTCCGTATCCTCGAGAACATCGTGAAGAAGTCCCGCCTGTATGGTGTGATGATCCATAAAGAGACCGGCGAGGATTTCCGCAACCCTGATGGGATGGATGACATATGGCTCGCCACTGCGCCGTTTCTGACCTATATGCTGTTCTTCCGACCAGCGTGCTGCGCGGACGATCTCATCCTGATGCTCTACAGTCATGTAGGATACTTTATCCCGGAGAAGTTGTATCTCTCTGTCTATATCATCAACAGTGATGAGGCTCTGGTCGACCATAGAATTAACCTTTTGTTCCGCAGATTACTCTATCAAGTCCCGGTAGATCCTGTAATATGATGATATTTTCAAAACCGCTTATTTTCATACAGCTTTTCATAATCTCCATCTGAGAGGGATGAGCTTCAATCAGAAGGTATCCTCTTTTGTTCAGGTACTGCGGTGCTTCATCTATGATCGTCCTGATCAGATCAAGCCCGTCACCACCTCCGTCAAGTGCCAGTTCCGGTTCTTTCCATCCCTCATCCATTCTCTGTACCGTTTCTTCTGTCGTCAGATAAGGTGGATTGCTCACTATAATATCAAAAGTTCCCTCAATACTGTCAAAAAGGGAGCTTCTTGTAAAAGTAATACTCTTTTCTGCCAATGAACAGTTGTTTTGTGAAAAAACGCTCTCAGAAACAGAAGATATATCTGATGCGTAAACATTCAGATTCTGATTATTGACTTTAACTGAAATCGCGATGCATCCAGTTCCTGTACATAAATCGAGCACATCTTTGATATTATTGTCATTTTCGGTAAGAGAGAGTACTTTCTCAACTAATAATTCCGTATCGGGACGGGGGCAGAGAACGCCTTCCTCTACAAGAAATCTGAGTCCGAAGAACTCTTTCTCTCCAACAATATAGGCAACGGGATGGCCGTCAATCCGTTCTGAAAGAAGAACCTGAAATTTTTCATAGGTTTCACCGGGCACTTCATCGGGAAAAGAGGCGTAGAGTTTTTCCTTGCTTATATCCAGACATTTTGCCAGAAGCAGAGAACTGTCGAGATATGCTGTATCAATTAAACTGTTTTTCAGGACCTCTGAGCCCTCTTTCAGGACATCTCTTACTATCATTCACTGTGTCTTAAAGCCTGTTCCTGAGCATCCAGTTTCAGAGCGGCAATAATTTCACCTATGCTTCCCTGGATAATGGAGTCCAGTTTGTATAGAGTCAGATTTATACGGTGGTCGGTAACTCTTCCCTGGGGATAATTATATGTTCTGATTCTCTCTGAGCGGTCACCGGATCCCACCTGGCTTTTTCTGTCGGCAGCCCTTTCTGCGTTTTTCTTGCTCTCTTCCAACTCGAAGAGTCTCGATTTCAGAACGCGGAGGGCTTTCGCTTTATTTTTAATCTGCGATTTCTCATCTTGCTGCGAAACAACCAGTCCCGTCGGGATGTGGGTAATTCTAACAGCGGAGTCTGTCGTGTTCACACTCTGGCCACCTGGTCCTGAAGCACGGAAAACATCTATTTTAAGATCTTCATTCTTTATTTCAATATCAGTATCTTCCGCTTCGGGCAGTACGGCGACTGTTGCCGCTGATGTCTGGATTCTTCCTCCCGATTCAGTAATAGGAATCCTCTGAACCCTATGGCCTCCGCTTTCATATCTCAAGTCAGCATAAACGCTTTTACCGCTTATGGAGAAAACGATCTCCTTAAATCCACCCAGCTCGATTTCACTGGAACTTATCACTTCAACTTTCCAGCTTTTTGTTTCGGCGTAACGGGTATACATTCTATATAAATCCGATGCGAAAAGAGCCGCTTCATCACCACCGGTTCCGGCGCGTATCTCCATAATGATATTTTTACCGTCAAGAGGATCTTTCGGCACAAGCAGAAGTTTTATTTTTCCCTCCGTAGCCTCAACCTGGCTTTCCAGTTCTTTCATCTCCTCTTTTGCCATTTCCTTCATTTCAGGATCTGTTTCTTCGGATATCATCTCTTTGGCGTCGGATAATTCTTCAACCATCTTCTTGTATTCCAGATAGGCTTCGTTTATATCTTTTAGGTGGGAGTACTCCATCATTAATTCTTTATATCTTTTCTGATCTTTTATAATTTCCGGATCAGATATCATTTTTTCCACTTCGCTGAACTTATAGTGCAGCTTCTCCAGTTTATCCAACATTTCAGATACTCCTTGATCCCTTTTTATAACAGAAACAATAAAAAATAACAATCTTCACTTTTTATTTGTTTTTTTTTGATTATGTGTTAAATATAATGCACATGGGCAAAAAGAAGAAATATTCTCAATGTTTACAATGTAAGTATTTTGTAGAAGACGACGAGTCCTTAAAAAATCCGATCTCATACTGCATACTGCTTGGTATAAACATCAACGACAGTGGGGACTGCCCGGATTTTGTTAGTTTAAGCGAAGAAGATCTCCCTTTGAAAAGGAAAACCGATCCTGATCCCGAACCGGTTTCCTGATTACCCTACATTACAATAGTCTGATTAGATGAAGGATTGCCGCCGCTCTGTGGTACAGATCCTTTATTATTTTTAATCTCGTGCTCTTTCATTACCTGACTGGCAAAACCGAAGAGGGAACCGCATGTCCCGCCGATGATATGAGATATCTGTGAGATATCATCATATTTAAAAGCTGCGAATATTTCTCTCGCCATATAGAGGCTGATAATTACAAGAAATGTTAAAGGGATTTCCCCTTTTTTAATATTGTTAAAAGATGTCAGAACTATCATCATAAATACCAGACCGCTGGATCCGACAAGTTCTGTTGGAAAAAAGAAGACATTTATCAGCCCGTTGATGACAGATGTCAGGAACATCATCATAACCAATGCCCTCGATCCGAATCTCTCTTCCAGAATCGGTCCCAGTAAGAGGATCAGCGTCATATTGCTAAGCAGATGCTCCCACCCCACATGGCCGAAGGGATAGCTGAATACTCTTGCATAAGCGGGAATATCATTATATTTAAAAGTCAAAGAACCTTCTGCGGTGAATAAACCGTCAATCAGGCCCGGTACAAGGTATTGATTTGCAGCTACTATAGCGGTGCATATCAATGCGAAAGTCAGTGTTACCGGTGCGTTATATTTTAATCTCATCGAAATCCTCTCCTCTTTCTATTTCGGTCGTTAGATCAAAACAGATTAGGTATAATCGATCACTATTTTTTTGTCGATATAAAAAAAGAGGATTGATTATGTTTAGTATTTTAGAAAAAAACAAAAAAACATTCGAGCTGGTTCAAAAATACATTGCTCATCTGGAACAGCGGGGCTGCACATGTATCAACCTCGATAATAATATTGAGATGGAAGAGATTAAGAGCTGGTTGAGGAATAATTCCGCAGATGATCATGATAATGCCGCTATAGCGGAATGGATTCAGAGAAATGGTAAAACATTCCGCGACTATCTCAATTCAGTCAAACTGATCTATTTGATCTGGTTCTGTTCAAGAGACAAGTCGGAAACTATCAGCTGGGAAGATTTCTGCATCATCGGTGACAATTTAAATCATATGAAAAATAGTTGTCTCGACAGTATTTATTAATCGTGGTAATACTGATTTATGAGTATAAAGAGAGTAATGTTCGTTTGTCTGGGAAATATCTGCCGGTCACCTCTGGCTCACGCCGTTTTTCAGAAACTTTTAGAAGACAGAGAGCTCGGCGGTTCCTATTTCGTTGAGTCATCGGGAACCTGTGCCTATCACGTGGGAGAGCAGGCTGATGAGAGAATGCGGAAAACCGCGAGTGAAAGAGGTGTCTACGTCAATCATAAATCAAAACAAATATTCCGATTTGATCTTGAAGATTACGATTATATCTTTGCAATGGATCACAATAATTACCTCGGTCTCAGACGGCTGACTTCCAATGAAGAATTATTGAGCCACGTCTATATGTTCCGCGATTACGATCCCGAAGGTAAAGGTGATGTCCCCGATCCCTATTACGGAGGCCCTTCAGGGTTTGAAAATGTCTTTGATATTGTAGATCGGACTTGTAACAATATTCTGAATCTGCTCGAAGAGGGCAAGTTCTGAATGGTTTTGAGAGAGTTCTCCTCACTTAAAGACGCTCTCGAGTTCCTTGCTCCAGGTGATTCTCTCTTATCAAAAAATCACTGCGGCAGCGGCGGTTGTATAAACTCTACTTTTTTATTGTCATTATCGGGCGGGAAAAAATTCTTCATCAAAGAGAATAGCCGATCTCCCCGAAATATGTTTCAAGCTGAAGCAGAAGGTCTGATTGCTCTTGCTGAAGAATTCCCATTAAAAGTTCCCCTTCCATTGGCTTTGGGAAAAGATGGCTCTGAAGATTTTCTGATTATGGAATATATTCATTCAGCGGCCAAGGCTGGTAATTTCTGGGTACAATTCGGTTCAGCTCTGGCGGGGATGCATAAAAAGGGAAGAAACGGTCAATTCGGTTTTTCCTGTGACAATTATATCGGCTCTACAAAACAAATTAATGACAGGATGTCCTGCTGGACTGAGTTTTTCTGTGAAAAAAGGCTTCTTTTTCAGATGGAACTCGCCCGTTCCCGGAATCTGGCTGACAAATCCATTTCCGATGGTGTTGAGAAAATCTGCCGGAATATTACTTCCTTACTGCCGGAACCGGATTATGCCTCTTTGCTTCATGGAGATCTGTGGTCGGGAAATTATATGGCAGATGATAGGGGCGCCGCAGTACTCATTGACCCTGCCGTTTATTATGGACACCGAGAAGCGGATCTGGCCATGACTGAGTTATTCGGTGGATTTAACAGAACATTTTATACAGCTTATAATGAAACATTTCCAATTGATAAGGGATATGGGAAGAGAAAAGATCTCTACAATTTATACCATATGCTCAACCACTTGAATCTTTTCGGTTCTTCCTATTCTGGATCGGTTCGGTCAATTCTCTCAAGCTATCTCTGATAACTGCTCTTCGACTTTTTCCCACTCTTCACTGACTTTCTCCTGTTCGGCTTCATTCTTTTTGATATCATTGCTGACTTCTCTGGCTTTGTTTCCATCGGAGTAGACCTCTGGAGATGCCAGTAGTTCTGTCAGTTCAGCGTGTTCCTCTTCCAGTTCGGCAAGTCTATTGAGCAGAGTTTCCTCTTCCCTTTTCAATCTTCGCATGACAGCTTTCTGCTTCTTTTCCTCTTCTCTTGAGAGTTTTCCCGATTTGGGTTGCTCTGGTACAGGACCGGAGGTTTTTTTCTGTTCTATGGTACTCTCATTTTCTTTTTTCCAGAGATAGTATTCATAATTACCTTGATACAATCTGTGCCCATCGGGAGATAGTTCCAGAACTTCCTCTGCGAGCTGCTCTATGAAATAACGGTCATGGGATACAAAGATAACCGTTCCTGTATAATTTTTCATGGCATCGAGCAGTACATCTTTTGAGTGGATATCAAGGTGGTTCGTCGGTTCGTCGAGAATCAGGAGGTTGATCGGTCTCAATAGTAATTTAAGCAAAGCGAGTCTGTTTTTTTCACCCCCGCTCAAGACGGCAACACTTTTAAATATATCATCACCGGAAAATAAAAAAGCACCGAGCATAGCCCGCAGGTTGGGGATCATCTCCGTTGGAGCTTCCGATTCCAGTTCCTCCAGTACAGTTTTACTCTTATCCAGAACATCATCCTGATCCTGAGAAAAATATCCCACTTTCACATCGGTTCCATGGGTCATTGTTCCATCAAAATCAGTATCTGTTCCTGAGAGGATTCTCAATAGTGTCGATTTTCCAGCACCGTTGAGTCCGCTGATGACCAGCTTATCTCCTTTCTTTACCAGATGATCTATCCCTTTCAGAACTTCCCTGTCTCCATAGGATTTTCTCACATTTTCCAGGGTGAGCATTTTTTTTCCCGAATGGGGAGGGGCAGGGAAATTGAAATGGATTTTCTTCAAACTGTCGGGAATGACTATTCTCTCCATTTTTTCCAGTGTTTTCACTCTTGCCTGGGCCATACTGGCCTTTGAGGCGTTGTAACGGAAGCGACGGATAAAATCTTCGTGTTTGGCTATTTCTTCCTGTTGCTTTTTATATTGATCGACGAGGATTATCAGTTCCTCTTTTCGTCTTTTCTCATAGGTGGTGTAATTCCCTTTGTAGATCTTCAGATTCCCGAGAAAAAGCTCGGCTACTTCTGAAACTACAGAGTCTAAAAAGAACCGGTCATGGGAAACAATGAGAATCCCCCCCTTGAATATGGCGAGGAAATCCTTCAGCCAATCCCTTGCTTCAAGATCGAGGTAGTTCGTAGGCTCATCGAGGAGCAGGATGTCAGGCGCTTTCAGTAATTCTTTGGCGAGGGCGATTCTCATCTGCCAACCGCCTGAAAACTGAGAACATTCCCGATCCTGGTCTTCTTCTGAGAATCCCAGTCCCTTCAGAATTCTACTGATCTGCTCTTCCCGGTGATAATAACCGCTTTGAAGAACCAGTTCCTGCAATTCATGGTGTTTATGCAGAATGTTTTCGGCTTTCCTGCCCTCACTGTTTTTTTCCAGTTCATGACCGAGTTTGTCAATTTCAGTAATTGTATCTGAAATCCAGGAAAAAGCTTTTTCCGCTTCTTCTCTGAGTGTGGAACCTTTGTGTTCAATTCCAGACTGGGGCAGGTATGCTATTCTCGAATCTTTGGAAATGATGACGTTGCCGCTATCGGTTTCACTTTCTTTACTGATGATTTTCATCAGCGTTGTTTTCCCCGAACCATTGGCTCCGGATAAGGCGACCCGGCTTCCTGTGGAGATCATAAAATTGATATCTTTCAGGATATCTCTGTCACCAAAAGCCAATGAGATATTATCAAGTTGTACAAAAGACATTATTTACGATTCCTCTTCTGTCTCTTCCGGCTTCATGTCAGTCTTATCAAACTCAAAGTAGCTCTGAATCGGATCGAAGAACTGGTCTGTCGTAACAATTTTATTTTTGATGTATCTGTCGTGGACATAGATAAAAGATACCCCCGATTCAGTAAATGAATAGAGGAAATTGGCTTCCGAACCATTAGTGAAACTAAAGGTTATTACACCGGAATAAACATTTTTGATGATAGAATCGGGAAAATGGTTGAAGGAGATTCTGCCGAGCGGTTCCGACTCTGGAGTGATGATCTTTCTGGTAACCAGTCGTTCGATATCGTTCCAGATAAATCTTCCCGTTCCGTCAATTATATTGACAGAACCGAAATTCTCACTTTTAAAAACACCGCCCCGATCAATAAATTCTTTCAGTAGATTATCTCTTCTCTCAAGCTCAATGGAAACTATTTCATTGACATTTTCCTCTAGTCTGACAAAAGCTTCGTTAACATCTTTCCCTTCGAATTTATACAATACCGATGCGACCCGGTCTGAAACGAGGGTGACTCTGAATGAAGTCCCTTCGAAATCATATCTCTTGGATCCGAACTTTGTAATTTCCGTATATGTTTCAGAGACGTTTTTATTATTCAGTCTCAGAGTGATCTCTTTTTTTTCTCTGTCAATTCGCAGAGCATAAGAATCTTTAAAGGATGACAGATCGATTATGCCTTTGGTGATCATATCGTTGTAGTATGAAGGTCTCCAGGTACTGTCGAGAAACGTATCGAGGAGAGTATCAGTTGTATCTTTGGCATTTTCGATAACTCGTCCTGTTTCATTTAGGCTGAATACTGTCAGGTAATAATCAAATACGTAACCGGTAACACCGTCGTGAGTCAAGACATTATACCAATATCCCGATAGCCTTTCCGTAAGTTGTACAGGTTCATCACCTCGGTTGATTACTTTGATCTCCTGGCCTTCTCTCAATTTATAAACTCTGTCAGAATCTGTTGTGGCTTCTTCTCTGATGGGAAGCCCCTGTCTTTCTGTATAGGCGAAACTTGTAAAATAGGGGGCGTAATTTTCCCCGTAAGCTTCGGCATCTTTCATTTTATTGAAAAAATGGATTCTCCATGTATCGAGTTCCACTCTTTCTTTTGATCCCGGCTCAGCGACGGTGTATGTATGACGAATTCTGGATTCTTCATATACATTGACGATGGTTCCGCTTTTTATCAGTTCTTCATCAGTGGACCAGAGGACAACACCTGATCCTATCTTTCTCTCACAGGATGTGAAAAGAGTTATAATAAACAGTGCTGCTGTTAATAATTTAAAAGTTTTTGACATAATACTCTCGATTTTACCGTTTATGGAGAAAGGACGCAATGACTATTTTGCATCGCTGTAGATAATCATTATTCTTCCCTCGGACAGCAGTTTCCTGTTGTGTTCGCTGCTGAGAATCTGTCTGACCGCAGATTCGGGAATAATAAGATCTGTTTCGTTTTTTCCGAATACAGCCGTAGCAATAGTCCTGAGAGGAAATGCACCTACGCGATCACCATAGTATTCTTTATTTTCATCGAGAGAGAATCCGGTAGTTCCCCACATCTCAAGGAAACCCGGTTCCACTTTGCTCGTATCTAGAAGGACATTCAGGTTTTCATCGAAAATCCTGGGGAATATAGATGGTTTGACCAATGTAATCCTGTTTGTTCCCTGGAGAGGAAGCTCTTCTCCGGCATATATGATAATTCCTGTAAATTCAGCGGTCGCTTTATACCGAAGATCCACTGTCACTGCATCGGCAGTCATTCTGTTGATAAACATTGCTGCAATATCGGGATATATGGGGATATCATAGCGTACGGTAAGTGACTTCCTGTCCTCTGAGGCTGTACTGAAAGTTTTTCCCACCATGTCGGGAAGTTTTAACAGGTCTCCGTAGAGAGAAGTATTTTTCAATATAGCTGATCCGATCGTATCGAGAGAACTCAAGGCGATATCGGAGATAGTTTCCGCTGTTAAAACAGGAGCTCTTTTGGATATTAGCTTATCCATATTGTAGCGACTGGCAGGTGCCGTCCAGGCCGTTTCTCCAGCAGCTGTTATATCCAGTGTGATGATTCCCTCTTCCCAGTCTATCTCTTTCACTGCGCTGACGGCAATCTCATCTGCTGTCAACTGATATATGAGAGAGCAAAGTAAAAGTATCAAGAGTTTTCTATTTATGCTCATCATTTACTCCATTTGTGACTAAGAACGGGTCCCCGTCACTCTGTGCCGCCCGTTTTATCTAATAATCGGGACGGAAAGTCTCATGCCTATATTCAGTGTTCCATCGATGGACAATCTGTTTCTCGATGCCAGCAGTTCAGGTGTAATTTCATACATGCCCGATATCGACCAGAGAGAATCGCCTTTCTGAACGATGTACGTATCATCGAAGCTTATATTCAGCTCTTCGGCAGAACGGTAAGGTTCCACTTTGACAAGAGCGGGAATGATGACAGTTTGCCCAGTCCTGAGATATCTCGGAGAAAGTCCTTCGTTGTACCTGTTTATAAGGCTCAAAGGGACTTTGTAATATTCTGATATTTCAGATAAAGTATCTCCGGTTTTAATGTTATATCTGTAGAACTCCATAAATTTACTGTCCGATTCTTCAAGTATCCTAATTAGTGAATCGGCAAATGTACCTGGAATCTTCAGTTTATATCCCGAGTCCGCCGGAGGTGTCACATCGTAAACCAGTTCGGCATTTCCCAGGGACAGCAGATCGTAGTCAATTCCGCTCATAGATGAGATCATCCGAATATCCACAGAGCGGTCGAGGTCAATTCTCTCCCAGGTCATATACTCTTCCCATTCAGCTTCCAATCCGTACCTTCCGCCGTAAGAGCATATAATGGATACTGCCAGGAATTTCGGTAGATAGCGGCTCGTTTCAAAAGGAAGAAGATCCTCTTCAATCAGTGTCCAGTAGTCGTTAATACCCGATGAATTGATAGTCCTTCTCAAACCATTCAGTCCGCAGTTGTAGGCGGCCAGCGCCAGATCCCAATTACCTGTTTTTTCAAAGTTATACTGAAGTTTTTTCAGAGCTCCCTCTGTCGCTCTCCAGAAATCTCTTCTGTCATCGCGCCAGTCATTGACTTCTATCTCATAGGGACCAATGCTGTTTGACATAAACTGCCACATACCCACTGCTCCCGAACGGGATACGGCATCAACTCTGTAAGCTGATTCCACTACGGGCAGATAGAGGAGTTCTTTGGGAAGGTTGTACTCTCTGATCATGGATTCAATGTGAGAACGGAAGGGCGCGGCTCTATCGAGAGCTCTCTGGAGGTATGCCAGTTTTTCTTCTGTACTGTATATTTCTATGAATTTCTCAATTTCCCCATTCATCTCGAAGGGAAAGGAGAAAAACTGTTCGCTTCTCAGGTTTTTCAGAGAAGGGCGATGATTGTATTCATATCCTTCAGTTAAACGGGCATTCTGCTCAATGGGCAGCGCCTGTGAACTGAGAGAACAGGGTAGTATAAATAGAATTAGAAAGTATCGCCGAAATAAATTCCTGCCCATTCCCATCTCCCATTAATTTCCGGATCTGCCGGATAATCGATTTTTTTGAAATAGAGATACCAGGTTCGGATTCTGTATGACCATCCCCAGGTTTTAAGAAACGCCTCACTTTCATTGGACATGGGATCCAGGTCCCGGGAGTATCTCAATCCTGAATTGAGAAAGGATGTGATGTTCAGATTCGTATGTGTGAACATATCAGTTTCATCCTGACTCCAGCTCATTGTAAAGAACTTTTCAGCCTGATATTTTTTCAACCTGTCTCCTCTTCTGAGGTATATGGCGTCTTTTACTGAGCGTACAAGTTGATCTAAATCCGTTCTGGTCCATGTTTTATCGGATCTGTGAAAACGCAACAAGTTAGTGAGGCTGGTTCTGGCGTCGGGATCACCGGCAATTTCCGTTTCCGGAGAATTCAGAAAATCTTCAAACGCATCGAATGCCTGATCCCAGAAGCCGAGTTTCTCGTAACTTTTTCCCAGATAGTAATAGATCTGTCCTTTATCAAGCTGCCCGGGAAATCTTTCGAGTAATTCCTGCAGGCAGTGAACTCTCTCTTCGTAATCCTCTGAATAAAAACCCAATTCTTTCAGAATCAGTTTGTGAATTGAATTTCCACTGATAGTAAGATCGGGGTAGTTATAGAGAATTCTTCTGAAATAGGTTTCAGCAACAATCCTCGAATCGTTGTATATATAGTTTTCTGCGATCGTCAGCAGATAATAGGCAATATAAGGGTCATTATCGTGAGAGTGGATATAGTCGGTGAGAAAGAGATTCATTTTATCTGTTTCACCAATATTTTTGTATTCGGAGATAATCCTGTTTACTATTGTGTAATACACTTCCATATTCTTCTCATTCTCTTCATCGGCTTTTTCGAGAAGCTTGAAAAGCTGTTCAAGCTTTTTATCGTTTTCAGTTCCCTTATAGAATTGAAAATTACCATTGCCGCAGCTGATGATTAATAGAAGCAGGAGAGATATAAAAAATAATCGTTTATATAAATTTATTTGAATCAACATATTAATTTCTGCGGTGATCTTATCATGGAGTCAGCTTTGTTGGCAACAATAGAGAGAAATGATGAGGTATTTTGAGTTTTGAATAGAACCGATTTAATTATGTGTCTGTTAAATATCCCTTTAATAGGACGGACACGTGCAAAAAATATTATTAGATCCTATCTTCATGGTACAGATCTTCGGGGGCTGATAGCAAAGCTCTACCCCTTTTTATCTCTTAGCGATTCAGATTTTAAGAGAGCCTGGTATAAAACACTTTTACAGAAGAGTCTCGCCGAAGAACGAGGGATCAGAATCGTTTCGTCTTTTGATTCTTTATACCCGCGAAATTTTTCATCTCTCAAAGATTATCCCCCGGTTCTTTTTTTGAAAGGAAATTCAGCCATTCTAAATAGACCAGGTGCTGCAGCCCTGGTCGGGAGCAGGCAGATAGGTAGAAAAGTCATGAAACTGACAGAACAGATAGGAGAGCAGCTTTTTATTCATGGAGTTACTGTTGTCAGCGGACTGGCTCTCGGTTGCGATACTATAGCTCATAAAACTGCATTGAAGAACGGAGGGCTTACCGTCGCAGTATTGCCTTGTGGCCCCGATATTATCTATCCCGATGACAATAGCCCTCTTTATTATCAGATCCTGGAGAATAATGGGATGATCCTTTCCGAGTATGTCCCCGGGGTGTATCCCGCTCCCTTCCGTTTTGTTGAAAGGGATCGATTACAGAGCGGATTATCTGATTTTGTTATTTTGATGGAATCCGGTCAGAAGGGTGGTTCAATGCATACGGCCAATCGGGCAATTAGTCAAAACAGGCCTCTTCTGGTTTATCAACCCGATTCTTTTTCAGTAAAAACCAGTGGGAACAGGCTGCTGATCAAAGAGGAGAAAGTTTATCCTTTTAGAAGCCTGGAGGATTTCATTATTCTTATGAAAAATATCCCCGGGATAATAAGAGATTGTAATAGGGAATCAGATCAGTTAATATTTCCCTATGTTTAAGAAATACTCATTGATATTGATTCTTTCAGTTATTGTTGTACTTGAAAGCGGAGCATTTGATCTCTACGATCCCATCTCCTGTCTCGGATCTGAAATTGAAGACATTTTCAGTACCTCTCCTGTTCCTGACGAGATTTATCCCAATAGAGGGGTTGAGCCCGATGAAGACAATGTAATATTTTACTATTCCAATGGTTTTTATCTTTTTTTATTCGGAAACCGCCTGTGGCAGGTCCGATATGACAGAACATATGGAGACTTGGTATACGATCTGAAAATGGGTATGGACCGTTCTATCCTGCTTACTTTGAAACTGAATGAGGGTATGACTCCTCTCAGTTCAGGAGATAATTACCTGACTTTCCAAATACAGGAAAGTCCTTATCCGGTGAGGATCAAACTTTTTTTTGTCGAAGACAAACTGGATGATCTCTATATATACAGAGCTGATTTTTAAAGGAATTTTTATGTCTGAAATATGTTTGGTGCTGACTGCGGCAACTGTTGTGGAAAACCTCGAAATAGCCAAAAGAAATCACTCACTGATCGATATTCTGGAACTGAGAACCGATCTTCTCGATGAAGATCAATATCAATTACTGGCTGATTTTCCATCATTAATTGACAAACCGGTTATTCTTACATGCCGCAAAGTGGTAGACGGAGGTCTATGGAATAAAGATGAAAAGCAGCGTAGAGAATACCTGCTCAATTGGATGGAGGGCGATTACTCTTATATCGATTTGGAAATGGATCTGAAAAATGACTCGGCGGTAGTTGAAAAAGCTCTTTCCCGTGGAATCACAATTATCCGGTCATTTCATGATTTCAATACAGTCCCGGCAGATTTATATGAGAAGATGATCTCTTTTGCAGATGATCAGAAGACAATAGTAAAAGGCGCTGTATATCCTCAGACTTCTGAAGAACTATTCAGGTTGATTGATACCGCGTTGAAATTGAAAAAAAGTGACAAAATCGATTCATTTATTCTATTGGGAATGGGCGAATTCGGATTCCCGACGAGGATTTTGTCAGAGAAACTGGGATCCTATCTGACTTTCTGTTCCGACAGTCACGAAAGCCGGGGTGCTCCGGGCCATTGCAGCGCTTCCGATCTCAATAATATTTACAATTTCAGAAATATAACCAGTTCGACTGTGATCAACTCAATAATAGGGAATCCGGTCAGCCAGTCCAAATCTCCTCAAATACACAATCTCGGTTATAAAAAGAAAAGCATCGATGCTGTTTATGTCCCTTTTCTGACTGATTCTCCCCGTTGGTTTATGGAAATAGCCCGATTGTTGGAGATTCATGGATCTTCTGTTACTGTACCCTTTAAAAGTGAGATTATTCCCCTTGTTGATCATATAGATAAATCTGTGAATCAGATCGGTGCTTCCAATACAATTTATAGAGATCGCCATGGGCGATGGCTGGCTACCAATACCGATGCCTATGGATTGATTAAACCATTGCTGGATTTTATCGGAGTTAAAGATCTTGACAGTAGGAAAGTAGCTGTAATCGGAGCCGGTGGAGCTGCACGGGCAGCTGTGTTCGCTTTACTCGATATGGGCGCTCAGGTAGCGATCTTTAATCGAACTCATCCAAAGGGACTGGAGCTGGCCGATCTGTTTTCGTGCAGAGCTTATCCTCTGGAGGAATCATCTATTGAGGAACTGAAGGAATACAGTTCAATTATTGTACAGACGACGAATGTCGGGATGGCGCCCCTTGAACATATCGATCCCCTGGATTTTTACTCTTTTTCCGGAGACGAATTAGTCTACGATATCATTTACAAGCCCGAAGAGACTCTATTGATGAAAAAAGCAGCTGAAGCGGGATGCCCGGTTCTAGGGGGATTTAAAATGCTGGAAGAGCAGGCTTATCTGCAGTTTAAATTGTTTACAGGAATAGACTATAACTGACAGATTGTCAGATTACATAGTCATGAAAAAGGGGATGGCGATAATGCTTACCATTAGGCCGCAGAATCCTAAAAATATTGCAGTCCCCATTAATATTTTTTCTTTTTTTGATAAAGCCATAATATATCCTCCCTTTGAGAAACTATATCCTTTCAGTAATCTTCAGTAAAGATGAAAATCTCTCAGTCTATAATTTTATGAGAAGATGCTTGACAACCACATATGAATGGCTTACTTTGAATTTGAAAATATACAGATAATATCGTGGATGAAGATTTATTGGAGAAGCGTCAGCTACCGTAGGAGCAAGATCAGATTAGCTTGAATTCTGGTCGAATCTCTCAGGTTATTAGCAGTAAATCCTACACACCCCTGGAGAGAACCGAATCTTATTGATGAGGTCATCGAAGAAGCAACCCGAAAGGGGAATCTTTCAGATAAAAGGACAGGGCTCAAAAGCACTTAGGTGATTTTGAGCCCTGTCCTTTTTTTTGCGGAAAAAAGAATATCGAGGAGATTTGCAGGGGAGCTTGTAAAGCTTCATCAAATTTAGATTAATTGTATATAGTGTTTTTCATTTATGAATTCATACCATATACTATTTTAGAAAGGGGAGTAAAAAATATGAATTTAAAAAGAACTAAACTCTATGACTGGCATGTTAAAAACGATGCGGTAATAGTTCCTTTTGCAGGCTGGGAATTGCCGATTCAGTACAAAACAGGACCCATCGTTGAACACAAAGCCGTCCGTACCGGTGCGGGACTCTTTGATATTGATCACATGGGTCAGATTATGGTCACCGGTGCCGATGCAACAGAGTTTCTAAACTATGTTGTAACTGCTGATCTGACTAATCTGGATCCCTGGAATTCAACCTATTCTCTCATGTGCCTCCCTACTGGTGGAGTAATTGATGATCTTTTCATCTACAAGCAGGCTGAAGGATGGATGGTCGTTGTCAATGCTTCGAATTTGGAAAAGGATTTTAAGTGGCTGAAACAACAGAGCGAAGGAAAAAGTGTTTCCATTACCGATATATCCGAAGAAACCTACATGATCGCTTTCCAGGGACCTAAAGCCATTGAAGTTCTCGACTCACTTACTGATAAGAGAACAGGCGCTATAGCCAGATTCTCATCTGCAGATGAAACCCTTTTCGGAGTCGATTTGCTTATCGGTAGAACGGGGTATACCGGAGAAGACGGTGTGGAACTTTTTTATCCTGCGGAGAAAGCGGAAACAGTCTGGCAGGGAATCATCGATCAGGGGAAAAAAGTCGGAGTAGAAGTGCTCCCCATTGGACTGGCGGCCAGGGACAGTCTCAGATTTGAACCGGGATTTCCACTTTACGGCCATGAATTGAATGAGGAAAAAACTCCCCTTGAAGGACGATTAAAATGGGCTTGCGCTCTCCATAAGGATTTTATCGGCAAAGAGGCTATTCTGAAGCAACTTAACGGGGGCCTTCCATCCAAACTGGTTTCTTTTGAGCTTCTCGATAAGGGCGTTCCTAGAGAAGAGTACATTGTGCTGTCACCGGAAGGTGAAGAAATCGGTTATGTGGCAACAGGTTTATATGCCCCCTGGGTCGATAAATACTGCGGGAATGCTTATGTGAAACCGGAATATGCAAAATTGGGAACTGAGTTCCTTATTCAGATAAGAAAAAAAACTAAAAAAGCAGTAGTGATAAAAAGACCGCTTTATAGACCGTCATACAGATAAATTAAAGGAGAATACAAATGAACATTGACAAAAACGCAAAATATAATACAACACACGAATGGGTAAGGGAAGAAGGGGATCTTCTGGTCTATGGAATCAGTGATTATGCTCAGGAAAAAATCGGAGAAGTAGTATTTGTTGAGCTGCCCGAAGAGGAGGAGTTCCAGAAAGGCGATTCTTTCAGTGTTGTCGAGTCGGTAAAATCAGCCAACGACCTTTATATCCCTGTAAGCGGTGAAGTCGTAGAAGTGAATGAGGCTCTTGAAGATGACCCGGATCTGGTAAACAGCGATGCTTTCGGAGATGGATGGATTTGTAAGATTAAACCTTCTGATAAATCTGAACTTGATGAATTATTATCAGCGGCGGATTATGAAAAACTGATCAGCGAACTAGAATAACCGGAGAACGATATATGAGTTTTATATCCAATATGAAAAAAGACAGAGATATAATGTTGAAAAAAATAGGCATTAACTCTGTTGAAGATCTCTTTAAGGATGTACCGGCGGATAAACGTTTTCCCGAAGTCAAAATGGTTCCTCCATTGTCGGAACCGGAAATACTTCTGGAGTTATCAAAACTGTCTGCAAAGAACGCCAGCGCAGAGTGTTACGACTGGTTTCTCGGCGGTGGTATTTACAACCACTTTGTCCCTTCAGTTATTTCCGCGATCACTTCCCGTGGAGAATTTCTGACAGCCTACACACCTTATCAACCTGAAGTCAGCCAGGGGACTCTTGAAGCAATATTCGAATACCAGACTATGATTTCCGAACTGACAGGCATGGAAGTAGTCAATGCCTCTCATTACGATGGTGCGACTGCTCTGGCAGAAGCGGCGATAATGAGTGTCCGATCTACAAGAAAGCGGAACAAAGTCGTAATTGCTCCTGGACTCCATCCAGAGTATCTGGAAGTCATTAAGACTTATTTTCAGGGACTTGATATAGAATTGTCCACAGGGGATATTGATGACAAAACAGCCGGTTACATTGTGCAGAATCCCACTTTTACCGGTGAGATTATCGATGTAAATGCTGAAGCTCAGAAAGCTCACGATCAAGGTGCGCTTTTAATAGTTCACACTGACCCGATGGCTTTGGGTGTCCTCGAAGCACCGGGAAATTGCGGAGCTGATATTGTCACCGCCGAAGGACAGTGTCTCGGTGTGGGCATGAATTTTGGAGGTCCCTGTCTCGGAATATTTGCAACAACTGCGAAACACATACGAAAAATGCCCGGTAGAATCATCGGTGAAACAATAGATGAATGTGGTTCAAAAGGGTGCGTATTGACTTTTGCTGCAAGAGAACAGCATATCAGAAGGGAAAAAGCTACCAGTAATATCTGTTCCAATCAGGGACTGGCAGCATTATCAGCAGCTATCTATCTGGCAGCCGTGGGAAAAAGCGGTTTCAGAAAGGTTGCTGAACTTTGCTGGCATAAAGCACATTATGCGGCAGAGGAAATTGGAAAGATCGATGGTTATTCGGTGGCCACTAAAGGAAATTTTTTCAAGGAATTCCTTATTAAGACACCTGTTCCCGCAGAAGAGATCTTCGCAAAATTACAGGACAAATATATTATGGCCGGACTTCCTTTAAGTCGTTTTAAAGATGGCAAAGCTGATGAAATGCTGATTTGTGTTACAGAGATAAACAGCAGGAAGCAGATTGATCACCTTGTTTCGGCACTAAAGGAGGTGGCACTATGAGTAATCTCTGGAAAATAAGCGGAGAGGGAAGAAGCGCTGTGTATCTTCCGGGACTTGATGTTCCCGAAACAGCAATTCCCGAAAAGATCAAACGGAAAGAGGAACCCAATCTGCCAGAAGTGGCGGAATTGGATCTCGTTCGTCATTATACAAACCTTTCCCGAAAGAACTTCAGCATCGATACCCATTTTTATCCCCTTGGATCATGCACCATGAAGTACAATCCCAAAGTGAATGAAGTTACAGCATCGCTGCCGGGATTCAGGAACGCTCATCCCTATCAAAGTGATAAACTCTCTCAGGGAGCTATTGAGCTGCTCTACAATTTGCAGGATCAGTTAACAGCTATTTCCGGTTTTGAAGCAACCAGCCTTCAGCCCGCAGCAGGAGCTCAGGGAGAATTAACTGGTATTCTGATGATAAGAGCCTATCATGAAGAAAAAGGAGAACTCGAGACCAGAAGAAAAATTCTGATTCCCGATTCTGCACATGGAACCAATCCCGCCACTGCGGCTATGGCTGGTTTCAAAGCTGTGGAAATCCCTTCAGACAGTCATGGGAATATTGATCTGGTTGCATTGAAAAGTGAATGCGATGAGACATTGGCCGGTATTATGATCACGAATCCCAATACTCTCGGGTTATTCGAAGAGAATATACTGGAAGTTATCGGTGCAGTTCATGATTGCGGTGGCCTGGTTTATGGTGATGGTGCGAATTTCAATGCCATTATGGGTATTGTAAAACCGGGAGAGCTCGGTTTTGATGTTATGCATTACAATATTCACAAGACATTTACCGGTCCACATGGCGGAGGTGGTCCCGGTGCGGGACCTGTCAGTGCCGGTGTGAAACTGAAAGATTATCTGCCTGGGCCAGTGGCTGTAAAAGACAATGATGGATTTCACCTCCGTCAGCCTGTGAAAACGATTGGAAGGATGAAACTTTTCTATGGAAACTTCGGAATCCTGGTCAGAGGATATACCTATATCTCGATGCTTGGAGCTGAAGGATTGAAGGATGTTACGGAAAATGCCGTTCTCAATGCCAATTATATGAAAGCTCTGGTCGCCGATAAATACCCTGCTGCCTATGACCGCGGCTGTATGCATGAATTTGTCTGCCGGGGAGATATTGCAGAAGGCATTCACACTCTTGATATAGCGAAGAGACTGATCGATTACGGATTCCATCCCCCGACCATTTATTTCCCTCTAATAGTCCCTGAAGCTATGATGATAGAACCTACGGAGACAGAGAGCCGCGAGACAATTGAAGCTTTTGCCGCAGCATTAAATGCCATTGCCGATGAAGCTGTCAATGCTCCTGAGTTACTGCACAATGCGCCAAAATCCACCAGCCTGAAAAGACTTGACGAAGCGGGTGCTGTTAAAAATCCGGTTTTACGGTACTGACAGAAAATCTTAACGAATGTTAATATTGAGAGACAGGATTTTAGTTAATTCTGTCTCTTTTTTAGTCTATATTATAAGCACATGTTAAATTCTGGAGGAGAATATGATGAATATGGGATTATGGACGGGAATTGTACTGATAGTAGCCATCGGTGCTATTAGTGAGATGTACAGGGCCAGAGTAAAAAACGGGGCAGAAAAAACAGCAAAATTATACGAAGAGATATCACAGAGGATGGGCAGGATTGAAGAGAGAATGGCCAATGTCGAAACGATTCTTTTTGAAAAAGAGAAAGCGGACAAATTCGATAAGTTATAATCTGCTCAGGAGTTTAAGTGTATTTTCATAAAATAGATAACCCGATGAACTTCCGGTTTCCGGGAATTGACAATGGATCCTTTGAAGTCAAAGATGTAGGTGAAGGCGTTTTCAGCCTTAATATTCAAAGTGATAAATGGGAGAGGACAGATACTTTTGCCCCCTTAATTGAGAGTGGATTCAATGAGCAAACCGGGAAATCCCGGCTCCTGATTCAAAATGATCAATTGGAACTTATATACAATGAAAAAACACTGTTAACAACGAAAACTGATCGGGCTTTCGGTGTCAGCGGTCAGAAATGGATGTTCATGTTTGATTATTCTGAAGATATGCATTTCTACGGAATGGGAGAAAAAGGAAACGGTTTTGAGAAGAGCGGAATAAAAACCAAATTCTGGAATGCAGATGTTTGGGCTGATTTTCCCGTATCGGAAGTGGTCAATCATCAGACCGATCCCATGTATCTTTCCATACCTTATCTACTGATAAAAAAGGGAAATCATTGGTTCGGTATGCTTGTAGATAATCCCTATCCGGTTTTTATGGCTACAGGCGCAGAAGAGACCATAGCCAAACAGAACAGTTCCGATACAACAAAAGATTTCTATCTCGGTTCGACCGAAGGAAAACCCCATTTGTATTTCATTACCGGAGACAATCCTGCTGAGATCACTTCCAAACTGCAGAAGCTGGCGGGAACAGTTCCGAGACCACCCCTCTGGAGCCTCGGTTATCACCAGTGCCGCTGGGGGTATAAATCATATGACGATTTGAAAGAACTCGATATGAAATTTACCGATTACGAAATCCCCTGTGATGGCTTGTGGCTCGATATCGACTACATGACCGGTTATCGCGTTTTTACCTGGAATAAGGATTACTTCAAAGATCTGAAGAAGGAAATTGCAGATCTGAATAATTCAGGTAGACAGATAGTTCCCATACTGGATCCGGGAGTTAAAAGGGATAGCAATTTTTCTGTATATCAGGACGGAAAGAAAAAAGGGATCTTCTGCCTCAATACAGAAGGGATGGAATACACCGGTTTTGTCTGGCCGGGGGAGACCATGTTTCCCGATTTTTCCATGGAAGAGGGCAGACAGTGGTGGGCTGATCAGGTCACTTCTTTTGCATCTGAGGGAATCAAAGGCGTCTGGATTGATATGAATGATCCGGCAACAGGCAGTTCGGAATTGAATGAAATGAAATTCCAGCGCGGAAAGAAGGAACATGAGTACTTCCACAATCAGTATTCAATCGGTATGCAGGAGGCAACTGAAAGAGGGCTTCGAAAAGCCAATCCCGATAACAGGCCTTTTATTCTAAGCCGCAGCGGTTTTACAGGAAGCAGCCGATGGTCTGCGATCTGGACAGGTGATAATTTCTCCAATTACCACAATTTGCGGAAAAACATTGAGACATCGCTCAACCTGTCAATGTCATCTATACCCTTTATCGGCTCCGATGTTCCGGGATTCGGAGGTGATGCTACAGGTGATTTGATGATAAGCTGGTTCAAAGCGGCATTTCTCTCTCCTGTCCTGCGGAACCACAGCCTTAAAGATACGCGGGATCAGGAACCATGGGCTTTTGATGACAAAGTGCTGAAGATTGTTTCCCACTATATACGGCTCAGATACAAGCTTCTTCCCTATCTCTATAATCTGTTTATTCAACAGGAAAGCAGCGGAGAACCCATACTCAGGCCGGTATATTATCACGCCGGGGAAGAGGATATGGAAAGTGTCCTCTATATTGATGATCAGTATTATACAGGTCCGTCGATACTGCAGTCTCCAGTTGTCACAGAAGGCGATAAAAAAAGGGATTACTTCCTGCCTGCAGGCCGATGGTATGATATACAGAGCGGGAACTGGCTCGAGGGAAACCGGATTATCAGTTTTTTTGATGCGACAGATGAGAAAACGGCTCTCCATATAAAGGACGGTTCTATCATTCCCATGCTGCCCGGTACCAGACTGAATAACCAGTCTGATCTGTCAGTTGTTGAGCTTCATATATTCGCAGATACGCACTCACAAATCGGGGATTTTACTTACACCTATGATTCGGGAGATGGTTACGGCTACCGGAAAGGAGAGGAGAGCCGCTTTTCTCTAAGCGGTGAAGTCAATAGTGATATTCTGGAGATTGAAATCAATGGGATTTCCCGGGGATACAAAGAGTGCCATGTAGATTTCGTCTTCTATACAAAATTTGACCAGGTTCTTCTCACCAGCCAGGGATCTGTCAAAGTTCTCAAACTGGAAAAACATGATTGGAACTTTGCCATGAACCAGCAGAAGTGCTGGAAATCGGAAAAGGTAACAGTTTAGTGATTGTTTATAATATGATTAGAGATAAAATCCGGTAGAGTTTCCATTGTTCTCTACCGGACTTCGTGTTTAAAGAGTATTCAGGTTCAGGCTGTAAAAGTCATTTTTCTGCACAATTCCACAAGTTCGTGAATTCCCTGAAAGTTTATTTCTCCCAAGGTAAAATGTGGCAGTTTGATTACCGGCTGATCGAGAAGGAAATCATCGATTACAGCCTCTTCAACAGCTTTTCCAGCGGGCGTGAACTGCTTTAACCAGTCAGGTATTACCCGGCACAGGGCATGCCGGCTCTCTTTGTGTTTCCATAATGTGGAAATGTATGTGTATTCATCTATTGCGATCTGAACAGCATCAACTGAAGTGTAAGCAAAGGTCTGCCGCAACCTGATATCTCCCGATGAGGAGCCTAAACGCAGTTCAAAATCACCGCTTTCGGCTATCCACTTTTTTCTGAGTGAATCGTAATAAGAGAGATCTCTTTTCTCAACGATAAAGGATACCTTTTTTGATTCACCGCGATAGAGATCAATTTTGATAAATCCTTTCAGTTCCTGCTCCGGTCTGATAAGAGTTGATTCCACATCTGTTATGTACAGCTGGATTGTTTCCTGTCCTCTATAGTTACCGGTGTTTTTCACAGTGAAACTCACATTGAGCTGTTCATCTCCCGATAACTGTGAAGTTGAGAGTTTGGGGCTGCCATATTCAAATTCTGTATAAGATAAACCGTGTCCGAAAGGGAATAGAGGTTCTATTTTCTTCGTATCATAATGGCGGTATCCGACAAAAATACGTTCCCCATAGAGGCAATCTCCCTCTTCTCCGGGAAAATTCAGAAATGAGGGATTATCTTCGAGCCGTATGGGAAATGTTTCCGCCAGCTTTCCCGAAGGATTCACTTTTCCGAAAAGGACATCGGCTATAGCACCGGCTCCCGCCTGTCCCAGAACCCATGATTCAACAATGGACGTAACTTTGCTTTCCCATGGCATGGCCACGGCACTGCCGTTACTCAATACAACAATGGTATTTTTCTGTATAGACGATACTTCTTCTATTAAATTGTCATGAGATTCGGGCAGATTGAGATGCTTTCTATCTATTCCTTCCGATTCATAACTGAGTGGAAGTCCCGCTGCAATAATAACGGCATCACTATTTTCAGCAAGCTTCACAGCTTTTAGAAATTCATCATTACTCAGGGGATTTTCGATTTCCTGCAGACTGTAGCCGCGGGAATAGGTAAATTCGACAGTATCAGAATACTCAGTTTGAAGAATATCCCATAAACTATCCACCCTTGTAGGTTTCACTTCTGAACTGCCGTTTCCCTGATAGCGGGGATCTTTGGCGAATTCTCCCAGAACAGCTACTTTTATTTTTTTACTACAGTCAAGTGGAAGAAGAGTATTTTCATTTTTGAGCAACGTGACACATTGCGACGCTACTCTCCTCGCAGTCTGATGATGTTTTTCAACATCCATCGGGACCGGTGATTTTTCACAGGACTTACATTTGAGGACAAGGATGAGAATCTCCAATACCAGTTTATCGAGAACAGATTCATCGAGTTCTTCTCTTTTTACAGCTTTTTTGATTTCTTTCAGGCTGAAAGGATTATCACCACCGGGCATCTGCAGATGCAGTCCGGCTTTCAGAGCCTCAACCCGATCAATAATGGCATCCCAGTCAGTCATGACCAGAGCGTCCGAACCCCATTCCTCTTTGAGTATCTCAGTGAGCAGCCGGGCATTTTGTGTTCCGTAAATTCCCTGCACTCTATTGTAACAGGCCATTACCGTCCACGGCTTTCCTTTTTTCACTGCTATTTCAAAGGGCGTTAGGTATATCTCCCTGAAGGTCCGTTCATCAACGGCAGAATTCGTGTGCATTCTTCTCGTTTCGGTATTATTCGCAGCAAAATGTTTCAGGCTGGCTCCGATTCCCCGGCTCTGCAGTCCATTGATATAAGCCGCACCGAGCTCTCCTGACAGTACAGGATCTTCTGATAAATATTCAAAATTACGCCCCGCAAGAGGGGAGCGCTTTATATTGACTCCCGGTCCAAGCAGAATGTTTACGCCCTGGCTATTGCACTCTTCGGCCAGCGTTTCCCCAACAGTTTTCATCAGGTCAACATCCCAGCTGGCAGATAAAGCTGAAGCTGTTGGAAAACAGGTCGCCCGAAGCTGGTCGCCATAACCCATTTGAGTGGTGTCAGGAGCTCTTCTCAAACCATGGGGTCCGTCGGACATCCAGATCCAGGGGATATTCAGCCTTTCCACCGGGACTGTGCTCCAGGGATCTCTCCCTGCTGTCAGAGAAATCTTCTCGTCGAGACTCAACTCTGCCAGTAGAGACCTCGCTTCTATTCTGATTTTTTCAATATTCAATTGAAACCTCGTTAAATGCTTTCTGCATGAATGCAGCGCACAAACTGATTTTTTTTCACTTCAACTGCTTCGGGAAATGTCTCTCTGCATCGTGATTCTGCAACAGGGCATCGATTCTGGAAAGGACAACCGCGGCTTTCGGGAGTCCACATAGTGACTTCTTTTTCCACATCATCAGCCACTTCCAGTTTTGCAAGAGTTTCCCGTTCCGGATCGGGAGCTGCTGAAATCAGCAGTTTTGTATAGGGGTGCACCGGATGTTTAATTACCTCATCCACATCTCCCCATTCTACCATGTGTCCGCTGTAAAGGACGATTATTCTATCGGCAAAATATCTGGCCGTTGCTATATCGTGAGTGATGTAGAGGAAAGATTTACCCATCTCCTTTTTCAGTTTATTCATCAGGTTCAGAACACCTAGACGGATGGATACGTCGAGCATAGAAGTCGGCTCATCGGCGAAGATGACATCGGCTCCAATGGCCATTATCCTGGCCAGGAAAGCCCTCTGTTTCTGACCTCCCGACAATTGATGGGGATATTTTCTTCCCTGCTCTTCTGCCGGAACCAGTCCCACCATTTCAAGGGACTCATCCATTTTTTTCTTCAGTTCGGCACTTTTGTGTTTGTGGTACAGCTGAAGAGGCCGTTTCAGATGATAGTAGATTGAATGCAGAGGGTTCAGTGAAGAAAAAGGATCCTGGAAAATCATCTGAACTTTCTGTTTGTAATTCTTTAATGCGTAACCCCTGAAACTGTGACAGCACTCATCGTGATAGAGCATCTGTCCTTTAGTCGGCTTATAGAATCTCATAGCGATCCGGCACAATGTTGACTTTCCGCATCCTGATTCTCCAACGACAGCCAGAGATTCTCCGGGATACAGATCAAAAGAAACATCGTTAAGAGCTCTCAAGGTCCGTTTCTTCGAGAAAAGATTTTTCCCGCTTATTTCGAAATCCATAACAACGTTTTTAACGCTGAATATCGGTTTTTTATCCATCAGTTTTTACTCCCTGTCAATGTGCCCATGGGATTGTGGCAGTCGTAAAAATCGTTGCCTCTATGGTTTCTGGGCGGCACTACTTTAAAACAAATATCCTGAGCCCGGAAACATCTGTCCTGGAAACGGCATCCTTCCGGTATATTGCTCATATTGAGTGGTGATCCCGGAATCCCCTCCATGTATTCGATCTCTCCATGAAGCGAGGGAAAGGAATTTTTCAGTCCGTAGGAATAGGGATGCTGGGGATTTTTCAGTATTGTTCGAGAGGGAGCCTGTTCGACAAGTTTTCCCGCATACATGATGGATACGTTATCGCAGAATTCCATCATAAGGCTGAGGTCATGTGTAATAAAAAGAATGGAGAACTTCAGATCTTTTTTTAATTCGTATACTCTCTGGAGAATTTCCCTCTGCACGACAGTATCCAGAGCCGTCGTCGGCTCATCCATTATCAGCAGTTTCGGTTTCAGAGCCAGCGCCATCGCTATAACGACCCTCTGTCTCATCCCGCCGGAAAACTGATGGGGATAGTCGTTTAATCTTTCTTTCGGAATTCCCACTATCTGAATCAACTCTTCCGCCAGGGTCCGCGCTTCACTGCGGTTGTTGGTAATGCCGTGGTTTTTATAGATTTCGAAGAACTGCTTTTCCAGTTTGACAACGGGATTCAGGCAGTTCATGGCTGACTGGAAAACCATGCTGATATGTTCCCAGCGGAATTTTCTCAGTTCGTCAGTTTCCATTTTCAGAATTTCCCGACCACCGAGTTTAATCGATCCATCGGCAATTAGAGCTGGTGGACGGTGAAGGCGCATCAGAGAGTAGGCTATTGTGCTCTTTCCGCACCCGGACTCTCCGGCCAGTCCCATGCTCTGCTCTTCTTCAATGGAAAAACTCACATTATCGACAGCACGGACAGCGCCTTTCAAGGTTATGTAATCTACGGAGAGATTATTGACTTCAAGTAACTTACTCATTCTCTGCTCCCGCTTCGGCATAGGTCTTTTCAGCTTTTCGGGCTTTGTAGTAACCGGCCATGATCCGTTGCGCTTTCAGTTTGGGATTGGACAGCTCGTCTATTGAAAAGTTTATAAGCGTCAGTCCCGAACCGAGAACGATTAAACCTAAACAGGGACCGAGCAGTTCCCACCAGGCACCGGTCTGAAGCGCCGCTGTATTCTGTGCGTTGTAGAGCATTGTTCCCCATGTTACGGAAAGGGGATCGCCGAATCCGATATATTCAAGGGTTGCCTGTGCCATAATGGCATATACGATAGTTCCTACGAAAGCTGAACTCATCATTGAAAGCATATTGGGCATAACCTCGGCAAATAGACGGCGGAATTTTGATTCCCCCAGTGTCTCTGCCGAATAGATGAATTCTCTGTTCCTGATACTCATTGTCTGTGACCGCAGGACCCTGGCCCCCCAGGCCCACGATGTGAATCCGATAAGAATTCCTATCAGCAGAGGGGAAACTCCTCCCATAAGCGCTGCGATGATAAGCAACAGCGGGATTTGCGGGATAACCATGGCTATATTGATGATCGTCGTTATTATACCATCGACGATTCCGCCGAAATATCCGGCTGTTATACCGATAATCGTGCTGAGTGTGACGGCTATGACTCCGGCCATAACTCCCACCATAAGAGATGTTCTTCCTCCGTACAAAGTCTGAGCCCAGACATCACGGCCCAGTTGTGTTGTTCCAAGAATAAACTCGCCGTTTGGAGCGACTCTGTATTGATCGGAACGGAACCCGGCTTCGAATTTAGTGAATATGGGAGCCCCCAGAGTGAGGATAAGTATCATGGCGATCAGAAATATCCCGACAGTCGCTTTAGGGTTGTCCCTTAAAAATTTAAAAAGAGGATGTTTCTCTATTTTTTCCATTGTCATCATTTATCTCCCCTGCTTCCGTAGTCTCGGATCTAAGATAAGGAGCATCATATCTGCCAGGAAATTGGCAGAAAGCATCAGTATTGTCGACATAAGTAATATTCCCTGCATTAGAGGATAATCTCTGGAGTTCAGCGCTCCCAGCATGACTTTTCCCAATCCGGGATAGTTGAAGACGACTTCGATAATCAACGATCCCCCCAGCATGAATCCCACCTGCATGGCAAAAGTAGTTACAACGGGAAGAAGGGCGTTTCTCGCACCGTAGGAGAACATGAGCTTTCGTTCCGGTACTCCTTTTGCCCTTCCCATGGCGATATAGTCTTCTCCGAGCTGGTTTATCATATTGGCTCGCATTCCCATAATTCCGCCAAGCTGAAGCATGACGATACAGGAAACCGGAAGAAATGCGTGGTAAGCCACATCGCCAATATACTGCATTACATTGGCGGGTCTAAAAAGGGGAGTGACAGCATAACCTGAAGGGAATATTCCAAATATCTCTGATCTGGCAAAGGTATAACTGACTAAAAGAGCCAGTACGACTGCCGGAATATTGGACATAAGCTGCCCTCCCACAGTCAGAACGCTGTCCAGTCTGCTTCCCCGTTTCCAGGCAGCTAGTATGCCGAGCAGATTATTGATGATAAAAGAGATGATCAGGGAGGTTCCCATCAGAAACATCGTCCAGTTCAGCCCCCTTGAAAGAGCTTCCGTAACTGTTAATGGAAACTGGCTGAAAGAAATTCCCCAGTTCCCGCTGAAAATGTTGCCGACGTATTCTATATAACTTTGAATGAGAGGCTGATCCCTGTTGAAACCAAAGAGCTTTTCAACTGCGGCAATTGTTTCCGCATCGATTTTTCCACTTGTCTGGTATAATTTGGCCATGTACATCTGAACAGGATCTCCCGGCATTAACCGGGGAATGAAGAAGTTTATAGTAACTGCGGCAACAAAAGCAATCAGATAAAAACCCAATCGTTTAAATATGTATTTCACTTTCGTTTCCTAATAAAAAAAGTATTTTTTTCCGGTATAAAATAATACCCCGGAAAAGTTTCCGGGGCATCTTAAAGTAGATTAACTGATTATTTTACCGGTGAAAGCTGCATCATGTGCAGGAGTTTCATGTCGTGGTCTGCCAGAGCAGGCTCACATACCGGGTTATCAGCTGTAGACCACCCAGTGAATCTGGAAGTGTTGTAAACATACCAGAGACCGTTGTAGAACATTGGAATATTGATCATGTTTTCAGCGAAATGAAGCTCGACCTTATCGGAAATCGCTTTCAGTTCGGCGTCACTTGCAGAAGGCATCTGATCTATAAGAGCACTGAGTTCGTCGCTGACATAGTTAGTCTGAGTTACTGACCACCATGTCTGAGTAAGGGCTCTTGAAGTATCACCAATTGTGTCGAAGTAGAATTTCCAGGGATTTCCTGATTTTCCGTAACCACTGTAAAGAACATCGTGGTCACCGGTTTCCCAGCTCTCGATTATTACACCGAGATCCGGAGATTTTGCTGTTGCGTTTATGCCGATAGCTCTAAGTCCTTCTGCGGAGATTGCAGCTCCGTCATTCCAGTCGGACCAGCCCGCAGGAGAAAGAATTTCGAATTCAATAGCAGATCCATCGGGATTTTCCACCCAGCCGTCACCGTCAGTATCTTTGAATCCAGCTTCAGAAAGAAGTGCTCTCGCAGCATCGAGGTCGTATCTGGTGTACATATCTTTGATTTCTTCGGCTTTGCTGTTTTTGTATCCCCAAAGTGCCGGTGGAAGACCGGTTACAGGAGGAACAACACTATCCAGATAACCAAAAACTGCAGAGTCTATGATTCCCTGTCTGTCGATTGCCATGGAGTAAGCTCTTTTAAAATCAACATTGTGGAAAGCTTTGTTGTTACCTTCATGTTTTGTCATATAGTTGAAAGCCATTCTTACACCGTCATTTTTTCCATACCAGAACTTTCTGTCGGCATCGCCTTTAATGTAAGTTTTTTCGATTTCCGGAATAAAGATGTGCGCCCAGTCTACCTGTCCGCTTTCGAGGAGAGCCATAGCTCCGTCATTTCCGTTGAACTGAGGTATTCTCACTTCGTCGATTTCCAGATCGTCACCTCTCCAGTAGTTTGGATTTCTTCCCAGAACTACCATTTCAGGAGTAAAGTCAACAACTTCAGAGAAAGGACCTGTACAGACAGGAGTTTCAATTACAAAAGAAGAAGGATCGTCAACTTCTGCCCATATGTGCTCTGGAATAATCTGAACTTCGTGGAACATATCGACTCTGTGGAATCTGTTTTCTTTACTCATGTTGAACTGAACAGTATATTCATCGAGTGCGACAACGCTCAATATTTTACCGTTGTCTCCCCAGTAACCCTGTCTGTCCAGTTCCGGATGGCTTTTACCGAGAGAATAAGTAAATACAACGTCGTCAGCAGTGAAATCTTCTCCATCACTCCACTTAACGCCTTTGCGAACTTTAACAGTCATTGTTTTAAGATCCGCTTCAGAAATGATATCTTCCGCAAGCCAGAGAGTTTCCCGGTTGTTATTCAGTGGATCGTAAAGCGCCATATACTCATAGGTAAATGCATGGTTCCACTGCTTTGAGTTAGATGTGTAGGGATTGAAGTTTCGAACCCATCCGTCGGATGAGTCGAGTAGTACAGTCAGAACAGCTTTCTCTTCTGCAGCGCTGTCTTCCTGAGCTCCATTTGCAGAAATAGTCCCGAGGGCTACCATTCCGACAATGACAAGTAATAATAGTTTTTTCATGTTCCTTCCTTTAACTTTTTATGATCTGCATAACTCCAGCCGGAAGCTTTTCATTTATTTTAACGACTGAAAATAAATCATAATTAATAGTTAGTTTGGTCAACCTTACTATTAGAATTTAAAAGCTGTCAAGTTATATTTTTCAAAATATTCCATCAGCTCATTGCCGATGCCACTGTTTTCTTCCCCGATCTCCAGGTGATATTTACGGTAACCGGTTTCTCTGAATAGATTTCTACCTGCGGTTCTTCATCTTCTGAATCTCTACTGAAACAAATCAAATCTATAAGCTGGTTATGGACAGGGTATTTTTTTACTCCATGTTTTTCACAGAGATGAATATTCCACGTAAGTGAATTATCTGAACCGGGCTGGATTCCGAATACATATTCAAAGAGTACAGAGACTGAAGACAATCCCGTCCACCCGACAAAATCCGCCCGGCTCGGATTTCCGGGATCTACAGTTTCCGGAGAATAATTTTCCCAGAGAGTGTCCGTTTTAGAAAAAGTTTCTATTACATGTCTTAAGTGCTTTACTGCTATCTTATGAGCCAATTCCTCTTCTCCGCACTTTGACAGCCCTCTTAAAACCATGTAATTGGTCGGTGACCAGACTCCGCCCCGCCAGTATCCGCCATCGCGGCAGTAGTCTTTGTTATCAGCAGATAATGTGGGAATGGGATGAGGCCTGTCAAACTCGGATTTGTTCTCCAGATGCCCGATAAAATAGGGCAGTTCCGATGGGGGAACCACCTCTGCCAGAAGAGCCCAGTAGGAACCTATTGTTTTTAATTTACTCAGCTCTCCATTGCGTTTTACATCATAATAGAAGGACGTTTCACGATCCCACATTGTTTCGTTTACATATTTGCCTAGTTGTTCAATTTCCCTGATTTCATCGTGAATTAAATCCATTTTACCTAGTTTTTCGGCTATTTTAACCAGAATCCTGTTATTCAGGAGCTGCTGTAGAGTTGTATCAACCCAGGATAGATGTCCATGATCGAATTCATGGTCATAGTTTTTGTCCAGCCTCGGCTGGTTATCCATGCCGCAGCCCCAACCGCTGGACCAGTAACTTCCGTCGCGCCAGCTTCTGTTCTTCCGGAACCACCTGTTGTAGGCCAGAAGGGGAGGGAATACTGCGGCAAGCCGCTCTTTGTCTTTCGCAACTAGAAAGTATTCCCATTCACTCCAGGCCAGGATGTTGGGGCCAGTGCTCGAAGGATCAAATCTCTCAAACATTTCCCGACTGTCGGACTCTCTTATTTCGCGGCAAATATAACCGTCTGTGTGCTGATGAGAGTAAAAATTATCCAGTGTTTTCTGAAAATTGAATATGTGCCGGGCGTATTTTCCGAACATGAGTATAAAAACGGAATCCCATAAGAATAGATTTCCGTTAAAAGCGGTATCAACGAAACTGCCGACAAATCTACTCTCCTTAACGGGATTTCCCAGGTTGGAGAAAGCGAGTTCCCATGTCTTCCAGTAACAGTGTATTGATTCTCTGTGATTTTCCCAAAAGGGTTCCGGTAGTTTTGTTCTGATATCTGTGAAGCGGGGCAGAGGTTTCCGGTTTTGTCCTTTTTTTCTGAACTGATTGTTTTCAACGAGAGGTTCACTCACATGAGTGTCGGGGATATTCATTTACCATGTCTCCTTTTTGTGCTAATATTTTTATTAATTCAACAAGAAATTCTGCTGAAAAGAATGGGGGAAAATAATAGTTGATTTCTGCAAACTAACATATTACAATCACACTGGCTCACATTCATCAAGTTGTCAATATATTTTGTGAATCCGAATCGTAACAAGGTAAAATATGAATACTGTAAAAAATAACAATAGCAGCGCCAATATCAGAAGACAATATAATTTCTATAGAATACTCAGAGCGATCTGGCAGGAAAACGGAGTCAGCAGAAAGGAACTCTGCGGTAAACTGAATCTCGACAAAGCGACCATGAGTACCATAGTCTCTCTTCTTTTAAAGCTCGATATTGTAGAAGAGATAAAACCCAATAACAAAAGTGTTCAGCCCGGAAGAAAACCTATAGGACTGGGAATCCGCACAGGGTTCGGATGTGTCATCGGCTTTGAGTTTCATGTAAACGGAATCAAAGCTGTTGTTAAGAATATGCACTATGAAACTATTGAGACATTCAATTTCCCTCACCAAAGGATTAAAGCAGATCAGATAAAACCGGCCTTTTTTATGGCGTATAGCGAAGTGAAAAAATACCTGAAAGACAAACCGATAATCGGTGTCGGTGTCGCAATTCCCGGTGTTGTCAATCATGAAAAAGGCATTATCTCCAATTCCTGGGAGCTGGGCATTGTCGATAAACCTTACGATTTTCAGGCGGAGATATTTGATGTACTGGATATCCCCGGTTTTATAGATAACGATGCGAACAGTTGCGCATGGGGGATTCTGACTAAAAACAGAAAAAAAGAGTACAATACTTTTTTATACACATTATTCAGTTATGAACCTGTGCACGAACAGTATCACGAAGATGATAACCTCAGCCTGGGGCTTGGCATTGTTGTCGACGGTAAACCCTATTTCGGCCCCGATTACACATCCGGGGAATTTCAGACAATGATCTATAACAAAGACAGACTCAATCAGTTTGATATGACAGCGAAAGATCAGGCTGCGTACAAAACTGATCGTGAAATACAGCTGAATGTTTTTTCCGATCTGTCAAAACACCTGGCTCTGCTTATCAATTTTTTCAATTTTGAGCACATATTCCTCGGCGGAGACATCCCGGCTTTAGTGGAAAACCCCCAGAGCATACTGCAGGGAGCTATTAACCGGAACTGGCCCTATGGTGAAAATAAAAGCTGCACAATACACATAGATGAAGAGAAAGAGATGATTACCGCATCGGGAGCGGCGGGCATGTTTCTGGAACAGATGTTCACTGTACCGGAACTGGATCACAATAGAGGCGCTCTCACCTGGCAGAAGGTTTTTAACAACCTCGACCTATATGAATTTTAAGGACAAAACATGATTTTTTCTATTATGGAACACTCTGAAGCTGAAAATAAAGCCCAGACAATTCTGGGATCAATGAATCTAGATGATAAATTAACCATTTTAGGTGGTGTCAGAGGTTTTTTTATACCTTCTAATGATAAATTGGAAATTCCCGAAGTATTGATGAGCGATGCCAGCGGCGGTGTCAATATCAGGGAGACCTGGCTTGAAGACCGCGTCGATACGGATCTGGAAAAATCTGTTGCTTTTCCCTGTCTCATTCAGCTCGCTTCGACATGGAATCCCGATTTGTGTGAGAAATACGCGACCCATATCGGTGAAGAGTGCCGTGCCGGCGGTATTCATATACTGCTCGGTCCCGGAATGAACATCTACCGTCATTCGCAGAGCGGAAGAAATTTCGAATATCTGGGAGAAGATCCCTATCTGGCTTCCCGGTTTATTGAAAAGTATGTGAAGGGAATCCAGAGTACGGGAGTTGCAGCGACACTCAAGCACTTTATCACGAATAATACTGATTTTTACAGAAGAAAAAGCAATTCCATTGTAGGCCAGCGGGCTCTGCATGAAATATACCTGCCGGCTTTTCAGGCCGGTATCGATGCGGGGGCTATGGCTGTAATGACCGCATATAATCTCAACGGCGGAGAGTGGTGCAGCCAGAATAAAGAACTGATCGATGATCTTCTTCGTGATGAAATGGGATTCAAATGGCTGGTCATGACCGACTGGTGGGCCATAAATGACTGTGAAAAAGCGGTAAAATCGGGATTGGACCTGGAAATGCCCGCATCAGAGATCTTTAAAAAGATCCCACTCTTACTTGAGCAGGGTAAGGTAAAAGAACAGGAGCTGGACAGGATGGTTCTCAATATCCTTAAAACCTGTATAGCTATGGATTTTTACAATGGTGATTTTCAGGACAAAACATTGCTGGATAATTATTCTGAACATGAGAAAACAGCCCTGCAGACTGCCCGGGAAGGGATTGTTCTGCTTAAGAATAATAACAGCTTACTGCCTCTGAAGAATCAGAAAAATATTCTGCTTACAGGGCGTTTCACCGGGGAAATAGCCAGGGGCGGTGGTGCTTCAGAAGTTAAGGGATTTAATCATATAACTCTGGTTGAGGCTCTAAAAGAAGAATTCGGCGACTCCATAAATTATATAAAGAACCCCTCTGATGAAGATCTTCAGAGAGCTGAAGTCGTTCTTGTCAGTACGGGTACATTGGACAGTGAAGGTTATGATAGGCCCTTTTCTCTTCCTGAAGAAGAGGAATTACGCGTAAAGAGAGTTGTTTCTCTCAATGAAAATACTGTTGTAATTGTCAGCGCCGGCGGTGGAATCCGCATGACTGACTGGAATGACATCGCTTCATCCATACTCTACTCGTGGTACGGGGGACAGGCGGGAAACCGCGCTATTGCAGAAATCGTAAAAGGCAGGATCAATCCTTCTGGAAAACTCCCTATCACAATTGAAAGGGAATTTGCCGACTCTCCCGGTTCGGATTATCTGCCCGAAGGTGAAGAACTCTATCATCACTGGGATTCAGAAGGAGAAGAAGCCCATCCTGTTTATGATGTTCACTACGATGAAGATATCTTTGTCGGTTACAGGTGGTATGACCGGGATAAAATAAAACCGCTTTACTCTTTCGGCAGCGGAATGAGTTATACAGAATTTGAATACAGCGATCTTCATTTATCCTCGAGTCACCTCAAACATTCTGATTCTTTGAAAGTCAGTTTCAATGTGAAAAACACAGGATCTGAAGAGGGGATGGAGATTGTACAGGTCTATGTCAAAGATATAGAGAGTTCTCTTCCAAGGCCGGAAAAAGAGTTAAAGTCTTTTGCCAAGATTCTTCTTTTACCGGGAGAGGTGAGAACTGTTGAATTTACTTTGAATGAAGATGCTTTCTCATTCTGGGATGTGGAAAGCCATGGCTGGAAAGTTGAACCGGGAGAGTTCCTGATTTCCGTCGGATCATCATCGGATTCCCTGATTTCACATAAAGTGGCTTATGAATAATAACGGGAACTGGCTCTATACCTGTAAAAGACTCTTTTGTATAATGAATCCTTGTTAGAAAGGAAAGCGTTTAAGAGAATGTCAAAGAATAACAATACAAAAGTCAGAAGCCAGTATAACTTGTTCAAAGTCCTCAGATCGATCTGGCTGAATCATGGAATCAGCAGGATCGAGCTATGTCATAAATTCGAGATGGATAAAGCGACGATGAGCAGTATCGTCGGACACCTGATCAGTCTTGGGATTGTCGAAGAAGTAAAGCCGGCACAGGTAGAAAATAAACCGGGCAGAAAACCGATCGGTCTGGGATTGATTGACGACTTCGGATATGTTCTGGGCATTGAATACCATAAAAATGGATTGAAAGCGGTTTTGAAGGATATTCATTCAAAGACTGTCCAGGTTATGGACTTTCCTCAGAAAATCAATAAGGAAAATATTAAATCTGTCTTCTTTACAGCATATAAGCAGATCTTAAAAGATTTGAATGGCAAACCGATACTCGGTGTCGGTGTGGCTATACCGGGTATCGTCAATCATAGTGAAGGAGTCATTGTTCATTCCAGGAAGCTGGGCATAGAAAATGATTCTTATAATTTCAGAAAGGAAGTTTTTGAGAATCTCGATGTTCCCGGATTTATTGATAATGATGCCAACTGTTGTGCCCATGGAGTGCTTACAGATCAAAGAGTTAAAGAATACAGCAATTTTCTCTATACTCTGATTAACTACGAGCATCAGGACGATCTCTCTTCAAATGACGAAAGTCTTGGTCTTGGATTCGGTATTGTTCTCAATGGAAAACTATACAATGGTCCCGATCATACAGCCGGAGAGTTTCAGACAATTGATGATCAGGCTGATAGAATAAACCAGATGAATCTCAATCATGAAGAACTGGACAGATTTGAATCGGATCCCGCTCTTCAGCTTCGCGTCGTACTGGATCTGGCATCTCATTTTGCTCTTTTTGTGAATGTATTCAACTTTCAGCATATTTTTCTCGGAGGCAATATCCCCGCATTAGTGCCTGACCTGAAAGAACAGATCGTTAGCTCTATTGATAAGAACTGGCTCTATAAAAATGAACGGACCTGCGGTGTCCATATTCAAAAATCCGATGAGATGTCTCCGGCTCTCGGTGCGGCGGGTATGTTTTTAGACCGACTTTTTACTGTCCCCGAGATGGATCACGACCGGGGTGCTATTATCTGGCAGAAAATTTTCAGCAATAGAGACTTACTCGATTATTAACAGAGAGGTCTGTCTTTAATTCTCAATAACTTATAGGGAGCGGTCACCGAATCCGTTTCTTGTTCCTATTGTATAGAGTTCAATTATATTCTACGTTTTCCATTTTTAATTGAATTTCCGCTATTAGTATGCTTTTATATTAATTATGAAAACATACGAATTGCGAAGTGATACTTTTACCAAACCGACAGATGCCATGAGGAAAGCCATTTCCGCCGCTGAAGTCGGTGATGATGTATATGCTGAGGATAAAACTGTTAACAGACTTCAGGATATGAGTTCTGAATTGATGGGGAAAGAGGCCTCTCTTTTTGTGCCTTCTGGAACTATGGCAAACCTGATAGCGCTCTACATTTCTGGTGGTCGTGGAAATGAAGTGCTCATGCATGAACAGGCCCATACCATTCACCATGAAGTGGGGGGCGCTGCAGCTATTGCCGGGTGTATGCCCATTTCGGTACCCGGAGAAAAAGGGATTCTGAGGCGTGACGCCATGGAACCTATGTTGAAAAAAGATGATTATGATATTGCCCATACCAGTCTGATTGAAATTGAGAACACTCATAATTTCGCCGGTGGAATTTACTGGAAAGAGGACGATTTAAGGGAAGTCAGATCTTTTGCCGATGAAAATAATCTTAAAATCCATATGGATGGCGCACGTCTTTTCAATGCTGTTATTGCTTCGGGAATGTCTGCATCTCAAATATCGTCATATACGGATAGTGTAACATTTTGCCTATCTAAAGGACTGGGAGCCCCAGTTGGGTCTATTCTCAGTGGAACCAGAGAGTTTATTGAAAGAGCCCGTGTCATCAGAAAAATGATCGGCGGTGGAATGCGGCAAGCGGGAATTCTTGCGGCAGCAGGAATATTCGCTTTGGAAAATAATGTCAGAAGATTAAACGATGACCACAACAACTGTCTGAAACTTGCTAAAACTCTCAATTCTCTACCATGGGCAACTGTTGATCTGGAGAAAGTGGAAACCAATATTGTCTTTGCTTATACCGCTCCTGGGCAGGCATCGTCAATTAATGAGAAACTTGCTTCAATAGGAATACGTTCTATTGCATCAGCTTCAAATGAAATCCGGTTCGTTACAAGTCTTATGATAAGCTCAGAAGAGATAGATGACGTTTGCACCCTTCTTAAGGATTTTTAGTTTACTTATATTGCACCGGTCATAGGTCAAAAAGTCTATTAAAAGAGAGAAGAAATATGTGGAAAAAAAGAAGCCTGTTACTAAAAACTTTAGTTAAACTAATTCCTTTACTGCTGCTATCTGTATCATGTGCTGGTAATAATGAAATAATTGTCAAAGAAATCTCTACAATGGAAGTTGAACCCATTGTGGAACTTCCTGTTGAAAAAAGTGTTTTAAACTTCAATGAAGAGAATGGACTGGAGCTTAATGTCTCTGATATGGAAGATATTGCATTTGGATTTGTACATACCGGTATATATAGCCCGGAAGGAAATGTTGTAATCGTAACTGAAGAAATGGATCACGGTATACAGACTCTTGGCTTCAGAACTTTTGCAAAAACTCATACTGTTGAGAACATATTTGTATCACCTATAAATTTCTTCTGGTCTGCATCTGAGAAATACGTAGTGATCCATAATATTGACTTTTATGCCAATGAAGGTTCAACGGGAATAACTGTTTTAAATGTTCAATCGGGACAGTATATTGAAATTAGCAAAGATCAAATTATCAATGGGCAGGATCTGGGAAAACGGGACAAACTCAATATCTATAATATTGTATGGTTGAGTCCTACTAAATTTTCTTTAATAGCCAGTGCCGGTTATCTGGGATATTCCGGCCATCCCGGTATAGAGTACAACAGGCGGGTAGCTCTTGGAGACAATTTTGATAATAAAGATGATATTGTTCTTGTAGCAAACTGGGAAGTTGAGATCGTAAATGATAATAGTGAACCCATAGTCCCTATCGCAATTGAAGAAAGTGAAATCTCGAATATGCTTATTGGGAAATGGCAGGACAAAAATGATAAAGATAGTTATTTAACATTTTCTGAAAAAGAAATGATTTTTACTGATGACGGTGTTGTTACTGAGCAGTACGATTATGGATTCTCCGATATTTATAAATCTATTTATATGGAATCTGATGATACATATTGGGATATTACTATAACTTATCTGGATCAGTATAATTTGACTCTTTACAATGAGATAAGGGGTGTGATTCTTGAATTTGACAAATAGTCTAACATTTCAGGCTTCAGAAGATACTGTCGTGATGTTGTTTGTCTCCAGAGTCGGTGAGTATGATAGAATTCTTGTAGAGATTCTTGAAAAATCATATGCCCGAAAGAAATAAAGCTATAATGTCATTAAACTTGCTTTTTTAAAAACATGACATTGCATTTTCATAAATAATGGTTAAAGATTATATTATAGTTTTTCAATACTGCTTTATCACAAGAAGCAGACTGGAGATTTATGCCGGGTGCTGATGGTATTTCAATGAAAAGCCCATCTCTCAATGAACTTCTGCAAGATCCATGTATTAATAATATAATAGATTCCTGTCTCGAGGAAGATTTTGAAGATCTGACAGCTATTGATGAAATCGAATCTTTCCAGGTAAACAAAGATGGGGAAATGCATTTCCATATCTCTGAAGATAAAATGGAAGTCTATGGAACTTTTTATCCCCCTTGTGGTACAGGAAAAGAATTATCTGATTCCAAGGCACTTGAGTGTTTAACGGAGATGAAGATTTTGAGTACACTCATTGATATAGAAGACCTTTCCGGTTTTCTATACAAGGCCAATGAACAATGCAAACCTATTGAAAATGTTATAGTCGCCAGAGGGATTCAGCCTGTACCCAGATTCCCGGCCCATGTAGAACTCTTGATAAATCCGGAACAATATACAAAAGCAATCAACAATTTGATTCAGAGTAGAGAGAATAAGGACTTCGATTATAAAAAGATCTCTCAGATCTGTATTCTGGAGATGGGGACACCTGTTGGTCATAGAATTGAAGAAAAATCGGGAATTTCAGGTATGGATGTCTTTGGTTCTATAATTCCCTATCAGACGACAAAGATCGATAGAATTGCAATTGGGAAAAACCTGAAGTTATTTGCTTCGGGAGATATAATCACCACAATTGACGGAGAATTTGTTTTAAAAGATAATGAAATTTTTATCAATGAGGTTCTCTCTCTGAATGAAGGTGTAAGCTTCAAAACCGGTAATATAAACTTCCCGGGTACTGTGATAATCAAGGGTGAAATAGAAGATGATTTTAGTATAAGAACAGGGGGGAATTTATACGTTTATAATTCTCTGGCTGCCAGTGAAATTAACTGCGGGGCCAATCTGTTTGTGATGAACGGTGGAATAATCGGGAGAAAAAAGAAAAAAGTCGTTGTAAAAGGCCAAGTAGAAACTGTGCACATAGAAACTGTTCATCTGGAAGCGGAAAAAGGGATACACATTACTAAAAGCTCTTTGAACTCAGAACTCTTTACCAATGGGAAGGTTTCTTTCGGTTCCAGGGGAAAAATGATCGGGGGCGAGGTATACACTAAGGATGGTCTTCACATTAATAGGATAGGTAGCGAAACGGCAGTTGATACTGGAATTTTCTGTGGTATGAACTACAATGATGTCAATGCTTTAATACTCTTAAAAAAATACCGATTTCAGCTGGTAGAGGCAATGAATTCCGTCAAAGTTCAAAAGGATCCCGAGGGGAAAAGTAAATTGGAAAGGCAGATCCTGAAATGCGATATGAGCCTGGAACACATTCTGAAAAATACCGTATACAATGAAAATGCCCGTGTTTTTGTATCGGGGACAGTATATCCGGGTACGACAATTAACATATGCCATGTAAAATTCAATGTCAAAGAACCCCTGAAGAACGGTTTCTTCTTTCTGGACAAACAAGCTGGAGAGGTGCGATTCAGCAGAACTTCACTAACTTAGTTTTGTACTAACTCTTGTTTTTTTTATTTGATAGAATAAAATTCAATATATGAGTAATTGGAGCCATTACCATCGGAAATTATCTGGATGCCTTCGATTTAGAATCCCGAATCGCAAAGCTATCTGGAGGTCGATTATGAAAATCGCTGTTAAAGATTTTATAATCATATTTCCAATTAACACTTTCCTTCAACACAAACGGTACCTTGAACTGACTGGATACAAGCCGTATAAAGGACAGTATTCATATGCCAGAATATCAAAAATCTTCATTTAAACTCTCCAATATATTTTTGATAATAATCGCGGTAATAGGATTAACTTTTACAATTACCCTTTTTCTTTTCGAACAAAAGGAATGGAGGAAAACTCTAGAAATTCGTTTCCAGAATTTGACAATGACAATGGTTTCAGCGTTTCAGAGAGAATTAAGGGCTCATTCCCGGGAATTGGACAGTGTACGCCGTTTTTATGATGGTTCCATTTTTGTTGATCCGATTGAATTCAGTAAATTCACCATGTCCATTGTTTCAAATTTTCCGGAAATCCAGGCTGTAGGATGGATACCCCTTGTTGATGCTGAAGATTTAGAAGAGCATGTGGAGGCAGCACTCGACGATGGACTGATCAATTACAAAATTAATCCTGAAGTCTCAGCTCAAGGTGATATTTTGTTTCCAATTTTTTATGTTGAACCGATGGCAGGAAATGAAACTATTATCGGTTTTGACCTGGCATCAGATCCCCAAAGTCTTTCTATACTGGAAAAAGCATGGAGACATGGGAAGCCATTGATTTCAAAAGATATCACACTTTTTCAAAAAGATAAAAGTATGTACAGCTATTATGAATTCGTTCCAGTATATCATCAGAACCTCCCCGGTTCTACAGTCGGGCAAAGTTACGAAAACCTACTGGGATTCGTTTTTGGCATCTTCTGGATTTCCGAAACGATTACTGCTGCACTGGAATCATTCGATATATCTAACTTTGATATCTTCCTGACGGATTTCTCTGTTGGATTGGACTCTTCTTTGCTCTATTCATCAAATTCCATCGCCGGAAAGCAAAGTAATCCAGCTGATAGAAATTATGATTTTATAACATATACAAATGACGCAGATTTAAAATTCGAAAAAAAAATAACGGTGGGAGGGCGGCAATGGTCTTTTTTAATAACTGCCCGTCCAGAGTTCTATACTGCTTCTGGATTCGATAAAAAATGGCTTATTCTAATCTCCGGTTTGTTCATTACTACCTTGCTTTTTCTGCTCGTATATAATCTTCAGATCCGTGCAGCACGGGTGGAGGTTTTAGTGAAGAAGCAGACAATAGAGTTGCGCAATAGTGAAAGTCGGCTGCGAACGATTACCGGGGGATCTCCCGCGCTTATTTTTATGCTGGATCATGATGGAAGCATAAGCTATATCAATAGAGTTTGGGATATGCAGAAACAGGAAGATGTCCTTGGCATGAATATCAATGATTTCTTTATACCAACTCAGCGCAAAGACTTTCATGAGGCATTGGAACAAGTCTTCAAAAAAAGAGAAATGGTAGAAATCGAAACAACATCTATATTAGCATCTGGCAGCGCTGTTCATTATCTGAATAAACTGAGCTTGTTGGAAATTCATAATGAACCGGACAAAATTATTATGATGTCAACTGATATAACTTTCAGAAAAAAGGTTGAAGAAGAGAAGGAAAATAAGATAAAACGTGTTCAGAAACAGCAGGAGGCGGTTATTCAAATTGCCGGGATTGATCCATCTGACCTGGATTTCTACAATCTTATGGAAAATATTACAGAATATACTGCTCTTGGTATTGATGCGGAACGTATAAGCATCTGGTTATTTGATGATACACATACAAACCTGATTTGCCAGGATCTCTTTCTGGTCTCAAACAGAAAACATTCCAGAGGGAAAATCCTGGACATGTCTTCCTATCCTGCTTACTCTGCAGCCATGGAATCAACTATCATAGCTGATGATGTTCTGGCAGATGAGCGGACATCCGATTTAGGTCCTGAGTATTTGATCCCAATCGGAATTACCTCCATGCTTGACATTCCACTACATAAGAAAGGGCGTGTTGAAGGTGTCTTATGTATTGAACATATCGGTAAAACAAGAGAGTGGATTGAAGATGAATGTATTTTTATAGAAAGGATAGCTGATCAGATTGAATCGATCCTCTCTGAAATTGAACTTAAAGAAAGTAGACAACATCTTGCCATTGCTCAGGAGATTGCTCATCTCGGAAGTTGGGAGCTTGATCTTATTTCAAATAAATCATATTGGTCTGATGAAGTGTATAGGATCTTAGGTCTGGAGCCGGAACTATCTATATTAAACTATCAGACATTTCTGGAATGTGTCCATTCTGATGACAGGATGGTGGTTTCTGAAGCCTATTCCGACTCAATTGAGAAAGGAAAGAACCATTATGAAATTGAACATCGTATAGTGTGTAAAAATACAGGAGAGTTGCGTTTTGTTCATGAAAAATGTACTCATATCAGGAATCATAGTGGAAATCTGGTCCGATCTGTTGGCATGGTTCATGATATTACCAAAAAGAAACTTGCTGAACAGGAATTGCATCGCCTGCGCAATTACCTCTCCAATATTATCGACTCAATGCCTTCCATACTGGTTGGTGTAGATCGGAATGGCATTGTTACCCAATGGAATAAAAAAGCAGAGCATACAGCCGGATTGTCTTCTGATGACGCAGTTGGTCAACCTCTTGGAAAAGCGATCCCCTTCCTTGCCGGCGAAATGAAACGTGTGAGTAAAGCGATAACTTCAGGTGAACAGCAAAGAGATCTAAACCGGGTTCGATACGAAAATGGAGAGAGGTGTATCGAAGAAGTAACCGTGTATCCCTTAATTGCCAACGGTGTGCAGGGTGCTGTAATTCGTGTGGATGACATAACCGATCAGGTGAGAATTGAAGAAATGATGGTTCAGAGTGAAAAAATGATGTCTGTTGGAGGACTGGCCGCAGGTATGGCTCATGAAATAAACAATCCTCTCGCAGGGATGATTCAAACTTCTGAAGTTGTCATAAACAGGTTAACAGGAAAACTTCCGGCAAATAATAGAGCCGCTGAAAAAGCAGGTCTCAATATAGATGCAATCTCTGCTTATATGAATGCGAGAGACATTCCCAAACTGCTCGGACGTATCCGGTCTTCCGGTATTCGCGCTGCAGAAATCATTACGAATATGCTGAATTTCGCCCGTAAAAGTACAGGAACTTTTTCTCTGCACAATATGGCGGCAATTCTTGATCAAAGTGCAGATCTCTGCGGAACAGATTATGACCTGAAGAAAAAATACGATTTCCGACAGATTGAAATAGTTCGCGAATATGATGAAAATATTCCAGCTATACCTTGTGAAGCTGGCAAAATACAGCAGGTAATCATGAATATTCTACGAAACGGAGCGGAAGCCATGCAAGAGGATAATCTGAAGAACAATAGTGGAAAAACTCCTTGTTTTATTCTCAGACTTGTTAATGATCAGCTTGAAACGGGTATGGTACGCATAGAGATCGAAGACAATGGTCCCGGTATGGAAGAGAAAATCAGAAAGCGCATCTTTGATCCTTTCTATACGACCAAGCCGACGAACCGTGGTACAGGTTTGGGATTGAGTGTCTCATATTTTATAATTACAGAAAATCATAAGGGTCTTTTAAGTGTAGAATCCAATCCCGGTGAAGGAACGAAATTTATTATCAGTCTTCCTGTAGAAAAGAGTGATTTATGAGTGGTATTAGAAAAACAGTATTAATTCTGGATGATGATTATGAAGTCCGTGAGAGTCTGATTAACTATTTTGAAGATCAGGAATGGCGGGTTTTATCAGCCTCTAATGTTGAAGAAGCGCTGCAATTGCTTGAAGACGATCCACCGCATGGTGCCGTAGTAGACATTCGGATGCCTGGAAAAGACGGAATCTTCTTTCTTCAACATTTTAATGAAATCCTCCCGCAGCTGGCTTGTGTCATCTGCACAGGTTCCCCTTTGTATAATTTTCAGGAAGGATTTATTGATATGCAGAATATTTCCCATAAAATCTTCAACAAACCGGTGATGGATCTAGAGGCATTGGAAGAGGAATTATTGCATTTGATTGAGGGGTAATAATGCATGGTGATAGACATCTACTCAATCCAGTATCAATGTCAGGAAAAGTTATCCCATACTGCAATAATATTTTCAGCAATATAGAAATCAGTCTCCCACTCCAAAATCAGTATTAACCCATAAGACATCGCAATTTTCCACATTATCCAGGTATTTATACTCTTTCTGAAACCAGCGGATCAGATCATTATCCGGCGCGATATCAGTAGAGTTCTTCACAAATACATTGACTGTGTAATGGCTGAAGTTTTCAGCGGCAATATCAATATCCCTCGAGATCATCTCCCGGGTCTGTCCCTTTATCCCCACCATAATACATACGGAGTCAAAATACTCTTTTATCTCATCGATACTATTGTACTGGATTCCTTTGTTCAGAATATTTTCACGGAAATCAGAATCAAAACTTTCAATACCTGTTTTCACTATTGTCCTTATACGGAAAAATTCCCTCATTTTCTTCAGCTGTTTTCTATAGATCCAATGGGACTCAAAAAAAAGAGTCTCTATCCCTTTCTCTATTATTATCTGTCGGATCTGTTCGAGAGATTTTTCTGGCAACTCGAAAATATTTCCTGAATTCAGAACCTCAAGTACACCATGTTTTCCTGTAACATTCTGAAGAACGCCGCTATTAATCCGGGTGTTTTCGGCTTCGTCAGTAGAGTTATCTTCTATATAGTCACAAAAGCTGCACTGTCCCCATCGGCAGGGTTTTCCCTTCAGTAATACGATTTCCCGTCTGATTTTATTTTCAATTACACTATATCTATTCATTCTCATTCCAAATTTAACTTGTAGGCATTGCCATTTATAGCGTTTTACAATATAAACTCTATTGCTGTCTATAGGCAGTTGCAGTTCGTAACCATCCTGCAAAACAAAACTAGGAGTTTTTTATGAGTAATTTAATGGTATTTTTAATCTTTGCAATAGTGAACTTTGCATTGATCATAGCAGCTTTCCGATTTTGGGGTAAGCATGGAATTCTGGCGTACATCATTCTAAGTGTTATAGCCGCAAACCTGCAGGTGAATAAAGGTGTTTTATTTGATTTTGGTCTGTTTCAGCTTGAAGCGACCTTGGGAAATGTCATGTTTGCCGGTATCTTTCTGGCTACAGACTTACTGAATGAGAAGTATGGTTTTGCCGAAGCCCGCAAAGCTGTGGCGATCTCAATTTTTGCCAATCTGTCCTTTATTCTTATTATGTTTATTTCCACAATATTCAAAGGCCTGGAATACAGTTTGGATTTTACAAATGCACTGGATCTTTTCTTTTCCATCAATGGGGGTACTTTTAAAGCGGTGTTAGTCGGTAATGCGGTCTTTTTTATCAGCCAGAGCCTTGATGTTTTTATCTATGCCAAAATTAAGGCCTGGAACAGCAGTAGCAAGACTCTTTGGATCAGAAATAACGGATCTACTCTGATTTCACAACTAGTCGATACAGTACTGGTGACAATGGGATTTGCATTTGTTGGAATCTTCCCGATGGAGATTGCCGGAACGGTTATTATTACAACACTGGTTGTGAAATATATAGCCGCTCTTGTCGATACGCCTTTCCTCTATCTGATGAACCTGGTGAAAGCAAAAGATCTCGAGCCGGTTCCGGTATTAACATAATTTTAAATTTTGTATTTTTTTCCTGTAACCTGGCGGTACTCATTGCGGTATTGCCGGGGAGACAGTCCCGTGTGATTTTTAAAAACCCTGCTGAAGTGAAATTCAGAATAGAAATTCAATTTCTCACCTATTTCATAAACGAGCAGAGAACTGGATATCAGCATCGATGCAGCGGCTTCGACTTTCAGCTTCATATAATATTTCATGGGAGTCGTTTTCAGCTTCTTTTTAAAGAGTCTGATGAAATAGGAATTTGTAAGTTTTAGTTTTTCCGTAATATCATTGAGATTTATCTCTGAAAAAATACTGTTCTGCATAATCATAAGTGCTTTTTCTATATGTATATTTTCCTTGTCTCCACTGGTGATCTCCTGTGGGTTTTCTGTCAGCTGGTATAAAAAAGACAGGAGCTGGTGAAGAGCCGATTTGTGAAGATTTTCCTTTTCCGATAATCCTTTCTCTCTCAATTCTTCAAAAAAGAAGCGGTAATTGGTCCCTATATTATAATAATTGCTGTTCTGCAGTTCCTCCTGAAGCAGCTGTTCTATCTCGAAATCTCGTGTGGCTGTCTTTAAAAGTACTGCATAATAGGTTAGAGGCTTAGTCAGATTGGTGCTGGTAATGGAATGCTCTTCGAAGGGACCGGTTAAAAAAAGCGACCCACGGGAGATATTGTAGATCGTATTACCTGTTCTGAAAGTTCCCTCTCCCTGGAGAAAATAATGCAGTTCATACTCTCTCTGGCTGTGGTTATGAACCCGGCTATGCCATTCAATCTCTTTATCTTCGATCATCTGGTAGACGAAAACAACATCTTGTATATCCATTAATGTCAATAATATGTATGTTTTGTCATTTCTGTCCATTCTTTATTAGCTTTTTTCTGCAAATACTTAATCCAAGTTCAAAGATACAGGAGTTTCAGTTGAAAACCATAATAGGTATTGACTTGGGTACCCAGAGTACAAAAGTCCTATTTTACGATTTTGAAAATAAAAAAATAGTAGCCGCTGCCTCGGCTCCTCACAAAATAATCAGTGAAGATGATGGAACAAGAGAGCAGGAAGCCAGTTGGTGGATTGATGCTGCGATACAGGCATTTTGCAAAATAGATAAAGATATCAGAGACAGTGCAATTGCCCTTGGCGTCTCGGGGCAGCAACATGGATTTGTTCCGATCGATAAGGATGGAAATGTACTGCGTCCAGTCAAACTCTGGTGTGATACATCGACTCAGGATCAATGCGATACAATAAATAGCAATGCCGGTGGAATCGATAGAATAATCAAAGATGCAGGGAATCCTGTCTATGCCGGATATACGGCATCCAAAATTTTATGGCTAAAGGAAAATCACAGAGATCTATACGATCGGATGACCACGGTACTTCTACCTCATGATTACCTCAATTTTCAACTGACCGGTGAAAAAGTGATGGAATACGGTGATGCTTCAGGCACTGCTTTACTTGATATTCGAAATAGGAAGTGGAGCCGGGATGTATTAAATGCTCTCGATCCCGTTAGAGATTTAACTTCCGTACTACCCCGTTTGATTGAGGCTCATGAACCGGCGGGTTATGTGACTGAAGAAGCCTCAAAGCTATTTGGTATTCCCGAGGGAATCCTCGTCTCTTCCGGGGGCGGTGACAATATGATCGCCGCAATTGGAACCGGCGTTGTTTCTGATGGAGTCATGACTATGAGTCTGGGAACTTCGGGAACTCTTTTTGGCTATTCTGACAAACCCGTAATTGATCCAGAGGGAAATATCGCCGCATTCTGTTCATCTACAGGTGGTTGGCTGCCCCTTTTATGCACTATGAACTGCACCGTTTCCACAGAGATTATGAGAAAACTGCTAAAAATAGGTGTAGAGAAGATCGATGAGCTGGCGGGATCGGCTAAAGCCGGAAGCGATGGTTTGATCTTGCTGCCATATTTCAATGGTGAGAGGACACCGAATTTTCCCAATGGAAAGGGAACTCTGACGGGAATGGATATGGACAATGTATCAGAGGCCAATATCATCCGTTGTTCCATGGAAGCGGCAATTTTCGGAATGAAAGTGGGACTCGACAGTTTTATCAAACTGGGATTCAAACCGGCGGAAATTATACTGACTGGCGGTGGATCAAAGAGCATGATGTGGAGACAGATCGCAGCGGATATTCTTAAAACATCGATTGTTCTGACTGATAATGCTGAAGCAGCTGCTATGGGAGGCGCTGTACAGGCTTTATGGGCATACAACCATATAAATGGCGGGGAAAAAGAATTGAAATCCCTCACCGATACCCACTGCAGCGGAACAGAAATGCAGCGTTATGAACCTGGATCAGATGCAGCAAAATATGATGAAGTATATATAGAATATAAAAAATATATGAATGCATTAAGCAGCGTATTCAAATAATCATAAAAGAGGAGATATATAAATATGTCAGAATTTTACAAAGGAAGCAGAGAATTTTTTCCTGGAATAGGGAAAATCAAATTTGAAGGTAAAGGTTCAGATAACCCTCTATCTTTCAAATTCTATGATGAAAATAAAGTGATTGCCGGAAAGACAATGAAGGAGCACCTTCGTTTTGCCACAGCATACTGGCACTCCTTCTGTGCAGATGGAAGCGATCCATTCGGTAACGGAACAATTGTTCATCCATGGAATAATACTGAAGAAAAAGCAGATGCCGCATTTGAATTCATCACAAAAATCGGTACGCCATATTACTGTTTTCACGACATTGATGCATCACCCGATGCTGAAAGTGTTGAAGACTATGAAGGTAACTACAAAAAAACAACAGAACTTCTTCTTGCAAGACAGAAAGCAACGGGAGTGAAGCTACTTTGGAACACAGCCAATGCTTTTTCACATCCCCGGTATATGAATGGAGCTTCAACAAATCCCGACTTCAGAATCCTTGCAAGAGCGGCTTCTCAGGTGAAAGCATCTCTTGATGCCAATGTGATTCTCGGTGGTGAAAACTATGTATTCTGGGGTGGAAGAGAAGGGTATACAACGTTGCTCAACACAAATATGAAAAAAGAACTTGAACATATGGCTCAGTTCCTTACTCTGGCCAGAGACTATGGTAGAAAAATCGGATTCAAAGGTTCTTTTCTTATTGAACCTAAGCCGATGGAACCGTCAAAGCATCAGTATGATGTAGATTCCGCAACAGTTATCGGATTCCTGAAAGAGCACGGTCTTGAAAAAGACTTCAAACTGAATATTGAAGCCAATCATGCCACTCTTGCCGGACATTCATTTGATCACGATCTTAAAGTGGCTTCAGATGCTGGACTTCTGGGATCAGTTGACGCCAACATAGGTGATCCTCAGAACGGTTGGGACACAGACCAGTTTCCCACAGATGTATACGATGCGCTCAAGGCGATGATGGTTATTGTTGATAATGGTGGACTTGGAGCTGGAGGATTGAATTTTGATGCGAAAGTGAGAAGAAATTCAACCGATCAGGAAGACCTTTTTCACGCTCATATCGGTGGTATGGATACATTTGCGCTGGCTCTTGATATCGCTACTAAAATCAAAGACGATGGAAAACTCAGTGAGATGCTTTCAAAAAGATATGAGAGTTTTGATTCGGGCAAAGGAAAAGAATTCGAGCAGGGAAAAATGACTCTCGAAGATCTTAGAAACTTCGCTGCCGCCGATTCTCCGATACCGCAGATCAGTGGTAAACAGGAAATGATTGAAAATATGCTGAACAGGTATATGTTCAGTTAATCTTAACCTGAACCATTAAAAGCCGCTTTACTGATGTGAAGCGGCTTTTTTATTGAATTTCTGTTGAAATTATTGTGATGTGACGATAAATTTAATAATAGAGCGGAAACCTAACAGGAGGTTACCATGGACAGAAACACTGTAACAGACAGCATTATGAAAGCAGCTCATAATTACTGTGAAAAAATCGACTGGGTTATGGAGAATAAACCCGATGACAGAGCTGATTTAGCCTGCCTTTATGCCGGAATCGGCGGTATTAATGAATGTATTAAAACGCTGAGTGATGATGGGATTATCAACAGCACTGATGAGGAGATATTAAATAGGGAGATGGATGAGCTTTTTGCTCATTGCCAGGTCCATAAAGAAATTCATTAAATAATTATTTATCAATTGTCTTTCATTAATCTTGACTAAGTTTACTTAAATGGTAAAGATTAGGGCCGGAGGGATAATTGGCCGATTTAAAACAGTTATTGTACAAAGACAATTATACGGTGGAAGATATTGAATATCTTTTATCATTGACAGATAAAGAAGACACAAAAAAGCTTCAGGATAGAGCTAACGAAGTTCTCCGGGAATACGCAGGAGATTCTGTTTATTACAGGGGAATTGTCGAGTTTTCCAATATATGCAGCCTTGACTGTTACTATTGCGGTATACGCAAAAGCAACAAAAATGTCGGGCGTTATACACTTCCCAAAGAAGATATAATCTCCTCTGCAAAATGGTGTGCAGAGCAGGGGTACGGTTCCGTCGTCCTGCAGTCCGGTGAAAGACCAGATCCTGGTTTTATAGAATTTGTAGATGATATAATCAGGGAAATCAAAAAGGTAACAGTTTCAGAAAAGCTTCCCGACGGTGTGGGAATTACTCTCAGTGTAGGAGAACACACGAAAGAAACATATGAGCGTTTTTTTAAAGCAGGAGCCCATAGATATCTTCTTCGAATAGAAACAACTAATGATGAATTATATAGAGAACTACATCCGGAAGTTCAGAAACTGAACGAGAGGAAAGAGTGTCTCAATTTTTTGAGAGAGAGCGGATTCCAGGTTGGTACCGGTGTAATGATTGGAATACCGGGACAGACAAAAAGAATGCTTGCAGAGGATATTCTCTTTTTTAAGAAACAGGACATAGATATGATCGGCATGGGACCTTATCTTACCCATAATCAGACTCCAATGGCAGATAAAAAACAGATGGGAAAAGATGAGCTGTTGCAGTTATCTCTGAATATGATTGCACTGTGTAGAATTGTTCTCAAAGACATCAATATTGCAGCGACAACAGCGTTGCAGGCAGTTGTTCCCGATGGGCGCGAGAGAGGATTATCATATGGTGCGAATGTTACAATGCCCAATATAACTCCGACAGAAGTCAGATCGAGCTACAAATTATATGAAGGCAAACCCTGTATGGATGAGGGACGACAGGAATGTAAAAGCTGTCTTCTCGGAAGGGTGCGATCAGTTGGTAGAGATGTTGCATTCGATCAGTGGGGAGACTCAAAGCATTTTGCTGCTAGAAAAGGGAACTCCTGATTTTTTTCACCTTGGATATTTTACTGATCTTGATTTTTATCAGCTCTTCATCGGGTAATATTTTTCCGATTAGAGTTCTTTCCTTTTCTTCCTTTAATAGTTCTGCAGGCTGTACCAGTACGGAATTGACACCAGTCGATGTATAATAGGTCAATTCAAGCCTGTCGGAACTGTTGGATAAGGCTGATTCAATTAGCCGGACTTTTCCCTGAAAATTCATTCCTTTCGCTTCAGTTATTTCCGGTCGGATGATTCCCCGGTTAATCTGGGACTCAATAATGATCAGTTTCCTCTGGATCCTGGCTTCGATCTCTTTCTTTTCATCACCTTTTATGCCGCTCGTTTCCAGTTTCCTTAAAAGAAGGTCAATATGGGAATCGATCTGTGAGAGTTGGTTTTTCTCAGGATCTATCCAATCTTTTCTCTCATTGATCTCCACACCATCATTAGTAAATCTATCATCAAAAGTCCTATCGAGATTTTCTCCTGTTTCAATTTTTCTTGAGGCCGGTAAGGGGGATATGGATAACTCTTTCAAGGCTTCTATCCATAATTTTTCCTGCTCCTGATCCAGAAGATATACACCGGGAGCCAATATCTCCCTTATGTAGGGTTTCATATAATCTGTTTTATCAATCAGCATCTGTTTATCTTCTGAAACTTTCAGAACGATGCCGGTGTATAGTTTTACTTTTCTATGATCGTCTTCCCAGTCCTTTAGAGATATTTTTACATTCTGCGGTATCTCTTTCCTGCTGAGTTCATGTAATTTCTCGAGGATGGCTTCAGATTTTATCCCCTTGTCATAGGCTTGAAGAAAGCTCTCTCTGGTCAGGGCAAATCGGGAAAAGAGATCATATTGTCTTATTTCCAGAGCGGTAGCCAGAAAAATACTATCCTCTAAGTTCAGAAAAGGTTTTACTGTTATTTCAAAGTTGGGTTGAATAATCAATGGAGGCTCGTCGTGTTTTTCTTTATGAAAGAAATCGAGGGAACTATTGATTCTAAGAAAATCTTCACTCTCTATCAGGATAGACATAACTTTCAGAATCTCTGTTATTTTGTTTAGCTGAAATAAAGGGAGTTTTTCGTGTTTTGCCTCAACATAGAGCTTGTAATATCTGTTTACAGACTGCTTGCTTATAGCCTTTCCTTTGGGAAATTCGTTCAGAAAATTTGTAAAGAAGATTGATAATAATTTTGCCTCACTGTTATTTTTTGCCAGTGCAGCGCCATAATAAAGAGAATATCTTTTTGACTTTTTCAAAGAAGCCAGTTTATTCCACCGGTCAATATCCGTGCAGATCAATCCGTCATAGCTGAATACCAGATTGAGATTTGTCAGTACCGATGTACATAATTCGAATCGCTTTAATCCTATAGCACCGCTGAATAATGTCGGGAAAATATTTTCCAATTCAGTAATTCCCCGTTTTTTTATACTTCCGTCGATTTTTATCAGATTCCTGTTTTTCTGGATAAAGGAAAGCAGGGCAAACATCAATGAGTCATTCAGCCATAGCTGAGGATCGATTGCAGACTCTACCGTTTTTGTTTCTATCAAGAGGGAAGGGGATATTACTTTTTCAAGAAAAATCTCTTCGAATACGGGAGTTATATAATAAGAATTTGTTTTTTTATATATGAGAAACCGCTCTTCCAGGTTTTGTATATTATTGTGAAGATCGAGATAACTCCAGTCAGGGAATACTTCATGTAATTCGCTATCAGAGGGGCCCAGCATAAAATGTATCGCAGTCAGTATCGAGGCGTCATTATCATCGAGGATCTCCAGGATTTTTTCTTGAACCTGGTTACTGTTGAAAAAATTAATAAGCCTGTTGATCAGGTCCTGCTTGTTAAAGGGCGTTTCTATTCTTCCGAGATAATTTCTCATCAGATCGAAAAAAGAGTTATCATTAATCGATAGAATTATTTTTTTCCATTCTTCTGCTTTATTCATGCATAAACTCTCTCTGGTCCCACATCTCTATATGATATCTGTAACCTTGTTCTGTAAGAAACTGCTGCCGATTTGCTGCATACTCTTCTTCTATAGTATAACGTGAAACAATCGAATAGAAATAGGAGTTTTTCTCTTTGGGTCTTAAAATCCTGCCCAGCCTCTGTGCCTCTTCCTGTCGCGAACCGAAAGTTCCCGATATTTGTATTGCCACGGACGCATCGGGAAGGTTTATGGCAAAGTTGGCAACTTTTGAAACGACAAGCACTTTAATCTCTTTCCGACGGAATTGTTCAAAAATCACCTCCCGCTCCTGGTTTGGTGTTTTTCCGGTTATAATGGGAGCTTTAAGTACTTTTGAAATATCCTGAAGTTGTTTGATATACTGCCCGATAACCAGAATGGAATCTTCCCTGTGATTAGATATGAGTTCAGCTGCAATTTCCATTTTTATAGGGTTTTCCGAAGCAATTCTGAATTTTTTTCGACTATCGGAGGTCGCGTATTCTATTTTCATTTTATCGGAGAGATCTATTCTGATTTCATGACACGTAGCTTCGGCAATCCAGCCTTTTGCCTCGAGCTGTCTCCAGGGGATTTCAAACCTTTTGGGACCTACCAGAGAGAATACATTCTCTTCTGCACCATCTTCTCTGACAAGTGTCGCAGTCAGTCCAACTCTTCGAACTGTCTGAAGTTCCGCTGTGACTCTGAAAACAGGTGCCGGCAGCAGATGAACTTCATCGTATATTATCAATCCCCAGTTCCGCTCTTTAAAAAGCTGAAAATGCTTGTATTCGCTTTGTTTGTCTTTTCTCCAGACCAGAATCTGATATGTCCCGATTGTGATAGGTTTTATCTCTTTCCGGTCTCCAGTATATTCACCGATCTCGTCATCTGTGAGAGTACTTTTATCAGTCAGTTCGTCTATCCATTGGTGGACGGCGGCTACATTTGTTGTGAGAATAAGAGTATTGGTTTTTAAAAGATCAATGATTTTAATTCCGACAATGGTTTTTCCCGATCCGCAGGGAAGGACAATTGTTCCGAATCCTGTTCCCGGTCTATTGTTCCCGACAAAGGTTTCGGCGGCTTCCACCTGATAGTCGCGGACACTGAAGTTGCTGCCGTCTCTGGAAATATCTCTTAATGAGAAGTCCATTGGATCACCCTCTTTCAGTGGAGCCAGATCCTCAACGGGGTAACCGATTTTAATCAGTTCCAGTTTAATGGTTCCCCTATTGTATAATTGAAGAAGAAAACCCTCACCATGAGGAGTCAGGTATTTTTCCAGCCTTTTATGATTAGCCAATTCGACATGGATCAGTTTGTCGTCAACTTTCAGAAAGAGAATTTCCGAATCATCAGTTTTTTCCAGTTTGAGTTTTCCGAACCTCGATATCAGATCAAAAATCTTATAACTGACATTTTCAGGAATAGGGTATCGCGAGTGTCTCTCCAGAATTATTATTATTTCATCACCGGTTATTCCCGCGGAAGCACCGTTCCAAAGGGAAAGAGGGGAGATTCTGTACGTATGTATATGTTCAGGTGATTTTTCCAGCTCACAAAAGGGATTGATATCAGCTCTTGCTGCTTCAAAACCTTCATTGTGCACATCCAGGAGTATTGTACTGTCTCCCTGTACAATGAGGGGCTTCGTGCTATTTTGTACCATAAGAGTTCATTTTACCCTTTACATAGCTTATTTACAATAGATGAGCTGCGAGACTCGCAGCAGCGAATAGCATAACAATGTAAGCGCAGTGCGTTATATTTAAAAAATATTTCAAACGAAGAGCGCTTTTATTCAGTTTGTTGTGCAGATGGATGTGCAGTTTCTCCCTGAATCTTTTGACTTATAGAGAGCAATATCCGCCCGTTCGTTCAGAGTGAAATAGGTGTCGCCTTTTTCAAAAGTTGTAATACCCAGACTGATTGTCAATCCGAAATTCCCATATTTTGTCTTAATATTAATGGAGGAAGCAGCGTGTCGCAGTCTTTCTGCTGCTTTTTCCGCGTTTTTCAGGCTGGTTGCAGGAGCGATAACAACAAACTCTTCTCCTCCGATCCTGTAGGCGGAATCTGTATTTCTTATTTTTTTTCTGATGACCCTCGCTAGTTCAATGAGTGCGAGATCCCCCGCTCTATGGCCGTAAGTGTCATTTACCTGTTTGAAAAGATCTATATCAATCATCAGAATGGATAATTCACTGGTATAGCGTTCTGCTCTCAACATCTCATCATTTATCTGCTCATCATAATGACGCCTGTTGAATAATCCTGTCATTTCGTCTGTAATAATCATCTTCTCGAGATTTTCACGATTGTGTTTTTCGTCGGTTATATCCCGGAGGGATCCGATCATTCTCTCTATTTCACCATTGCTGTCGAGCTCTTTAATCGCCCGGTCTCTGATCCATATATAGTCCCCGTTTTTCTTTTTCAGACGGTAAAGGCTTTCGTATATTGAAGTTTCATCATCAAAATGCCTTTTTATATCTTTTGTCACCTGCTCAAGGTCATCGGGATGGATAGATTTTTTCCAGTCATCGAAAGTCTGTTCCAGCTCATTGTCTTCATAACCCAGGATCTCAAACCACCTGTGGGAGTAATATACTTCATCAGTTTTTACATTCCAGTCCCAAATTGCCTCATTGAGAGTTATCATCAATTTATTGTATCGGTTGATTATATTATTGGTGTTTTCCAGTTTATCATAATATTCACTGACATCGCTGAGAAGTACGGTCACTGTATCGTCGTTGATAAATATATAAGCGCTGACATAGATCAGGTTGTCATCGCTTTTATTAATCCGGAAATCTTTGACCCTGCTTTTCTGCTTTTTATATCGAATGGCTTTTTTGTATTCTTTTTCAAAAGATATGAGATCGTCGTGATAAATTATCGAGAAGATAGTTATGTTTCTCTCTTCAAAATCTTTCTGTTTATATCCTGTTAATGCTTCTATGCTTTCACTGGTTCTGCAATATCCGAAAGGATCTTTTACAGCTGTCGATATTGAAGCGAATGGCAATAAACTGTTTAATTCAGTGAGAAAAATCTGTTCTTCCTCTTTAAACAAACTACTCAAGGATTAGAATCTCCTTAATATGATATAATCTTCTGCTTTACCGAAGTTGTCAACAGATTATTATTTGGAGAAAATTGAAAATAGTTTATCCAGGTTGTCTTTTTTAACATTGCTGTTTTTGAGAATTGACAATAACTCCATAGAAATCCCTTCCATTTCTTCCGGGGCGGCATGGCAATGATCGTATACTAACAGCTTTCCCATTTCCGATGACAGGAGTTTTTTTATTTTATTTTTAATGATGAAGTCAGGAAACGCCATCATAAAGAACAACTTTAGCGGCTTCACAGGGTAATTCAAACTAAGCAGGGATTTGAAGCCTTCCCTTATAGCCCGTACCATAATCACAAGAATTTTATTGTTCCTCGATAATGAGACATTGTCTTTCCCATTGTAGTATATGGCTGCGGCAATAGGAGATACCAGAGCAATATGGTATTTCAGCCAGCTGTCCATATTGCTGCAATAAACTGTTTTAATCTTTGATAGTTTCAGAATTTTTTTCAGCTGACCGACCGGTTTTCTGTTTTTATTATTTCCCGAACCTATAGTTAGAAGCGGTTTGTTTCCATGAACTGAATTGACGTGATCATTTTCTCTTGAACCACCGACACCGGGGAAACCCAGAATGATTTTGTTCAGTTTGATGGACTTTCTGTATATTTCAGCACCATCTCCGTTGTTGCCGATGAAAACAAAGTTTTTTGAAGTGTTCATGGCGAGATCGGGGATCAGGTCATCCACCTGAGTTTTTCGTAAGAAAATCAAAACGAAATCATACTTATCTCCCGAGTCCAATGTATTGATGACCGGTATCTGATCTATGGATGTATATTTCTGAATGTGATGATTGATTTTCAATCCGTTTTCTTTGATTTTTTTATACCATTCACCACGGGCAAGGATTTTTATCTCAACATCTTCTTTCAGCTTCTTTTGCAATCGGCTTTTAGATGTTATCAGATATGATGCATAGACACTGCCTGTAACTCCGGCCCCTATTATCAGAATTCTCATGTTTTCCCCTTAATGTATGTATAAAGGTTAATGCATTGTTACTCTATCGTTGATAGAATCTTTTCTTTTGTCTGATTTTTATCGAGGAAGCCCATTTTAACGGCAATCTCTCCGAATTTCATTTTCCGGTGTTTTTTCTGGTATTGAAGGATCATCTCTGCCTGTTCGAATGATAGCAGATCCAGTTTAATCAGCTGTTCTCCAATTCTGTCTTTCATAATCAGATATATTAGATCTGTTTTTATGATAATTCAAACACTTTCACTTTTGAACCTTTTAAATTTTCTCTGAAAGAAAACTGCAGCTCTTTTTTTATTGAATCTAGGCGATCCTCTCGGTGATGAGTCACATATAATATCGTAGTTTCACTACCACAGGCAATAATATCTATCAGTTTTAAAACCATCAGACGATTCAATTCATCCAGACCCTGGCAGGGTTCATCAAGTATGAGAAGGGGAGGGTGCTTTACCATTGCCCGGATGATAAGAACCATCCTCTGTTCTCCAAATGAGAGACTGTGCAGCGGCTGTTTGTATTTCTCTTCCAGCCGGATCAGTTTCAGCCATTCCAGAGCTTTTTTCGATTCCATATCACTATATTTACTGTAAACCCCGATGGAATCATAAAATCCGGAGATAACAGTTAATAATACAGATGTGTTTACTCTGTAGTCTGTCTGCAGTGATGAAGAGACATAGCCTATGTGCTTTTTAATGTCCCATACGGTCTCTCCGCTGCCTCTCTGCATACCGAAGAGAATCAGGTCATTGGCATACGCCTGTGGATTGTCTCCTGAAATAAGACTGAGAAGAGTGCTTTTGCCCACTCCGTTAGGACCTGTAATTTTCCAGTGTTCCCCTTTGTTCAGATGCCAGTTCAAATCATTCAGTACAATATTCTCTCCATAAGCCACTCTTATGCAGTTCATATGTACCAGATCCTCTCCTTCGTAGAGGTGATTATCCTTCAAGATCGGTGATGGCAGCGAGTCGGGCATTTCTTCATGGAAAGAGTGAAGCCTTTTCAGTTCATCGGACTGCAGTATTTGCTCAGTTTCCCCTGTGAGAATCAGCTTATTGTTCTGCAGGTATCCCATATTTTCAATAAAGTCAGGAATTTCACTAAAACGGTTTAGCAGCAGGATTATCTGGATATTATCTTTTACCAACCGATGGAGGAGTTCTGTCAGATCATTTCTGGAATTAATATCCAACCCGTCATATGGTTCATCGAGAATTATCATCTGCGGACTATTTATAAGAGATTCTGCGATAATGACTTTTCTCATTTCGCCGGTGGACAGGTATTTTAATCCTCTGGATAAGAGGTCGGAAAAGTGAAACTGTACAGCCAGTTTACTCAATAACTGCTCCGATCCACCTGATTCAAGTATGAATTCCGAAGCAGACCTACCTGGATCGGGGTAATTGAGAATATCTGTTTCATCATTTTTCCATTCTTCATCGAGAATTTCTTTTGCCTTCTCAAAGGAAACATATCCAGCTATTTTTTCAGATTCTTCTAAAATCTGCTTTCCAAGCACAGTCTTTCCCGATCCGTTGGGACCCAGGAATACCCAGTTTTTCTCACTGATATCAATATTGAACATAGGATCATTCTAATCATAATAATTTTTAACTCAAATCTTTTTTTTAAATACCGAAAATGTAGAGTACATGAAGAACTCAGAACAGATTAAAAAAGAAACAGTATTAAAACTTACCACAGCATACATCACATTATTTCTGACTATGGTGAGTTTCTTTGTCTTTTTCAATTTTCAGAAACAGCATCAGCTAGTTCTGGGTATGTTTCTTCTATTTGTCATATTCCTTATTTTTACTGTAGCTAATCTGATGATCAGCCTTCAGTCTGTAAAAAAAGCAGAATCCCTTTTCCTGGAAAAAGAACAGATCTTTGAAAAAATATCTGATATGTCCAACCAGGGTATTTTTCTAATTACACCTGAAGGGATTATCAGAGATCTCAATATAAAAGCACAGTCCTATTTTTATGAAGAGAAAGAGGATATTACAGGCCAATCCATTTTCCGGAATCTGGATTGCAATTTGAAAAGCACCAGGAAATTCAGAACTGTTTTCTATAATGATATGGGAACTCATTTTCAGGCTGAGGCTCAGATAAAATCAATTGGATTTGAAGGTAGAAAACACTTTGTTATCTATGTCGAAGATCAGACAGCCAGGATTGAAAAAGAGACTCTGCTGAAAAAAATGGCCAATGAAGATCCGTTGACAGGATTACTGAACAGAAGAAGTTTTCTCAATGAATTGGGCCGGGAAATTGAGCGATCGAGCAGGATCGGTTTAACCTGCACTATTGTGCTTCTCGATCTCGATCACTTTAAAAATATTAATGATACATATGGTCATGATTTCGGAGATGAAGTTCTTGTGGCTTTTTCTCAGATATTGCGGGAGAACAGCCGTCAGCTAGATATATTCTGCCGCTATGGAGGGGAAGAGTTTCTTCTTCTGTTCCCCCACACTAATCTGGAAAGTTCAATGCATTTTTTAGACAGAATAAAAAGAGAATTCGCCGATCACCCCTATACTCATAATATCAAACCCACATTCAGCGGGGGCGCCATTAACACTGAAATAAGAAATGATAAAACAGATGTGTCCCTACTGCTGAAAGAAGTGGACAAGCTTCTCTATAAAGCTAAAGATAAGGGACGCAATAGAATAGAGACTAAAGGCCACAGTTTTAAACTTATCAAAGTATCATAAATTGTATTTTTCGGCCTCTGTGATTATCATTGGTGATTCTCTCAGAATAGATGTGAGAAACAGAGCAACTACAGATAAACCTATAAAAATCATCATCCACAACTTCAATCCTTCATTTGTGCTCATCTGTGCCACAAATATCAAACCGGAAATCTGTCCGGCTAAAAGAATAATTCCCTGGGAAGTAGACTCGGGAGCCGGAGAACTGACTTCAGCTGCATATTGAAAGCCTAAAGGTCCGGCGCTCATCACAAAAAATCCGAGAAAAAATGAACTGATTAATAAAGGTATAAATGATGTCAGAAGAGCCAGGCCGGCGATAGAGGGAATCATACCGGTCATACATATCTGCAGAAAGACTTTTCTCTTTCTGTATTTGTCAGATAACATAGGCATAATGACTGCCCCGATAATTCCTCCGAGAAGCATAATGCCTCCGGTTAAACCGCTTTGGTCCATATTTAGACCTTTTGATGCGCATATCGAATCGATAACGGTAGAAACAGCGTTGAACAGACCCAGACCGATAAAAAAGAGTATCAGCAGGAACTGCATATCTCTCAGCCCCAGTATTCTTTTCAGTCCATTGACAAAGCTGTGTCTGGCTATGGTTTCCGACGATGGAGGAGTCGGCGGATGTTCCTTAATGAGCAGTGCCGCTGCTAAACCGGAAACAAATGTGATTATTCCATAAACAATCAGCATTGTTTTTATACCTGAAACGGATCCGATATTTCCTGTGGCGGAATATGTTACATTGATTACCAATGGTGTAATAAGCATGACGATTATAATTCCCAGATATTGGGCCAGAGCAGATATTCCGGCAGCTGTTCCCCTCTCTCTCAATGGAAACCATCTAACTGTAAGGGCTGTTACGGAATTCAGAATGAATGGCTGTGCTATGGCAAGTCCTGCCTGGAAGATGACAACAGCCATATAACTCTCGGCAAAAAACCCTTTACCCAGGGCGCTGACTGCAGCGATGAGCGATCCGATTGTAATTCCCTTTTTGATTCCGTAAGTATCTATTACATAAGAGGCCGGTATACAGAGTATGAGGAAAACAAACATATAAATCATCGACAGAAAATCAATATTGAAAACTGAACCACTTGTGAGCTGTGAACCGTAGTAAAATTCTGCTGCTCTCGCAATAGGGGCGAATGTCAGCCATTGCATCTGAATGGTTATTGTAATCAGGGAATAAGCGAGAAGTACAATCCATCTGTATTTGTAAACTTTGAAATCATCCATAAATATACCCCTTGTGTTTAGCCATTGTATAATGAGAATTGGTGAGTGGCAACTCATTTTCAAATTGGCTCTCACACTAATCCCTCTGAAACAAGCTTTGCCTTTACTTCCTGTCTTGCTTACGCCTATTTCAGTCTTTCCCTCACACTAATCCCTCTGAAACAAGCTTTGCCTTTACTTCCTGTCTTGCTTACGCTTATAATTAAGGTGCAATCGGAGGAGAATTAATGACGAATAAAGATAGAAAAACTTTTGTAATTGATACCAATGTCCTAATACATAAACCAGATGCTATTTTATCTTTTAAAGAGTGTGATGTTGTCATTCCGCTTTGGGTTCTGGAAGAACTCGATCATCTGAAAGTTGAACAGTCCGATAGGGGACGAAGCGCCAGACATGCCATTCGTTTTTTAAATGACAGTAATAAAAACTATTCGGGGAATCTGAGAAACGGTTTGAAACTTCCCGATGATATTCTTCTCAGAGTAATGATGACTCATTCAGAAATTAAGGATATAGACCTGAAGGCATCAAAAGCGGACAATAAAATTATCCTCTGCGCCTATGACCTGCAGCAGGAAGGAAAACTGGTCTTTTTTGTATCCAAAGATATAAATGCCAGGATTAAAGCCCTATCTCTCGGTGTTCATGCCGTTGATTATGAAAAACACAAAGTCAGTATTGAAACTCTCTATGGTGGATTTAAAGAGGTATCAACTGATGAACAATTCATTAAAGAGCTTGTCGAAAAAGGCGAGCAGGATTGTCGTTCCAATGAAGTAATCGCTAATGAGTATACAGAATATACTACGAAGGAATCCGGTAAAACTGTTTACATCAGTCGATATGACATGGCAAAAAATAAAGAACTTCATATATCATCATCCGTTGACCCTGTTATGGGAGTCTCTCCTCTTAATGTAAAGCAGCGGATGGCTTTTGATCTTTTGTTGAATCCCGATATTCAGTGTGTAACTCTGGTCGGCAAAGCCGGTACCGGAAAAACTCTGCTGGCTCTGGCAGCGGGATTGAAATTGGTAATTGAAGATAAGCATTACACCAGAGTTCTGGTGAGCAGGCCTATTATTCCAATGGGAAAAGATATCGGATATCTTCCGGGAGCTAAAAAGGATAAGATGTCCCACTGGATGCAACCATTATATGACAATCTTGAATACATCATCGGGGCATCTAAATCTCAGAATCTGAAAAGTATTGATCATCTTTTGAATAATAAACTGATGGAGATGGAAGCACTGACCTATATCAGGGGAAGAACTCTTCCCAAACAATTTATAATTATCGATGAAGCACAGAATTTGTCGCCCCATGAAGTGAAAACAATTGTGAGTCGCGCAGGTAGTGAGACAAAAATAGTTTTTACAGGAGATCCCTATCAGATAGACAATCCCTATCTCGATGAGGAGTCTAATGGGCTGACATATCTCGTCGAAGCCTTTAAAGGACAGGAATTGTCCGGACATATAACTTTAGGGAAATCTGAAAGAAGTAAGCTTGCCGAACTGGCAACAGAACTTTTATAGTGTGAGAAATGGAAAAGTATAGTGAAGAATTGCTCAGCATAATAGAAGAACTCAAAATCCTTGCAGATAAAAACAGACAGGAAAAAAGTCTGAGAAAACTGTCTAAGTCTTTTAACAGCTGGAAGAAGAAAACAATAGATTCAGATGCTCTGGCAGCCCAAATCAGAGAATGGTATTTTATTAATGGTGAAAACACCAGTTATACCAATCGATCCGATCCTGGACTGCCCGTCGCAAAAGCCTTAACTGATGGTTATCTGAAAGAGAGTGATATCCCGAAGGAGTTGCTGACAAGGTTGGAAATACTGATTCAGATCATGAAAGTTTAATATTTTTTTTATGTTTCTTGAATTAGCTGATAGTGGGGTTTATAATAGGAGTATGGAAGAGGAAAAAACCTGTAAACATTGCCATAAACCTCTAAGTATAGACTTTCAGTTTTGCCCTTATTGCGGTGCCTTGAATATTGATGATCATGATTTCAAAGTTCATGATGATTCTGCAGGTGCCGAAGATAATCAGAAACTGGATAGACTTGATGTACTCGAGGCTTGTCTAGATGTTTTGGATACTGAAATCTCTCAATTCCTCGCTACCAAATAATCATATTTATCCACGATATTTTCATTGCTCTCATAACCTAAGTGCTCATATGAATGCCTGATGACAGGCTTGAACAGAGACTGCGATGCTTTGAGCAGTCCTCATTCGTACACTGCGTGCTTAGAACATGTTCGCGCTTCAATCTCGCGGCAAATATGATCATTTGGCTTGGTTATGCTTTTATCAGTTCCAACAAATTCCTATTTATTTACAGTTATATTTGATTATCAGAAATTAAAGGAACATCCTTATGCTAGAATGGTCCGGGGCCGCCGAAGGTCGCCCAGAGCGTAAAAGCTTTTTCTTTGTGGTTCTTGTATTTATTTCTGTATACTTTGGTTTTTTGTTTTGCCGGGGCTTCTATGGCGGTGTTTTTCAGTTGAATGTCATCTGGTTTTTGTCTTTGGTTTTTGGTTTCTATTGTTTTGTAGAGAATTTTCAGATTTTTCAGGACAGTGTTTCTTTCATTTTCCGCCAGAGTTTGAGATTACTGATACATTTTATACCCGACGTAGTGGGTATAATGCATTTTTACCCTTGATATATAAGATGAGAGAGTATATACTGTATTAGTACCCATAATAGTGGGTACAAGGGGTAGATTGTGGCTGATTTGAATTTTATGGGACCGACAAAGCAGAATAAGGTGACTTTCGAGGTCAGTGCATTATACAATTTTTTCTGTTCTCTTAGCTGTATCAATCAGGATCTTGATGGGCTGACCGGTTGGATTCCGAAGATGAAAGCCGAAATGCCTGGGAAGTTACTTGATGACTGCCGATTTTATTCACATCCAGCTCTCCAGATGTACGATCCTACATTCAACAATATGAAGGATTTTCTCAGATATCTAGAGAGTATTGAGCCCGGAAAGATCATTGAAAGAGATTTGGATTCTCTGGAGAAGAAATACAGACACTATATTGAGGATGAGGATTTCCCCTCCCGGGATGATCTTATGACTGACCGTAAATTGTACAGAGAAGTATTAGAGAAGCTTTATTGCTGCAAAGGACATGATGTCGAAGATGATCTGATTGAGAAAGAATTTGATAAATTCGGTGATATTGAAAGTTATAAAAGGGAATTGATCAACTTTATCAGGACCATGTGGGATTACTATTTTGAAGAAGAGTGGAAAAGGGAGGTCTCTCATGTTCAGAGTTCCGCAGAAGCCTTTGCTTCGCTCGATTTTGGAAATAAAACAACGAATGATATCGTTAAGCAGATTATCGAAAGAGACGAAATCCCCGATATTATCCAGGAGTCTATTGATAAGGGGCTGGAAGTAATTTTCATTCCCTCTCCCCATATCGGTCCTTATCTGCTTCTTATCTCCGAAGATGAGACGATGGTTCGCATCATGACGAAAACCCGAATCCCTGAAGGAGCAGTATATCGATCTATTGTCATGGAGCGCTCCGAACTTTTGATGCAGTTAAACGGTTTAAGTGATGATACTCGTCTGCAGATTCTTCGAATGACATCAGAAGAGGAAGCAGTCACAACCCAAAAAGTTATGGATAAATTAAAACTGAGTCAGTCCAGTGCCTCAAGGCATTTGATTCAGTTGACGGCATTAGGATTTCTTTCGGCCCGTCCGGAAGATAGAGTGAAGAGGTATAAAATCAATAGAAACAAAACTGACAGCGTATTCAAACTGTTCAATGACTTTCTAAAGGTTTAATCGTAAAGAGTCCCTTAAGGAGGGCAATGTGAATTATCAGGATTTTATGACAGGAATAAGTGCAGAACATATTATGGCTAAAATGGATTATGAAAATATCTGTTCCGATTCCCAAACCTATAGAAAACACAAAGATGAATATCATAAGAGAAGTTTTGCTGTGTTGCTGATGGATAAACTGGGTAATCTGCTTATCTCAACAGGAGAATCTATTAAGCACTATGCTGAACAGCATGAAGATAGAACTCGTCATGCCGCAGCATAAAGAACAGTTGGGTGAGTTCTCGGGCCTTTTTCTGGTTCGCCCTTGGAAGGATGAAGAAGCTGCTTTAAAAGGTTCTCG
>Ga0070729_10000517_pt1 | contig 79130 bp, 53 predicted proteins | sample tdDd472_FD_66725 | JGI IMG/M metagenome (GOLD analysis project Ga0070729, IMG submission 66725) | Marine sediment microbial communities from the Atlantic coast under amendment with organic carbon and nitrate - tdDd47.2 | ecosystem: Environmental > Aquatic > Marine > Coastal > Sediment | place...
CGAAGTACGGCAGCCAGGTCCGCCCGTACCCGGACGCTCGATCCCTCGAGTCCGTCCGCGCCCAGGCGATCTGGCGCGGCTGCCAGGTGGGCATGCGCGCCGCCGAGGGCTTCGTGCTCGTGCGCCAGTACGCCCCCGGCGGATTGCCGTTCACCGTCTGACGGTCCGCGGCGAAGCGGGCACGGGTGGCATTGAGTCGCGTCGCGCGGTCGGGAGACGCCGCTACGGCGTGCGGCCCAGGCTCTGAATTCGTGCCAGCGTGATCCCGAGGCGTCCCGCTCGGACGACGCCGGGGTCGAGGTGGGCTTCCACGACTTCATCTGCGTACGCCAGACCCGCGAGGTCGCGCATCCACGCGCTGACGAAGCTCCGAACCTCGATGGGCGCTGCTTCGAGCTCCTCGACAATCGTCGATCGGCCTTCGATGACCGGGATGACGTCCTCCAGATCGTGACTTCCGAACCAGTCTACTGCGCCGCGTGTTCGGAATGCCTCCAGCTTCGAGGCGAGAAGGACGTCGGCTGGGAACATGCGGATCGCGATGCTCGCTTCAATCTTCACTTCGACGAGTCGGTCGAACCCATGTGCGTACCACGGGTTCGAGAACCCGAGCAGGCCACCGTCGGACGGCATGACGTCGATGAGGAGCCCGTCCGGTGTACGGCGCCGACAGATTGGATGATCGCCTTCGAGCTGCGGATGGCCCCAGCCGAGGGCGTCCAACTGAGCCATGAACGCGTAGTACTCGGCGCGTGTTGTGAGCTCGACGACGACGTCGACGTCCCGAGTTGGACGCACGGTGCCGACAACAACGCCGTCGAGGTACTCGGGGATGGTCGCACCGCCCGTATAGACCACACGCTCACCGAGCTCACCCAGGGCGGCTGCCGCTGCACGGAGCATGGGGCGCGTGGTCATAGTTGGTCACCGAGCTCGAGTTCGTCGCGCAACCAGTCTGATGCCAGTCGTGACTCACGGGCTCGACCGGCCCGAAGGGCGTCGATCACAGCAAGACGCTGGTACATGCGATCATCACGACGCGCGACCGCTGGCGCATTCGGGTGAAGCGGTGTGAACGAGGCACCGGCGACCGGTCCGTCGGGGGCCGGCCAGACCCAGGCATCGCCGGATTCCAGCGAAACGCCGAGCATCGCGGACAGGGGTTCTGCGAACGGGCCTGTCGGGAAGCCTCGCGTCCGAGGTCCGAGTTGGGGCGGACAGACGTACTTCAGCCCATGCACGAGGAACTCGTATAGCGCCGAGGCACGAATTCGACCCCGGCTCGCGTCAAAGAGAGCCGTCTGGCCAAGCACGTCGACGGACCGATGCGCGGCCGAGCTACTGATGGCGAGTTGTTCGGCGAGCGAGGCATACGTCCAGTCCTCGCGGCGCAAGCCGATGAGGGCGGTGGCAACGAGGATGTCGATGGGCTTGATCATGGCCGTATTCCATATTCCAGAATATGGAATGTCAATGGCGTCGTCGGCAGAACGTCGGCGATCTCGAGATGAGACGCGGTCGCAGAGGATGACAATGGACAGGGATGCACCTTGCTCCCTGTCTGACCCGCGGCGGCGACACGTGCGTGCGCCGCCGGAGTCCACCGCCCGGCGTCAGTCCGGCGCGTCGAAGCCGTGCTGGGCCCACGCCCACGCGGACGCGACGATGGCGTGCAGGTCGTCGTGCTTCGGGGTCCAGCCGAGGACCTCGGCGGACCGGCCGGGGTCGGCGACGAGGGTCGGCGGGTCGCCGGGGCGTCGGGGAGCCACCCGCGCGGGGATGGGGTGCCCGGTGACGGCGCGGGCGACCTCGACGACCTCCCGCACGGAGTGGCCGTGCCCGGTGCCGAGGTTGAGGATCGTCGTGGCGCCGCCGTCGACCAGATAGTCGAGGGCGCGGACGTGGGCGTCGGCGAGGTCGGCGACGTGGATGTAGTCGCGCACGCAGGTGCCGTCCGGCGTCGGGTAGTCGTCGCCGAACATCGCGATCTCGGCGCGGTCGCCGAGGGCGACCTGCAGCACGATCGGGATGAGGTGCGTCTCGGGGTCGTGGGCCTCACCGATGCCGTGCTCGGCGTCCGCGCCCGCGGCGTTGAAGTAGCGCAGCGAGACCGACCGCAGGCCGTACGCCGCGTCGAAGTCGCCGAGCATCTGCTCGATCATGCGCTTGGATCGCCCGTACGGGTTGATCGGCGCGGTGGGCGCGTCGGGCGGGATCGGCGAGACGTCCGGGATGCCGTACGTCGCCGCGGTGCTCGAGAACACGATGCCGGTCACGCCGTGATCGCGGGCGGCCTCGAGCACGGTCAGCGCGCCGGCCACGTTCGAGCGGTAGTACTTCGCCGGGTCGGTGACCGACTCGCCGACCAGCGAGCGCGCGGCGAAGTGCAGGACAGCGACCGGGGCGTGCTCGGCGAACACGGCGTCGAGTCGGGCGCGGTCGAGGATGTCGCCGACCTCGAGGGGGCCCCACTTCACCGCCTGGCGGTGGCCGGTCGACAGGTCGTCGTACGTCACCGGGGTCCACCCCGCGGCGTGCAGGGCGCGGCAGGTGTGGCTGCCGATATAGCCGGCTCCGCCGGTGACGAGGACGGTGCGAGATGCCATGGTGGGGCTCCGGGCCGAGGCGCGACGATCGTGCGGGGTCCGGCCGCCCCGGTCAACCCGACGCCCCCGACGCCCCGCGTGTACGCCCCCGGACATCTCGCCGTCGGCGCGCTGATCGCGCGACGGCAGCGGTACGCGACGTTCGGGCTGTGGTGCGCGGCGCTGCTCGGCAGCCTCGCCCCCGACCTCATCGACAAGAGCCTGCGGCTGGTCGGCGTGTTCCCGTGGGGGCGCACCGTCGGCCACAGCGTCTTCGTCGTCGCGGCGGTCGCGTTGATCGCCGTCGTCGGGCGCATGTTCGAGCCCCGGGCGCGCTGGCCCGCGGCGCTCGCGCTCGGCTGGGCCGGCCACCTCGTCGCCGACTTCGTCGCGGACTTCGAGCTCGGGGTGCTGCACCGCGGCGACATCTGGTCGGCGTGGGCCCTCGCCCCCCTGTACAACGCCGACCAGCTCTCGGTGACCGTGCAGCCCTGTATCGGATCCGAGGCGCCGTGGGCGATCGCCGAGATGGCCGTGGTGATCGCTGCCGTTGCGGTCTGGCCGAGCCCCCGCCGCGACCCCGACCGGGCACCGCCGGTTTGACGGTCGCGGTTCGGCCTGCCACAGAGAGACGGTCGCCCGCTTCGCCCCGCGCTGCATGCCCGAGCTGCTGCCCATCCCGACCCTGACCGTCCTGCTGGGCGGGTTCGTCCTGCTGGGCGTGGTCAGCGGCCGCTTCACCCGGTCCGAGCGCCTGTGGCTCGGCGTGCTGCTCGCCGGGCACGTCGTCGCCGCGTGGCTGCAGATCCTGCTCGTGTACCAGGTGTACGGCACCGGCGATTTCATCTCGTACTTCAACTACGGCTCGTTTCAGGCCGACCTGATGCGCGAGAGCTTCGGGCGGTGGGCGCCGGTGTCGTTCGAGCTGCTGCTGCTCGGCAACCCCCCATACCCCGGGTTCACGCTCTTCCCCGGGTCGGCGGGCGGCTCGCTGATCGCGCTGACGGCGTTCCAGCTCTATGCCCTCGGCAACTCGCTGCACGCGGTCGCGCTCGTGGCGACCTTCTTCAGCTTCTTTGCGCGGTTGTCGCTCTATCGCCTGCTGCGGGATCTCGTGCCGGAGGAGCGCCGCATCGGCGCGTTCATCGCCTGCATGGCCGTACCGTCCGTCGTCTTCTGGACGGCGGGCATCATCAAGGAGGCGTGGGCCATCGCCGGGGTCTGCCACGCGATCGTCGGCCTCGCGCCGCTGGTCGCGCGCAAACGCTGGACGACCGGGCGGATCCTCCAGGCCGGGCTCGGGATCGGGCTGGTGCTGCTGTACAAGCCGTACCTGCTGATGCCGCTGGCCGCGGGGCTGGGCGCGTGGTTCGCCGTCGCGCGCCTGAAGCCGCGGCGGGGCCGCCTGCTCGCCGCGCTCCGCCCGGCGCCGGTCATCGGCGGCGGTCTGCTCGTGTTGATCGGCATCTTCGCCCTCGGTCAGCTCGTGCCCCGGTTCGGGTTCTCGGGGCTCGGCGACGAGCTCGCCCGCCTGCAGGAGGTCGGCTCGTATGGCGGCTCGGCCGTCGAGATCGGCAACCCGGTGGAACGCTCGCTCCTCGGTCAGCTCGCCTTCGCCCCGCAGGCCATGCTGACCGCGCTCTTTCGGCCGTTTCTCTTCGAGGCGCGCTCGGCGCTGATGCTCGTGAACGGCGTCGAGACCGCCCTCGTCGCCGCCCTCGTCGGCCGCGCCCTCATCCGGGTCCGCTGGGCGCGCGTGCCGGAGTGGTTGCTTCGCCGCCCGTGGCTGCTGTTCAGCGCGATCTTCACCCTCGTGCTCGCCCTCGGCGTCGGGCTCGGCACGAGCAACCTCGGCACGCTGTCGCGCTATCGTGCGCCGATGATGCCGATGTACGCGCTGCTGCTCTTCGAGCTGAACAGCCTGCGGTCGCGACGGTTCGGCCGGGTCCGACGGCGTGCGCGCGCCGCCGCGCCGCCCCCGGATGCGTCGGACGACCCGGATACGTCGGGCGACCGGGGCACACCGCACGCTCCCGACGCCGCGGAGGACCGGGATGCGTCGGACCGTGACGCGGCGCCGGCGCCGGTGGATGCGGTGCCCGCGACCTGATCCGGGCGAGCCGCGCTGTGGGTCAGCGCTGTGTGTCAGCGCTGTGTGTCAGCGCAGCGTGTCGGCGCAGTGTCTCAGCGCTGCGGCGGCGCGAGGTCGATGCCCTGTTCGGCGAGCAGCCCGCGGTAGATCCGATCCCAGCGGTCGGCGATCGCGGTCATGCCGAACGTCGCGCCGACGTGGGCTCGGGCGTTGGCGCCCATCTCGCGCCAGCGGTCGCGCGGCAGGGCCATCGCCGCGGCCATCTTGCGGGCCAGCGTCGCCGCGTCGTGGGGCGGGGCGAGATACCCGGTGTGCCCGTCGAGCACGATCTCGTGGTTGCCGCCGACGTCCGTCACGACCATCGGCAGCCCGGTCGCGGCGGACTCGAGCAGCACGATGGGCAGGCCCTCCCAGGCCGACGACATCACGAAGCCGTCCGCGGCGTTCATCAGATCGCCGACGTCACGGCGAAAGCCGAGCAGCCGCATGCGGTCGCCGAGCCCACGGTCCCGGATCAGGCTGGCGATCTCGTCGCGCAGCTCGCCGTCGCTGACGATCTCGACGCGCGCCTCGGGGTGCGACGCGGCGATGCGGGCGAAGGCGTCGATCAGGTTCGGGTAGTCCTTCTGGATGGTGAGGCGACCCACCGCCAGCCAGAGGAAGGTGTCGTCGTCGATGCCCAGCTCGGCCCGCTTCGCTCGACCGACGTCGGGCCGCGGGGCGTACCTCGTCACGTCGATGCCGTTCGGGATGTACTCGATCCGGTGGGCGGGGGTGACGCCCTCGCGGATGTACCGGTCGACGGCGGCGCGGGACACGTTCGTCATGAAGTTCGAGAGCCGGTCCGACAGCCGGTACGCCAGCTCGCGCCCCTTGCCGCCCTCGACGAGGTTGTGGGCGGTCGTGACCAGCACCGGAGCCCACGCGAGCGGGCGGGCGGCGCGACCGATGAGGTTCGCCGGCGCGGTGTGGGTGTGCACCACCGACGGGCGCCAGTCGCGGATCGCGCGGGCCAGCCGCGCGACCGACTTCGGGTGGTGCGACCCGCGGTCGATGCCGAGAGAGACCCAGGGGATGCCGAGCTCGTCGAGGGTGTCGTGCAGCGCGTCGGGCTCGATGATCGACACGACCTGCGGGTCCCATCCCCGCTCGCGCATCCGCTCGGCCAGCTCGACGAGCTGGGTCTCGGCGCCGCCGAGCCCGAGCTTGGTGGCGACGTACGTGATGCGGTTCGGGGTGGCGCGCAGGTGCAGCGGATTCATCGCCGATCGGGGCCGGGGGGACGGTCTCGATACACCGATCGGCGCGTTCGCCGCAACTCGGGGTGCCGCGGATTCGGCTGCGGCTTCAGTCCCGGTCGTCGTCGCCGGGCCGCCCGGTGCTCAGCTCGTCGAGCCGCCGCAGCGCTTCGGGGTCCTCGGGGCTGGCTTCGAGGACCCGCGTCCACCAGAGGCGGGCCGAGCGGGCGTCCTGCCGGTCGGCGGCGCGGGCGCGCAGGCGCATGATCTCGAGGTCGTTCGGGTGGCGGCGCAGCAGCTGGTCGAGGGTGCCCATCGCGCGGGCGTCCTCGCCGACGACGAGAAAGAACCGGGCGCTGAGCACGCCGTGTCGGCGGCGGGCGATGGGCTCGACGAGCGCGGCGGTGCGGGTCTCGTTGAGGTCGGCGCGGACCTCCTGCTCCCACCCCGGCTGGTCGACGCCCCGGGCGTGCAGTGCGAGGCGCAGGCTCACGCGCTCGAGCTTCAGGCGCATGCGGTGCGGCAGGCGGGCGATGCCGCGCTCGACGATATGGAGCGCGCCCTCGAGGTCGTCGACGGCGCGGCGCTGCACGCTGCCCGTGAGCCACGAATCCTCGTCGTCCGGCCACGCCTCGATCAGGTCGGCGGCGTAGGCGGCGGCCGCGTCGTGGAGCTCGATCTCGGTGGCGGCACGGGCGGCCCAGCGCAGTGAGACGGCGTCGGTCGCGGTCAGGCGCAGGGCGCGGCTGGCAAGCAGAAAGGCGTCGAACCAGCGCTCGCGCGCGGCGAGCTCGACGTAGAGCCACTCGAGCGTGTCGCCCTGGTCGGGGATGCACGCCAGCCAGGTGGTCGGGTCGTCGGGCAGCGCCTCGAAGGGCAGTACGTCGCGGCGGATCGCGAGCAGCTCGCCCATCGCTTCGCAGCGCGCGTCGTCGTCGCCGATCGCGCGAGCGACGCCCCACGCAACGAGCCAGGTGCCGTGGTACCCCGGGGCGTGCTCGCGCAGCCAGTCTGCGCGGGCGCTCGCGGCGTCGAGGTCGCCTTCGACGACGGCGAGCAGCGCCGCGCGGGTGATGACCTCGGGGGCCGCGGGGCGGGCCTGGCGCACCTCGTCGATCGCTTCGGCGAGAGACTCGCGGGGGGCGGCGTCCATGCGGGCCGCGGGGGGGCGCAGCTCGAATCCGACGGCAGACGGGACGCCGGGCGCGGTGAGCGCGGCGGTCGCGAGCAGGGCGACCGCGAGCGCGCGGCCGGGGGCGGCCGACCGTTCGCGGGGTTCGGTGGTGCTGCTGCGTGTCGGGTAGCGCCGCAGCGTGCCCAGCGCGCCGCCGGCGAGGGCGGCGACGGGGATGGCGTAGCCGAGGGCGTGCAGGCCCATGCCGGTGGTGGCTTCGACGGCGATCGACGCGCCGATCACCGCAACGAGCAGGCGCCACTCTTCGCGGTGCCACCGCTGCCGGGCGTGCAGGCGCGGCGCGAGGGGCACGAGCACGCCGGCGACGACGAGCACCGTGGCGAGCAGGCCGTGGTCGACGACGAGCTGCAGCGGCTCGCTCTCGATGAAGCTGTACCGGACGCGCATCGGCCCCTCGAGCACGGTGGGGGCGACGTCGCCGAACGACCCCGGGCCGATGCCGGTGAGGGGCGAGAGCTGAATCGCCGACACGCTCTGCACCCAGATCTCGGCCTTCGCGGTGGTGACGGCCGGGGCGTAGGCGCTGAGGAGTCCCGGCAGGGCGGTATAGACGATGACGATCGTCGCGATCACCGCGAGGGCGAGGGCGAGCATCGCGGCGCGCATGGCCGTGCGGTTGCGCGTGAGGCCGACGGCTCCGGCGACGACGACGCCGGCGATGCCGGCGCCGAACGCGAGCACGGCGCCCCAGGCGTTGAGCTGGACGACGAGCAGGCCAGCGAACGCTGCGCCGAAGAGCGCCGGCAGACGGGTCGATGCGTCGGACCCGCGCAGCACGGCGGCGGCGCAGAGCACGCCGGTCAGGGCCAGCATCGACCCCGCCTGGTTCGAGTTGACGAACGGTCCCGACAGGGGCTCGGGCATCGCGCCGATCTGTACGGGCGACACGAAGAAGAGCGGCGCGGTGGCGCCCATCAGCGCCTGGGCGATGCCGATCGCGGCCGTCAGCGCACCGCCGATGATGACGGCGCGGACGATGGCGGCGACCTTCGCGGAGCCGCGAAAGCGTGCGCCGGCGAGCTGCACGACCGCAGCGAGGGCCGTCAGGCGCAGGGCCGCCAGCGGCGCGTGCCCGGGTGCGAGGGTGCCGCGTGCGCCGAGGTCCGGCCACAGCGCCCACGCCTCGGACGGGAAGGGCCCGGCGAACACGGCGCCGAACGGGGTCGCGCGAATGAGCGTCCACAGGGCGAGGCCGCCCAGCGCGATGGCCAGCGACGGCCAGCGCAGGCGCTCCCGCGCGGTCCACGTCAGCGCCACCTGCAGGGCGAAGAGCCCGAGCGCCGCGACGCAGAGGGCGACCGACACCCGCGGCTCGGTGCCGCCGAGGGCGAGGGGCGCCGCCGCGACGAGCGCGAGCAGCCCCCGATCGACGACCTGCCACGCGGCTTCGCGCCGGGGCGAGGGCCGGTTCGGGGTGGCGGACGGGGTGTGGGGATCGGACACGGCAGGCTCGGGGTCCAGCGCGCGTCGAACCTGTCACGATCCCGGGGCGCTCGTCCAGGTCTCGGTGCGTGCCGCCAGCGCGCTCATGGCTGCCATGCCGCCGGATCGATGCGTGCGCCGTGGGGCAGCAGCGCCGCCGACATCGGGCGATCCGGGCGCTGCCAGGGGTGCGTGACCGTGGTGCGCTCGAGCACGACGTGGGCGCGCTCCGGATCGAGGGTCACCCGAAACCCGGCGAGGCTGTCGAGGCCGAGCAGCCCGTCGAGCCCCGGGCCGCCGCAGGCGTCGCATACGGCGACCTCGAGGGCGCCGAGGTGGGCGCCGCCGATCGCGGCGCCGTCGATGGCGTAGATCGGCAGCGTCACCGGGCCCGCAGCCGTGAGAAAGTGCTCGTGGCGCAGGGGCGCCTCGTGCTCGAGGCCGAGGGTCCACGCGAGGGTGCGGGTCAGGGTCGTGCGGGACGCGCCGGTGTCGATCGCCAGCCGCCCGTCGATGCCGGCGTCGAAGGCGACGTCGATCGCCCAGATGCCGTGCGCGCCATGCAGCGGGGCGCGGGTCGCGTCGACGCCGGGCACCGGGTCGTCGGGTACACCGATCGCGTCGCGCAGGGTTGTCAGGCGGGCGCGCAGCGGGGCCGCGTCGGGCCGCAGCGGGTCGAGCGACAGGGCGATGGCGAGGTGGTGCGAGGCGGCGTCGAGCTCGCCACGCTGCTCGAGGGCGTGGGCCAGCTCGACGCGGGTCGACGCGCTCGACGGGTAGAGGGTCACCGACTGTTCGAGCGCGTCGATCGCCGCGTCGACGTCGCCCTCCCGCGCGTGCGCCGCGCCGAGCCACGCCCATGCGTCCCACGGCGGGGCGGCGCTCGCGGCGATGCCGGCGGTGAGGTCCTCGATCGCCGCCTGGTTGCGCCCCTGCACGAAGCGGATCGCCCCGCGGCGCATGCGGGCCACCGCGTCGTGGGGGTGTGCCCGCAGCAGCCGGTCGTACGTCTGCTCGGCGGGCACCCAGGCGCCGCGTTCGAGCAGCGCCTCGGCGAGGCGATGCCGCAGCTCGGCCTCGTCGGGGTGGGCGACGACGGCGCGGCTGAGGTCTTCGACGCGCGTGCCGTACCCGACGAGGACGGCGTCCCGGTAGCTCGTCGCCAGCACGATCATCGCCACCACCGACGCGAGCGTCAGCGAGACGGTGAGGGCGATGCGAGCGCGAACGGACACGGCAGACAACGGTACGGGGGACCCCGTACAGACAACGCCGCGCGCACGGGGTTCCCCGTGGACGCGCGGCGGCCGGCGTTCTGACGCGGCGCGCGGATCACGCCGGGTCGTTCAACGCGCTGCGATCAGCTGGCCAGCTCGGCGGCCGTTCGGCGGGCGAAGGTCAGCTCGCCGTCCGCGACGTCGACCGCGATGCGATCGCCCGGCAGCCACTCGCCGGCGAGCAGCTGCTTCGCCAGCGGGTTCTGCACGTCGCGGGTGATGACCCGCTTGAGCGGACGCGCCCCGAAGGTCGGGTCGTAGCCGCGCTCGGCGAGCAGGCTGCGGGCCGCCTCGGACAGCTCGATCGTGAGGTCCCGTTCGGCGAGCCGTTGCCGCAGGTCGCCCATCTGGATGTCGACGATGCGGTCCATCTGGTTGCGGGCGAGGGGCGTGAAGATCACCGTCTCGTCGATGCGGTTGAGCAGCTCGGGGCGGAAGTGCAGCCGAAGCTCGCTGTTCACCGCGTCGCGCATCGCGTCCTCGTCGCCGGCGTGCAGCTGGATCAGCGGGCTGGCGATGTTCGACGTGAGGATGACGACCGTGTTGCGGAAGTCGACCGTGCGTCCCTTGCCGTCGGTCAGGCGGCCCTCGTCGAGGATCTGCAGCAGGACGTTGAAGACGTCCGGGTGGGCCTTCTCGATCTCGTCGAAGAGTACGACGGAGTACGGGCGCCGCCGCACCCGCTCGGTGAGGTAGCCGCCCTCGTCGTACCCGACATACCCGGGGGGCGCGCCGATGAGGCGAGCGACGGAGTGCTTCTCCATGAACTCCGACATGTCGAGGCGGACGATGTTCGTCTCGTCGTCGAAGAGGAAGTCCGCCAGCGTCTTCGCCAGCTCGGTCTTGCCGACGCCGGTCGGCCCGAGAAAGAGGAACGAGCCGATCGGACGCCGCGGATCCTGCAGCCCCGAGCGGGACCGGCGGACCGCGTCGCTGACCGCGGTGACGGCTTCGTCCTGCCCGACGACGCGGGTGTGCAGGGCGTCTTCCATCCGCAGCAGCTTGTCCTGCTCGGACTCGACCATCCGGGCGACGGGGATGCCCGTCCAGTTGGCGACGATGCGGGCGACGTCTTCGTCGATCACCGCCTCGCGCAAGAAGGACCCGTGCTCGGCCTGCGTGGCGTGCAGGGCGTCTTCGGCCTCGGCGCGCTCTTTCTCGAGCCCGGGGATGTCGCCGTACTGCAGGCGCGACGCGACCTCGAAGTCACCGGCCCGCTGGGCGCGCTCCTGCTCGAAGCGCGCCTTCTCGAGGCGCTGCTTGATGTCGCGGATCCGGTCGAGCGCTTCCTTCTCGCGCTTCCAGATCGCCTTCATGCCGGTGGCCTGCTCCTGCAGGTCGGCGAGCTCGGCTTCGACCTTGTCGAGCCGCTCGAGGGCCGCGCGGTCGGACTCCTTCTTGAGGGCCTGGCGCTCGACCTCGAGCTGCACGACCCGGCGCTCGAGCTGATCGATCGGCGTCGGCAGCGACTCGGTCTCCATCTTGAGCCGGGCCGCCGCTTCGTCGACGAGGTCGATCGCCTTGTCGGGCAGAAAGCGGTCGGTGATGTAGCGGTTCGACAGGGTCGCTGCGGCGACGAGGGCGCTGTCGGCGATGCGGATGCCGTGGTGCACCTCGTACCGCTCCTTGAGCCCGCGCAGGATCGAGATCGTGTCCTCGACCGTGGGCTCGGCGACGAACACCGGCTGAAAGCGGCGCTCGAGGGCGGCGTCCTTCTCGATGTACTTGCGGTACTCCTTCAGCGTGGTCGCGCCGATGCTGCGCAGCTCGCCGCGAGCGAGGGCCGGCTTGAGCAGGTTGCTGGCGTCCATCGAGCCTTCGGCGGCGCCGGCGCCGACGAGGGTGTGCAGCTCGTCGATGAAGAGGATCACGCGGCCTTCGCTGGCGGTGACCTCTTCGACGACCGCCTTGAGCCGCTCTTCGAACTCGCCGCGGAACTTCGCGCCGGCGACGAGGGCGCCGAGGTCGAGGGCGACGACCTGCTTGTCGCGCAGGGAGTCCGGGACGTCGCCGGACGCGATGCGCAGGGCGATGCCCTCGACGAGGGCGGTCTTGCCGACGCCGGGTTCGCCGATGAGCACCGGGTTGTTCTTGGTGCGACGCGACAGGACCTGCAGCGAGCGGCGGATCTCCTCGTCGCGGCCGATGACCGGGTCGAGCTTGCCGCGGCGGGCGAGGTCCGTCAGGTCGCGGGCGTACTTTTCGAGGGCCTCGTAGGTCGACTCGGGGTTCTCGTCGGTCACCCGCTGGGTGCCGCGGACCTCTTTCAGCGCGCCCATCACGGCGTCGCGGGTGACGCCTGCCTCGCCGAGCGCCGCGCCGACGTCGCCGCCGATGGTGAGCGCGGCGAGCAGCAGGTGCTCGGTCGAGATGTACTCGTCGTGCAGGGTGTCGGCTTCGGCCTGGGCGGCGCGGACGAGCCGCTCGACATCGGCGGCCCAGCCCACGGTGTGATCGCCGGTGACCCGCGGCTGCCGCTGCAGGCGGTCGTCGAGCGCGGCGCGGACGGTGCCGGCGTTGGCGCCGATGCGCGTCAGCAGGCGGGGGACCACGCCGTCGGGCTGGTCGGACGCGGCGGCGAGGATGTGGCTCGCCGTCACCTGGGGGTGCTGCCGGGACTCGGCGAGCTTGAGTGCGGCACTGAAGGCCTCGCGGGCCTTCACGGTCAGCTTCTCGGAGCGCATGGACGGGTCCGGGTTCGAGTGCGTTCGAGAGCGAACGTCGTCACGACCCGATGTGTGTCAAAATGGAACGGTTGGCCCGCGACGGATCTTCGATTTCGTCGTGCCCGTCGTTGCCGCAGTTGGCGATGCGTGGCATGGTCCGGTGACCTGCGTCCTCGCGAGAGAACCCCATGTCGGTACGGTTCCAGACCCCTTCTGTTTTTGTCAGCGTCATCGCCGTCTCGGTCCTTGCTATCGGCTGTTCGAGCTGTGGCGGTGACGAGCCGGCCGAGGCGACGTGCGAGTTCAACTGCGCGGTCCCGCCGCCGGCGGTCTGTGTGGGGGACGACCGGGTCTCGTTCGTGCCGCCGGGCACCTGCAACGACGGGACGTGCGAGTTCACCAACATCACCACGACCTGCGAGTTCGGCTGCGGCGAGGGCGAGTGCCTCGACCCGTGTGACGAGACGAGCTGTGACACGCCGCCCGCCCCTTCGTGCGACGGGACGGTGCTGACGACGTGGTCCGACGCGGGCGAGTGCCTCGAGGACGGCAGCTGCGAGTACACGCAGACGGACACGGACTGCGCGGACGACGACGAGCTGTGCGTCGACGACGCCGACGGGGCGAGCTGCGAGCCGCCGCCGGCGGCGTGCGACGACGAAGCGCGCAATGGGGACGAGACCGACGTGGATTGCGGCGGCCCGGACTGCCCGCTCTGCGAGGTGGGCTCGTTCTGCGAGCGCAACAGCGACTGTGCGAGCGGGCTGTGCGACAGCGACCTGACCTGCGCCGAGCCCACGTGCAACGACGACGTGCAGAACGCGGACGAGACCGACGTGGACTGCGGCGGCCCCGGCTGCCGGCCGTGCGCGATCGGCAGCGGCTGCGAGGTCGATGACGACTGCGCCAGCGGCGTCTGTGGCGGCGACAACCTGTGCGCCGAGCCCACCTGTGAAGACGGGGTGACGAACGCCGGCGAGACGGGCACCGACTGCGGCGGCCCGGACTGCGCGCCGTGCCCCGACGGCGATGGCTGCGCGGTGAACGCCGACTGCGAGGGCGGGTTCTGCAGCGGCGACCTGTGCACCGCGGCGGCGTGCGACGACGGCGTGCGCAACGGCGACGAGTCGGACGTGGACTGCGGCGGCGCCTGCGACGGTTGCGACGACGGCGACGACTGCGGCTCGGCCGACGACTGCGCGTCGGGCGTCTGCACCGATGGCCTGTGCGTGCCCCCGTCGTGCGACGACGGCATCACGAACGGCACCGAGACCGACCTCGACTGTGGCGGCGGCGTGTGCGCGCCGTGCGGCGCCGACGCGGCCTGCGAGGCCGCGGGCGACTGCGCGAGCGGTACGTGCACCGGCGGCGTCTGCGACCCGCCGACGTGCGACGACGGGCGCCGCAACGGCACCGAGACCGACGTGGACTGCGGCGGCGGCGGCTGCCCGGCGTGCGTGCCCACCGATGACTGCCTGCGCAACCGCGACTGCGACTCCGGCGTGTGCGACCGTGGGTCCTGCGCGGCGCCGACCTGCATCGACGGCGTACAGAACGGCGACGAGAGCGACGTCGACTGCGGCGGATCCTGCGACGGCTGCGACGTGGGCGAGACCTGCGGGGCCGGCGACGACTGCGCCAGCGGCGCCTGCGAAGACGACGCCTGCATCGCCGAGCCGTCGTGCGACGACGACATCCTGAACCAGGACGAGACGGCGCCCGACTGCGGCGGCGCCATCTGCGAGGCCTGCCCCGAGGGCGCGGCCTGCCTCATCGACCGCGACTGTGGCGACGGCGCCTGCGAAGACGGCCGGTGCCGACCGGCCGCGACGTGCGATGATGGGCGCCGCAATGGGGACGAGACGGACGTGGACTGTGGAGGCGCGGAGTGTCGCGGTTGTCTTGCCGGACGGGCTTGCGACACAGCGTTCGACTGTGCGTCGCGCCTGTGTCTGGACGACGTGTGCGCCGAAGCCCCGACCTGTGATGACGAGGTCGCGAACGGAGATGAGACGGACGTGGACTGTGGCGGAGACACGTGCACACCCTGCGACGTCGGCGAGGCCTGCGTGGACGACACGGACTGCTTCACGCGGGTGTGCAGCGGAGCCCTCTGCGTCGAAGCAGCGGACGCCTGCGACGACGGCGTTCGAAACGGCAGCGAATCCGATGTCGACTGCGGCGGTGCAGCGTGTGACGGCTGCGGCGTGGGCGACGCCTGCGGGTTTGGCGGCGACTGCGCATCCGGCGTATGTGTTGCTGCGGCATGCGCAGCGCCGACCTGTGATGATGGGGTGCAGAATCAGGACGAGGTCGCCATCGACTGTGGCGGTGTATGTGGCGGTGACTGCGTCATCGAGTGCAGCCCTCTGCTGATCATCACGCGCCTCACGGTCTCCGACGACGGCCCGATCGAGTCGAGCGGTACCTTCCTCGAGTTTCTCCCTCCCCCCGATCATGCACCGACGTGTGGCACGCCGGACGCGACCGCGGACGAGGCCATCTATCGGATCGAGTTCGCGGTGTCGGGTTCGTTCACGGTGTCCAATGCGCCGTCCGACTTTGCTCCGGAGTGGCCGGCGACGACGCTGTACGCGCTATCGCGCAGCTGTGCCGCCGACGGCCCGGAGCTCGACTGCTCTGCGGCCGCAGCTCCGGGCGCGTCCGAGATTACGCTCGACGTCTCGGCCGGGGACGTCGTCTTCGTGGTGAACGAAGCGGCAGCGCCGGCACCCGGCGAAGAGCAGGGGATTCGAATCCAGCGGTCGGCGGCTCCCTGAGCGCCGGCCGTGCCCCGGTGATCCGGGGGCCGGCGCGTTGCAGCTCGTCGCGGCTCGTCGTGCGTCGCGGTCGAACGACGTGGACGCTGCGCACTCGCGGTGCGCTTCGTCACGGTCGTACACGCGCTCGCACTCTCAACACACCGCCGGGCGTTGATGCATCCGGCGGACGTTCCCCGTTCGAAGCGTCCTCCGACGTGCCCGAGCCGGACGTGGCATGCGCGCAGCACACCGGCAGGATCGGTCGGCGCGCCGTTGCGTCGACCCTGGCCCCGGCTCTTCTCGGTCGTCGTCGGCCTCGTGCTCGTGGTTCGGCGCAGGTGCGGACCCGGGGGGCCGTCCCCCATCGAGAGTTCCAGAGGAGCGAGGTCGAGTACGAGTCGGCCCGGACCGTTGCTCCGGTGCATCCGAGGCCGTGAACGTGCATCGCGCGACAGAGTCGCTGCGTCGGCGTCGCATGCCCCTGTGAGAGTCCACGCTCGACGGCGTTCCCCGAGGGCCCCATCGGCGTCGGCCGGTCGAGTTCGCGATCCGAGCGCTCGATCCCTTCACCGTGGCCTGGGCACGAACGTCGGACGCCCGACCTCGTATCGAGATCGGGCGTCCGCGTCGGAACCGGTGAATCGGTCAGGGCACGCAGCGCCAGTGCACCGTGTACGTCAGGCAGTTGTCACCGCAGTTCCCGTTGCCGTCGTAGCGCTCGTTGCCGGCGACACCGCAGTATCCGCAGATCGCCCCGCAGGTCCCGCCCCAGGCGTTGTAGTTCCCGTAGCCGAGCGACTGACAGATGGTCCGGGGCTGGTACCGGCCTCCGGGGGTACCGGTGATCCACGCGGATCCGGCATCGGCGCGGCAGACCTGCCACTGTGACCCACTCACGACGCCGACGCTGCCTCGCGTGCCGACGGCGGGAACGGCCGCAGGCGGCGTCTCGCAGGACGCGCCGGTGTATCCACCCACGCAGTTGCACGCAGAGCAGCTGCCATTCGGGCTTCCGCCATTGAGGCAGCTCAGGCTGCAGGTCGCGCAGGTCGGGCCGGTCCAGTTGCCGGGGCAGGTGCAGGCGGTGCAGGACCCGTTCGGGGTGCCGCCATTGGCGCAGGCGAGCTCGCAGGTCGTGCAGGTCGCGCCGCCCCAGTTGCCCGGGCAGGCGCAGGTGGCGCCGACGCAGGTGCCGCCGTTGGCGCAGGCGCAGGTGGAGCAGTCGGCGCCGGTGTGCACGGCGTCGCAGGCACAGGTCGGCGTGCCGCCGACGTCGGAGCAGGTGCCGTTGCCGCTGCAGGCGTTGCCGATGCCGCCGGGGCAGATCTCGCAGTCGTCACCGACGCGGTCGGCGGTGCAGGTGTCGCACGCGTCGCCGGTGAAGCCGGTGTCGCAGGCGCAGTCGCCGGTGCCGGCCGCGCCGTCGTCGCAGGTGCCGTTGGCGGTGCACTGCAGGGCGCCCGCGCCGCCGGGGCAGTCGGCGCACGGGTTGCCGAAGCGGCCCTCGGCGCACGTGGCGGCGCAGGTGCCCTCGCCGGTGTCGGCGTCGATGTCGGCGCACAGACCGCTGACGCAGTCCTCGTCGTAGTTGCAGGCGTCGCCGTCCGGCGTCGTCTCACAGCGGTTGTCGACGATGCCGTCGCAGTCGTCGTCAATGTCGTTGTCGCAGATCTCGTCGTAGCGCGCGTAGACCTGACCGGCGAAGGCGTACGAGCCGTTCGCGACGTTGCGGAAGGTCCAGACCTGCGTGGCGGAGTCCCCGCCGCCGCCGGCCTCGGTGAGGTCGCCGTAGTACCAGAGGCCGAGCTCGTCCTCGGGGGCGTCGATGCCGTCCGGCGACGCGGCGGCGGTGCCGCGCGGCGCAGCGTAGGCGCCGTAGTCGGCCTCGATGCCGGCGAACTCGGTGACGCTGATGTACACGTCGTCGAGCGGCGTCGTGAAGAACGACTGGACCGAGACCTCGGCGCAGAACACGCCGAGGATCGGGTACAGCGTCTCGTCGGCGCCGGGGACCTGACACTGGGCGGGGATCGGCTCGCCCGGGAGCGAACGGGCCACCGAACCGTCGGGGGTGTTCAGCTCGAGCGTCTCGGCCGGGCCGCTGCCCTCGATGCCGTCCTGGACGACTTCGGCTTCGCACCACATCGCCTGGTTGACCGTGCGGAGGCCGGCCTCGTTCGGGATCACCCGCTCGATGCGGAACTCACCGGTCTCGGTGTTCGCGTAGCCCTCGAAGGCGTACAGCGGCACGAGGCGGCCGGTGTCGGCACCGTCGATGAGCGGCGTGGCGGTGTCCACGGAGGCGGACACGGCGCCGTCGGCTCCGACGACATCCGTGGTCGGCGCATCGGTTGCGGGCGTGTCCGACGCGTCATCCGAGGCGCAGGCGGTGAGAAGCAGCGGCACAACAGCCGCTGCGAGCGTGAGTCGACGCATCGCGTGGTCTCCGTGGAGGGTCCCTGTAGGGATTGTCTGGTCGGCAGGACAACAGGGTGCAGTGTGGCCAGGATTCACGGCCACGCCAAGTCTGAAGACCAGAAAAATGATCCTTCACGAATGCCGCCCGGATGGGCGAACACGCCGCAAAGACGCCGAACGGATCAATCTTCGAAGACGACCGCCGCCTCGTCTTCGCCGACCGCTTCGATCCAGAAGACCTTGAACCGCTCCTTCAGGCCCTTCTCGACCTGGCGGATCCGCTCGCGGGACACGCCGAACTCGTCGCCGAGCTCCTGCAGGGACAGGGGCTCGTCGGCGACGACACGGCGGTCCCAGATCGCCTGCTCGCGGTTGTCTTTCACCGTCTTGCGAAAGGCCTCGAGGTTGGTGCGGATCAGCTGCTGTATGTCCGCCTCCACCGCTTCGTTTGCCGGGCTCGCCGCCGACTCGTCTGCGATCACACTCGCGAGGGGCGTCGACTCGTAGCCGGGCGCGGGAGACTCCAGCGAAAGGGCGTGCTGATCGAGGACGCGCGAGACACGCACGACCTCGACCTCCTTGACGCCAAGGTGGTCGGCGAGCTGCCGCGTGCTCGGGGTGAGGAACCCCTGCTGGATGAGCTCCTCTCGCGCTTTCTGCAGGTTGTAGAACAGCTTGCGGCCGGCACGGGTGCTGCCGACCTTCACGAGCTGCATCACGTTCATCAGGTAGTTCAGGATCATCGCCCGGATCCAGTACTGGGCGTACGACGTGAACTTCACCCCGCGATAGGGGTCGTAGCGCCGGATCGCCTCGGCGAGGCCGACGTTGCCCTCCTGGATGAGCTCCATGAGGTTGACGCGGCGCCGGTGGTACTCGCGGGCGATCTTCACGACGAGGCGCAGGTTCGACATGATCAGCGACCGGGCCGCGTCCACGTCCTCGTCTTCGACGTAGCGCTCGGCGAGGGTCTGCTGATCCTCGGCGGGCAGCGGCGCGATGTGGCGCAGCTGGGCGAGGTAGGTCGTGAGCGGGTCCGAGACGGCGAGCGACTCGGTGGGCGGGACCGCAAACGCGTAGGCGCGGGACGGGATCTCGCGCTTGACCTCGTCATCGGGCAGCGGGATCGGATCGATCCCGTCGTTGTCGTCGTCTTCGATGACCTCGGCGTCGACGGGCGTTCGTCCCATGCTCTGCTTCTCTCGACCGGGCGGTGGCGTGGCCGCATCCTCGATGCCGAGAACCTGGCGCACGGGGCGGCCCCTGACAAGGCGCCGCGCGGGGCAGAGTGGTAGGGACCGGGTGCGGCGGTGCAACCCGGGGCCCCTGGCGCGAGCCCGTGTCGAGGCGGATCACGCAGGCGGAATTCCCCGCGTTGACGGGCCCGGGTCGGCTTGTCGCTGTCTGGCGGCTCTGATAGCCTCGCGCGTGGACTGGTACACGCAGCGCGCGCGCGCTGCCCACCTCGGACGCATGCTCATGCGAAGCTTCACGACCGTCGCTCTTCGTGCCCTCGTTGCCTGTGCGCTCACTGCCGGGCTCGCGGCCTGTTCCTCGGACACGTCGACGATCTCCGGGGGTGGTGGTGGCGGTGACACCGGCGGCGCCGACGCCGGCGCTGGCGATGCGTCGACCGGCGACATCGGTGGATTCGACGACACCGGCGCGACGGACTCCGGTCCGACGGACACGGGTGGCGACGATACGTCCGAGGACACCGGCGGTGAGGACACCGGCGGTGTCGAGGACACCGGCGGCGGCCCGGCGATCTGCGGCAACGGCATCCTCGAGGGCGCCGAAGCCTGCGACGACGGCAACAACTTCCCCGGCGACGGCTGCAACGCGAACTGCACGTCCGACGAGACGTGCGGCAACGGCTACCGCGACCTGACCGAGGAGTGCGACGACGGCAACACCTCGAACGACGACGGCTGTGCGTCGGACTGCACGCTCGAGACGGGCTGCGGCAACGGCGAGGTCGAGCGCGGCGAGCAGTGCGACGACGGCAACACCGCCAGCGGTGACGGCTGCTCGTCCGAGTGCCAGCGCGAGGTCTACATCGCCGTCGACACGGACGGCGACACGATCGCCGACTTCGACGAGGGCGACGGCGCGGTCGACTCCGACGGCGACGGCACGACCGATGAGCTCGACGAGGACAGCGACAACGACGGCATCCCGGACTCCGAGGAGGCCGGTGACGCGGTGCTGTCGACCCTGCCGGTGGACACCGACGGCGACGGGCTCCCGGACTTCCGTGACACGGACGCGGACGGTGACGGCATCGACGACGCGGTCGAAGGCGCCGAGGACGTCGACGGCGACGGCACGGGCAACTTCGCGGACACCGACAGCGATGGTGACTACATCCCCGACGACGTCGAGGGCGTGGTGGATACCGACGGTGACGGTACGCCGGACTACGTGGACCGCGACAGCGACGGCGACACGATCCTCGACGAGCACGAGCTCTTCGCGGACTCCGACGGTGACGGCACCCAGAACCGCCTCGATCTCGACAGCGACAACGACGGCATCCCGGACTCGATCGAGGCCGGCGACTCCAGCCTCGCGTCGTACCCGCGGGACTTCGAGGGCGACGGGCAGCCGGACTACATCGACCTCGACAGCGACGGCGACGGGCTCGGTGACGGGACCGAGGTCGGCTGCGCGGCGGGCAGCTCCGAGCGCCTCGACGTGGACTCCGACGACGACGGCTTCAACGACCTCGCGGAGTTCCTGGTCGGCTCGGATCCGTGCCGTACGACGTCGGAGGCGGAGTTCAGCACCTTCACCGACTTCTTCTTCACCCTGCCCGAAGGTGGGCCCGAAGAGCGTGAGCCCCTCGAGTTCTCGTCGAACATCCGTCAGGCGGACATCGCGATCAACATGGACACGACGGGCTCGATGGGCGGCGAGATCAGCACGCTGCGCTCGTCGCTGTCCGGCTCGATCGTGCCCGGCATCCGGTCGACGATCCCGAACAGCGCGTTCGCCGTGACCCGGTTCGACGACTTCCCGTGCAACGGCCACGGCGGCGGCAGCGACATCCCGTTCGCCCTGCTGCAGCGCGTGACGACGAACGTCAGCGCGGCGCAGACCGCCGTCGGTCGTCTCGTCGCGTCCGGCGGCGCCGACTACTACGAGTCCGGGTACGAGTCGATGTACCAGATCGCCACCGGCGAGGGCGTGCGCACCTGCGGCGCCAACATCCCGGCGTTCAACCCGGCCGCCGGCCGCGTGGCCGGCGTGGCGGACGGCGAGATCGGCGGTGTCGGGTTCCGCGAGGGCTCGTTCCCGGTGATCATCCACATCACGGACGCCCCGTCGCACGACGCCGGTGCCTACGGGGGTGGCGCCCACAGCCGCGCGCAGGCCGTCGCACGCCTGCAGGGCATTCAGGCGCGCCTCATCGGCGTGGCGTCCGGGTCCGACCCCCGCGGCCAGCTCGAAGGCGTGGCGCGAGACACCGGCGCGACGGTGCGTCCCTGCGCATGGGACGGCGCGCGTCCCGGCGGGTGTGGCGCCGGTCAGTGCTGCACGGCGGCCAGCGGTCGCGGTCGCGGCACGGACGGCAGCGGCATGTGCCCGCTCGTGTTCGACATCAGCGGCAGCGGCGGCGGTCTGAACACGGCGGTCGTCACCGCGGTGAACGCCCTCGCCAACACCACGACGTTCACGATCACGACGAACCTGCGCCGCGACGAGGACGAGTTCGCCGTGTCGGGCATCGACACGACCTGCTTCATCACCTCGATCACCCCGGTGCGTGCCGAGGCGTCCGGGTCGTGCTCGACCACGCCGCGCATCGTCGGTGACCGGTTCGAGGACGTCACGCCCGGTACGGCGCTCTTCTTCGACGTCGTCGCCCAGAACGACGTGTGCGTCGAGGCGACCGACGAGCCGCAGGCGTTCAACGCGTTCATCGACGTCATCGGTGACGACCTGACCGTGCTCGACACGCAGACGGTCACGATCATCGTGCCGGCGGCCATCGAGAACCCGAGCACCGTGCCCTGATCGAGCGGCTCGGCCGGTGGCGCGAGACGCGCCGCCGGTGCCGCGGAATCCCTCTCGGCTGGCTCGCCGGCGGGGATGTGGCACCGCGCGAGAGCCAACGAGACAGCCACGAACGACGACGGCCGGGACGCATCACGCGCCCCGGCCGAGTCGTTTCGTGCCCGCGGGGGCCTACTTCTTCGCGCGCTTCGCGAGCAGGTCGGCGAAGGTGCCGAGGCCGCCGCCGTCGCCGGCCGCCGCCTGATAGTCGGCGAACTGGGCGCGCTCGACCGCTTCGGAGTCGTCGCGGCGGGTGAGCGTCAGCCGGCGCTTCACCGGGTCGACGTCCAGCACGCGCGCCTCGATCGGGTTGCCCGGCCGAAAGCGCGACAGCGCGTTGTTGCGCTCGTCCTCGGCGAACTGCGACGTGGGCAGCAGACCGGTCACGCCGCCCTCGAGGGCGATGAACACGCCGAACGGCTTGATCGCGTCGACGGTGCCCTGGACGGTGGTGCCCGGTCGCAGCTTCGAGGCGGCGATGGCCCACGGGTCGTCCATCAGCGCCTTCATCGACAGGCCGATCTGGCGGCGCATCGGGTCGACCTTGATGTTCTGTTTCAGTGCGGCGGCGCCCACCGAGAGGACCTCCCGCGGATGGCTGATGCGGCGCCCGGGCGAGATCTCCGAGATGTGGACGAGCCCGTCCACGCCGGGGCCCAGCTCGATGAACGCGCCGAACGCCTCGAGGCGCGCGACGGTGCCGCTGGTCGTCGTGCCGACCGTGAGACGGCTTGCGGCGGCGACCCACGGGTCCTCCTGCAGGGCGCGCATCGACAGGCCAATGCGGCGGTTGCGGGGGTCGTCGAGGTTCTCCATCCGCATGACGCGGACGCGCACGGTGTCGCCTTCGGTCACGATCTCGCGCGGGTGATCCACGCGGGCCCAGCCGAGCTCGGACACGTGGACCAGGCCCTCGACGCCGCCGATGTCGACGAAGGCGCCGAAGTCCATGAGGCGCGTGACGGTGCCGTCGAGCTCGTCGTCGACCCGCAGGGTCTCGAGGGTCTCGACCGCGGCGGCTTCGCGCTCTTCACGCAGCAGCGCCGCGCGCGAGACGACGACGTCGCGGCCGTCTTCGGACACGCGCTGGACGAGAAAGCGGTACGTGCGGCCGACGTGGTCTTCGGGCTCGGTGGGGCCGATCGAGATCTGGCTGAACGGGCAGAACCCGCGCTTGCCCATGACCTCGACGTCGTACCCGCCCTTGTTGGTGCCGGTGACGCGGCCTTCGACGGGCACGCCGTCCTGCGCCGCCTGGGCGAGCATCTCGCCGCCGCCGTCGTTCGCCGAGAGCGAGGTCGACAGGTGCAGGGTGCCATCGCGGCGGTGGGTGACCCACGCCTCGATCTCGTCGCCGATGCCGACGGTGAGCTCACCCTCGTCGTCGACGAACCCGGCGGAGTCGACGACGCCCTCGGACTTGCCGCCGAGAGACACGAAGAGCACGCCATCGCCGCGGCCCACGACCTGCGCCTTCACGCGGTCCCCGGGCTCGTACGACGTCACGTTGAGCGGCGCATCGCCGAGCATCGCGGCGAAGTCCTCGGTCGTCGGGTCGGGCCCGTTGTCGACCACCGGGGCCGGGGCCTCGGCCTTCGGCGCGGCGGGCTTCGGCAGCGCCTCGCTGCGCCAGACCCCGCCATCGCGCTTCGGCTTCGACGTGGCGCGTGCCGGCTTCGTGGCAGGCTTCACCGGCGTCGGCGCAGGGGCCTCGGCCTCGCGCTTCGGCACGGACGCCCACGCCGCCTTCTCGGGCGCAGGGGCGGCTTCGGCCGCGGCGTCGGTCGCCGACGTCGCGTCGTCCGCCGGAGCGGTGGACGCCTCGGCCTCGGGGGCCGTGGTCTCGGTGGACTCGGGGCTGGCTGCTTCGTCGGCAGCGTCCCGGTCCTTTCGCTTGCGGATGCGGACGGTCGGCGTGTCTGCGCTCATGGTTCCGGCTCGCTGGGGGGGCGGCGATCCCGCCTACCGGACCCCCGGCCCGTCCGCAAGCGTGGATGCGCCCGCGGACCGCCCGCGCGCTTCAGTCGCCGAGGAGCCCGAGCACGATCGGCTTCACGGCGGCGCCGTCGAAGCGGCCCTTCACCTGCGGCATGACGCGGCCCATCACCTGGCCCATCTGCTTCTTCGAGGTGGCGCCGGTCTCGTCGATGACCGCCTGCACGATCGCGCGGACCTCGTCCTCGGTGAGCGGCTCGGGCAGGTAGTGCGAGATCACCTCGAGCTCGGAGCGCTCCTGCGCGGCGAGGTCCTCGCGGCCGGCCTCCTCGTACGCCGTGATCGACTCGCGGCGGCGCTTCGCCTCGGTCGCCAGAAACTGCAGCTCGGCGTCTTCGGACAGGTCTTCGCCGCCGTTGTCGATCTGCTTGTTCTTCAGCGCCGACATCAGCAGCCGGATCGTCTGCAGACGGTCCCGCTGCCTTGCCTTCATCGCAGCCTTCATGTCTTCTTTCAGCGTCGTAAGCAGCGACATCACCGCCTCGGGGTGTTCATGGTCATCGTGTCTTCTTCGCGGCGAGTGGCCGCGTCCCTCATCGTTCGGTGCGCCATCCTGGTCACCGCGATCGGGTTCGTCCAGGGGTGTGGATCGGATGTGTCCGACACGGCGGATGCCGGTACCGGCGGCGGCGGAGCGGACGCCGCGACGGGCTGCCCCGGTGTGCCGTGCGAGGGCGACGAGGTCTGCGTCGGCGGCGAGTGCCTGCCCCCGGGCAGTGCGTGTGTCGACGGCGACGGCGACGGGTTCGGCCCGTTCTGTGATGCCGGTGACGACTGCGACGACGACAACGCCGAGGTCCACCCGGGCCGCGCCGAGGTGTGCAACGACATCGACGACGACTGCGACTTCTTCGTCGACGAAGAGAACGTCTGCGCGCCGTGCAACCCGAGCTGCACCCCCGGCGAGGTGTTGTGCAACGGGTCCGAGATCATCTTCTGCGACGACAGCTCGGGCTGCCCGCGCCTCGGCGATCCGGTGCCGTGCCCGGCGGGGGAGGCGTGCCGGGACGGCGCGTGCGTCGAGGTGTGCGTCGACGCCGACAACGACGGGTACGCCGTCGACTGCCCGACGCAGGACCGCGAAGACTGCGACGACGCGCGCAGCGACGTGTACCCGGGCGCCGAGGAGCGGTGCGACGGCCTCGACAACAACTGCGACACGCGCACCGACGAGAACTTCGTCTGCGGCATCGAGTGCGAGGACGAGTGCACCGGCGGCACCAGCGTCTGCACCCCCGGCGGCGGCGGGCGCATCGACTGCATCGTCGGACCGGACGGCTGCGCGCGGCAGACCGGCGTGATCCCCTGCACCGGTGGCAGCTGCGTCGCCGGCGCCTGCGTCGACGAGCCCGTCTGTGTCGACCTCGACGGCGACGGTGCGGGCCCGGGGTGCGGCAGCGACGACTGTCGTCCGCTCGACCCGACCGTCGCCCCCGGGCGCACCGAGACCTGCGACGGACGCGATCAGAACTGCAACGGCGTCGTCGACGACGGCGGCGTCTGCGGCACCTGCGCCGCGCCGACGCAGGACGCCCCGGGCGCCCTGGCGGTCGGTGACACGGTGTACGTCGCCAGCTGCGGCGGGTTCGCGTGGTGGCGCATGACCGCGGCGCCGAACGCGAGCCTCGTCGTGCTCGCGTCGAGCCCGACCGAGACCCCGAGCCTCGAAGTGGGGCGCCTCGTCGGTGGCGAGTTCGTGCCCGCCGGTGCGTCGTACGCGCTCGGCTCCGGGCGCGCGGCGGAGTTCTCGTTCGCCGACGCCGACATCGTCCGGGTGCGAGCCGCCGCGGGGGCTCCGCTCTCGGTGACGCTGCAGCGCGCCGACGCGGCGTGCGAGGCGGACGCGTTCGCCGACGGCTCGCCAGTCGGTCCGGCGCCGGCGGGCGACGCGCCGTTCGCGACGGCCGCGACCGTCTGTGCGGCGGACTTCGACTTCGTCTCGGTGACGACGCGCCCGGGGGACATCGTCTCGATGTCGCTGGCCTATGACCCCGACGCCGGGGCCAACCTCGTCGGCACGATCTGGCGCAACGGCACCGAGATCACGACGAGCTTCGGCGGTGGGGATGGCGGCGTGCCGCGGGGCCGCATGGCGTGGTTCCGCGCGGACCTGCCGGGCGAGTATGTCGTCGGCGTGCGTGGCTTCACTCCGAGCGCGGTCGGGCGGTACGCCCTCGCCATCGAGACCCTCGACGGGGGCGCGTGTTCGGACGACGCCCGCGAGACGGCGGATGGCCTGGACGACGACACCCTCGCCACCGCGCGCACCGGTGCGCGTCCGTCGCAGTCGGTGGACGGCGTGCTCTGCGCCGGTGACATCGACATCATCTCGCTCGGCGAGATCCGCGAGGGGGCGACGCTGGACGGGTCGTTCACCGCGCAGGGCGGCGCGGACATCGACGCGTGGCTGCTCTACGAGGGCTGGTCGGCGCGGCGGGACTTCCCGTCGGCGATCAGCGCGACCGGCGACTACTACATCGCCGTGTTTGGCGGCACGCCGCAGGCGTCCGGTCGATACTCGCTGAGCTACACCGTTCGCTGAGCACGGCGCCGATTCACTCGGGTCGACCCACTCTCGAACGCGGCACGAATGCCGCTCGCGCCGTCCGCGTCAGGCAGGACGGCGGGGATGCGCCATGCGGTCAGCGGCGTCTCGAGCGATCAGTGCTCGCCGAGGTCGCTGAGCTCGTGGATGCCGGGGATGGCGGCGACCTCGCCGGCGGCCGGGGTCAGGTCGTCGTCGGCGTCATCGAGGTCGCCGTCGAGCATGCCCTGCAGGTCGAAGTTCGAGTACATCGCCTGCGCTGCGGCCCGGTCGAAGCCTTCTTCGAACGCGTCGCGGGGCAGGTCCGACACCGAGAGCAGATCGTCGAAGCCTCGCGTCTGGCCGGACGCTTCGATCAGGGTCGGGTTGTCGGCCGCGCGACGGTCTGCGGGCGTATCGCCCGGTCCGTTCTGCGCGGCACGCATCCGACCGGCCGTCGCTGCGGCGGCCCACGCGGTCATCGTGACGTGCGCCGGCGATCGGCCAGGCGCGGGCGTGATCGACCGCGCGTCCTCGTCGTCCCCCACGACGGGGTTGGACGGAGACGTACAGGGCGGCGACCACGGGGTGGGGCGGTGGCGGCGTCGCTCGGTGCGACGTCGAAACAGCACCCCGGCCGGGGCCACCGGGGGACCGCTGGAGGAGTCGTCGGCGGACATGAACTCAGCGTATCGACCAGTGCAGCGTTACGCTGACGATGGCGGGGCCCCATGTCAACCGATGTGGGGTTGATTCGTGAACCGTCACACACCGTGGGCGAGTGACCCACGTCTGCGACACGCGCAGACACGGGGAAGGTTGCACCCGATCGGCGGGTTGTGGCTTCAATGAGGGTGCGTCCGAACCCAACGAGGACATGAACGAGCATCTGCTGCTACAGGTCGCGCTGCTTCGCGGCCACCTGCTCACGCGAAACGACGAGACGGTGAACCAGGTGCTCGTGGCGCTTCAGCCCGCGCGGGACCTCGACATCGGGCCGACGCGCACGAACATCATGCTCGTGCTCGACGACTCGGGGTCGATGACCGGGCAGCCGATCGAGCACGTGCTCTCGGCGACCCGGGCGATCATCGATCACCTCGGTCCGCACGACCACCTGGGCATCGTCGGGTTCGCCGATGACGCCGAGGTCGTGCACCCGCTGGCGGGCCGCGCCCAGCGCGACTCGCTGCTGCGGGTCACCGACCCGTGGGTGTGGTCGCACGGACGCCGAGGCTACGGCACGAACATGGCGCTCGGCATCCAGCGCGCTGCGGACGAGCTGCGCCGCAACCAGCAGCCGGACCGGGTGCAGCGCATCATCCTGCTGACGGACGGGTTCGCCTCGAACCCCGAGCAGACGTTGCAGGTGGCCCAGCAGGTCAGCCGCGACCGGGTGTCGATCGTGTCGCTCGGGTTCGGCGGCGAGTTCGACATGGCGTTCATGGACCGCATCGCGTCGTGGTCCGGGGGCGCCGCCGAGTACATCGACCCGCGGTACCTGAACGCGGCGATCTCGAACTTCCTCGACCAGCTGACGTCGATCCAGAACCAGCTGACCGACAACACGCGCATCACGCTGAAGTTCCGCGGCAATCACCGCATCACGGACTTCTACCAGACCCACCCGAAGGTCATCTATCACGGGCTCGCGCGGCTCGGTCCGGACCGGACGTGGACGCACCGGCTCGCCGACGTCGAGCGCAAGGCGGGCCTCGAGATGCTCTTCACGATCGTGCACCCGCGCGACGAGGCCGGGCGCAAGCTCGTGGCCGAGGTCGAGGTGACGTGGGATCTGCCGGCGGCCGGGCTGCGGGACCAGAAGCTCACCGATCGCATCGTTGTGACGTACGGCGACGACGAGACCGCGTTTCGCACGGTCGATCCGCGGGTGCAGCGTCGGTACAACGACGCCTTCGTCGAGAAGCAGCAGCTGCGTGCGCGCCAGCTCATCGAGGCGGGGCAGCACGACGACGCGATGCGGGTGCTGGGCACGATCAAGAAGCGAGGCGACGAGAAGGTCCGCGACCTCGCCGAGGGCACGATCCGCAAGCTGAAGGACGAGGGCCACGTCGACAACGAGCAGCTCTTTCGCCTGAAGATGGGCACGCAGAAGAAGAAGCGCGACGCCGACGAGGAGGCCTGAGATGTCGACCCGCTGCCCCTCGTGCGCCGCTCGGGTGCCCGCTGGCGAGACGATCTGCATGGACTGCGGCACCGAGCTGGTGATCGCGACGGACGACGCGCCGGCGGCTGCGCCGGAGCCAGCGGCGCCCGCGCGCCCGGTCGCCCCGGTGGTGCCCGAGCCGGTCGCCGCGGTGCCGTGCCCGGACTGCGGCGAGCGGGTGCGCTCGGACGCGAACGGGCTGTGCCCGGTCTGCGGCCACGACTTCGCCGCCCCGGTCGAGATCGACGAGGCGGAGTTCTTTCGCGAGCCACCGTCCCTCGACGAAGCGCGGCGCGCGGCGACCGGCGCCGCACCGTCGGCGCGCGCCGCGTCCCAGACGCGGGAGCCGTCCGCACGCTCGTCGTCGTCGGCCGCATCGGCGTCGCCGTCGCCGTCCGCCCAGCCGCGCCGCTCGGCGCCGCTGCCGGCCGACCGGGTGCGGACGCGGTTTCGCGGCGGGACGGGCGCGCAGCTCGCGGTCGAAGAGGCGGGCTGGCTCGTCGTCGAGGGCGGCCAGTCGGTGTTCTTCGAGGGCCGCATGGTCGACCGGCTTCGCCTCGACGTGGACGAGCTGTTGATCGGTCGGCGCGATCCGTCGGTCGGGCACTACCCGGACATCGACCTCACGCACTTCGTGCACATCGACCGCCACATCTCGCGGCGGCACGCGCGGGTGCTTCGCGTCGACGGGCGCTGGTTCATCGAGGACCTGTGCGACAACGACGCGACCTGGCTGAACGACCGCGCGCACGCGCTGAATCGTGACCGCGCCGAGCTCACCGACGGGGACCGGATCCTCGTGAGCGACTCGATCGCGATGGTGTTCCGCACGCGAGCACCGTCGTGACCTTCGCCCCCCGGTTGCGCGGGGTGTCGCGATGAAGCTGCGCGACGGGTTCGTGATCGGCGGGCGTTATCAGGTCGACGGCCTGCTGGCGAACGGACGGCGGGTGCGCGTGTACTCCGCGGTCAGCGACGCCGAGGGGCCGGGTCCGGTGGCTGTGCGGGTCGCGCGGCATGCGCCGGATGCGGATCGCGACGCCGTGCTCGCCGCGCGGCGCGCGCTGGCGAACGAGTGGCAGGCGCTGCGGTACCTGCACGACACGACGACGTCGGCGGTGCCGCTGCCGATCGAGCTCGTGCGCATGTATCCCGGCGATCCGGGCGTGCGCCGCGCCGTGCTGGGGGATCGCGAACAGATCGGCAACGAGCCGTACCTCGTCGTGCAGCGGGTCGCCGGCGAGCGGTTGTCCGACGTCGTGCGGCGCGGGCGGTTGGACGAGGACCGGGCGCTGTCCCTCGCCCTGCGCGCGGCGTTGCTCGTCGGTGCCGCGGCCCGGGTCGGGCTCGCGTTCGCGTCGATCGACGCGTCGGATCTGGTGGTCGACGTGGCCGGCGAGAACGTCGTGCTGGTCGACGTGTCTCGCCTCGGTCCGGACCCGAACGGCAGCGGACGTGTGGGCGAGGGCGTCGATGTGCGCCTCGCCGACGTGCCGCTGCCGCCCGGGTTCGGACGCATGCTCGTCGGGTTGCTCAGCGGCGCGACGGCGCCGGACTGGCCGGCGGACGCCGCGGCGCGCGACCGGTGGGACGAGCTGCTCGCCACCCGGCGTGTGCCGGTCGAGCTGCGGTCGCTCGCGCTGGGTGCGCTCGGGTATGCGGACGCGCTCGACGCGTCGGTCGAACGGGTCGAGGACCGGCTGCGCGCGCTGACGCGGTCGCGGCGGCTGAAGGTCTACGACCATCCGGCCCGGGATCGCGACCTCGACCCGCCGGTCGCGACGGGCTCGGTGGTCGCCGACCGGTTCGAGGTCCGCGGGCATCTCGCCCAGGGCGCGCGGGGCTTCATCGTCATCGCCCACGACCGGCAGGGGCAGGGCGAGGTCCTGCTCAAGATGAACAAGTACGTCTACGACTCGGCGGGGGACTTCGCGCTCGAGCTGCCGACGCGCCGGCTCGAGCTCGAGCACGAGTTCGACGTGATGCGCCGGTTCGCCTCGACGACGACGCTGCTGCCCCAGCCGGTGGCGTGTGTGCGTGACGAGGGGCGGGGGCCGTGGTTCGAGCTGGCGCCGTCGCGGGCCCCCGGCGAGCCGATCGTCGCCATGCGGCGTCTGCGCGGGCGGCCGCTGCTCGACCTGCTCGCCCGCCCGCTCGAGAGCCTGTCCGGCGCCGGGGTGTCGGGCAATCGGCTGCCGCCGGCGTTCGTCATGCGCGTCGTCACCCGCGTCGCCGGGCTGCTCGCCGAGCTGCACGACGAGGGCTTTCTCTTTCAGGACCTGAAGCCCGAGAACATCGTCTTCGATCCGGCGAGCGAGAACGTCTATCTCGTCGACCTCGCGTCGGTGTGCCCCCGCGACGGGTCCGGGATGCTGCGCCGGGACCATGTGGCGTTCGGCGTGCAGACCCACGGGTTCGCTGCGCCGGAGTTCGCGGACCTGTGGGAGCGCTGCGACCACCGGTTCGACCTCTACTCGCTGGGCGCGACGGCGTACCACCTGCTGACCGGCGTGAACCCCGAGCGGGTGGCCATCGAGTGGGGCGAGGAGTACCCGCGCCTGCCGTTCGAGCCGATGCGCGGGCTGCCCCAGCCGGTGATCGACGTGGTGCGCCAGTGCCTCGCGCCGCTCGAGCTGCGGTTCTCGACCGCGCGCGAGGTCGCAGGCGCGGCCGACGCGGCGCGGCTGTGGATGAGCCGATCTCGCCCGCTCGACGTTCGGGAGCCCGATGTGGCGTTCGACGCCGAGGGGGTGCGGGTCTCGTGGCGCGCACCGGCGGATCCGCGCATCGACCGGGTGATCGTCGAGCGCCATCGGGGGGACGCCGTCGACGTCGTGTACGACGGGCCGCCGGTCGAGTCGGTGCACGACGGCAGCGCGCCGGACCCGGATCAGGTCACGTCGTACCTGGTGATGACGTCGCTGCGCCGTGGCGACGCCACCCTGCGGTCGCGGGGCGAGGTGGTGCGGGTGGACGCGCACCCGGCGCCGCTCTCGTTCGAGGTGGCGCCGTGGTTCGGTGCGAACCGCCTGCGGCTGCGCGTGCCCCCGCACGCGGACCGAGCCACTGTCGTGGCCCGCACGGATCATCCACCGACGGGGCCCGACGATGGCGTCGCCGTGGAGGTGAGCGGGGATGGATGGGTCGAGCACCCGTCGCCGCCGTCGGTGCCGGTGTTCTATGCCGCGTTCGCCCGGTACGGCGACGCCGCGTCGGCGCCGCGATTCGGCGACGCGGCCGCGCTGCCGCCGCTCGACGATCCCGGCGACGTCACCGTCTCGCAGGACGAGCGGCGCATCCGCGTCGCGTGGCAGCACGCCGTCACCGGCGCACGCGTCGTGCTCGACGATCAGCGGCCGGGCGTGGCGCCGGCGATCGGGGACCGATGGCTCGAGCTCCGCGACGTGGACCGTGGCGCCCGGGTGCGGCTCGCGCTGCACGTCGAGCGGATGGGCGTCGTCTCGGATCCCCTCTTCGCGACGGACCTCGTGCGCTGGCCGGACCCGCCGTCCGTGACGGTCGCCGAGGGTCCGGGCCACGTGGTCGTCACGTTGCCGCCGGCGGGGGACGGCGTGCTTCGGTACGACGCGGTCGGCGTGGATGGCGCCGTTCTCGCGAGCGCGCCCGAGAGCCCGATGGTGGTGCCCGCCCCGGGGGGCGACGAGCTGCGCTTTGCGGTGCGCACCGTCGTCGAGCCCGACGGTCGCGGGCCCGAGTCCCGGTTCGCCTGCGTCCCGCCGCCGACGGACGTCGCCCTCGAGTTCGAGGTCGAGCGAGATCGGCTTCCGGTGCGCCTGCGCGCGACCCTGCCGGCCGGCGCGGCGTCGTGGACGGGGCGGTGGTCGCTCGACGTGCGGCGCCGTGCCACCGATCCGATGCTCACGTTCGCCGATCCGCTCGGCGCGGCGACCGACGCGACGGGGATCCCGACGTGGCGTGCCGAGGACCCCGAGGCGCCGCCCGGGGCGACGGTCACGTGGGACGCTGTGCTGACAGCCCCGGACGGCAGCGTCGTCGCCGAGCGATCCGCGTCGGCGCGGGTGCTCGAGCAGCTCACGCCGCCGCCGGTGACGCCGGTCCTCGCCGGGGTGTGCATCCCCGCGAGCGACGACGCGCCCGACGAGGTCGATGTGCGGATCGTGCGCGGCGACGAGACCGTCGTCCTGCGCAACGCGGCGGTGCCGGTGGACGTCGAACTCACCCCGAACGAGACCGTCCAGGTCGCCTGGCGTCGCTCGGTGCCGGGGGCGCCGATGCCATGGTCCGACGCGGCACGGGTCACGACGCTGCAGCGCCCGCCGGCCCCGTGCGCCGGGGCGGCCGAGGCGACCGAGCACGGCACGGTGGTGACGTGGACCCCGTGCGACGACGCGCCCGCGTCGTGGCGGGTCGTCGCCGAGCGGGACGGCCGCCTCGTGTACGAAGGCGATGCCACCCGCGCGCTCGACATCGAGCCGGTCACGCCGGACGCGTGGCTCGTTCACGCCGTGCGGCACGGGCTCGCGTCCGAGCCGTTGCGGGTCGTGTCCCGCGCCCCCGGTGATCTCGCCCGTGTGACCTCTGCCGTCCCGGCTGCGGCTGCGGCGCTGGCACCGCTCGGCCGCCCGGCGCGGGTGCGCGCGGCGCGGATCCGCGGTCGGGTCTTCGTCGAGTGGTGTGCCGACGCGACCCCGCGCATCGTCGCGGTCGTCGCGGGTCCGACCCTTGCCCATGCGCGGGCGAACGCCGCGCGCCTCGCGCTGGCCGGCGACGGGTGGCCGTCCGCCGATGGGGTCGTGGGGGCGGTCGCGGTGCAGACCCGTCGGGTGCTCGTCCCGGCGCGGGTGGGGCGCAACGACGCGATCGTCGTGGTGGCGTCGGCGTCGATCCGCGGCACGGCGTGGCGTTCGGCGTACGAGCTCGAAGCCGTCGAGCCGGGGGTGCTCGTCGGCGTCGCGGCGACCCACGCCGAGCGGCTGCGGGTGTTGCCCGTCGGCGGCGCACTGGATGCGACGGCGGCGCGGGTTCGGATCGAGCGCGCCGGGGGCGGGGTCCGCGAGGTCGCGCTCACCGAGATCGAACCGCTGCGCGTGCCCGGGGTGGGCCGTGGCGCCGGCGTCGTGCATGTCGGCACGGTGCTCGAGGATGCAGTCTCGCTCTCGATCGAGGGGGGCCGCCCGCTGCCGATCGGCGTGCCGCTCGTCGCGGCCGAGGACCCGGTGGCGGCCCGCACCCGGGTGTGGACCGACGCCGCTCGGGCGACCCTGCGGACCGCGCTGGTCACGGTGGCCGGACGCCTCGGTGGCGTCGTGGCCCGGGTGTCGGTCGCGCATGACGCGCGGGTCGACGCGCTGGTGCTCGGCGAGCACACGGTGCTGCGGGCGAGCGAGGTGACGTGGTCATCGAATGGGCGGCTGCGCGCGGTCTGGTCGGCGCAACGCGGGCGCGTCGGGGTCGCGGTGCGGCGCACGGTCGACCTCGCAGCGCCGGCGGACGCCTTCGAGCGCCTGCCGAACGCGCTGGCCGAAGCGTTCGCGCCAGTGGCTGCGCATGGCCCTTCGGTCAGGTCTTCGGCGCCGGTGTGATGTCCGGTTGTCACGTCGTGGCGGCTGTGGTTGCATCCGCGCATCCACCGAAGACCCGACCCGGGGACCACGATGAAGTTCACGATCAAGGACACGATGCCCTACTCGCTCGAGACCGTGTTTCGCACGCAGCGAGACCGGTTGGCCGAGCTCGGCGAATACCTCGACGGCATCGACGCGATCATCGTCGAAGACCGTGAAGAGGTGTCCGACTCCGTGATCAAGTTCGTCAACCTGTGGAAGGCGGCGTCGACCGACATCCCCAAGGTGGCGCGGGCGTTCATCAAGCCCGAGATGCTGCAGTGGCACGACTACGCCACGTGGGACGAGTCCGACTGGTCCTGCAAGTGGGAGATGAAGCTCGGCTTTCTGCCCGACGCCATCGAAGCCCGCGGCCACAACACCTGGAAGAGCCTCGGCGATCGCACCCTCGTGACGATCAACGGCGAGATCGTGATCCACGGCAACAAGATCCCCGGCGTGCCGCGCCTGCTCGCGGGCAAGGTCAGCGACGCGGTCGAGAAGTTCGTCGTGAAGATGATCGAGCCGAACCTCAAGAAGACGAACGAGGGTGTGACGGCGTACATCCGCGACCACCAGGGCTGAGCGCCCCGGTGGCGTCCGCGCCGCCCCGCTCGACCGACTGATCCGCCTGCGAACCGTGGGTCAGTCGACGATGAGGGTCTCGTAGAACGCGAAGATCGCCGAGTAGTAGGCGAGCACGTTGTCGAGACCGTTGATCCCGTGCCCCTGGCCCTCGAAGGCGACCAGGGTCACCGGCTTGCCGAGGTCGGTCGCCGCCTCGGCGAAGGTCGCGCTCTCGGCAAACGGGACGCGCATGTCGTTCGTGCCGTGGGTCAGCAGCAGCGGCGCCTGCAGCAGCTCGACGTGCGAGATCGGCGACCGGTCGAGCAGCTTGTCGGCTTCGGTGGCCGGGTCGCCGGCCTCGAGGACGACCCAGTCCGGGATCACGCACTCCTCATAGAACGTGAGGATGTTCGAGAACCCGGCGTGGCTCGTGCCAAACCCGAACGGGTAGCTGTCGTCGTGCCCGTTCGTCTCGGGGGGGAAGGTCATGGCGCGCATGACCGCGTACCCGCCGTGGCTGCCGCCGTTGAGCCCGATCTGGTCGGCGGTGTAGCCGTGTTCGGACTCGAGCCAGCGGGCGACGTGAAAGAGGTCGACGATCTCGTCGCCGCCGAGGTCGCCGTCGTTGAGGGCGGCGAACTCGGCGCCGAACCCCCATGACCCGCGCACGGCGGGGCTGAGGGTCGCGACACCGGCCGCGCAGAGGATGTGCGAGCTGTTCGACCAGGTGTTGCCGCCGCCATAGAACGCCGTGATGCGCACCAGGCGATCGGCGGGGTCCGCGGGCGGGTCCTGTGGCGTCAAATAGAAGGCGTGCAGCTCGCGCGGGGCGCCGTCGACCTCGTCGAAGGTCGGGATCGACACACGCTCGACGTTGCAGCGCACGATGTGGTCGGCAAGGTCCTGCGGCACGGTGGCGAGCGGTTCACGCAGGACGACGTGGCCGCCGTCGCCGACCTCGAGGCGAGCGCGCTCCAGCGCGAAGCGGGTGTCGAGGCCGCTGGACGAGAACACCGCGGTGCCGCCATGGGCCGCGGATACCGAGGTGGTCAGCGGCACGACCTGTCGCGTGAGCTCGTCGCCGGTGGTCGTGTCGATCCACAGCAGCACGGTCTCGTGCGGGCGCTTGAGGGTCACCAGCGCGGTGGGGGCGGCGCCGTCGATCGGCTCGAAGGACGTGATCTCTTCGGTGAAGTCGGTGACCGCCGTCGAGGTGCGTGACGCGAGGTCGTACCGGTACACGTTGTCGAACCCGTTCTCGGCCGAGACGTACAAGAAGCTCTCGCCGTCCCACGTGTCGTCGACCGCGTACATCGAGTACCGGACGACGTCGCGATCGAGCAGCAGGTCGGGCGCGTCGGTCGGCGTCGTGAGGTCGAAGAGCGCCAGCCCGGACCGGTTGCGGTCGCCGTCGTGCTGCATGCGCACGATCGCCTGGCTCTCGTCGGGCGAGAACACCATGCCCGTCCACGTGAACCGGTCGTCGCCGCCGCCGTCGCACCACAGCTCGGTCTCGTCGCCGGTGGCGAGGTCGCGCACCCGCAGGCACGAGTCGTACGGCTCGCCCTCGCCCTGTCGGGCGACGTACACGAGGCGGTCTTCGCTCGGCGAAAGCGCGAAGCCGTACGTGTAGTCGTTGTCGGTGAGGCGGTCGAAGGACCCGGACGCGAGGTCGAGCCGGTAGATGTTCATCCGCTCCTGGTTCTGCTCGTCGGACCAGACGTAGAGCGAGTGATCGGCGGCGCGGTACTCCCAGCCCCACCAGCTGCGGGTGGACCAGTCGATGTCGGTCACCCGCGTGCCGGCGGTCGGATCGATCGTGCCTTCGGCGGGCAGCTCGGCGACGTTGAGCCACTGGCCGTCGGGCGCGGTGTGAAACCAGGTGACGATCCCGTGCTCGACGTCGATCGCCCAGCCAGAGTACGGGAATCCCTGCACCCACGGTTCGAGGTCGATCGAGCGGCCGTTGAACGTGACCGTCGCGTCCGTGTCGGGCGAGGTCGCGTCGCTGTTCGCGTCGTCGACCGGGGCCGTCACGGCGTCGTCGGCGGTGGCGAGCGGGGCGTCGTCTTCGGCCGCCGGGGCACCGCCGCACGCGGCGAGGGATGCGCCGAGGAGGCCGAATCCGAGGGCGGTCAGGGCGTGGCGAGCGAGCATGTCGAGCCGGGGACGGGGCGTGAAGCGGAGGCCCGAGGATGCGCCGCGGCGCCGCGACACGCAACGGTGCGCGCACCTTCGCGGCGGACGCTGCATCGTCATGGGGGCCCGACGTTCGGGCACGATTCCTTCCCTCGGCCCCCCTGGACCGCCATGAAGAACACCTTTCGCCGTATCGCCTGCCTCAGCCTCGCCTGCGCCCTCCCGCTCGCCGTCGCCGCCTGTGGAGACGACGAAGACGACGACATGGACGGTGAAGGGGGCGGCGGTGAAGTGACCGGGACGTTCGACCTCCAGGTCGCGCACCTGTCGAGCGACACCCCCGAGGTCATCGTGTACGTCGCCGGGGACGACGGCGACGAGCCGGCCCTCGCGGCGCCGCTCGCGTTCACGGACGTCGGACAGGCGCTCGGTGTGCCCGCCGGCGAGTACACGTTCAACGTGCGCACGTCGGACGCCGCGGCGGACTCGGCGCCGGCGCTCTCGATCACGTCGACGTTCGCCGACGGCGACATCGTGAAGGTCATCGCGACGGGGCTCCTCGCCGGTGACCCGGCGCTGCAGACGATGGTCCTCGCGCAGGACCCGACGATGCCCGCCGACGGCAACCTGCGGGTGCGGCTCGCCCACGCCGCGTCGAGCGTCGGCGAGGTCGACATCTGGGACGTCACCGACCCGGACAACCCGGCCGAGGTGCTGATGGACGTGCCGTTCTCGGCGGTGGCCGACTACCTCGAGATCCCGGCCGGCGCCTACACGTTCGGCCTCGACGTGGACAACGACATGGTGCCCGACGTGACGTTCACCACGCCGGAGCTCGGCGCCGGCACGATCGCCGACGTCGTCGCGGTGGACACGCCGGACGGTCCGGCGCTGTGGCTGTGGCCGATCACGGGCACGCCGATGCAGGTCGACGCGAACTGATCGGACGCGCTATCGCCTGTCGGAGCCGGTGCCCCCTGCGGGTGCCGGCTTCGTCGCTTCGTGCCCCGATGCCTGCATTGTCGGTTCGTGCACGAGGGGCGCGCCATCCGGGTCGGGGCTCGCGTCGACCCAGCGCTCGTCGTCGGCGAGAATCCCGGCGCGGGCGAGCTTCTCGCGGGCGGCGCCCTCCTGGTCGGCGAGACGCAGCTCGATGTCGAGGGCGTGGGACCGGTCGACGGGCATGCCGCCGCACGCGGTCATCGCGGCGGCGGGCAGGGCCACGAGCACCGCGAGGGCGGCGCGGGTGAGTCGCGACACGCCGCGCACCTGGCCGGCCGGCGCGCTGGGTGTGCGCGGCGTCGCGGCGTGCTCGACGACGCCACCGGCGTTCGTCGCGTACACGACGCACAGCGACGCGCCGGTGTGGTCAGCCAGCAGCTGTGCCGCATCACGACGGCGCCGGGTGTCGATCCGGTGCACCGGCGTGTCGCAGTCGGCGCAGTGGCGTCGCTGCGCGTCGTCGCCGTCGAGCTGGGACCACGTCCGCGTGCAGGCGAACGAGAGGCGGGGGCGGTCGGGTTGCATCGAACCTCCGGTCGGGGGTGGTCGATGCAACGGGCGGGCGGCGCGGATCGGTCTGACGAGTTGCGCCGCGCGTGGTTCAGCGCCCGCCGAGCAGGCCCGAGCCGGGGCTGACGTCGAAGAGCCGCCACGCGTCGATGTCCGACAGGCCGGCGGCGAGGTCGGCGGTCGGCAGCGACACGGTGATCGTCTCGCCCGGTGCGAGGTCATCGGCCAGCTCGCCGAGCAGCGCCGTCGACGTGTCGCCGTCGAGGGTGAACGCGAGGTCGGTGGTCGGCGCAGAGAAGAGGCCGAGCACGACCTCGTCTTCGATCTCGGGGCGGACCGACGGGGGGAACGCCCAGCCCACACCGGACACCCGCACGATCGTGTCGTTGCCCTGCTTGAACGCGACGATCTCGGTCGAGGTGGCGCCGAACCCGGTCGGGCGAGGGGCCACGGCGAGCAGCACGTCGGCGTCGGCGGGCCCGGACCGGACGAGCGCGGCGGCGCGGTCGTACAGGCACCACGCGCCGTTGCAGTCGTTGTCGGGGTTCTCGGTCAGACTGGCGGCGACGCCCGAGATCTCGACCATGAAGTTGTACGCGCCGATGTGGTCGGCCGAGACGTTCTTGCCGCGGTTGCGCGTCGTGCGGGCCTCGCCGCTGCGCTGCGACCACTGCGTCAGACCGAGAGCCCACGCGGTGCCGGCGAAGTTGTACGTGCCAACGTGGTCGAGCTCGGCGCGATGCCGGGCGGACAGGACCGGCGCGCCGCGCGACATCGCCGCGCTGGCGACGAGCGGGTCGCTGGCGGCCGCCGCGTCGAGGGCGTCGGTGTCGATGATCGTCAGGTCGGTACCGGCGTCGATGTGCGTGCCGATCGTGAGGTGCACGGCGGCGAAGGCGTCGTTGGCGCGGGTGAGGGCGGCCGCGGCGCGTGCGGCGTCGGCACGGACGAGGCGAGCGAACGCCACGTCGTCGACGTGTCCGTGGAGGATCGCGCCCGCGGCGAGGTCGACCGCGCCGTCGCTGTCGAGGGCCCCGGACTCGGCCAGGGCGCTCGCGCAGGCGAAGGTCTCGGCGAGATCGGCGCCGACGCAGCGGCCGTCCAGCGGTGCAGCGGTGGTGAACGCGTCGACGACGACGTCCACGGTCAGGTCCGGCTGCGACAGCGCGGTCAGCACGGCGGTCGAGCGGGTCGCACACGACGCCGCATCGGCGAAGGCCCGCGCAGTCTCGGCACGGTCACCGCGGGCCGCACGCAGGGTCGCGGTCGCGGCGGCGAGGGGCTCGGACGCGAACCACGCCGCTGCCGTCTCGCTGCATACGTCGCCGTCGACCGCGTCGAGCCAGGTCGTCGGGCCGCGGTCCAGTGGGCGGATCACCACCGGCCCCCCGTCACAGGACGGCAGCTTGCCGCAGTCCCAGGTCTGCGCGGCCGCGGGGGCGGCGAACGACACGACGAGCGTTGCGACGAGGGCAGGTACGCGAATGTGGGTCTACGTACGAGTGTGTGCGCGCGGTTTGCCGAGTGGCGCAGCCCCCGTCAAGCCACGATTTCGCCCGCTGCCCCGACGAACAGGGCGCGGCGTGGACGCGCCCGCCGGCCGATCAGCCGGGGGTCGCGACCCGCAGCAGGCGCACGTCGTACCGGTCGCCGCTGTCGGACCAGCCGGCGACGGGGGTGTATCCCGCTTCGGCGGCGATCGCGTCGAACGCCGGGCGGGTCCACTTGTGCGATCGTTCCGTGCGGACCACGTCGCCGGCGGCGAACGAGAACGTCGTGCCGCCGACGGTGACCGTCGTGTCGCAGGTGGCGACGACGGCGAGCTCGACGCAGCTGAGGGCGGGGTCCCACGTGGCGCGGTGGCGCCAGTGGGCGAGGTCGAAGTTCGCGCCGGTCGTGTCGTTCACGTGGGCGAGCAGGTTGAGGTTGAACCGCGCGCTGACCCCCTGCGCGTCGTCGTACGCGGGGATCAGGACCGACGGGTTCTTCTGCACGTCGACCCCGATGAGCAGGTGCCCGCCGGGGCCGAGCAGCGTGGCGATGCGACCGAGGAAGGCCACGGCGTCCTCGCGGTCGAAGTTGCCGATCGTCGACCCGGGGAACCAGCCGGCGCGCGGGCCGTCAGGCAGCGGCGGCAGCGCGACGTCGGCGGTGTAGTCCGCGGCGACCGGCACGATGGGCAGGCCGTCGAAGCGCCGCTGCATGCGCGTGACGGCATCGGTGAGCGCGGACTCCGAGATGTCGATCGGCACCCACGCCGCGGGGGATTCGAGCGCGGCGAGCAGCGGCACGGTCTTGCGGGCGCTGCCGCTGCCGAGCTCGACGAGCACGACGCCCGGGCCGAGCGCGGCGGCCATCGCGTCGGCGTGTCGGTCGAGGATCTCGATCTCGCACCGGGTGAGGTAGTACTCGGGCAGCCGCGTGATCTGCTCGAAGAGGTCCGAGCCCTCGGCGTCGTACAACCACTTGCAGTGCAGCTCGGGCTCGGGCTGCGAGAGCGACGCGACGACCTCGCGGACGGGGTCGTGCACCGGGTGGGGATCGGGGGTCGAGGCAGGCATGGGGCGAGGGCTCGGGGTGCGGCGCGGGTCGACTCAGCCGACGTCGCGGGCGAGGCGCAGCCCGCTGAACTGCCAGCGGCACGCAGGGGCGAAGAAGTTGCGGTACGTCGGCCGCACGTGGGCGGCGTCGGGGGTCGCGCAGGACCCGCCGCGCAGCACGTAGGTGCCGTTCATGAACTTGCCGTTGTACTCGCCGAGGGTGCCGGGCAGCGGGCGGTACCCGGGATACGGGCGGTACGGCGAGCCGGTCCACTGCCAGACGTCACCGAACCAGCCGGCGGCGTCGGGGGCGGTGGGGGCCGGGTGCAGGCGGTCCGAATCGGCGAAGGTGCCGTCGCGGGGGGCGCCGGCGGCGATGACCTCCCACTCTGCTTCGAGGGGCAGGCGGGCGCCGGCCCAGCGGGCGTAGGCGTCGGCCTCGTAGAAGCTGACGTGGGCGACCGGCTCGTGCGGGTCGACAGGGCGGGGTCCGCCGAGGGTGTACTGGTGCCAGGCGCCGTCGCGTTCGAACCAGTAGAGCGGCGCCCGCCAGCCCTCTGCGCGCGCGGTGGCCCAGCCGTCCGAGAGCCAGAGGTCGGGGTTCTCGTAGCCGCCAGCGTCCATGAACGCGCGCCACTCGCCGCAGGTCACCGTGCGGTCGGCGATCGCGAACGGGGCGAGCAGGGTGCGGTGGCGCGGGGTCTCGTTGTCGTACGCGAACCCGTCGCCGTCGTGGCCGATCTCGACGACGCCGCCCGGGTGTTCGACCCAGGCGAGGCGGCGCGTGCTGGTGCCGGGCGCAGGGGGCGCGAACACGACCGGGCGCAGCGGGTTCTGGCCGAACATGTGCTTGAGGTCGGTGACGAGCAGCTCCTGGTGCTGCTGCTCGTGGTGCAGGCCGATCTCGACGACCTCGGCGGTGCGGGCGTCGATCGGGCCGGCGAGCACAGCGCGCATCGCGTCGTCGACGTGCTCGCGCCAGGCGAAGACCTCGTCGGTCGTGGGGCGCGAGAGCAGGCCCCGCTTCGACCGATCCCACGCCTCGCCGACCCCGTTGTAGTACGAGTTGAAGAGCATCTCGTAGTCGGGATGTGGCGGACTGTAGCCCGCGCGCTCGTGCAGGACGAAGACCTCGAAGAACCAGGTCGTGTGTGCCAGGTGCCACTTCGCCGGGCTGGCGTCGGGCATGGACTGCACGACGAAGTCCTCGGTGGCGAGGCGCGCGCACAGCGCTTGCGTACGCGTGCGGACCTCTTCGTATCTCGCCAGCAGCGGCGTGCGGTGCGCGTCCATGGCCCCATCCTGCGGCTTCGGCCCGACGCGCCCATGCGTCAGGGGGTTCGGCGCCGTCATCATCGCTGCGATGCCCGAGGGGGCGCAACGGTTCAGAAATCGTCGGCCCGCTGCAACCCGCGCAGGGCGTCGGCGGGGGGGACCGTGCGTCGGGGCGCGGGCGTCGGGGCACTGGCGCCGTCGTCGTCGCCGGCCGGTTCGCCGTCGCCGGGTTCGGGCGTGTCGCCGGTCGGAGCGTCACCGCCGGCCGCCGCATCACCGCCCTCGGGGTCGCCGTCGCCATCGGCCGAGGGGTCGTCGTCGGTGGGTTCCCCTCCGAACTCCGGCGGACGAGGGATCGGGGCGTACTCGACGGTGTCGAAGTTCGGGCTCGTCGGGATCGCGATCACGTAGGGCGCGTACGCGGCGATCTCGGCGGCGTCGATGTGCCCGTGGTCGGCGAGGCGCTGGAGGATGATCTCGGTGCGCTCGATCCACCAGCCCCGCGGCGGCGAGTGGCCGCGCCGCTGGTGGACGCCGCCCTCGCGCGGGGCGGGCTTGAGGTTGGCGAGGTACACGGCCTCGAGGGGGGTGAGGTCCCACGGGTCCTTGTCGAAGTACCACCGGGCGGCCTCGGTGATGCCCCACACGTCCGGGCCGAACTCGATGCAGTTCACGTAGAGCTCGAGAATGCGCTCCTTGGACAGCGCCGACTCCATCGCCCAGACGACGACGGCCTCTTCGAGTTTGCGCGACAGGGTCTTCGCGCGGCTGAAGAAGAGGTTCTTCACGAGCTGCTGGGTGACCGTCGAGCCGCCGTAGACGTACCGGCCCCGCTCGAGGTTGAGCCGTAGCGCGCGGTTGATGAGCCCGACGTCGAAGCCCGGGTTGTCCCAGAAGCCGATCTCTTCGGACAGGTGCATCGCGCCGGGCACGTACGATGGCAGGTCCTCGTAGGCGACCCATGCCCCGCTGCCCGGCCCGACGAGGATGTCGGTGCGCTCGGTGCCTTCGGTCGGGGCGTGGGTCCACGTCTTGCCGAGAAGGCGTTCGGGGTCGTACGCGCGGTCGATGTCGACGATCTCGCACGTGCCTGGCAGCTCGTCGACGCGCATGCGCAGGCTGCGGGGGTCGTCGAGGGTCCAGGTCAACGAGAGGGTCGGCGCCATCTCGCCGCTGAACGTCACGCCGTCGTGGCCGAGGTGGGGGATCAGGCCCTCGGGGATGGCCTGCCACAGGGTGTTGCAGGCCGTGGGTTCGTCGACGCCGACGTCCAGGTCGAGCGCCCACGGGCCCTCGGCGCGGGTCAGGGACGCCGCGCCGGCCACGGTCACGCCGTCGAGGGTGAGCTGGCCGGTGATCGAGAACGCGTCGGCCGTGGCCTCGATCGTCAGGTCGGCGTTCGCGTCGAGGGGGTGCAGCGGTTCGGGCGAGACGCCGGGCGCTTCGACGAGCCCGTCGCGGACGGTGAGCGTGCCCGTGAAGGTCGCGCCGTCGTCGGATCGTCGGTACGCGCCGCCGACGTCTGCGGTGCCCGCGGTGCGCGCGAAGACGCCGGTGGTCTCGCCGAGAGGCGACAGGTCGAGGTCGCGGGCTTCGAAGGTCACGGACTCGCGGGTGGCGAGGTCGACCGACGCGTCGACGAAGACGCCGCCGACCCCGACCGAGGCGGTGAGGACGCCGTCGACGAGGGACGCGGCGGGGATGTGGGCGCGCCCCGAGCGCAGGTCGGTGACGCGCACGTGCGGGCAGCCCGAGGCGCCGGGCAGGCGGTCCAGGGCGTCGACGCCAGCAACGAAGGCGGCGTGGGCTCGGGTGGCGAGGGCGTTCGGCCAGGTCGGGTCGTACTCGGGTTCGCCGGCTTCGGGCGCGTCGCCGTCGTCGCCGTCGGTGGTCGGTTCGTCGTCGGGGGCCGGTTCGTCGCCGGGGGTCGGTTCGTCGCCGGTGGTCGGTCCGTCGTCGGTCGGCGCGGGCAGCAGGTCGGCGCCGACGTCGATGCCGCGGGCTTCGATGGCGGGGCAGTCGCGCGGACCGGTGACGGCGATGTGGTCCCAGGCGATCGAGCCGACGATGGGCAGGGCGTCGAGGGCGCCGGACGCGAGAGTGACCGTGTCGTCGTCGATGCGGACGGTCACCGTGGGGACGCCGACGGCGAGACCCCGCGCGCGAACCGTCGCCTCGGTGAGGGTGACGGCGATGCCGGTCGCGGTCGTGGTGACGTCGACGGCGCCGGCGAACCGGTCGTCGCCCCGCTCGACCTCGGCCTGGAGGGTGACCCGCGGGCCGTCGCCACCGACGCGGCCCATGCGGGTGTGGACGTCGGTGGCGTCGAGCCGCGTGCTGCCGGTGGTCGCGGTGACGGTGCCGATGCGTACGTCGGGCACCATGCGGTGCAGGTCGCGCCAGGGGGCGACGAGGGGCGCCGTGTCGGGCACGAGCCGAGCGTCGTCGTCGTCGTCGTCGCGGTCGTCAGAGGGAGCGGACGCGGCGGGTCGCTCGATCGCGCAGGCCTCGATGACGACGTCGTCGACGGTCGGGGCGCCGTCGTCGCCGCGCCACTCGGTCACCCGGGTCTGCACGCCCTGGCAGGCGATGGAGACGCCATCGCGCTCGATGGCGATCGACGCGACGCGCACGTCGCCATTGGTGCGCACCTCGAGCCCGGTGATCGCGACATCGCCGCCGACCCGCGCGCCGAGCTCTGCGGCGACCCGCGCTTCGACCTTTGGCCACCACCACCCACGACTCGCCATGACCACGCCGATCGCCACGACGAGCGTGGCGACGGTGGCGATCAGGGCGATACGGACGAAGCGCACGGGCAGGGCCGGGGCAGGGCGGGCGCGCGGAGGATGCTGCACCCGCCGCACCAGGGCAATGGGCCGCGACGGCGCACAACCGCCGCGGGTGGATGAAGCACCCTCAGGGGCGGGCCCCCGGCCCGCCCGCGCGGCGCAGCCGCGGCTCATGATGCGCCACGGCCGTAGCCCCGTTCGCGCAGGGCCGCGGCTGTGCCGCGGGGGCGGGGCAGGCCCCGCCCCTGGATGCGGGTGGATTCGTACGTGTGGCTGCAGTGCGCACAACCGCCGCGGGTGGATGAAGCACGCTCAGGGGCGGGCCCCCGGGCCGCCCCCGCGGCGCAGCCGCGGTTCATGATGCGCCACCGCCCGTACGTCACACCACGTCGGGGTGTGAAAAAACACGCTACCTCGGGATCTGCGCAGCGGGCAGGCTGTGCATCGTCGAGACCCGAACCCCGAGACGGAGGGACCATGAGCCTGCGCGTGAACGCCGTGATCGATACGATCGTCCGACAGACGACCGTGCTGATCGCACAGCTGGCGACGACGGCGGGGGTGCGCGCGCCCCTGGCCCACATCGCCAACCAGGTCTTTCTCGACCTCGTCGGGGAGCTCGAATCCCAGGGGGTCAGCCGCAAGGTGATCGCCGACATGTTCGGGCTCGCGCTGCGGTCGTACCAGCAGAAGGTCCAGCGCCTCAGCGAGAGCGCGACCGACCGCGGCCAGACCCTGTGGGAGGCCGTCTACGGCTACCTGCGCCGCGAAGAGGTCGTCCGCCGCGCCGAGGTGCTGCGCCGCTTTCGCCACGACAACGAAGCCAGCGTCCGCGGCATCCTGAACGACCTCGTCGCCTCGGGCCTCGTCTACAAGACGGGCATCGGCGACGGGACGATGTTCCGCGTCGCCAGCGATGCGGACGTCGAGCGGGCGATGAACGAGGACCCCGCTGCGTCGGCCCAGTCGCTCGTCTGGCTCGCGGTGTACCGCGACGGCCCGATCGACGTGCCGGCCCTCGCCGACGAGACCTCGCTGACCCTCGAGCGCACCCGGGACGCCCTCGACGCGCTCGTCGCCGAGGGGCGCGTCCGCGTCGACGGCGAGACGTACACCGCCGAGCGGTGCCTGCTGCCGATGGACGACGAGTTCGCGTGGGGCGCCGCGGTGGTCGACCACTACCAGGCCGTCGTGCAGGCGATGGTCACGAAGCTGCAGAACGGGCGCACCCGCGCTCTGCCCGACGACCGGGTCGGCGGCAGCACGTTCTCGTTCGACGTGTGGCCCGGCCACCCCGAAGAAGACGCGGTGTACAGCCTGCTCGCGTCGATGCGCGCCGACCTCATCGCCCTCTGGGATCGGGTCGCGGCACACAACGAATCGGCGGGTCGCGATCGCGACGACGCCGCAAAGGTGACATTCTATCTTGGCCAGAGCGTCCGCCTCGCGGACGACCTCGAGGAGGACGAAGCATGAAGACCACGATCACACGTTGGGCCGCGGCGGCGGCGATCACCCTGCTCGCGGCCTGCGGCACGGGCGACACGGCCGACGTCGCCGGCGGCGGCGGGGGTGGCGGCGGCACGGACAGCCAGAGCCACTGGCTCACCGTCTGCGCCGAAGACACGGACTGTGGCGACGGCTTCGAGTGCCTCTGTGGCGTCTGCTCGGTCGTCTGCGACGACGGCGACCCCTGCGAGACGGACCCCGACAGCGCCTGCGTCCCGTCGGCCTCGCCGGTGCTCGAGGCGCTCTGCGGCGGCATCGACCTGCCCAGCGGCCTGTGCCTGCCCGAGTGCGGCACGGACGACGACTGTGCCGACGGGCAGCTGTGCTCGGACGGGTCGTGCGTGCCCTTCACCTGCCCCGACGTCGAAGAGCCCGAGTGTCCCGGTCGCTACGACCGCGCCGAGGCGACCATCGGCGACGACGGCTGCGAGACCTGGGAGTGCCTCACCGAGTGCCCGCCGCTGCCGAGCATCGAGTGTGGCCCCGGCGAAGAGCTCGAAGAGACCGTCGTCGACGGCTGCACCCTCGTCGAGTGCGTGACCGTCTGCCCGGCCATCGACATGCCCGAGTGCCCGCCCGGCGAGGTCGCGGTCGGCGGCGTCGACGAGGATGGCTGCGAGACGTGGACCTGCGAGCCGGCGTGCGCCGACCCCGGGGATCCGCCGCTGTGCGAGCGCGGCACCACCGCCACCCTCGTCCCCGGCGACGACGGCTGCGACACCTGGGCCTGCCTCGCCGACTGCGAGGAGCTCGGCGACCCGCCGACGTGCGAAGAGGACTACGAGGCTGCGATCGTCACCGACGACATCGGCTGCGAGGCCTGGGAGTGCCGCTACCTCTGCGAAGACCCGGACATCCCGCTGCCCTGCGAAGACGGCTCGGACCCGGAGCTGACGTTCGACGAGTTCGGCTGCGAGTTCTACGTCTGCCCCCCGCCCGGTGACACGTCGTGGGCCCAGACCTGCGGCCCCGCCGCCGACTGCGGCCCAGGCTTCGCCTGCGTCTGCGGCATGTGCACGCCGATGGAGTGCGAGGTCGACGCTGCCTGCGGTCCCGACGAGACCGGGCTCTGCGCACACAACGGTGGGCACCCCGGCGTCGACATGGCCTGCGGCGAGATCGACGCCGTCGTGAACGTCTGCGCGCTGACCTGCGACGCCGACGCCGACTGCAACGACGGCATGACCTGCGTCGACGCCCTGTGCGTGCCGACCGAGCGCCTCGTGTTCGAGTGCGACACCTTCACCTGCGACCCCGACACCGAGCACTGCCAGGAGTCGCTGCCCGGTGTGCCCGGGCCGGCCTGGTACGAGTGCGGCGACATCCCCGAGGCGTGCCTCGGGATGCCCCGCGGCGAGCGCTGCGAGTGCCTGATCGCCGAGTCCGAGTTCGGCGCGGCGATGGACTGTCGCGAGGACGTCTTCGGGTTCCTGCGTACGATGGTCGCCTTCCCCTGACCCGTCCGTCCGGATCCTGCGCGCCGCCCCGCATCGCCGGGGCGGCGCGCCGCGTTTCGTGGGCTGTACCGCGAAGATCGCGGATTCGACTTGCGCCCGGTCGCGCGGGGGGTATGGTTCAGACCACGAGGTCAGACCTGCTGGTCTGACTCCCCGGTCTGAACCGCCGGTCCGAGCTGCGAGAGCCCCCCCGATGGCCCCACGTCCCCGCTTCGAAACCGTCGAACCCGACCGTCGCGCCGCCCTCTTCGACGCCGCGATGGCCGAGATCGCCGAGCATGGCGTCGACGGATCGTCGATCAACCGGATCCTCGACGCCGCCGGCGTGTCCAAGGGGGCGTTCTACTACTGGTTCGACGACAAGCACGACCTGGTGATGACCCTCGTCGCGGACATCGCCGAACGGCGCCTGATGGACTTCGACGTCGACCCGACCACCTTCGCCGCCGACCGGTTCTGGGACGAGCTGCACGCCTGGTTCGGCCGAGCGTTCGACTCGGCGCGCGAGAACCCCGACATGGTGAAGTTCGGCGCCGCGCTGATGCAGTCGGGCATCGACTTCATGCACGACCCGGCGCTCGCCGAACCGATGGCTCGTGTGGCGGGCTGGTTCGATGGCGTGCTGCGCCGCGGCCAGGACCTCGGGCTCGTCCGCGACGACCTGCCGCGGGACCTCATGGTGCACCTGCTGATGGCCGCCGACATGGCCCTCGATCAGTACGTCCTCGCGCGGCACGAATCGATGACCGCCGCCGAGCTCGAGGCCGTCCCCGCGCTCTACCTCGACATCTTTCGGCGCCTCGTCGCCGCCCCATGACGATCGCACGGCGCGTCGCGCCCGCCCCCGGAGTCCCCATGGCTGGATCACCGAACCACAGGATGCGCATCGCGCGGGTCGCGCTCGCGGCCGCCGTCGTCACGATCGCTGGATCCGGCGTCGCCATCGCCGACGAGCCCGAGGGCAGCGGCGCCGTCGTCCCGACCGAGATCGATCCGAACAACCCGCCGCCGCTGCCGGACGTCGACGCGGTCATGGACTGGTTCGACGATCTGTACCGCGCCGACTCGTCCCACTCCGAACTCTCGATGCACATCGTCACCGAGAACTGGGAGCGGACCCTCGAGCTCGAGCAGTGGACTCGGGGTGAGGACGAGGCCCTCATCGTGATCCGCGCCCCCGCGCGCGAGGCTGGCACCGCGACCCTGCGCAACGACGACGGGCTGTGGAACTACGCCCCCCGCGCCGACTCGCTCATGCGGGTGCCGTCCGGGCTGATGGGCGACGGCTGGATGGGCAGCCACTTCACGAACGACGACCTCATGCGCGAGACGGAGTACGACGACGACTACACGACGACCCTCGCCTGGGACGTGGTCGACGGTGAGCTGCAGCTTGTCGCCACCTCGATCCCCACCGAGCGCGCCGCGGTCGTCTACACCCAGGTGGTCTTTCGCATGCGGGCGTCCGACTGGATGCCCCTGCGCGCCGAATACTACGACGGCGACGAGCTCGTGCGCACCATGACGTTCTCGGACCTGCGCGACCTCGGGGACCGCACGGTGCCGATGCGCATGACGCTGCAGCCGATGGACGCGCCGGACGAGCGCACCGAGATCACGTACGAGTCCCTCGAGTTCGACGCCCGCGTCGACCGCTCGCTCTTCACCCACAGCGGGCTTCGGCGCGCCGCGCAACGGGGGCGCTGATGTGGCGACTGGCGCTGCGCAACCTGACGCGCAACCGCTGGCGGACCCTGCTGACCGCCGGCGGCGTCGCCGTCGCGGTCTTTCTGCTGACGTGGACGAACGGGCTCATGGGCGCGATGGAGGCCGCCATGGTCCGCGGCGCCACGTCCGTCGAGACCGGGCAGGTGCAGGTGCACCACCCGGACTGGGTCGAACGCCCGGGGCTCTATGACCACTTCGAGCGGTCCGACGACCTGCTCGCGCGGCTCGACGCCGTGGATGGCGTCGCCGGCGTGTCCGCGCGCATCCACGTGTACGGGCTCGTCGGCAACGAAGACACCAGCCAGGTCGCCAGCATCACCGGCGTCGACCCCGCCCGCGAAGCCGAGGCGACCCTCGCCGCCGAGAGCGTGATCGAGGGGCGCTGGCTGTCCGACACCCCGGCCGATCTGCCCGGGCCGCGCGAAGCCGTGCTCGGCGTGCGGCTCGCCGAGCTGCTGGACGCCGAGGTGGGCGACTCGCTGGTGCTCTTCGTGAACGCCGCCGACGGCTCGCTGGGCAACGACGCTCTTACGATCGTCGGGCTCGCGCGCACCGGCAGCGCCGCGGTCGACCGCGCTGGCGTGTACATGCACTACGACGACGCGGCCTGGGCGTCGGCGCTCGAAGGACGCGCACACGACCTCACCATCGCCGTCGCCGACCTCGCGCAGGTCGACGTCGTTGCCGACCGGGTTGCCGCCGCCGTCGCTGAGTGGGACGCCGCGCAGGACGAGCCGCTCGGGCTCGTCGTCCGCAGCTGGGACGAGATCCTGCCCGAGCTCGCCCAGATGCTCGACATGAGCCGCGGGTCGATCTGGCTCACCTACCTCATCATTTTCGCCATCGCCGCCCTCGGCCTGATCAACACCCAGCGCATGGGCGCCCTCGAGCGCCGCCGCGAGTTCGGCGTCCTGCTCTCGATCGGCATGCGCCCGTGGCGCCTCGGGTCCCTCGTGCTCGCCGAGACTGTCGTCGTCGCCGGACTCGGCGCCATCCTCGGTGGGATCGCCGGCGGCGGGGCGAACCTCTGGTACGCCCGCAACGGGTTCGACATGGCCGCCTTCGCCAGCTCCGACGTCGACTTCAGCGTGATGGGCATCGCCTTCACCGAGACGATCGCCTTCCCCTGGGCGTGGGACGACGTGCTCGTGCCCATGCTCGCCGTGCTCGCCATGGCCGCCCTGTGCGGCCTCGTGCCCGCGCGGTACGCCGTCCGCCTCAACGCCGTCAGCGCCGTCGCCGGGAGGTCGTGATGCAGTTCGGCATGATGAAACTCGCGTGGCGCAATCTCTGGCGCAACCGCACCCGGACGCTGATCGCCGCCTCGGCCATCGCGATCGGGCTCGCGCTGCTGCTCGTCGGGCGCGGCATGCAGGCCGACCAGTACGGCAAGATGCGTGACTCCGCCCTGCGTTCGGCTGGCGGGTCTGTGCTCGTGCACGCCGACGGATACTGGCTCGAGCAGACGTCCGAACACGTCGTGCCCGATGCCGCCGCGCGCGTCGCGCTGCTCGAAGGCGTCGAGGGCGTCGACACGGTCATCCCTCGCATCCTCGTCAACGGCCTGCTCGCCTCGCCGCGCGGCGCCGCGGGCGCGCGCCTCACCGGGTTCGACCCCGAGCGCGAAGCCGTGCTCAACGACTGGAGCCGGTTCATCGTCGAAGGCAGCTTCCTCGCCGGCGACGAGGTCGACCCCCTCGTGCTCGGGCGCGGCGTCGTCGAGCTGCTCGAGATCGAGCTCGGCGACCGCGTCGTGCTCACCGCCACCGACAGCGAGGGCGAAGTCACCCGCGCGCTCTTTCACCTCACCGGCATCCTCGAGACCGGGTCCGGGATGCTCGACGACTCGCTGGCGTTCACGTCCCTCGAAGCCGCGGCCGAGGCCATGCGCACCGGCGATGGCGTGACGCAGATCGGCGTCGTCGGCACCGAGTCCCCCGAGGTGCTGCAGCAGCGCGTCCTCGCCGCGCTCGACGGCGCCGACGACCTCGAGGTGCTCACGTGGTCCGAGGCGCTGCCCGAGCTTGTCGGGGCCATCGAGGTCGACCGCACCATGGCCGAGATCTACGGCGTCGTGCTCTTCATCATCGTCGGCTTCGGCATCGCCAACACCTTCCTGATGATCGTGCTCGAGCGCATCCGCGAGCTCGGGCTGCTCGGCGCCATGGGCCTCACCCCCGCCCGCATCGGCCGCCTCATCATGGCCGAAGCCGTGCTGATGAGCGCCGTGTCGATCACCGTCGGCGTCACCCTCGGATACCTCGGCCACCTCTGGCTCGCGTCCACCGGCATCGACGTCGGTGAGATGGTGGGCGGGGACTACGACATCTCCGGCATCGCGATGGACGACCTCGTCATCCGCAGCCGCGTCGTCGTGTCCGAGTGGCTCGTCGCGTCCGGCTTCGTATTCGTGATGGTCATGCTCAGCAGCCTCTACCCCGCCATCCGGGCCACGCGCCTCGACCCGGCGACCGCCATGAGGACGTACGAATGAACGCTCCCACCGAATCCCTCATCGCCGTGCGCGACGTGGCGCGGGTGTACGTGGATGGCTCCGTCGAAGTGCACGCGCTCCGCGGGGTCGACCTCGACATCGACGAAGGCGAGTTCACCGCCCTCGCCGGTCCGTCCGGATCCGGCAAGACGACGCTGCTCAACATGATCGGCGCCCTCGACGCGCCGACCCGCGGCGCCGTCACCGTCGCTGGCCACGACGTCACCGGCCTCGGGCGCGCCGCCGCAGCGACCTTCCGCCTGCAGAACGTCGGCTTCATCTTCCAGGCCTACAACCTGCTGCCCGTGCTCACCGCCGTCGAAAACGCCGAGTTCACCCTGCAGCTGCAGGGCGTGCCGAAGGCCGAGCGACGCGCGAAGGTCGTGCCCCTGCTCGAACGGGTCGGCCTCGGCGAACAGCTGCACCGACGCCCCCACGAGATGTCCGGCGGGCAGCAGCAGCGCGTCGCCATCGTGCGCGCCCTCGCGTCGTCGCCCCGGATCGTCCTCGCCGACGAACCCACCGCCAACCTCGACACCGCCACCAGCGAAGACCTGCTCGACCTCATGCTCGAGCTCAACGCCGAGTCCGGTGTCACCTTCGTCTTCTCGACCCACGACCCCGCCGTCATCCGCCGCGCCCGCCGCGTCGTGCGGCTCGACAGCGGTCACATCGTCGGCGACGAGCGCCGCGAATCGTGCGCCGATGGAGGCGACGATGCCGCGGCCTGACCCGTCGCCCACCCCTCAACGGTGGTCTGTGGCACACACACATCTTTCCAGGTGGTTGCTCCGGGCACACACGACACAGTGGGGCCTGCCCACCCCCTGGAGGTGGTTGTCCGCACACACGACACAGTGGGGCCTGCCCACCCCCTGGAGGTGGTTGTCCGCACACACGACACAGTGGGGCCCGGGGCCATGCCCCGGGCCCAATGGTGGACTCTCCACCGAGCTGGCCTTCTTCTCGGGGCGCTGCCCCGAACCCCGGCAGGAACCTGAGGTTCCTGCACCTCCCGCTTCTGGTGGATGGGTTCGGTGGTTGATCTCCCGGGTTGGGAGAGCGTGTCTCGCGACTCTGCTGGTCGTGGCCGGAGCGGCGGTGGCCGCGCCCTCGGCGCACGCCACGGTGCCTCTCGTCGAGGGGGACGACTTCGGGCTGACGCTCGGGGGGTATGCCCGGTTCTTCTCGGCGGTGCAGGTGACGGCGTGGGACTCGGCGGGGTTGTTGGACCGGCGGACGGGGACGACGGCGAACGTGACACGAGGCGAGTGGCGGGCGGACCTCGGGCGTCGGGTGACGGTCGACCTGCACCAGCGGGTGTTCTTTCGATCGACGACGGCGTCGAGCGCGGGGCTCGGCACGTCGGGCTTCGGCGTCGGCGTGACCGAGCCGCCGCCGCGCAACGTCGACCTGAGCACGGCGTTCGTCGATGACGACGACCTGACGATCGAGCACGACATCGACCGGCTGGCGCTGCGCATCTGGGCGGATCGGTTCGACCTCGTGCTCGGCCGGCAGGCGATCACGTGGGGCACGTCGCAGGTGTTTCCGGTGGCCGACGTGTGGACGGCGTACAGCCCCCTGGAGCTCGACAACACCGAGAAGCGCGGCGTCGACGCGGCGCGTGCGACCGTGCCGCTGGGACGCAGCGAGCTCGACGTCGTGGTCGCCGACCGGGGGGACGCCGAGGATCTGTCGGGCGGGGTGCGGTACGTGATGTACCTCGACCGGTCGGACGCGTGGATGGGCGCCGCGAAGCTGTGGGACGAGCTCGCCGTGATGGGCGGCTTCTCACGCGACCTCTCGACGTGGACCCTGCGTGGCGACGTCGTCTGGCCGGTGTGGTCGCTGGACCGCGACGAGGTGCTCTGGCCCCGTGCGGCGCTTGGCGTCGACTGGCTGAGCCCCGACGTGATCCTCTCGTTCGAGGTGCACGCCAACGGCGAGGGCGCCGGGCCCGACGACGGCTACATCGCTCACGCGACCACGGACCCACAGCTGCAGCGCGGCGAGGTCAGCTTCCTCGGCCGCTATTACGCCGCCGCCATCGGGTCGTTCGAGCTGACCGAGCTCGTGCGGTTCACGGTGTCGGGCTTCGCGAACCTCCAGGACCCCAGCGGCGCGATCGCACCGTCGCTCGTGTACCAGGTCGGCGAGGCGACGGACCTGTCGATCGGCGCATTCTCACCCATCGGCGAAGCCCCCAACCTCACACCCGTGCCGTCGCTGCCGTCCGAGTTCGGCGCCGGGTCGCACATGCTGTACGCGCAGGCCGTCGCGTACTGGTGAGTCCCGCGCGCAGGCCGTCGCGTAGGGGTGAGCGCCGCGCGCAGCCCATCGCGCGTCTGAGCGTCACATAGACGCCATCGTGCCGCGGTGATCACCGCGCGCCGGTCTCGCGATTCCTTTCAGGTGGAGCCGCGAATCGTGGTGCGCGCATGGTCCGCGGTCGTCCGGTACGTCGAGGGACCGACCGACTGCTGCCCGGACGTGTCCCCTGCGCTCGTCTTCACTGGACCGGTGGTGCGGTGTCACACGTGAGGAATCGCACGTCCCCCGTATCCTCGTTGTAGAACATACAGGGTTGGTTCGGGTCTCGCTCGCTCTGCCAGCATGGGTTCTGCACGTGATACGGCCCAATCACCGGTCCCGTCTCCGGGTTCCAGCACATCAAGGCGGACCAGCAGGCGGGGTCGTTGCAGGTGATGGGTGTGGCCGTCGAGTAGGATTGCCCGACGAGCATGAACGCGAATGAGGCAACGACGGTGAAGAATCGCATGGTCGTACTCTCTGGCATGGAGGCTTCTTGACGGGTTCGAAAGGTGCGCCGTCTCACGTTGTGAGACGGAGTCGCGGACGTCGAGTGATACAGCACCCCACAAACGTTCGGGGCACGGCCCTCGGCGGCGTCGTTCTATTGCCCGACGCTCGCCTCGTCGCACTGGATCTGCCGATACTCGGCGCTGCCCAGATAGTAGTACGTACACGGCAGCTCGGGATCGCGGCCCGGGTTGTAGCACGCGTTGTGCACCGAAGCGCCCATCGCCGAGACGCCGGCGTTGGCGTCGAAGCAGGCGACGATCGCCCAGCAGTCAATGTTGGACCGCGGACCACAGTTCGCCGATGCGACGGACGAGACGAGGCCGACGGTGGCCAGGGCCGCGCTGGCGGCGAGAAGACGAAGGCGCATGGCAGGCTCCACAGATTGTCCAGACGGGGATCGACAGGCTAGCACCCGATCCCCTGGACTGCACGCAGGCAGCACGAGCCACGAAGCGCGACGCGCCCGCGGGCGGGGCCGGCGGGCGCGTGTTGCGGACGTGACGTGTCGCGGGCTCAGTCGATGAGGCCCAGCTCGCGGCCGACGCGCTCGAAGATGCCGAGGGCTTCTTCGAGGATCTCGCGGGTGTGGCCGGCGGAGTACGACGTGCGGATGAGGCAGCCGGTCTTGGGCGTCGCCGGCGGCAAGAAGAGGTTCGTGTAGACGCCGTTTCGCATCAGCGCCTCCCAGAACATCACCGTCGGGATCTGCTCGCCGATGACCAGCGCGAGGATGGGGCTCTCGCTCGACGCCAGGGTGAAGCCGAGCTTCTCGAAGCCCTCCTTCATGAAGCGTGCGTTGTCCCACAGCTGCTTGCGCAGCTCGGGGCGCTCCTTGATCAGGCGCAACGCGCCGCGCACGGACGCCACGGACGACGGGGTGCCCGACGCGGTGAACATGTAGGCGCGCGCCGAGTAGTGCAGGTACGGCAGGGCGTCGTGGTCCGACACACAGAAGCCGCCGACGCCGGCGAGGGACTTCGAGAACGTACCGGTGATGAAGTCGACGTCGTCGTGCACGCCGAAGTGCTCCGTCGCGCCGCGGCCGTGCTCGCCGAACACGCCGAACGAGTGGGCCTCGTCGCTGAGCAGGTAGGCGTTGTGGCGGTTCTTCACCTCGACGAGCTCGTCGAGGGGCGCGAGGTCGCCGGCCATCGAGTAGCAGCCCTCGACGATCACGAGCTTGTTCTTCGCGTTCGGGTCGAGGCGGCCAAGCTTCTTGTCGAGGTCGGCGACGTTGTTGTGCCGAAAGCGGATGATCTGGGCGCCGGTGAGCTTCACCGCGTCCCACACCGTCGCGTGGTTGTCGGCGTCGAGCAGGATGATGTCGTCGGGGCCGGCGAGGGCGCCGATGACGGCGTAGTTCGCCTGCGCGCCGGTGGTGAAGATCATGGCGTGCTTCTTCGCCATGAAGTCGGCCATGTCGCGCTCGAGCGCCTTGTGGCAGCCGAAGTTGCCGTTGGCCATGCGCGAGCCGGTCGTGCCCACGCCCCACTCGGCCGCCGCGTCCTGCGACAGCTTGATGAGCTCGGGGTCGAGGGTCAGGCCGAGGTAGTTGTTCGAGCCCAGCATGATCGTGCGGCGGCCTTCGATCTCGACCTCGGTCGGGCCGAGGATGCGGTCGACCTCGGTCTGAAACGGCTTGTTCTCGAGCGGGTCGAGCTGGGCCACCGCGTCGCGGTAGAAGTCGAACTTCGAGAGCAGATCAGGGGTCGGATTCGAAGCGTTCATGGTCGGTGCCGGATGCAGCGCGGCCCGCGCAGAGCACGGGCCGGGCAGGGCGAGTGATCGCCCGGTTCGATAGAGTCGGGGGTCAGCGCGCCGAGGGCCGGCTGCTGGTGAACGTCGAGCGGACGCGGTGCTTGAGCAGGCCCCACTGCGACTTCGCGAGGTGCGTGACGAGGCCGAGGCGCCCGTCGCCGCGGTGCGCGCCTTCGAGGGCGCCGTCGAGGTACATCTGCTTCGTCTTCGACCGCTGCAGCTTGCCGCTCGACGTCTTGGGCAGGCTGCCCGGCTCGAGGACGACGACCTCGGACACCTTCAGGCCGACGGTCGAGAGGACCTTCGCCTTGATGTCTTTGCGGATGCGGTCGTAGTCGTCGGGGTCCGCCTTGGACTCGACGGTGACGATGACGCGCTCCTGCTCGCCGAAGTCGCCGACCGAGAAGGCGATGATGTTGCCCTTGCGGACGCCGGGGATCTCGTTGCAGGCCCACTCGAGGTCGGTCGGGTAGTAGTTGCGACCGGCGACGATGATCATCTCCTTGATGCGCCCGCAGACGTAGAGCTCGCCGTCGGCGACGTAGCCCTTGTCGCCGGTGTGCAGCCAGCCGTCGGCGTCGATCGTGCGGCCGGTGGTGTCGTCGTCCTTGAAGTAGCCGTTCATGACGGACGGCCCCTTGATGACGATCTCACCGACGGCGCGGTCGCCGAGCAGGGTGCCGTCCTCGCCCTGAATGCCGAGGTCGTGCCCGGGGAAGGGCCGACCGCAGCAGACGAACGAGGCGGTCTCGCCGTCGTGGTCCTCGGTGACGGGCACGGCGACGTGCTCCTTCGTGAGGGACTCGAGGCAGACCCGGTCGGCGCGGGGCTTCTCACCGAGGTCGTGGAAGGTCACCGCGAGGGTCGACTCGGCCATGCCGAAGCAGGGCATGAACGCCTCGGCGCGGAACCCGTAGTCGTCGAACCGGTCGGCGAACTTCTGCAGCACGTCGAGCTGGATCGGCTCGGCGCCGCAGCCCGCGACGCGCCACGACGAAAGGTCGACGCCCTCGAGGTGGCGGTCCTTGATGCGCGACGCGCACAGGCCGTACGCGAAGTTCGGGCCGAACCCGATCGTGCCCTTGTGGCGCGTGATCATGTGCAGCCACTGGGCGGGCCGCTTGATGAACGCGAGGGGCTGCATGAAGGCGACCGGCGTGTCGGTCACGATCGGCGCGAGCACGAAGCCGATGAGGCCCATGTCGTGGTAGAACGGCAGCCACGAGCAGCCGACGTCGTCGGGCGTCGCCTGCAGGCCGAGGTTCATGATGCAGTGCGCGTTCGCGGCGAGGTTGCCGTGGGTGAGCACGACGCCCTTCGGCTTTGACGTGCTGCCGGACGTGAACTGGATGAACGCCGGGTGGTCCGCGGTCAGGTTCGCGATCGGCGCCTGCGTGTCGTCCAGCGGCAGCTGCTCGGACGCGACGACGACGCGCAGCTGGCTGTCGACGAGGCTGCCGAGCACGTTGAGCACCTGCGCCGAGCAGACGAGGCCGGCGGACTCCGACTTGCGGATGATGTGCTTCGCCGTGTCGAGGAAGTTGCCGAGCTTGCCGAGGGTCATCGGCGGGCACATCGGCACCGGCACGAGCCCGACGTGCATCGCGCCGAGGAAGGTCAGCACGAAGTCGTCGCCCTCGGGGATGATCATCGCGACGCGCTCGCCGGGCAGCAGGCCCAGGCGCAGCAGGGCGGCGCCACGGCGCGCGACCTCTTCGCCGAGGTGCGTGAACGAGTAGAACGTCTCGGTCACGCCGTCTTCGGCGACGAAGGTGTAGCCACGGGTCGCGTCGGCGCGGTTGGCGGCGTCGACGAGAGCGAGGGGGAGCGGACGATTGGGGAAGTGCATGACAGCCTCGTTCGTCAGCGGGCGTTGGCGAGCTCGAGCAGACGCTTCGCCGTCTGGCCGACGGTCTGCATCTGCGGGAGGTCGTTCAGCGGGATGGTGACGTCGAAGTGGTCTTCGATGTCCGCCACGAGATCCATGACCTGAATCGAGTCGAAGTTCAGGTCCGAATCGAAACGGGATCCTTCCGTCACGGTCACGTCGTCGTCGGCGTGTTCGGTGATGAGCTTCATCGTGTCGCGCAACACGTCGTCGTACGTCAGGTCGGCCATGGAGTCCGTCGGGGCAGTTCGGAACCGGAGCGCGCCATTCGGGCCCGATTGCAGGGTCCCGACGGCGCTCGACGTCGGTCGGCTACCAGCGTGGATCAGGCGACGCAACACCTGAATCGGCTCCCCGGGACCGACCGGGGAGTCGGTTGATTCGTCAGCGGATTCAGGCACCTGGCGAACATTGACGAACGGGCGACGACCGACTGGTCGGTTCTGTCTGACGGGCAAAACCGGCGCTCTGCAGCCCCCCGCAATCGCTGTGGATTCGGCGCGCTGACCGTGTGGTAGGCGCACCCACCTCCGCGTCACGAACCGGTGACGGACGGTGGCGAAGCGCCTCAGATCGTTCGAGTGGTCACACCAATTTTTGTTCCCGTTGATTGGAATGACCAATCCACGCAACCCCCGAAAATGGTTGAACCAACCGGGACGATTGGTTGAACCAACTTCGATGATTGGTTGGACCAATCGACCGTCCCGAACGCAGAACGGACCCGCTCGGCGAGGCGAGCAGGTCCGTTCGACGAAGGGGCGGATCGAGGGTCAGCGGATCTCGACGTTGATGTTCTCGACGACGGCGCCGTCCTGGTCGCCACCGGCGGAGTCCTCGGTGCGTCCGGCGAGGTCGCCGGGGCCCGGATCGGTCACGTCGTTCGGTTCGTCGACGTCGAGCATCGCGACGACGAAGTAGGAGCCGAGCGACACGTCCGTGAACTGCCAGCTGTACGGATAGATCGCGGCGTCGTCTTCGAGCTCGGCGATCGGCTCCCCACCCTCGACGTCCACCGGCACCAGGGCCACGCGCAGCACGCCTTCGGTGGTACCGGTGTTGTTGAAGATCGACCCGCCGATCGTGAACGTCCCGGTCGCCACGTCGGCGCCGGTGTCGTTCGCGCCGGTGTCGTCGGAGCCGGTGTCTTCGGAGCCGGTGTCGGTCATGCCCGTGTCGGTCATGCCGGTGTCCGTCGTGCCCGAGTCCCCGTCGTCGCCATCGTCACCGCACGCCGCGAGGGCGAGGGCGAGGCTGGTGGACAGAGCAGCGATGGCCAGGCGGTTCAGGTTCGTCATTGCAGAAAGGTGGTCCAGGGGTTCGTGCCCGCCGCGTGCGGCGGGAGCACGTTGATGATGTGGTACGCCGCCAGTTCGGGGCGGGCGAGAGCGTAGACCTGATTCGTCGGCCCGGCCAGTGGGCGCACCGTCGGCCGTCGCGGATCGGCGCCGGCTGGCGGGCTCTGCACCACGATGGCGGCATCGCGGCTGTTGAGGACGACGATCGAGCCCGGGGCGTACATGCCAAGCATCGAGAGCAGCGCGCGGACGACGACGGGGTCGAAGTCGACGCCGGCTCGCGCGAGCATCAGCTGCATCGCGATGTCCGCCAGGAAGGGGCTGGCGCTGCGGCCGGGCTGCATGAGGTCGACCCACGCCTCGGCGACGATGACGATGCGCGTCGCCGGATGCGGCGGCCGCCGGGTGCCGTACCACGACGCGGGCAGCTGCAGCCCGTGGGGCGCCGGCCCCTCGTACGCGAGGATGCGCTCGATGCGCCCGACGGCGCTGGCGGCGACGCCGCGCGCCTCTTCGGGGGACCGCCCGGTGCGCTCCCACCAGGGGCCCCACTTCGCCGGCAGGGGGCGCAGCAGCGTGGCGGTGCCGAGCTCGAGGGCCTCGAGGTCGGTGAGGCCCAGCTCGAGGGCGAGCGCCGTGGCGAGCACGGTGCCGTCGAACCGGCGGTTGCCGAACGTGTTGCGCAGCGGGCAGAGCTGGGTCAGGCCGAGCAGTCCGCTGCGGTCGACCTTCAGGCCATCGATGATCTGGGCGACGAGGCGTCGCGCCGCGACGTCGTCGGGGCGGTGGCCGTGCACGAGGCTGCGCGAGAACTCGCGCGCCCGCGCCATGCCTTCGGCGTAGAGCTGCAGCAGCGGGTAGCGCTCCAGACGCACGAGCTGGCGCAGCAGCGCCTCGAACTCGGGCTGGATGCGGGCGCGCAACACCGAGATGCCGGGCAGCTCGACGAGGTCGACGAACTCGGCGTCGTCGTTCGTCGCGACCGAGAACCGGCGGGCGAACTCGGCGAGCTCTTCGGGCACCATGTCGTGGCGCAGGCCGATCTCGACGATGCCGACCTTCGCGAGGCGCTGCACGAGCCACTGGGCGCGGGCGAACTCGGCCGCCTCGGCGCGGACCTGCTGGCGGTTCACGAAGATGTGCGCGCCGGCGATGACGATCAGCAGCTCTTTCGTGCCGAACGTCTCGTAGTAGGGGCGCGTCGCGTCGACGAAGCGCTTCGCCGATGCCGTCACCTGGGGGTGCCCCGGCGAGTACATCAGCGCGGCGCGCAGCAGGGTGTAGAGCTGGTACACGACGAGCGCGGCGGCCTGGCCTTCGGAGCTCTCCGAGACCGCCTGCAGCTGCATCCGCGTGTCGTAGTTCGAACGGGTCGCCATGGGATGCTCGTCGTCAGAAGTTCAGGTGACGGGCGCGGGCCATGCGGTCCTCGGGGTCGAGGTACGCGGCGCGAAACCCAGCGCGTTCGTGGTCGCTCGGCGTGCCGAGCCCGGGGCGCATGTCCCCGTCGCCGAGCTCGTGCTCGACGAGCCGCGGGTCCATGCCCTGGGGGCGAAACGAGGGCGCCTCGGACCGGGTGACGTGCTCTTCGATGGCCAGCTTTCGCTTCGGATCGGCCGCGTTGAGCGTCATCATGAACGCCTCGATGAGCGGGTCGTCGTCGTCACGGGCGAGCATTGCCGCCGCCACCCGCGGCGAGATCGTCGGCTCGAGCTCGATGCGGATGTGCTCGTGACGCCCGGCCCACAGCCACGTCATCGCGTCGTCCCCGTCGCGCCGACCGCGGGCGGCGACGATCTCGAGCAGGCTGCCGAGCTCGCCGGCGAGCAGGCCCGGCTTGAGCGTCATCGACGAGATGCCGTCACGAAAGAGGCAGAAGAACGTGTAGCTCTCGAGGTCCGTGCCCTGCGCGTGCGGCAGCTCGAAGCCCTCGGTCGTCTGCGACTCGCCGGGGCCGAAGTGCAGGGTGAGCGGCCCGAACGCCCGCAGCATCTTTCGGGTGCGGTCGTAGAGCACCATCAGCTGCTGCTGCGCCGTCGGGTGCTTCATCCCGTATCGACGCACGTAGCCCATGCAGCGACGAAACGACTTCAGCCACTCCATCGTGGCCGACGTCCGGTCCTGCAGGCGGGCGGCCTGCTCGCGGGTCAGGTCGTGGGCCTCGGCGTACTCACGCACGAAGGTCTCGACCGATCGATTGTCTCGGCTCAGGTTCGACATCGCGTCGCCCGTTCGCAGGGGGCCCGGTCGCGCGCGCGGCGCGGACGTGCCCGGTTCGTCCTCTCGATGCTCCCACTCTGCGCGGCGGCGGGACCCGACGCAACCTCTGGCTGCCGGATCGGCCCCGGATTTCGGCGTCGATCCGGTCGGCCGCGTCGCCTCAGCAGTGGGCCAGCGAGGCCTCGGCGAGGGCGCGGATGAACTGCTGGTAGTCGGCGCGCAGGGTCTGCAACCCGTCGTGGGGCTCGAGGGTGTCCTCGTCCATGTAGAGCGCGCGGTTCACCTCCAGCTGGATCGCGTGCACGCCGTTCGCCGGGTCGGCGTGGCGACGGGTGATGCCGCCGCCGCGGTACGGCTGGTTGCGGCGCACGGTGTACCCGGCGTCGCGCCACCACTGCTCGACGAGGTCCGAGAGCCAGGGGGCGCAGCTCGTGCCGTCCACGTCGCCGGGGACGATGTCGGCGCGGGCGGCGCCGGACCGATCGGAGTGCATCCGCGCCGCGCGGGACGGCATGCTGTGTGCGTCGAGCAGCACGACGGAGCCGAACCGCTCGCGCAGGTCGGCCAGCTCGGCGGCGAGGCGGTCGTGGTACGGCGTGTAGTACCGGTCCCGGCGTCGCTCGAACTCGCGCCGCTTCAGCGGACGGCGATAGATGGGCTCGCCGTGGGTGGTCACCGCCCAGATGATGCCCCGATCCCCGTAGTAGCCCGGCCCGCGGCGAGCGCGCGTGCCCGCGACCGACCGTGCCGACGTGTCGTCCGGCAGCCGGTTGAGGTCGATGACGAACCGGCTCCACGGCGTGCCGAGCACCGTCGCGCCGTACACCTCGGCCCCCTCGACGAGCCGGTCGACATAGAGGTCGCCGTCGCGCAGCAGCGCGTCGACGTCACCGAGGTAGAGCGGGCGCTCTTCGTCGGGCACATCCTCGCCGGCGTGGGGGTTCGACACGACGAGCGGGCGTGTGGCTGCAGGGTCGGGGCGCGCGACCGTGGGGAAGCCCGGGGACTGATTCATGGGGAGCCATGTTCGAGGGCGGCGCGAATCTCCTCCCATACGTAGCTGTCCGTCTCGCGGCTGCAAGCCCGGTCCAGGGATCGACGGGCCGCGGGCCCCCCGATCCGCCCCAGAGCCCACGCAGCGTGACCCCGGGCGAGGGGCTCGTCGTGGGTCGCGAGCGCGCGGGCCAGCGGCCCGAAATCGCCGGGGTCGTCGCGGTTGCCGAGCACGACCGCGGCGTTGCGGGCGAGCCCACGGCGACGGGCCCGCTTCATCGCTGAGCCGGCGAAGGTCGCCGCAAACTCGGGCTTCGACATGGCCAGGATCGCAGCGGCGTCGACCCCACGCAGGGACGCGCGGCGCGTGAGCTCCGGCACGGGCGCCGGGTCGACACGGGCGCTCCACGGGCAGACGCTCTGACAGACGTCGCAACCGAAGAGGTGCTGGCCGACCGCCGGGCGCAGCGGGCGGGGGATGGGCCCGCGGGCTTCGATGGTGAGGTATGCGATGCACCGACGGGCGTCGACGCGATAGGGCGCGACGATCGCGCCGGTGGGGCAGGCGTCGATGCAGCGGGTGCAGCGTCCGCACCGGTCCGGGTGCGGGCGACCGACCGGGGTCAGGTCGACGTCGACGACGAGCTCGCCGAGCAGGGTCCACGTGCCGTGCGTCGTGTTGAGCACCATCGCGCTCTTGCCGAGCCACCCGAGCCCGGCCTCGACGGCGACGGCGCGCTCGAGCACCGGTGCGGAGTCGACCGCCGGGCGCCCGACGACCTGTGCCCCGGCCTCGGCGCGGACGAACGCCTCGAGCTGTACGAGGCGCGCCCGCATCGCGCCGTGGTAGTCGTCGCCGAGCGCGTACGCCGCGATCATGTCGTCGGGGTGCGGGGGCGCGTAGGGCGCGGCGACGGCGATCACCGAGCGGGCGCCGTCCGTGAGCTTCGACGGGTCCACGCGCAGGTCGCGGTGGTCGTGCATGTACCCCATCTCGCCGGCGAACCCATCGGCCAGCCACGCGTCGAGGCGCGGGGCGTCGGCGAGGGGTCCGGCGGGCAGAATGCCGCAGTGCGAGAAGCCGAGCTCGAGGGCCCGCTCGATGATGAGATCCGCTGCGGTCACGTCCGTCGAATCGTTGCGCCGAGGGCGAGTGCGCGTCAGTGTTCGAGGGTCGTCGCACCCTCGGACTCTGCCGTGCGCTCACGATCCGCCGCGTTCGCTCTCGCCGCAAGCCTCGTCGCCACCTCGGCGGCGTGTGGCGGCGCGACCCCGTCGTCGTTCGGCCCCGTGCCCGGGCGCACCGGCGTGTCGGCGTCGTCGCTGCCCGACGACGAGCGGGTCGGCGACGCGAGCTGGTACGGCGAGCGCTTTCACGGGCGCACGACGGCCAGCGGCGCGCCGTACGACATGTACGCGTTCACCGCGGCCCACCGCACGCTGCCCTTCGGCACGGTGGTGCGCGTGACCCGCACCGACACACGTCAGAGCGTCGTCGTCGAGATCACCGACCGCGGCCCGTTCGTCAGCGGTCGGGTCATCGACGTGTCGTACGCGGCCGCCGTGGACCTCGGTCTCGTCGGGCCCGGGCACGCGCCGGTCGAGCTCGAGATCCTCGACGCCAGCCCGGTGTCGGGCGAGGCTCGATGACCCGAACCCTTCGCATCCCCTGTACCTGCACGCCCCCGGTGGCCCCATGACCCGCATCCTCACCCGCCTCGCCCTGTCTGCCTTCGTCGTCGGCGCGCTCGCCGCGTGCGGTGGCGGTTCGTCGACCCCCGACGAGCCGGTCGCCACCACGCCGCCGCCGAGCCAGCCCGTCGTGGCGCCGCAGCCGCAGGAGATCGACGAGCGTGTCTGGTACGTCTACTGGGACGAGATCCACTCGCTGACCATCTACCCGCAGAGTGGGCCGATCCGGTCCGAAGAGCCGGGCAACTCGGTGGCGCCGTTCGGCGAGTCGCGCAGCGGCTGGTCCGTCATCTCGACGTACTGGGAGAAGGAACGGATGTTCGCGCCGCACATCGCCGCGGCGACCGATCTCGACGATCTGCTGCAGCGGATGGAGGGCCTCGCCGACCAGCTCGTGCGGGTCGAGGAGTCGATCAACCCGGTGTACATGCAGTGACGATCGGGGTCCGCGCCGGGTCGCAGATCTTCGCGAGAGTTGACGAAATCTCGACAATCCGAGATTCTTCGTAGCGTCGATCATGTCCCGACGAGCGCTCCGACGCTTCGACGGACGTCCCCGGATCGGAGGCTCTCATGGCCCGACGCGTTCGACTGCGATCCCCCCGCCTCGTGTACGACATCGACCTGCTCAAGGCGATGGCCGACGACACGCGCCAGCGCATCCTGCAGTTCCTTTGCACGCCCGGCGCTGGCGAGATGCGGCCGTGGTCCGTCACCGAGCTCGCCGACGCGTTCGACCTGACCGCGTCGACCGTCTCGCACCACCTGCAGCTGCTGAAGCGCGCGGACCTCGTGCGCGTGAAGCGCGTGGGCAAGGAGCGCCGGTACAGCCTGAATCTGGATACGCTGCGCAAGAGCGTCGGCCAGTTCAACGACCTGCTCGTGCTCATCGAGCAGGCGACCCATCGTGCGGCCGCTGCCGCGGACGACGACGCGTCCTGACGCGCACCGGGGATCGAAGCATGCAACGTCTGCCCGCAGGGCTCTTGTGCGTGGCGCTCGGCCTCGCGGTCGGCGCCTGTCGCGGGCCGTCGACCGATGGCGGATCCGGCACCGAGACGACGACCGAAGACGGGCCGCCGGCGGCGGACCTGACCGTCGGCCCCGCGTTCACTGCAGCCGAGCTGCAGGGGCGCGTCACCGGCGCCGAGGACGCCGCGCGGTTCGGGGACGACTGCGTCGGGCGGACGTCGGCCGAGGCCGACCGCGTCATCGAGGTCACCGAGGAGTCCGTGCTGACCTTCGACGCGTCGGCGCGGGGCACCGGGTTCGTCGACTTCACCCTCGCCATCGTCGGCCCGGACGGCACCGCGCGGTGCGCGGATGACGCCGACACCCTCGATCCGGTGCTCTCCGACACGTTCGCCCCCGGGCGATACGACGTGTACGTCGGCGTCCGTGGCGCCGAGTCGCCGCCGTGGACCCTGCGGGTGCGCGCCGGCAACCACACCCCCGAGCCCGTCCGGCTGGGCATCGCGTACCCGCCGCCGATCGAGAGTGGGCCGGCGCCGACGCCGATCGAGCTCGGGTCCGCCGGCGGGCTGCGCATCGATCCCGGCACCGGCCCCGGCGAGCTCGAAGGGCGCGCCGGCGGGACGCGCAACGCGCGGGAGCACGGGCCGGAGTGTGCGGGCTGGATCTCGAGCGCGCCGGACCACGTGCTCGAGCTGACCGGCGCCGAGGAGCTCACGCTGCGGGTGCAGTCGACCGGCGACACGACGCTGGTCGCGCTGGGCCCCGGTGACGTCGTGTTCTGCCGCGACGACGACGATGGGCTCGACCCGGTGCTGCGGCAGCTGATGCAGCCGGGGACGTGGGAGATCCACGTCGGCAGCTGGGAGCGCGAAGAGACGCCAGCGTACACCCTTCAGGTATCTCGTTAGGCGACCGTCCTCGGGTGGGTGCGGCGCGTGGACGCGGGTGCGAACACCCGGTACAGTCCCGCACACGTACCAGACACCCGCGAGAGGGACGGTAGATGCGCAAGCGCGTTCAGGTGTACACGCTCGCTGCGGCCATGCTCATGGCTGGCGCGGCGGGATGCAGTGACGGCGAGGTCACGTTCGACATTCCGGACGGGTCCGAGACCGACGCCGGGGACACCGGTGGCGGTGGCTCGGACGTCGGTGGCGAGGACGTCACAGACACGGGCGGTGCCGACACGGCTCCCGACGTCGCCCCCGACATCGTCGAGGACACCGGCCCGGACGTCGTCGAAGACACCGGCCCGGATGCGGTCGAAGACACGGGCTCGGACGTCGTCGAAGACACCGGTTCGGACGCTGCGGACACCGGCGCTGACGTGGTCGAAGACACCACCGAAGACACCGGCGGCGACGTCACCGAGGACACCGGCGACGACGTCACCGAGGACACCGGCGGCGAGGACGTCGTGGTCAGCCCGCTCTGCGGCAACGGCGAGATCGACGACGGCGAGGAGTGCGACGACGGCAACGACATCAACGATGACGAGTGCTCGAACGCCTGCCTGATCGCAACCTGCGGCGACGGGATCACGAACCGGACGCTCGGCGAAGAGACCTTCGACAGCCCGATCGTGACGGACCCCTTCCGCGCCGAGGGCTACGTCTGTGACGACGGCGGCAGCTGCCCCGGCGGCACCTGCGACGTCACCGACGACCCGTGGGCGCCCGAGCACGGCATCTGCCAGGCGCTCGGGTTCGACTTCGCCCTCGAGGTCACGTGGGAAGGCGGCCCCGGATCCGGCGCCGGCGTCCTGCACGCGGACCACTGGGACTGCATCGAGTACAGCTGCATCGGCAACGAGGCGCGGTCGACGGGCCCCTGCGAAGAGTGGGAGATGCTCACCTCGATCACCTGCGAAGGCATCGTGGGTGAGGAGTGCGACGATGGCGCGGACAACGCCGACGAAGCGGACGCCTGCCGCCGCGACTGCACGCTGCCGTTCTGCGGCGACGGCATCGTCGACTCGGACGAGGAGTGCGACGACGCGAACGGCGTCGACGACGACGGCTGCTCGAACACCTGCCTGCTGCCCCAGTGCGGCGACGGCGTGCTCAACGGCGAAGAGGAGTGCGACGACGGCAACGACGTGAACACCGACAGCTGCCGCAACGACTGCCTGCTGCCGAGCTGCGGCGACGGCATCGTGTCGGACTTCGAGGCCGACGAGGTGCTGTCGAGCCCGATCGTCACCAACCCGTTCGGCGTCACCGGCCACGTCTGTGATGACGGCGGCACCTGCCAGGGGCGGTCGTGCGACGTGTCGTCGCTGCCCACCGCGCCCGAGCACGGCATCTGCGAGGCCCTCGGGTTCGACCAGGCGCTGAACGTGGCGTGGGGCGGCGGCGCGGGCGACTCGGACCCGACCATGCCGCACGCGTACAACTGGGCGTGCGTCGACTACGACTGCGGCCCCGGCCCGAACTCGTACTCGAGCGACAACTGCAGCAGCGGCGAGATGCTGAACACGATCCGCTGCTTCGGCGGCACGACCGAGGCGTGCGACGAGGGCGAAGACAACAGCGACGCCGCCGACGCCACGTGCCGCACGGACTGCACGGTGCAGCGGTGTGGCGACGGCATCGTCGACACGGGTGAGGACTGCGACGACGGCAACGACGACGACACCGACACCTGCACCTCGCTGTGCACCTCGCCGTTCTGCGGCGACGGCATCATCCAGCCGGCCCTCGGCGAAGAGTGCGACACCGGGGACGACCGCAGCGACGAGGATGCGGACGCGTGCCGCACGGACTGCCTCGAGGCGTACTGCTCGGACGGCGTGCTCGACACCGGCGAAGAGTGCGACGACGGCAACCTCATCGACGACGACGGGTGCAACAGCCTCTGCGAGCTGCCCGGCTGCGGCGACGGCGTCGTGCAGCCCGAGCTCGGCGAAGAGTGCGACGACGGCAACGACTCGAACAGCGACGAGTGCACGAATCGCTGCGAGTTCGGCACCTGCGGTGACGGCTACGTCCAGCGCGTGCTCGGCGAGGACTGCGATGACGGCAACGACATCGACGACGACCTGTGCACGAACCTCTGCCTCTATGGGCCGGACTACGTGCCGTACAACGTCTACCTGATGCCGTACGACTTCTATGAATGGGACGCCGCCGGCGCGGCCCTGCTGCGACGCATGACGGAGTTCGAGTTCGTCGCCACGCCGCGCATCGGCATGGTGAGCGAGTGCACCGACACGTCGGGTTCGACGTCCGGTGGTTCGCCGGGCGGCTCGTCGCCGGGTGAGTTCAACGCGACGATCGCGGCGCTTCGGTTCGCGGGCGTCGACGAGGCGAACATCCAGACCCTCGCGAACGCCGCCGCGGCCGAAGCCGCGTTCGACACCTGGGACGTCATCATCTTCCCCGAGTTCGAGCGCTGCTCGCCGTCGACGGCCGAGTGGGGCCCGGTGCTTCGCCTGGCGCTGGAGTCGGGCAAGCGGATGATCGTGATGTTCCCGTCCGGCAACGCGACCCGCTTCGTCGGTGGGCTCGGGTTCCTCGGTACCGGCTCGTCGGGCAGCTCGTCGACGCCGTACCGTACGGCCGAGAGCGCGTTCTGGGAGGGCATCACGATGCCCGGTCGCCTGAACGCGACGTCGGGCTGGAACTGGTCCGCCGCCGACCAGGAAGTCCTCGCGTCGGATGCGTCGGGGACCCCGATGGTGCTGCGCATCAACCCGTCGCTCGAGTAGGCGACGCCTGCGTGCACGCCGAGGGCGAGGCCGTTCGCGGTCTCGCCCTCTGGCGTTCGTGGGCCGCCTGCGGGGGCGGTGCCCGCCCCGAGGCCATGAGGCCCGCCGGTTCAGAGCGCGGCGGCGGCCTCTTCGCCGGCGAGCGGTGTGTTCTCGCGGGCCATGAGGCCCGCCGGTTCAGAGCGCGGCGGCGGCCTCTTCGCCGGCCAGCTCGTCGAGCATGCGGCGGCCGAGATCGCGGGCGCCGAAGACGATGACCTTCGAGCGAGCCCGGGTCAGCGTGACGTTCAACCGGCGCGGGTCCATTACGAAGTCGCACCACTGGCGGCGGACGAGGCTGACGAGCATGACCTCCTTCTCGCGGCCCTGGAACCGGTCGACGGTGTCCACCTCGACGCGGCCCGCGGCGTCGCCGAGCGCGTCGGCGAGGGCGTCGCGGATTGCGTGGCACTGGGCACGAAACGGCGCGACGACGCCGATGCCGTCTCGCGGCAGGGCGTCCATGCCGCCGGGCCACGATCGCGCAAGGGCCGCAGCGGTGCGTGCGATCTCGGCGGCCTCGGCCGGGTGCGCGTTGCCGACCTCGCCGTCGCCGACGTCGACCCATACCGAGGGGCGGTCCGGGTCGAGCCGGCGCATCATCTCGGCGTCGAGGTCGTCGAGCGAGGCGGCGTCGAGGTCGAGGCTGCGATGCGCCACCGACGGGTCGGCCTGCAGGCGCCCCTCGTAGTACCGCCGGCTCGGCCACGCCTGCACCCGCTCGTTCATCCGGTACTGCCGGGTGAGCATCACGCACGGCGTCCACGGGCGCAGGCGCTCGAAGAGCGAGCGTTCGAGCCCGCCGACGCCCGCGTCGCGCAGGCTCGGATCGGTGACGTCGACGGTCGCGCTGACGGCGTCGTCCGCCGACACCACAGCGGGCAGCTGTCGGTCATCGCCGACGAGCACGAAGCGCTTCGCCCGCAGGATGGCCGCGAGGCACATCGGCTCGGTCAGCTGCGACGCCTCGTCGACGATCGCCACGTCGAAGGTCGGCGCCCAGACCGCCTCGTCGCGGTCGCCGTGTTGCTCGCGGGCGAGCAGCGCGAACACCGCCGACGACGAGCACCGGTGGGTCGTCGCCGCGATCACCGGCGTCTCGATGAGCCGGTTGCGCAGCGTCACCAGCGAGTCGGCGTCGCTGGAGATGTCGGCGGTGCAGTGGCGGCGAACGTCCCGCCCGCGGGCCGTGAGGGCGTCGGCGAGATCGGCCGACGCGACGGACGCCGAGCCGACCCGCAGCACGTCGATCACGCCGGCGTCGACGATGCGGGCGAGGGCGGTGTCGACGGCGGTGTTCGTGTGCGCCGCGACGAGCACCCGCTGCCCCTTCGCGACGAGCTCGGCGACGAGGGACGCGATGACCGTGGTCTTGCCCGTGCCGGGCGGGCCCTGGATGAGCAGCGCGTCGTGGTCGTCGAGGGCAGCGGCGACGGCGCGCCGCTGCCCGGCGTTGAGCTCGCGCGCCCGCGCCCCGGCGGCGTCGAACGACGGCGGCGTGGCCTCGTCGTCGAGCAGCGTCCGCTGCCCGGACGACGCGCGTGCCGGCAGCACGATGCGCTCGAGGCGCCGCAGGTCGCCGGACGCGACGAGGCCGAAGAGCGCCCGGTGCATGTCGCGAAAGCCGATGCGCGCCGGCGCCGCGTCGATCACCCAGGCGTCGTCGGGCAGCGCGCCGGCGGCGGCGGCGCCATCGGACTGGATGACGAGGTGTGCGGGCCCGGCGTCGACCACGCGGCCGTTGATCGTGGCCTGCGCGTCGAAGTCTCCGCGGTGCGCGATGACGTAGTCGCCCTCGTGAAACACCCCGCGGTTCTCGCCGGCAAAGCGCACCCGCCGCCCGGCGCCGTCGGCGTGCTCGATGCGGGCGCCGGCGATGGCGTCGCGGGCCCGCACCCGGTCGTCGACGGTGCTGCTGCGGTGCACGGCGCCCATGGCGGCGCTGGCGGCGCGATACTCGCGCTCGATGAGCGAGACGAAGTGCGTGTAGTACCGCCGCGCCGCGACGACGAGCTCGCGGTCCGCGCCGGCGAGGGGGCCGCCGGTGGGCACGGGCGCGTCCGGCGCCGTGCCGTCGTTGCGTCCGAGGGTCGCGCACTGGCTCGCGCAGCGGTCGCGGCGAAACCGGCACGCCTCGTCGCGGCAGCGATCCATGACGTCGCCGTACGACGGCGGTCGCGCGGTCGTGTCGCCGTGCGAGAACCAGCGGTGCAGGGCGACGAGGGCGTTGCGTGGGCGCACGACCTCGCGCTCCAGGGCGTGCTCGCGCCGGCGGATCGGGCGCTTCGTACCCGTCTGCGAGTACAGCAGCCACCCCTCGACGCGGCGCCCGGCGGCCTCGGCGACCGGGTCCCACAGCAGGGCGTACGCGCGCACCTGGCGCTCGTGCTCGGGGCGCTGCCGGCGCCCGGTCTTGAGCTCGATGATGCGCAGGGTGTCGTCGTCGAGCAGGGCGAGGTCGATGCGCCCCTCGAGCCCGTACCGGCTCGACACGCGAGAGGCTTCGGCGACCCGACCGCGCCGCGTCGCCGACCGCGGATCCGTCCACTCCAGCAGGTGGCCGAAGTGCTCGGCGAGGGCCTCGCGGGTCGACCGCAGGTCGCCGTCGTCCATCCCGGCGGCGAGCGCCGAGATGCGGTGCCGCGCGGCGCAGGCGTCGAAGAGGCGGTCGAACGTGCGGCGGTCGTCGGCCTCGACGGCGTACTGCACGAGCCGCTCGAGCAGGTCGTGGGCGAGGGCACCGATCACGAGGTGGCGGTTCGGCAGCTCGGCGGTGCGGATGTCGACGAGCCACCGGCTGGCGCAGGCGTCCGCGCGTACGCCCTCGATCTTCGCGACGTCGGTGACGGACACGGGGAACCACGGCTCGAGCACGACCGACGTGCGCCCGTCGACCGCGAGGTACCGCCCGCCGCGCGAGTCGGTGACCTCGAGGGCGTCGAAGAGGCTGACCTCGGCGTCGGGCCACGCGGCGCTCAGCGCGTCCCACGCGCGCCGATCGGCGGACCCGGGGCGCCCGGCGTAGGCGAACGCGCCGGTGGCTTCGACCGTGGCGGCCTCGCCGTCGATCGCGGTCTGTTCGACCACGCGAAAGCGCACCCCGTCGCCCCGCTGCGGGTGGTGAAAGGGCTCGACGCTCGACAGGGTCGAGTCGCGCAGATCGACCCGGCGCGTGTCGGTGCGGCTGACCTCGGACCAGCCGGCGCGCAGGGCTCGGCGCAGCTCGTCGGCGACGGCGGACGCGGTGCGCGGGCGGTCGAGGGGGTCGCGCGCCAGGCAGCGGCGGATCAGCGGGTGCAGCGAGGCGGGCACGGCGTCGTCGAACTCGAACGTGCCGTCGAGCTGGCGCCGCACGGTGGCGAACATGCCGCCGGCGTGAAAGGGCGAGGCGCCGGCGAACGCGGCGTAGATCGTCGCACCGAGGCTGTAGATGTCGGCACGGTGATCGGCTTCGGTCGGGTCGCCCTCATCGAGCAGCTCCGGAGCGAGGTAGCCCGGCGTCCCCACCCGCCGCGTGGCCGGGGTGTCCGGGTCGACGAGCCAGCTGAGGCCGAAGTCGACGACCCGCGGCATCCCGTCGTCACCGACGAGGATGTTGTGCGGCTTCAGGTCCCGGTGCACCACGCCGCGGGCGTGAGCGTGGGCGAGCGCCTCGGCGACGTGCACGAGCTGGCGGATGCGGGGCACGTGGGCGTCGCGCGACCGCGTCGCGACGGCGCTCGGTCGCATCGGCTGGCCGTCGACGAACTCCATCGCGACGTACGGGTGGTCGCCGCGCCCCCACCCGTACACGGTGACGATGCCCGGGTGGTGCAGGCGGCAGAGCGCGCGGATCTCGGTCGCGAAGCGGCGCGGGTCCGGGCGCCCGTGCAGCACCTTGAGGGCCACGCGGCGCAGCACGATCGGCTCGCCGTCGGTGGCGACGGTGTCGCCGAGCAGCACGTCGTCGACGCCGAGCTCGTCGCAGAGCAGCACGACGCCGTAGCCGCCGCGCCCGAGCTCGCGCACGACGCGGTATCGACCGTCGATGAGGGTATCCGGGGGGTACATGCGATCGCTCCGAAGGGGTCCGCCCGGATCAGTCGTCTCGTTCGTCGAAGTGTTGCTCATCGCGGGGATCCGGCGGGTCGTTTCGGTGCGTCGTCGCGCGGGTGATTTCTTGCGACACACCGCGGGGACACGTAGACCGGTGGAGGATACTCGCCGTCGTGCGCCGTGTGCAGCGGTTGTTCGCCCACACGTCGCTCAACCGGCCCAACTGCCCGTCATCCCCGGGGATTCGATGCCCTCGACCGCCACACGTCGGCTTCGCCGGCTCGCTGCCCTCGGCGCGGGCGTGCTCGCGGTGCTCATCGGCGCCTGCGCCGCAATCGCCGATCCGTCGGTGCGTGTGGTCGAGCGGGACGTCGCCGCTGGTGGGCCGCCGGGCGTCGCGCTCGGCGACCTGACGCCGCTCTTCGACGACCCGGACGTCGTCGACGCCCTCGCAGACCTCGACGCCGGTCGCGCGTCCGCGGCCGCAGACACCCTCGCCACGCTGGTCGCCGACCATCCCGACCACGAGTTCGTCGGTGTGGCGTGGTTCGCGCTGGCGTACGCGCGGCACGAGCAGGGCGACCACGAGGGCGCCCGCACCGCCGGCGAGGCGTGCATCGATCAGGCGCCCCTCTTCGCCGATCACTGTGCGTACTTTGCCGCCGACGCCGCGCTCGAGCTCGGTGCCCCCGAGGAGGCCGAGGCCTGGGCGTCGATCGTCGACGCCGGTACGACGTATGGCCCGCGGGCGCACTGGCTGCGGGGGCGGGCGCTGGCTGCGTCCGGCGCCAACGACGCGGCGGTCCTCGCGCTGACCGAGTTTCTCGAGCGGTGGCCCGAGGCCTGGTACCGCGAGGACGTCGAACTCGATCTCGCCGAGGTGCTCATCGCCGCTGGCGAGGTGGACGAAGCCGCGCGGGTCTATCACCGCCTCGTCGTCGTGCACCCCGGTGAGGGGGTCGAAGACACCGCCCAGGACGCCCTCGACGCGCTGATGGACGAGCTGTCCGTCGAGGTCCGATCGGACGTCTCGAACCGCGACGCCGCCGACAGCCTCGCCCGCGGGCAGGTGCTCTTCGACCGGCACCGCAGCGACGAGGTGATCGCGCTGCTGACGCCGGTGGTCGAGTCCATCGAGCCCGGGTCCGAGGTCGCCTGCCGGGCCGCCTGGCTCGTGGGCAAGAGCTACTCGAAGCTGCGTCAGCACACGAACGCGATCCCGTTCTACGAGCGCGTGATCGACCACTGTCTCGACCAGACCGACCTTCGGGTGTGGTCGCTGTACAACCTCGGGCGCGGGCTGTGGACGGTCGATCGCAACGACGAGGGCTTCGCGCGCTTCGAGCAGATCTACGTCGAGCACGCCGAGCACTCGTACGCCGACGACGCGATGCTCTACAACGCGCGGATCAAGCGCGAGGACGGCGACGAGGCCGCGTTCGCCGAGCTGCTGCACCGCCAGTGCGAGGAGTTCCCCGACGGCGACATGCTCGCCGACGCGGTGTGGCTGCAGATGGCCGACGCCGTGCGTGCGGCGGACTGGCGCGCCGTCGTGAACTTCGCCGACGAGCAGGGCAGCCGCACCGGCGAGGACGACATCTACAGCCGCGGCCGGCTCGCGTACTACCGGGCCCGCGGGCTCGAGGCGCTCAGCCTGACTGCCGAGGCGCGGGTCGGGTACACCGACGTGATCCGCGCGCACCCGATGGGCTGGTATGCGCTGCTCGCGTTCAACCGGCTGCGTGCCCTCGACCCGGACGCCGCCGAGGCGCTCACGGCCGAGCTGCGCGAGGCGCCGGCCGACGACGACGACACCGGCATGATCCGCGTGCACCCCCCCGAGGTGCGACAGGACCCGGACTTTCAGCGCGGGCTGCTGCTGCTGCGCGCCGGGCTCTACGAGCTGGCGGGCGACGAGTTTCGCCGGCTGCGCGAGACGTGGGCGAACGAAGACGAGGTCGGCTGGCTGCTGAGCCTGCTCTTTCACCGCGCCGGCGCGTGGCACATCAGCCACCACGTCCCCGGCGAGCGCCTCGGGCTCGAGCTCGAGCCCCCGCACCCGGGCAACCGCGAGCGGTGGGAGGTCGCCTACCCCCGCCCGTTCGCCGAGCACGTCGAGGCCTTCGCCGAAGAGCGCGGGCTCGACCCGTACATCGTCTGGGCGATCATGCGCGAAGAGTCCGGCTTTCGCCCGGACATCGAGTCGTGGGCCAACGCCCGCGGCCTGCTGCAGCTGATGCTGCCGACGGCGAACGACATGGCCCGCGAGACGGGGCGTGGCTCGGTCACGGCGTCCCAGCTCTTCGAGCCGGCGATCAACATCGAGCTCGGCACGATGTTCATGCGGGTGCTCGCGAACCTCTTCGACGACCACCCGTCGTTGATCATCGGCGGCTACAACGGCGGTCAGGGCAACGTGCGGTCGTGGCTGCGCGCCCGGGGCGATCTCGACTTCGATCTGTGGGTCGAAGAGATCCCGTACTCGCAGACGCGGCACTACGTGAAGCGCGTCACGACGACGTACTGGATCTACCGGTGGCTCTACGCCGACGGCGAGCCGCACGTCGATCTGCCGTTCGACCTGAGCGAGATCTGACGGCATCGGGGTCCCCGGGGGGCGGATGTCGTCGGATGTACGTCGCCCGAATTGACCCCGCCGCGGCGGGTCGGGTATGCGTACGGGCGCCCTGATGGGCGAACGGGTCTCCGGCCGGGGCTCGTTTGCGAGGGGTCACCTGATGCTATCGAGGACGTCGATGCGTACGCTCGTTCTGGCGCTCGCCCTTTTGTTCGTTGCTCCTGTTGCACACGCCCAGATCGGGGCGTCGACCGACGAGGCGACGGACGACGCCGCTGCCGAGACGGCGGCCCCCGCCGAGACGGCGACCGACGCGGCGGACACGCCCGCCGAGGCGCCGACGACCGGCGCCGATGGCGAAGCGATGCGCTGGGACCCCGAGGCGGCGTACGTCACGAATCGGACCCCGAGCATGACCGTCGCCACCGGTGGCTACCGCGTGTACCACGCGCACGGTCTCGAGCCCGGGCAGTTCGGCCTCACCCTGATGGGCGAGTACTTCGGCGGCTCGGACGTCGTCCGCACCGACGACCAGGTGCGCCGCTTCGTCGGCCACCTCGGCCTGTCGTGGACGCCCTTCCCGTTCATCGAGGCGTTCGCCGAGCTCTCGGCCCGCGCCGCGACGAACACGCTGGGCGACCCGGAGCTCATCCAGTCGGTCGGTGACTTCTCGTTTGGCGCCAAGGGCTTCTATGAGATCGTCCCCGGCGTGCACGCCGGTGGCCTTCTGCGCCTGACCCTGCCTGCCGGCGCGAACAGCGTGGGCCTCGACGGCTCGGCCACGAGCGCCGACATCCTCGCGCTCTCGTCGATCGACCTGCGGTACCTCGCCGACATCCCGACCCGCTTTCACGTGAACCTCGGGTACCTCGTCGACAACAGCGAGCAGCTCTTCCCGTTCGTTCTCGAGCGCGTCGAGCGCTTCGGCCACAACGTGTACGACTACAACCGCGTGCGCATGGCGTTCGGCGTCGACGCGCCGCTGCCGTACGTGACCCCGTCGCTCGAGTGGACCCTCGAGATCCCCAACGGCGCTGCCTGCGACAGCCGGCTGACCCAGCCCTGCGTGACGGACAACGGCTTCGCGTCGTACCCGTCGTGGCTGACGATCGGCGCCTCGAGCGCGCCGTTCGACGACGACCTCGTGCTGCACATGGGTGTCGACCTCGGCCTCACCACCGCCGAGTCGCAGGGCACCCCCGCCGTGCCGGCGTGGAACTTCCTCTTCGGCATCACGTACAACCTCGCCCCCGGCCGCGCCGAGATCGTCGAAGTGCCGGTCGAGGTGCCCGTCGAGGTCGCGCCGCCCACGTCGTACGTGTTCGGCTCGATCGTCGACGCCGACACCGAAGAGCCGATCGCCGGCGCGCAGATTGTGTACCTCGACACCGAGTTCAGCGCGCAGGTCACCGACGAAGAAGGCCGGTTCCGCTCGATCGACTTCCCTATCGGCACCGAGGCGACCATCGAGGTGCGGCACCCGTCGTACCAGACCCGCGCGATGCGCGTGGCGTTCTCGGAAGAGGTCCGCGAGGGCACGATCCCGCTCGAGCCCGCGTTCACCGGCAGCCGCATCACCGGTCGCGTGCGCGCGGCGTCCGGCGCCGACATCCCGGCGACGGTGTCGTTCCGCGGCGACGCGACGTACGACATCGAGGTCGAGGCCGACGGCTCGTTCGTCATCGACGTCGACCCCGGCGAGTACGTCATCACGGCGCACGCCCCCGGCTACGTCGCGACGCGCATGCCCGCCGTGCTCGACCCGGGCCGCGAAGAGATGGACTTCGACCTCACGCCGCTGCCGGCGGACTCGACCCTCTCGATGGGCCCGGACGGCATCGAGCTGACCGAGGGCATCACCTTCGAGGACGGCGAGCTGACCGAGGCGTCGATTGCGACCCTCGCCGACGTGGCCGCGCTGATGCAGTCGATGCCCGACCTCGAGGTCACCGTGCGCTCGCACACCGACCTGAACGAGGACCGCATCCCGATCGAGGAGTACGAGCTCACGCAGGCCCGCGCCCAGGCCGTCGTCGACCAGCTCGTCGAGCAGGGTGTCGACGCCGGTCGCCTCGACGCCGAGGGCGTCGGGTCCGACGAGCCGTTGCTGCCGAACATCTCGGACCGCAACCGGCGCATGAACAACCGCGTCGAGTTCGCCATCCGCTGACCGCGAGACGCGCGTGAACGACGAGGCCCGCATCGGCCGCGGCGTGATGGCCGCGCTGGTCGCGGGCCTCTTCGCGTCCGGGGCCGCTTCGCTCGTGTTCGAGCTGGTCATCGCCCGGTCGCTGGCGGTCGTGCTCGGCAGCGGCGCGTGGTCGCGCGGGCTCGTGCTGTCGACCTTTCTGCTGGGCCTCGCCATCGGCAGCGCTGTCGGCGGCCGGTACGCCGATCGCCTCGGCCCCCGCGCGCTGCGGGGGTGGGCGGTGCTCGAGGCGGTGGTCGCCGCCGGCATCGCCGCGAGCCCATGGATCACCCGCGATCTCGGCGCGTGGGTCGCGACGGCGACGCGCACGATCCCCGACGGGGTCGGCCTCGACGTCGTGCGCCTTCTCGCCGCGGCGTCCGTCGTGCTCGTGCCGTCGGTGGCGATGGGGGCAACGCTGCCGATGATCGTGCGTGGCCTCGCCGAGGCGCGCGACGCCGATCGCACCGTGCCGACGCTCTACGCGGCGAACACCGCTGGCGCCGCGTGCGGGGTGATGGTCGGCGCCACGCTGCTCGTCCCGCGGCTCGGCGTCGACGGAGCGCTGTACGTCGCCGCGGGGCTCGAGTTCGGCGTCGCGATCCTCGCGGCGGTGCTCGCGATGCGGCTCACGACGCGGGTCGGCGGGCTGCCGCTGCCGGCGGACGCGGCGCTCGAACCGCACGCAGACGACGGGGTCGATCCGGACGCCCTCGACGGGCTGGACGACACGCTCGTCGCGCAGGACGACCCGACGGATCGCAGCGGGCTCATCGCCGCGGCAGTGCTCGCAGGCACCGTCGGCGCGATCTCGCTCGCCCTGCAGGTGCTGTGGACCCGGTGGTTCGGCATCGTGTTCGGCAGCTCCGGCGCGAGCTTCGCGATCGTGCTCACCGTCGTGCTCGTCGGCCTCGCCCTCGGCGGCGCTCTGGT